>JACXTT010000464.1_pt1 | contig 68966 bp, 120 predicted proteins | sample 9270951 | NCBI WGS metagenome assembly JACXTT01 (sample SAMN15532306, study PRJNA645909) | rock metagenome | isolation source: weathered quartz diorite | place: Puerto Rico | collected 2017-06-21 | reverse complement strand
TTACCATATCTGAATGAGGAAGGAGATGAAGGAGTGGAAGAGGTGCTCGGAGTGTCAGAAGTGGATGGAGCGGTGTCTTCAGGTGGTGGAGAGGGCTGATGGGGAAGTGGAATGGTGCTGCAGGAGGTGCTGGAGGGAGTTGGAGATGGGGAGGTTTATGTATGAGGGGAGGAGAGATGGTCAAGAGTAAGGGAGATAAAGTAACCTTAGGCTTCCTAGTAGCTGTAGAGGTCGATGAAGGGGGGCCGACGTCGGAGCAGATTGCTCTCAAGTTGGGGGATGCCCCAAGGTGGATGGAAGGGGTGGGAAACATTGATGTGGACCAGATGGGGGCGGTAGACCCGACTAATGATGAAGTGGATGAGGTAGAGGAGGTAACTGATGAGCTTACTGTGGACAGTAGCGGTAGCAATAGTCCTGACAATCACACCAACCAAGGGTAAGGCCCCTCTGGATGCCAAATTCAAGCTGACGGTGGAAGGACCGTTCAATGGGGAGATTTGCCTGTCCTATCTGCGCCAGTCTGACGGGGATATGCAGGTGGTTGGGTGCAGTGAGTATGTAATTGGGGAGGGGAAGACTGATGTTGAGTTTCCCCTGACTGGACGGGTCAGGGATGTATATCAGTTCAAGGCTTTCCTCCATAAGGTTGGGCAGGAGGATGTGTTCTCTAATGTTGTTGAAGTAACTGTGGAGTAGAGGTAATGGCAGTAGATGTAGATGCTTTCAAGGAACGTATAGTGTATGGAACCAAGATGCCAGAAATAGGAGATTGGCGCACTGTTCGCTTAGGAAACAGCAGCAGGTGGAGACTTGAAGAATATTGTAATTCACTACTACCTTGGAGACCATCTAGATGGAAACCAAGAAGTAGACATAAATACTACGAGGATGCCCAAGAGAAACTCAAACATCATAGGGCAATGGGAAAATGGCATCCAGTAAATGAAGACACAGGAGAGAGATTAAAGAATGATTATTCCTCGTAAACGCACTATCCTCCTGTATGGGAGGACCAACTCAGGCAAAACAGCTCAAGTTGGAAGGATGTCTGAGCATATTTTTGCCACCACAGGCAAAAAGACTCGGCTCTACACGGCTGATAGAGGGGGGATTGATACTATCCGTCCCTATATTGACTTGGACATTGTAGAGCTGGAGCAGATGGGAGAGGCGAATCCCTGGATCTTCCTCTCCAAGGCTGTCAGGGGGATGCAGAGGGACCCAAAGGGACAATGGGTGCCTGGACGCAACTCGAATGTAGGGATGTTTGCCTTTGAAAGCCTGAGGGCCTTTGCGGAGAGCCTGATGGCCTCAATGGCTCAGATGGCGGGTAGGAATATCAACATAGGAGGTGGCTCAAATATCAGCTTCACGGTGCAGGACGGTGGAGAGAGTGTCAAGGTGAGTGGGAGCAATATGGCTCACTTTGGGGTAGCGCAGTCTAGAATCACAGAGGAGGTGTGGGAGAGTCATAAGCTGGATGCCCCCATCATTATGTGGACCAGTTCAGTATCCAAGGATGAGGACACCACAGCGGCAGGGAAGATTTTAGGTCCTGACGTGATTGGGAAGGCCTTGACAGCCGAGGTGCCGAGGTGGTTTAATCTTACCTTTCGAATCGATGTTTTGCCTGCCCAGAATGGGAAGAATGAGAGGCATATCCTGTATCTGGGGAACCATGTTGATGTGGGGGCAGGTAATGCCGGAGGTCTGGGGAATACAAGGTTGCCCTTGGATGCTCCACCCCTCAAGGAAGTTACCATTGAGCCAGCTGACCTCGTGAAGGCGCTGGAGCTAATTGATGGGGGGTATCATAAGGCGGTGGAGGCTATCAGGGGAAGATTGGGGAAGTTGCAGCAGACAGTGGGGACTAAATAGGAGGAGCAGATGGGTAGGAGTGGTAGTGAAGAGAAGTTGAATATGGAGGATATGGATTGGACCTACGACGAGCCGTATACTCATTCTCCACAAGACCAGTTGAAGTTTGCTAGACAGGAGTTAAAGCTGGTCAAGGGAGACCTCAGGGTGGAGGAGCGTGCATGGAATAGACGCCGTAAGGACCTTGAACAGGCCATCCAGCGGCAGGAGCGTGAAGTGGTGAAGTTGGAAGCTAAACTCAATAAGGGAGGGAAGTAGACTATGGCTGATATCAGTTCACTCGGGAATCTTCAATCGGCAGAGCCCCTGGATCTGCCTCAATACAAGGACGCACAGGAGCCTCAGGGGCTACCCAAGAGCGGTCGCTACACTGTTCAGGCACCCTCCAGCTTTCAGACGACTGCGTTTGGCGCCACTCGTGCGGGCTTCCTGTCCGCCCAGATCGACCCTACGATCATTGGGCCGACCAATGAGGGGTATACCATCAAGTTCACCAAGGTCAGTGCCAAGCCCTTCAAGCGGTCAGGACTGACGGTCTCTCAGCTTGGTGACTACCTTCGTGCCACTGGACTGCGGACGGTGGTGCCTGGAGACCCTCAGGCTCAGGCTGATGCAGTGGAGGCTACGGCTAATCTGGTCTATGAGGTCACGACGGATTGGCGTGCCTACTGCAAGGGCTGTGGACATCAGGTGGAGGGGGAAAAGCACTTCCCCTCGGATGGGAATGGGGGGCATTCGCCCTTCGTGACTTGTCCAACGTGTAAGGATGACACTGGAGGTCCTCTGCGGCTACGGGGGAACTTGGTGGTGACCCGGTTCATTGCGCCCTCATCGAATGGACGGTAGGAGTTAAAGTATGGCCCTTGAGAAAGGCTCGTTAGCAGATGAAGTATGGAGGGAGTATGACTTTGGAGGCCGCATCTATCGTGTAAATGGTCCTACCGAAGTTTACTGGCGTAAAGGGGGGTCAACACATCGGGTTGTGGACTCTGAAGGTGTAGTCCACTGTGTGCCTGCTCCCGGTGTTGTAGGGTGTGTTCTGAGATGGAAGACACGTGACCCTAATAATCCAGTACAGTGGTAGGCAGATAGAAGGTTAGAGGGTGGGAGGGGCAGGCTTTGGTCTGCCCTTTCCTGCTTATGGAGGATAATATGAGATTGAAGAAAATTCCACGTTCTAGGGCTAAAACGGCGTGGGGCCTATGTCAGGAAGTCATTAAAGCTATTGAAGCAGAGCCTAAAAGAGCTGACATGACCATCTTCAGTTATAAACTTAGTCCCGAAGAGGGAGGTCCTGCCTGTGGCACTGTTGGCTGTTTTGCTGGATGGGTGACTCTGTTAAAGGATGGACATATGACAGACTCATACCATAGAGCCATAGAAATCCTAGGTGATCTTGAGTACTATACCATAAGAGATGATACTGAAGATCCACTGTTTGTTTTTAATGGTGGTCTAGGCGATAGGTGTGATACTGATATCACTAGTCCAAGAACCAAAGCTCACATGAGAGCAGTTGTCAGTCGTATTAAGAAGTTTATGAAAATCAATGCAGCTGCCCTGAAGTCTCGTAACATAACTGGAGTGTAAAATATGACTGAAGAACCTATTGTCATGACCAAAGCGAGTGGACAAGAGGTGGCGGATATTGTCAGGAAGATAGTATCGACCCTAGAGGGAGAGAATAAGGGCCATGCCATCATGGCCCTCATCAGCCTCCTGCTCATCCTGCAAAAGCCCAGTCTGGGGGCTGAGGATATTCAGGAGGGCATCAAGGATGTGAGTCAGTTTGTGTGTATGTGGCTGGACTCCAAGGGGCAAGGGACTAAGCCTAGGATTCTGGCCAATTAAGCAGCAAGCGCCTGTAGCTCAAGTGGCAGAGCCCAACTTTGTAAGTTGGAAGATACTGGCTCGAAACCAGTCGGGCGCTCCAAAATGTGTAATCATGCTCTAAAAAGGGTGTTATGGATAAGGTGATTGAGGTGCTCAGGAAGCGTATTGTTGAGCTTGAGAAGGAACTGGAGAGGGTCAAGAAGGATGCTGCCTACTATCAGAGCTTGGCAAATTCCTATAGGGATGCGGTGTTTGGGAAGGATGATTGGGGGATTTGATGGCTCCTAGACAGAAGAGAGGTCAGAGCCGTCAGGACTACAGGACTCCACCTGAGTTCCTGAGGGCTGTGAAGTCTAAATTAGGTATAGCTCAGTTTTCCATAGACCTAGCAGCTTCACCTGACAATGCTGTATGTGAGAAATACTTCACAGAGGCAGACAACTCCCTAGTTCAGGAGTGGAATCATACTGGGGTGGCATGGTGTAATCCTCCATTCAATAACATCAGGCCTTGGGTGGCTAAGGCCTGCACCTCTCATGGTAGGGTTGCCATGCTGGTCCCTGCCTCGGTTGGGGCGAACTGGTGGAAGGAGTATGTCCACCAGAAGTGTTTGGTCTACTTTCTGAATGGAAGGATTACATTTGTGGGGGAGAAGGATCCATATCCTAAGGATTGCGCTCTGCTACTCTATAGTAGTTTTAGTGATATTGGTTATGAGGTGTGGACTTGGGCTTGAGGAGGAGTGATGGCAGATAGAGTGATGGAAAAGGAAGTCGTGAGCCGGTGGATTGAGGTCCACGATCAGGAGGCAGATGTTAATGACTCCAAGCTCCTGCTGGATGAGGAGCAGGCACATAGGAAGCAGGTGGAGGCTGCCCTCAGGGAGGCTATTGTGGATTATCTGGAGTTTCATAGCCATAGGGAGTTCATCAAGATTGTGGGGGAGGAGGTTTGAGATGAGAAAGGTGCTACTATTTATTGTATTGTTGGGTCTATCTACTCCTGCCCAAGCTCAACAGGACATGCTAGACCTACAATCTGTCCACATCGTCAACGCTCCAGATGTGAGGAATTGGACTGCCACAACCTCCATCACTCAACTCTCATTTGATGGGGCTGTGACACGCATCAACTTCACCAAGCGGGACGGGCCGGGACGGTGGCCAGATGTCACTCCACCTGGATGGTCTGGACCACTTGAATATACCCTCTGGTTATTTGTCCAAGTGAATGGACAATGGGTAGGGTCTGGATTCATTCAGTTCTGGAACGGGAGGGATGGGTCTGGTAGTCCTAGTGACCCTGATGTCCCATCGGTTTATGATAAACATTGGTATTATTCGCCCAGGTGGATACCTATCTATGGGCATGGTGCTATTGTAGCCGGGGAGCGGATTGGCTTCATGGTCACCTCAGGGAATGCTAGGGATTCTGTGGGACCATATGGACCGCAGGAGCGCTCCAATGTGGTGGTGGTTGCAGCCACTGATAATGGTCAGTTCTCCTTTGCCTCTCCACCTGCTCCTTCTCCTATGCCTGAACCCGCTCCACAGCCCAGTCCTGCTCCTCTGCCTAGTTCAGAGGTTCTTGAACGGTTGGTGGCTATTGAGACTAAGCTGGATGGTCTCATTCAGAGTGAGAATGATTTCCATGAAAAGGTGGGGATTGCGTGGAAGTCTATTATGACCTTTGTGGCGAGGTATGGGGCTCCGGTGGTGGCTGGACTGGTTGCTGGGAAGAAGTTCTAGGATAATGAGAAAGGGAATGGTGAATATGCCTATTAGAGATTTTGAGTGTATGGAGTGTGGAGAGAAGCAGGAGCGCTTCCTTTTCCACCTCGACCAGCATGTCAAGTGTGGGTGTGGGGGGCAGCTCAGGATGCTAGAGCGGTCGGATGAGGGGAAGGGGAGAGGGGGGTTGGTGAAGGTGGATGGGAGGTTGATTACATGAGTCCTCTCACAGACCCAAAGGTTATACTTGTAGTAGCCAAGCTAATGGATATGGCAATGGAAGTTCCTGACGATACTATTAAGGATGTTCTTATAAGAGAGAATTCAAATCCCCCAAATCCATATAGGTACTGGAAGCTGCTAAAGGTTGATGAGTACTATAGGACTCCTAATGGATTGATTGTTTATGTTAGCTAAACCTGCCCACTGCCAATCATGTCTAGGGTGGGGTTGGGGCTGTGATGGCTATGTGCCTGCTTCTGGGTCGGGTGAGAATGGGGTGCTCATTGTCGCTGAGTCAGCAGGAGAAGTGGAAGCAGCTGATGGTATGCCCTTGATAGGCAAGGCTGGACACTTCTTCTGGAGCGAAATGAGTAGAGTTGGGGTGGAGAGGGAGGGGTTCAAGTGTCACAACGTCCTGAGCTGTAGACCTCCTGACAATAAATTGGCGGGGATGTCCTACGAGAACGAAGTCATTGCTCATTGTTCTCCACTGCTGGATGCTACTATTACAGGCATGCAGGAACTATGTAGACAGACAGGTAAGACATTCACCATTCTCACCCTGGGCCAGATTGCTTTCAAGCGCATCATGGGGTTTGGGCCAAAGCATCCAATCCTTAAGGAGGACTATCTCTGTTATCCGTTCTGGTCAGACAGGTATGGAGCGTGGGTGATAGCGGTTGACCATCCCTCCTACCTGATGAGGGGTAATCATCACCTGACGCCGGTCATGCAATTTGGGGTGCAGAGGGCCTTAGAGATAGCTGAGCAAGGTATCACATTGCACCAACCCCGGTATCAGTTAGACCCCCCAGCGGCAGTGTTTGATAAGTGGGTTCAGGACTATCTGGCTGTCCAATCCAATCTGGCTTTTGATATCGAAACCCCAATGAAGAAAGGGAAGAATGAGGAGGTGGTGGCGAAGGAGGAGGATGATGACTATACTATTCTCAGATGTTCATTCTCCTATAAACCTAATGAGGCCATCACCATCCCATGGAAGGCTGAGTATATGCCTGCCTTGGAGCGCCTCTTCCTCTCAGAAGGTCCTAAGATTGCTCACAATGCCAACTACGATGTTCCACGCATCAAACGGCACATGGACATCAGGGGGGACCTCTACGATTCTATGCTGGCATGGCATGTGCTCAACAGCAGCATGCCTAAGGGTTTGGGCTTCATAGCACCTTTCTATTGTAAAGATATCCTTATGTGGAAGCACCTCTCAGAAGCAGACCCTGCCACCTACAATTGTATTGACTCTTACGTAACACTTAGGTGCTTTGAGGGCATTCAGCGTGACCTCAAGAACAATGGCCTGTGGGAGGTGTTCGAGGAGCATGTCGTCAAGCTGAATAGGGCCTTCGAGTATATGGGGAGGATTGGGGTGCAGCTTGACCTTGAGGGCCGAAAGGAGGCTGAGGTCAGGCTGTCAGGCATGCTCACCAAGACAGAGGCTGATATGAGGGCCGTGGTGCCCATTGGGGCGAGGAGGACCAAACAGAAAGATGGCTACAAGAAAACGCCCAAATCAACGGAGGGACTCGTCAGGAGAGCCTTCGATGTCAGAGTTCTTACATGCAATCGATGTGGTGCAGAAGAAGTATCAAAAGCGCACATCAAGGCCAAAAAGAAAGGCAATCCCTGTGAAGGGGCCACGCTCCAAGAGGTCCAGAAGCAGTTAGAGCGGTGGGCTGAGCCCTTGGAGTTCAAGCCTAGTCTGGTGGGGATGAAGAACTATCAGGGGGTGGTGAAGCACAGGCCTGTCTTGAGTAGGAGGGAGAGGAAGGTTACCTTTGATGAGAGTGCCCTCCTCAAGCTCATTAGACAGTATCCTCAGGATAGATTGTATCCCCTAGTGATGGACCATAGGAAGGTCCAGAAGCTCCTGACCACCTATATTGGGGTGGCTGATGAGCTAGGGATGGTCAGGGGTGGGATGCAGCATGATGCCTCTGGGATTATTCATCCAGAATTTACCCACAACCCTGAAACCCTGCGCTCCAGCTGCCAGCATCCCAACCTACAGCAGCTGCCTAGAGCGAGTGATGAGCTATCGGCTATCGTGAGGAATTTAATTGTGGCGAGGCCGGGGCACACCTTCCTGGCTAATGATTACTCAGGCATAGAGGCTGTGCTGGTGGGTTATTTTGCCATGGCTCCCAACTATATCAGGCTGGCCAAGATGGATGTGCATAGTTTCTATACGGCCTATGCCATGAATGCTCTGGATGGGAGGGTGAGCACAGCGGACCTTCCCAATGCCTCATGGCCGAACGAGAAGCTTAGACCGCATCTAGCTTGGATTAAGGGTCTTTTCAAGAAGGAGCGCAATGAGTTGTATAAGCATCTCGTGCATGGAGGGAATTTCATGCAGGGAGCTAGGGGTGCTCAGGAGAAGATTCTGACTGAGACTGGCATCAGCTATCCAGTCAAGACCATCCAGAGGGTGATGGACGTCTATTTTGAGCTGTTCCCAGAGATTAGGCGGTGGCACAAGTCCATCATGGCTCAGGCTGAGCGGGATGGGTTCGTCAGGAACCCCTTCGGCTATGTTCAGAGGTTCAATAAGGTGTATGATTATAGGAAGGAGGGGGGAAAGTGGGTGAAGGAGCCAGGGCCACAGGCTAATGAGGTCATAGCGTCTGGACCGCAGTCAACAGCGGCAGGGATTATCAAGGAGGCCCTCCTCCGACTATTCTTCAACAGGTTTGAGGAGGCTGGACAGTACCTCAGGCTGCTCATTCATGATGAGTTGTTCCTTGAGGTGCCTGAGGAAAGGTGGGAGAGGGTGCATGGGGTGCTCAAGGAGGAGATGGAGCGGCCAATCGTTAAACTGCCCCTGCCTGAGTCGTATGGGATGGGACCTTACCTAGTGATTGATACTGAGGGGAAGAGGGGGGAGAGATGGGGGAGCATGAGGGGGTTGGACTGATTCACTTTTCTACGATAGGTAGGAAGAGTTCTTTCTGGGTGCGGTATTGGTGCTGTGATGCTTCGCCAACGGACTGCGTTTGGTCCTTTAATCCTCAACATACAACTTGTACTAAATGCAGAGTTAGGTATATGATATTAAGATTTAGGGGTGATATATGAAATTAGGTATTGACATCGATGGCTGCCTCGCCAACTTCGCGGAGAAGTATGCTCATCTCATCATTGAGGTGACCGAGAAGAACCACTTCCCAGTCGGGTGGAGGGTGAGTGAGGACTTTCCCCCGTGCTGGGACTTTGACACGGCGGCTGGCTATACGAATAAGGAGCTGGCTAAAGTGTGGGATGTGATCAAACGCAGCACCACTTTCTGGGAGAAGCTGCTGCCGCTGGATGGAGCTCCTGAGACCATCAAACAATTCAATCGGCTGGCCAAGGCTGGATATGATATCTATTTTTTAACAAATAGGATTGGGACCAAGGTCAAGATGCAGACGGAGAAGTGGTTGTATCATTGTGGGCTGGATTATCCTACGGTGTTACTGGCGGCTGACAAGGAACCACTCATAAGGGCCCTAGGCATTGAAGCGTTCATCGATGATAAACCTGATACTATTATGGATTTGGTGCAAGCAGTGACTAAGAATAGGGAGGATGCTAAGGTGGGAAAGGCGAAGGAGGAGTATAAGTGCTGGGACCATATCTATCTGAAGGATGCACCCTATAATAGGAAGGATGGACAGTTCGGGGTGAAGGTGGTCAAGAGTGTCAGGGGCATGTTGGAGAAGGAGGGGTTGTGGGAATAAAGGTTAATCCGCTTCAGGAGCACTTACAGAATGTAGTTGATAAGACTTGGAATTTTTCTGGAAAGTTGAAGTTGCCACTTGATCATGAGATGAATGCTATAATCGGCTTTGCAGCAGAGGCAGCTGAGGTCTTGGACGTTGGCAAGAAGAAATGGTTCCATGGCACTGATACTAATGCAAATTATAAAGAGAGATTGAAGGATGAGCTTGGTGATGCTTGTTATTACCTGTCCAAGGTGCTGGATGTTCTAGACTTGACTCTTGAAGAGGTGCTGGAAGCTAATAAAATGAAACTGTATGCACGGCATGCTGACGACATTAGGATTGGAGGGTAATGATGCTGCCTGTACAAGAAGGCATCGGGTCAATGGTACTCAAGATCCATGGAGGAACTGGGAGATTGACAGGAGAAAGTTTGTGCCGTTCCTGTTCCTATGCGATTATTATGACTGATTATAGAGGTGAGCATGTTCGATGTGGTATGCTGAGAGACAGGGTGTGTGGACGTGTGACAGAATGCTCATCGTATGAGAATAAGTCGCTGCCAAGTCTAGCAAGGATGCAGGAAGTGGCGTGGACGCTCAGGACGGAAAAGAATGGAAAGGGAATTGGGTTCAAGCCACCAGAACAAAGTGAGAAATGGAGGTAATAATGGCTAAAGTAGATAGAGAGGCCTTCGAACAGGTGGCCAAGGAGCTGGAAGGAGGAGCTGAGCTGACCTTGGAGCATATTGGGAGAGTATTCTCTAATGAATTCTGGATGATGATTGTCATGCTCTTTCTGGATGCTCAGGACTCTGCTCGTGCAATCGCCGGAGCGATGAACAGATTGAGAGGAGGGGAGGATGCCAATTAGAGGAGCTAGCGGAGAAATGTCAGAGATTGATAAACTCTATCCTAGATCCGATCCAGTGCAATCTAACCTGTCTGACATAAATGAGGTCAGAGTAGTTGACCCAGTCACTGGTGGGGAAAAGGGGAGCAAGTTGGCGAGGTTTGACCTCATTCCGCCTGAAGCGCTGTGGGCCTTGGCTGAGGTCTATGGAAAAGGGGCGGAGAAATATTCGGAGAGGAATTGGCAGAGAGGGTATAAGTGGAGCCTATCAGTGGCTGCCCTCTGCAGGCACCTGTTCCAATGGATTATGGGGGAGCGGTATGATAAGGAGACTGGGTGTCATCATCTGAGTCAGGTGGCGTGGCATGCCTTTGCTCTTTATACGTTTGACATGAAGGGCTTGGGGACTAATGATGTAAGACAGGAAATTGGGGATGGGGGAGGTGTGAGATGAGCCAGACTTTCAATAAATTGGTTGGATTGGGGCCCACGACCACTACAGCTTATCAGGATAGTCCCTTCCCAACAGCTCAGGCAGCAATGACCTATTCAAAAATGCTCGACAATATGATTGCAGATTATAAACAGAAGCTCCAAGAGCTTGAGACCGTCAGAGCTATGCTGGATGCTTACCCTGAGTTTGAGCGCATCATTGGGACCTTGCAGAAGTTTGAGATTTGGCGCTAGGGCCTATAAACAAAATAGAAATGGAAAAGGGCAGCTGACAAGGCTGCCCTTTGACTTTCTAGACCTATTTATAACTAGACTATTCCATAAAAGGCTGCAACAACCTCACCAAAATCTCCCAAGGCGTCCCACCGACAAATCCCCCATCTGGCCAGCCCTGCTGCAGTACTGAGATAACTTCTCTCCGGGTGTTCATGATTGGGCTCCCTGAGTTGCCTGGAGCTGCACCCATGACGGCAAAGATGGTCTTGATGCCTGACTTCTCAACCTTCTGATGGAGGACGGAAAGTCTGCCGAAGCCCAAGGCTTGGTCACCTCCATAGGGGTAGCCTACGACCATGACCTCCTGGCCTAAGGTGGGGGCATCGTTCTGGAAGTGGAGGGCCTTGACTGAGACCGGACCCCTAATGACAGCTATATCGCTCTCCTTGTCGAAGAGGAGGAGGCGGATTCTCATGCGGTAGAGGTGAGGGACAGGGAGGTCGGGTTCAAATTCGTCTACACAGTGGGCAGCAGTCACGAAGAGGTGGAGCTTCTCGTTGATGGAGAAGGAGGTGCAGAAGTTGGAGCCTGCCTCGGTCTGGAGGGGGGTGACCTCCTTCAGGGTCGAAAAGGCGTTGAGGGTGGCGATGAGGAGAAGGGAAAGGATGGGTGGGAGGAGCCGCATGATGACTCCTGCTTGAATTAGATGGAGGTTAGAACAAGTAGGTGGCCTGTCTTGTATTTGTAATGTAAGAGGAAGTGCTCAGCTGAGAGCCAGAGCTGACGCCTATCATTTCTAGGCTCAATGATGCGTCCCTCCCAGAGATAGACGGCGTGGTCAGTGACAATCTTGGAGTCTGGCTCCCAGACGTTCAGGATGCCAGTGTCCTCTTCCAGGTTAAAACTGCGTTTGAGACGACCTTTGAATCCCAAGAGGGTTGCTGCAGCCTTTATCTCAGACCACCGGAGGCCCTCATGGATGACATCTGGAAAAGCTTTGATGGCAGCCGCGAGGGCCTCCTCATAGGTTACGCCACATGCCAGCTCCAGGGCCACCACCGCACAGTCCTGAGGACCATCGGAGCGGGGGGACCAGCGCAGGACGTCTGGGGCGGCTGTGCTTGACATGGTCTCCTCATCTTTACTTCAAGACTGGGAACTTTGGCGGGTCGGCAAGCTCTTGCGCGGCTGTGCGCTTCCATACTTCAGGCCGCACCGGAACCTCCCTTGCTTTCCCAGACTGCATTTTAAGACTCTTCATGCTAAATACTGACGTCGTGACGGCGGGCATAGTCACGGACTTTCAGGTAGAGGCGTTCGAGGTCCCTGACATCTCTCTTGTTGTGGTCGAGGACCCATCTTAAGGCTTTCTTGTCCCCCCTAGCAGCATCCCTCCAGATTGGACCCTGCACATGATTCTTCTCAGTCTCTCCCAGCAGCACTCGACAGGCGTTCTCTTGGGTCTTTCGGGACATGTTGAAACGATGACGGATAATGTCATATACATCAATATGCTGAATGGTGCCATAGTAGGGAAACGGGATATTCATGTTGAGGGCGCGGGTGCGAATGAAGGGGAGGTCGAAGCGCTTGGAATAGTAACCGATGAGCTTGTCGTAGTTGGTCATGGCCCTGATGAGGTCAGCTACGACTCGGCGGTCCTCATCCCCATTACGCCCTTTCTTGATATCGTCAGTGCTTATTACTCCGAACTCAATACTGTCTGGACCTAGTGATTTGAGTCCCCACGTGAGTACAATGCCATAATCGCCCTTAAGGTTTGAAGTTTCAATGTCTAGGATGGCGGTGCGCTCCTTGTCGGGCTGTTCTTTGAGGTAGCAGTTGTAGTGGCCGAGGTAGGAATGATGGTGAGCTCGGCAGGTGTGGGATGCGAGCCAAATTATTTCCTGCTTCTTCAGACGATGGACTGGCGCTTGAGCCATAGGCCTCCTAAAATTGTTGACGGATGCCTAAGGCTATCATAGAAGGGCCAGTTAGGTCAATCACCTGCTTGGGGTTTGTAGGTAAAGACAATCTTCCAGCTCGAATCGACGATGATGAGGCCGGAGGGCTTGACTGGACCCTTGTCCTTGAGCACGGAGGTGGAAGGGTATTTACCTTTATTTCGGGTCAAGGCATCGATGAGGGTGAGGAGGCGGTTGTGGGTGACGATGATTTGCAGGTCCTCATCCTCTACCAGCTGAGTGATGAAGGGGACGGCACGGTTGAGGAAGGATTGGTAGGATTCTCCGCCTGGAACCTGCTTGAGGGGCTCATCCATGAACGCGTGCAGGTCTTTGAGGATTTTCTTGACCTCTTGGCCTGCAAATTCACCAATGTTCCAGTCCCTCAGGTCCTCTCTGACATTGAGGGTCATGTTGAGGGCATGGGCGACTTCCTCTGCTGACTGGACACCCCTGACGAGGTCAGAGGAGTGGAGGGCTGTGACCCCTTCAACATCGGAGAGGTTCTCAGCCGTCTCAATCATGTCCTGCATGCCTTGGAGGGTGAGGGTGACAGGGAGCCAGCCCCTTGTGCGCTCGGCTCCATTGCCCCCATTGCCTACACCGTTCAGTTCGGTCTCGCCGTGCCTGATGGCTATGAGCATAATAGGCTCCTAGGCTAATAGCCCCCTCCCCCACCACTAACTGTGGCTGGGCGTCCCATCGTGCCCATGACCCTAAGATAGGCAGCATCCTTGGGGTCAATAGGCTGTTTACCCGTGGGGCGAGCTATGTTGTAGATGCCCTCTCCACCTTGGGGGGTGAATTCAGCTGTGGTTTCGCCTAGGGTCTCGGCTCTTGGGGCAAGTGCCCTAGTCAGGCCGCCAATGGTCCTATCCCCTGCAAAGGTTCCAGCCTGCTCTAGGGCTTTGAAAGTGGGACTGGCCTCCCGGTGCATCATTTCCATCATTCGGGCAGTACCGGGGTTGAGGATGTCCTTGGCAGCGGTGGTTACGGCGGCTGTCTGCTCTGGAGTGAGCATGGCCTCCCTCAGCCCCGCAGCAGCCTCGGCGCCTTTCCCAACTGCACCTAAACCCCCCACTCCAGGAACCATAGCAGCTAGGCTGGCTAGTTGGGCTGGGCTGGTCAGGGAGCGCAGGCCTTCGAGGGCTCCAGCCCCAAAGCCCCTGAGTCTAGCTCCAAGGGGAGACTGGTCAAGGGTGGGAGTAGTCATCCGCTCCTGCATGGCTCGGACGGGGGCCTCAGGGACGAGAGGGGTGGTGGCCCAGTCGTAGGCTGATTTGATGGCGCTAAGGGGATTAGGCATAGGAGGTCTTATACCTGAGCTGGTCAGGACTTTAGGGGGGTCGGTTGGGGGGTACGGATTGGCCATGGGGTTTCGCCCTATCTTCACTGACATTTTCCCTCCCCTCTATATAGGAGGGGGAATTTGTCAGAGAAAGGAAAGCGAAGGTGACAGAAGTGTAATCAGGGTTTAGGAGTAGGAATGGCTGCCAGCTCTTTCTTAAGAACCTGCACGGCTAATTCAACAGCAAGTCTGGCAATGGATTCAGGAATCCCTCTAGCCACCAGAATCTCAACCACAAACTCCCTCTTGGCAGCATTGTCCATTGCCTTATTGGCTGCTACCCTAGCCCAAGTAAGAGCGATGCTTAGGACTTCATCGGTCAGCCCTCTCCCACCAGCAGTGAGGAATGCCTCACCAACTGCCTTGCCAATCTTCTTGAAGAAGGAGCCGAGACTACCAAAAAACGACATACGACCTCCCTACTTGTTGTAGCGCTCGGTGATGTTACCTAGGGCCTTCTTGAGGCCATCTAGGACCTTGGGACCGCCCTGGACCTTAATCTTCACTTTGACTGAGGGCTTGCTCATGGTATTGAGTAAATTTACGAGCTTAAATGAGGAATTCAAGGGACCTGTTTGACTTGACAAAAATGCAGAAGCAGAGCTAGGAAAGCCATTGAAGTGACCTGTCAAGCCAACCATTGAGGAATTTGAGCTGGGAGGGGTTTTTGCTAACAATACGGCCAATCAGTTTAACTCGCTCGGCCACAAGACAGTTGTTGACGTCCTCAGGGTGGAGAGTAGCTAAAATAGCTAAGGTGTTGGGGCCCAAGACACCATCCTCTTGGACCCCTAGGATGGATTGGAGCTTCATAATAGCAATGGCTGGACCGCTGTTGACGCCAAAGTCGATGAGCTGGGCTTGGAGTTGCTTGTCAGCTATCTTGTCAAAACCGGGACTCTTGACATACTTCTGCTCATAGATGGCTCTGGCTTGGGCTTCAGTGGGAGGACCATTCTTCCAAGCCTCAGGGTTGGACTTTTCTGAAATCCCGAAAGCGGTCTGGCCCCCAGAGTCATTAGGGTCATTGGAGGGGGGACCTTCACGGGCGATAATGTCGGAGATGGCATCCATGTTTAGTCCCTATGGCCGTTAAGGCTGCGCTCGATGCGCTCAAGCCTAATAGCTACGGCATCGAACTTAGCGTCCAACAGCTCTCTAAGGTGGTCTTTGAGGTCATCATGCTTCTGGCTCTGGAGATTGAGTTTGCCCTCGACCCTGAAGGCCCATGTCACGATGCCAAGGATGGTGGAACCAAGAAAGGCATAGATGCTGCCCATCACTGACTCCTCTTCTTCATCGATTCGATGAGATCGAGTTGTGTTTGAATCCAGCTGGGGCGCTCTTGGGCTGCTGGTACGCCAGAGGGAGATGGAATGGGGTTGGGTGTGGAATAGGCTCCACCTGTGGGATACTGGCCTTGTTTGGGAGTCAAACCTCCCTCAGCCTGTCCCAGCCGTTGGAAGGCTCTACCAGCTATAGCCCTTCCCTGCTCTGGGACCTCTCCTACCCCAAAGAGGCGCTTAATTTCATCATAGTGCTGCTTAGCCACATCACCAGGGCTGCCCCTAAAGACTTGGAGGGAGGGAGAGTGGCTGGCTGTAGGAGCCATGCGCTCAACGGTAGGCTCGGCAGCAAAAGGTTTCCATGCTTCAGGAAGGTTGGAGCCCTCAATCTGATTGATGCTCTGGGGGAAGGCCTCAGATGGGGTTGGAGCCGTGTGGCCTCGGGCGGCAGAGGTTTCAGGAGTGGGACTGACGGCTGCCTCTGGGGGGACTTGGGCTGGATGGGGAGCGTTGCCGGGAGTGGGGTGGGAAGGAGCCATTGGGGGCTGGTAGGGCACACCAGCACTCTGAGGTTCTGGGACCACATAGGGTGTACGCATGGTCACTGGACCAGCCTTCTGGGTCTCTACAATGGTTGATGGTCCTGCCTCACGACCTTCCATCTGTTCAGCTATGGCTCTATCAGCCTCTTCCTCAGCCTGCTGCCTAGCTGTTTCCCTAGCCACACGAGAGGCTTCCCTAGCAGCCCTAGAGGCTTCAGCCATCTCTTGACGCTGAGCACGGGTATAGCTGGGAGAGGGACCGGGCTCTGGACGAGCATAAGGAATACGTCCAGACGGCTCAGCAGAGGTGGTCGGTGTGACTTTGGGCTGACCAGTGCTTTGGATGGGAGGGATTGATTCGCCTCGAATGGTTGGGTCGATGGTGAAGGTGGGCTTGACGAGACCTAACCGCTCAGCTAAGGCTCTGAAGGTTGGAGCATCACCCGCTAAGGGACCTGACTTCGCAGGGGTGCCCACATATTCAACAGCTCTCCCAACTGCCGGGGCCACATCTGCAGCAGTCCCTACAGCTGCACCAATCTGTGGGTGGCCAAACAGGTATCCCAGTCCTGCTCCCCCAAAGAGGCCACTCCCCCTGGGCATGAGACCCCTAGCCTTCTCAACGAGGCGAGTAAGACCGGGGACGGCATATTCAAGGCCAGCCGTGGTGGCTCCTGTCTTGAGTAGGCGCCCGGCTTCTTCACTGGGAGTGGGGATGTTCCCGTAACCAGGGTCTCCAGTGGCTGCAGCCATAATCATGTTATAGATATCACCATAGGCTTGACCGGTGGTTGCACCTAAGGCTGAACCCATTTTCCCTGCTGGGGTCTTACCACCTATGAGTGCTCCAGCCATTGGGAGGAGGGCCTTTGTGATGGCAGGCTCGGCAGCTGTAGGAGCCCAAGGCCTCTCCCCTTGAACAGGGGTGGGAGGAGGTTGGGTTGAGGTGCCACTTGCCCTAGACTCCAGCTCAGCCATGGTGGGTTCGTGGTCGAACTCCATCACTTGGCCGGTGACGATGTCTCTATACTTAGGCATTGGAGTTAGTCAGGGATGCGCTGGAATCGACCGGGAGTGCTAGGAGTAGCAGTGGCTGGGGCAGTTGGAAGCCCGGGACCTCCAATCTTTAACATGGACTCATGAATGCCAGGGTAAAGTTGTTTCATGTAGTTAATGATGTTGTCGGTCATGGCACGAGTTGTTCCCACTGCGGCTTTGGAGCGCTGAATGGCAGCTGGGTCATTCTTCAGAGTCACACCCTTGGGACCTAAATTGAACTTACTCGCCTCTGAATCCAATTCAGTAGATGTCGTGTCGAGCATACGACGCAAATCAACAGCTCTTGTATAGGTAGAGAGGGGAGTTTCGTGGCCCCAACTATCCTGATGTTCTTTGATGAGGGGGATGATGTATTGGAATCCTCTCACTCCGGGGAACATAGCCACTAGTTGTTCAAGGTTCTTATAGGATTCTTCTTGGGCAAGGGGTGAGAAAGGAGTAGCCATCCCAACATTATATTTTAGTCTCTCTCCAGCAGCATCCATCATGTCGGATGCTGAATTGTAGGGGAGAGCACCTTGACCAGTAAGGTAGCTCATAAATGATTGAGACTTAGGAACGGCAGTCCTAGCATAGGGGTCATTAGAAGGTGGAGCTGGAGCCGCTTCAGTAACTCCTGTAGGAGTTTTAGGGAGACCTTTAACAATATCAGCAGAAGCTCCTGTATAAGCAGCTTGAGCCCTAGCTTCAGCAGCTCTGCCCAACTGTTCAGCCTGCTGAGCGCCTGCAGCCTGCTCTGCCTGCTTGCGCTGGTAGGCTGCTTTCTCTCGTGAGTTAGCAAATCCCTCAGCCTGAGCCTGCTGGTCGGAGGCTGCGGCTTGAGCCAGTTGGGTGCGCTGTTGGGTGATTGGACTCTCAGCGAGGTCCTGACCCAGAGTGGCTTTGAGCTGGTCAAGATGGGGGGAGCCATAAAATCGAGGGTCATCAAGCTCGCTCTTGCGCTGCTCCTGGAGGGCATAGAGCTGAGCAGAAGGATCAGTGAGGTCTGAGGGGGTGAACTCAGAGCCGGGGATGGCTCGGCCTCCAATGGCTCGGAGACGCTCTAGGGCTTGCTGATAGGGATTGATAGCCATAGTTGATTACTGGTTTTGGGTGTTCATGGAGCTATAGCCGGGAGCTGCACTCACAAGGCCTTGCATGGCTTGTGGGAGGCTTAGGCGATTGGTCTGCTGGGGAAGACGTGCCAAATTCTTTTGCCACCAGTTGGGATCATCAGCTAAGTCACCCCCGAGTCCATGGAAGGTGAACTGTTGGTGACCAAAAGCCGATGGAGGGAGATCAGGACGTCCACCTGGATTTGGTGCCCTTCCCCACATGGCATCAAACTCTGGTCCCAGATTAGCAATCATTCTGAAGCGCTCATCAGTTTGGCCTGCTGCCTCTGGACCGGTTTGTAAGTCTAACCGCTCTCCGGGTCCAGGCATAGCTGACTGAAGCCCCTCTACTGGGCCAACTGCTCCTCTGTGTCGTCTAGCCATAGCTATTTATTCCTTATAAGTCGTTCAATCCTGTCCAATCTATCGCTGAGACCTGACTTATTGTGTTTGGGCTTGCTATTCTTCTGGTGGTTCCTCAGGACGTCAGCTGTCTCATGCCAAGTGGTGGGATTGGGGTGCTTGCCATAGATGTAGGGTTCGTGGTTGTAAACTTTATTTTTAGGCATATGATCTAGTATCTAGCCGTGATTTGGCCGGGGAAGCTCCCCACGAGGCCCATCAAGGCTTGGAGATTCTGACCCCTCAGGGTCACATCCTGACCACGCTGGGCAATGGAGCCTTGGTAGGCCTCAGCTGCTCTCTGTCTGGCGTTGGCGAGGTCTTGGATGAGCTGCTCTCTACCGACCTCACCAAGTTGGCGGGCACCTTCTCCAATGACTCCTCCTGCTTCATTCAGACCCAAGCCTGACCCAACAATTCCTCTAGCTCCTTGCACATCCATTAGAGCGTTAAGGGCTGCACGGCCGGTTGAACCAGCAACATCTTTGGCTCGGGCGAAGGCGGCTTGGCGGGCTGCGTCCTCTCCTCCCACTCCACCAAGCTGAGCATAGGGGAGTGCTCCCCCTCCACCCCCGAAGGCAGCAAAGCCTGAGGTGAGCTTATTGAGGTAGGGGGCGAACATGTTCATCCGGCGCTGTTCAGCACCAGCCTGAAGTTCAGCCTCCGCACCCTGCTGCTTTTCCCCTAGGGCTTCTTGCTGGGTGCGAGCGGCAGAGGCGATGTCCCCAGCCTGAGCAGCCAGACCTCTCTGAGCACCAGTCTGAATGTCAGTCTGACGCTGCATCTGACGGATAGGGATATCCTCTTGGGACTTGGAGTACTCCAGATCGGTCATATACTCACCGGTGTCTGGACGATAGGTCTTGGTGGGAGGCTGTGGGCCTATGGTTTGGCCGGGTTGGCCACTATAGGCTGAACCAAATCTCGAACCACCAGGGAGGCCACCAAAGGATGGGCGTTGGAATCCAACAGGCATAGCTTATATACCTAAATTAGTTAAGTAGAATGATTACCGTTCCCAATGGGCCAATTCGTACTCAAAGTTAGGAGTGTTGGCCGCAGCAGTTATCCACCACATGAAGATGATGCCCCACTGTCCTGGGCCGATGATGACTGGAGGAGCGGCTACGAGGCGGCGCGCGACGTCTGTGGCCCGGACAGCAGTATTGCCAGGGATGACTGAGTGGTCGTAGCTCCCGAACTGGACGACATACTCATCACCAGTGATGCCTAGGCCGGTTGGGATGCGGCACCTGCTGACCGTTCGGGCTGCCGTGCCTGAGGCTGGGACCGTAATGGCTCCCGCGCTGAAGGCTTCTACGTCTGCGATGCTGGCGGCGTTGGAGTCGCCATTTACATTGGAAGGGGTACGGGTGGCGTTGTTGGCTGTGGGAGTTCTGTCCTTCCCATCCACCTTGACTGCAAAGTCCATGAAGACCGTTCCGGTTGGAGCAGTTCCTGTCATCATCAGGCGAAGGTGGTCAAGATAAATCAGGTTCTTCCCTGAGCCAGAGAGGGATGAGGTGTTCTTAATGGCAAAGAGGGCAGCCGTGTCGGAGAAGCTGGTCTGGAGGGCGTAGGCCACACCTGTTCCGATGGTGGGATTGGTGGTGACGAAGTAGGAGCCTTCCTCAGCCAGACCATACTTGGGATGGCCTAGCAGGTTAGACACAATATCACCATATGGTGTCAGGCGAGCATTGGTCTGATTGCCGTCAGGCTGCTGAGTCGGCTTGATGTGACTGATGAGGCCTTTGATTGAGAAATCCATTCTGATTCCTTATTGGAGGGAGGCCAGAGCAGCCTCAGGGGAGATGCCGTCGTTGGAGTTGGCAATTCGTAGCTCAGCAAGGATGTTGTAGAGAAGTTCAGACACCTCACGCTGCTGAGCCTGGATGACAGTGAGGGCTGAGAGTTCAAAAGGGTTGGCCACCTGTTGGGTGGTCAGGGATTGGAGGCCATAGAAGCCCCTGCCATCTTGATAGAGAAGGGAGGAGCCAGAGGGGATGGTACCTACCCAAGTGGGTCTGATGATGGTATTGTTCAGGACTTCAATTGAGACTGTGACGTCTGGATTGGAGGATGGGTTGAGGATGGAGAGGTATTTGAGCTGGCGGCTGTGGGAGGCGATAGGGGCAGGAACAATGGTAACACTTGTGTTACCGGCATCCTGACCGTCTGACTCTGAGATGGCAAACATGCTCATATCGGTGGTGAGGACATCTGCCCAACCTGCTACGAAGGTCAGCTTGCTGGCTGGTACTGAACCTACCAATCTGAACTGAAGGGATTTGAGGGGTGAGTCTAGAAGAATCATGGCGATAATATAATGTCTAGGATAATTATTGCCCCTAAATATTCAGGCTGACTCGGACAGCCACATATTTGGCAGTGAGACCACTCAGAACGAAGGAATCAGTCACAGAGTTATTGATGATTTGGGTGGGGCCAATGGTGATGGAACCATTCCTCAAGTCGTCGAAGAGGATTTGCAGCATCTCATCGATGGCCTCGGCGCTGGCTGCGTTGAGGGGCCATGAGATTCTATAAGGCTGAGCGCGAGGTGCCATATATCCTTAAATGGTTTATCTATCTATGACCTATAATGGTTGTGATGATGTCAAAGCCATACAGCTCCACCGACTCTCCGGCAGCGGTGTGGTTGAAGGTGAGCTGCATGAGCTTCCCCGTGCCAACACGAGGGAGGCGCTGTCGGCCTTGAGTCATGTCGTAGGTGATAGGAGTCTGGGCAGTGGCGTCTAAGTAACCAACCTTGGGAGTGATGGACATGGTGCCTGCGGCTTGGACTTTGCCCAGCATGAATAGCTCTTCCCAGACCTTCTCATAGTCGGGCAGGTTATCGTCGAAGAACTTGGTGACGACATTGAAGTCGATGCCGGTATTGATGTTGTCAGTGGGGGTGGTGGTTTCCTGCCAAACGAAGCCTGAGCCACTTCCGGCCACTGCTCTCACCTTGTCGGAGGCGTCAGAGATGAGAAAGGCAGAGGTGGGGCTAAAGGCTCCAGTCTTGTGGGGACCCCACCATGTCTTGGATTGGATATCATACTCAACCCACCTGTCTACGACGTTGGAGCCTGCTGAGGCCAGATAGAGTTTATACTTCAATCGATTGGGGTCGAAGACGGCAAAGCTGAACTGGAACATGTTCTGGTTGAAGTAACTGGTTGTGCTGAACCAGGACTTCACCTGCCCGTCTGAGACGTTCCTAAGGCCATCTGAGTCCCATTGGTAGACTCCATCCTTCCAGAGCCACCACGCCGTGTCCCTATAGAGCACCACTGACTCTTGGGACTCGACGCCCATAATCTCTGAGAGCTTAACGGCTCTGAAGTCGGTGGGAGTTTGACCGGTGACCTGCCAAATGAGGTCCCTCCTGCCAATTCCAAGGGCCTCGCGGCGGGGCATGAGAGCTTTGATGCCAAACTTATCTCTTCCTCTGCCTGGGATGGGGATGGTATTGGTAGCAGGCCATGCCCACCATGTGTCGGCTTGGGCAAAACGGACGGTGTCAGAGTCAGACAGAGCAACTCCCCAGAGCCTGTTGCGCCACTCCTTGAGGTGGGTGAGGCGTGGTGGATTGCCTAAGGTGGGAGCAGCTATGATTGAGAGTCCAGCGTCGGATAGGTCATCCTCAATCTGGGTGATGACATTCCCATCGACGTCTAGCCATGGGAAGAAGACTGCTCCATTTGTAGTGGTCCTATACAACCTACGGGCAGTGATGGCATCGGAGGAGGTAGGGATGCTGGAGGCCCTCAGGTTGGAGTTGACTATGGTGAATGAGTTACTGATGGGACTGAAGTCTGACTCTGCAATAACTGTTCCAGCGGCGTCCTTGACGATGAAGGTGCATCGGACTTGGTAGGTGCCAGAGAGAGTGCCTGCCAGACCTGCTGAGAGAATGGGAGCAGTAGTGGGAGCTGTTGGAACCATGACCCTAACTGTTCCAGTAGCATCTATGGTCAATGGGGTATTAGGGGTGTTCACCAAGTCTACATAGTTCCCATAGGTCTGCCATCTTGGTGGGACATTGGTGTCTAGGGTCACACCTGTAGGGAGAGTTAGAGTGGTCAAATTCCCACTATCATCCATCATCTGGAGGGTGCTCCCAGTTTGTAAGATGGTAAAACTCATCTCACCAACACACCAAAGCAGGGGAGACCAGTGGAGTTGGTGCCAATCTGGGTCAGGAAGGCTGTGCGGTCAGTCCAGGTGGAACCGTCTGAGGTGAAGAGAAGAGTGCCATCAAATGTTTTACCACCCCCTATGGCAAATAGGGAGACTAAGTCTACTGGCAATGAGACAAATGGAATGAGGGTAGTGCCTGAACCTGTGAAGGCTGTCGTCCATGAGGAGTTGTCAAATTTGTAAATCTTGCTCACCTTGGGAGCGTCATTGTTAAAGTAAGAGGCGTAGAGATTGCCTTGAAACTCCGACATGGCTAGGAAGGCATTGTTGTCTATAGCCGCTCCACCTGAGCCAGTGTTAGAGGTGCCATAGGTGCCATCTACCCCTCTCACAAGCACCTTTGCAAAGGTTCCAGCTGCAGCTGAGCATCCTATATAGAGAAGACCTTTGTAGGAGAGCATGGAGCACACATTAGCTTGTCCATCAGCGCTCAGGTCGTGGTTGGAGGTCCAAGCTGTGTCAATGAAAGGGCGGAAGAAGAATACCTGCCCAGATGCACTAGCTGACTGCCTGTGGGTTCCGCACCAGAGTCTACCCATATGAAAGGTCAGGGCGTAGGGCACATGGCCAGTTGGAAATACTCCTCCCAGCGGGGTAAAGTTGCCATTGATGGGGTCTAGACTGAAAACCCGTCCCAACCAGTCAGCCGATGAAGCACCAGAGTCGAGGGTAGAGAGGTAGATAGTTCCATTAGCCACCAGAATGGACATGACAGCCTTAGGAACTCCCCCAGATGAAGTTTTAGGTAGGGTTCCTATGATGCGGTCAAACTGGCCATCGAACATTCTAATGGTGGGCAGGTCAGTTCCTACAGTGTAGCCTCCGGGTGCATAGACCAATTTATTGTTGAAGACACCTGCGGGACCTGGAAAACCCCCCATCATGCCTGTCGAGCCAGTAGCAAATGAGCCGACCTCTACAAAGCTCCTGGGGTCAGTGGGTCTGGAGTTATCTACAATGTAGGCTGCTCCACCAAAATTTGTGTTGGCTGACAGCCACCAGCCATCAACGTCTGGATTGGCTATGGCTGCCCATGGAATAGAGGAGCCGGTTGGAAAGTAGGTGCCATCTGCAAAGGAATCGAATTGAGTGGTGAAGTTGGATGGGATGGTGCTAGCACCACTGATGAATTGGTAAGGGGGATCAGCTACAGACCAATTGAGAGCCCAGGAGGGGCTTGAAAAGGTATAAAATACTGTAGTGACTCCAGATGCAAATTGGACGAGGGCATGTATAGTGTCATCAGCATCTCTTGATGAGACCCTCATGGCTGCTGGACCGGAAGCATGAGCAGGAGTGGTCCCGGTAACCTGAGAATTACTGACCCTCGTCACCCCTATCATGGTTGCTAAACCTATACCATTAACTGTAAAGTAGGTGCGATTAGGAGTAGACTCTGTTACGTCATCAGCACCAGCATAGGCGAAGGCTGCCATGTCAGTGTTCATGGTAACAAGAGTGCCACCAGCTGTAGGGCCTGATGTGGGTGAGAGAGATGACGTGGTCAGGAATCCAGTGACCCTCAAGGCGATACGTCTGACCTTGTGGGAGCCAAATGCGACGATTTGAGCCCCAAACTTGACACTGAAGAGGTCAGCACGAGTCCAAGCTAATCCAGTAACTGGGTTGGTGGCAAAACTTGTCTCTACAAAACTGCTGGCTGCACTTCCTGAGGCTCCATTGACCGTTCCATTGAAAACATAATTGAAGGTTCCAGAGCCAAAAGCCCCGTCTTGATCAAATCGGATGAATACTGTTGAGATGGTAGCATCAGATGGGATGACCCCATCATCATTCATGAAATAATTGAATTGCTTTGTGGTGGCAGGGATGCTGATTCGGATGTCGTCTGTGTCACCTGATAGAGCGGAGTTGGGGGAATAGAGGACAGCCGCAACCGCACTGGCTCCATTAACCGTGTAGTCGAATGGGGTGCTGGAACTCCCAACAGTTATGAAATATTGGAACTGGCCTGTATTAGCCACTTACTTGGAGCCCTTCCCCACGAAGAAGAATCTGGAGCCACCACTTGACAGGTTGAGCTGAGGCACACTGATACCTCCAAGCACTAAAGCATTCCCAGCCACACTGTTGAACTTAACTAGGCCGGGACGGTTCTTGAGCCCACCCTCCACGCCTAGAGGGTCGCGGATGGCATTTTGGGCCTGCCTGACCTCTTCGTCAGCGATGTGTAGGTCTGATTTGTCTACATTCACCCCAGATTGACCTAAGGCGAAATCTGTGAAGTTCTGCATATCTATAAATCTGGTTTATAGCCTATCTCAGCTTTAGAAAATATGCTCATGCCGTAGAAGGTGAATAATCCATTGCTATCATATTCAGCTCTCAGAACTACAGCACCAATACCTTTGACCTGGAGTACAGCAGCCACCTTATTGCCCTTATCCTCGATGAAGAAGGCTGAGGAGCTGGGACGATGGTCAGGGTTGTAGTCAATAGCCTCGGCAGGCTTGAGTTCCCTTTTGGGGGGAGGTTCTCCCTCTGCAACATAGCCCCACATGGCCTCCTCCATCATCTATATGATAGATCCTAGTTAGTTGGGAAGGGAGCCGAACTCAACCTGCATCTCCTGCAAGATGCGATAAATCTCGTGAGTGTTGTGGAGACGGTCCTCAGGCAATTGGACCTTCTGGACGGTCTGGAGCATCCAACTGAGGACCGTGAAGCAGGCAGAGAGGACTTCTGAGACTGAGGTGAGGTCAGGGTCTGCCGTGTGTTCCATGGCGTTCATGGCAGCTCTGGCTAGGGCGCGGACGTGGTCGGGGTCGCAGTTGCCTTCCCCGAGGATGTGACCTAAGGAGACTTCCATTGGTGCCTCCCACAATTATTAAGTAAAGATTGATGAGAGAGTGATTCCTGCTGCTAGTAAGATGCCCCAATACTCCTGCCAGATCGCGTCTCCATAAAATGGTTCCTGATAATCTCTTAAACCTAAACTCTGGAGGAGATGCTGTTTCTCAGTAGCATAGATGGCGAGCCAGTTGGCGTCGGGGGCTCTATCGTCTCTCTCCTTAGCTCTGGCAAAAGCCACTGTCCACGCGACGAGGGCATTGGTGGACTCACCAGGAATAGGGACTGGAGTATCCTTAGTCATGTCCCCCAGCGACGGGACATAGCTAAAATTGATTTTGACGTTCGAGGTGACCTTGGGGGCGGCCTTGATGACTGGAGGTCCTACTGGACCACCAGGAGCAGTAAGGGCATAGTAGATGGTGTCATTAGATGGGTCAATAGCATCCCTAGACCTAGCCAACTGGAAGTTGTTATGGTTATAGTCGAGGGGCTTGAATTGGAGGCCCACGTTGCTGGAGGTGGTGGTGATGTCATGGGCCTCAACCAAGTAGACCTTATGGACGTCAGCAGGCACCCCAATCAGCTGGTCGGACTGAGGGGGGAACATGACATCGGTGAAGTTGAAGGTCAGGAAATGTTCCTGCTTCAGGTCTGCGATGTCCCTCCAGAGGTCCCTGATGCCAGCAATGGTCATCTGGTTCAGCTCGTCTGAGGTCCAGAAACGTGGTGTGACCTCGACTAGGCGCTGACGGGAGAGGGTTTCGATGTCTGAGATTTTGACAGCCATGGGCTATCCGGTGAGGATGGAGACTTGGGTGGTTCCACCAAACTGGGACGACAGAACCTTGACCCTTACCCGCTCATTGACCAAAAGCACTAGAGGGAACGTGACCACATGCAACGGAACTCCACCAGGGAGATACCTGAAGGAGTGTAGAGTAGTATCATTGAGAGCATTCCTGTGCTCTACAAGCAAGTTTGGGCCATCATCAGACCACGTAATAATAGTAAAGCTCACAGACCCTACCGATAATGGGCCAGTGTCGGCCAGAATGTCACCGGGATTAGGACCAGTTATCTCACCATTAGTTGCCCACATGATTCCTCCTACTGAGCTGTAACAGTATCCGCCGAAGTAACGATATCAAAATCGTTATCAAAATGATTAGGCTCAACAGGGAGAAAAAGGCGCATAGTTACATCATTCCCAACAATAACTGCTGTAGCTTCAAAGTGAGTCGTCTCAGACGTGGTCTTGATGACAATGACTTTAGTTGGCTTGAGGTCCTTAATGGATTTCTTGAACGACTGGTAATCTGTATAGTTGGCTACGACCATTATTATCCTCCTACGCCTAGTTGGTCTACTTGGAAACTGGTGGGGAAGTCAGCGGCAAAGGTTGGTGGCTTAGTTACCAATGTGATCTCCATCATTGTATTGGCCGCAGCAATAGCCATGGCTGTAAAAGGACCACCTGTTGGAGTGAAATCAGTGAACAGGACAAAAGCCGGAGTAGCTACAGCAGCTGCAGCCTTGAATCCTGCGTATGTTGAGAATCTTGCAATGATCATGGTAGCTGGATTTCCTCCCAGACTAGAGTTTGGGTAAAAGTATTATTAGTGGCGCCTGTTATGCCAGTATATTTTGTATATAGTAGTATCCCCGGCGGTACAATCATGGAGCCATTGAAGTTTACCACAAGACTCATCATATTAGTTGATGATGCCGCTGACGTTTGAGTTTCACTGATGCCTGCCGTAAAAATATCTGTCTCCCCATTTTGGACTGCGGATGACAAAGATATATCTCCAACTACGGCCTTGTTTTTCCGCCCGCCCCCCAATAGAGCATTCCTACCGGATGATGGCGTGAATGTAAAGTTGAAAAGGTCTACATCGTTCGCTTTATTTGGTATTCCATAGGCCGCAAAAGAAACATTACTTCCCTGAAGCGAGTTTCCCGATCTATAACCTAACACATACTTGAAAAGTACAACATTTACCCCAGATTCTACAGGATTATAGAGTGAGAACGGAATATCCTGGGGAGGTGTGGGACTAAGACCGGGTATTGAGGAATTGGCTATAGTAAACCAAAATACATTTCCTCTATAGGTTTGGGTATAGTATTTTCCATGTAGTTGAGAAGTAACTATTTCAGATTGCTTGCCCTGAAGGACAGGATGAGACTCACCATCAGGAACTCGAATATTGTTCTGACTCTCAACTAGACCGCTCAAAGGCTGTGCGGCAACGGGCCCACTTAACGATTGTGCGGCAGTGCTCCACCACCACATAAATTAAAGTGGAATCTCTTTCCACAAAAGAGTTTGAGTGACCGAAAACCCCCCAGAGACTGAGCTTACAGGATAGATGAGACCGCCAGGGGGTACTATTAGTGCCCCATCGAAATCTATTTGTAATTGCCACATAGGGGCAGAAGTTGAAGCAGTATTAATAGAGAGCTGAGACATGCCCACAGTACCTAACAAGGTTCCCGCTGCCGAGATAGTAGCGCCTGAAGGGGCGAACTTCATTTTCGATGCAGCCCCACCCCCAATCAAACCATTTCGAGTAATATTGCCAGATATGAGACCAGAGGTGAATGACGGGATGGAGGACCCTGTGGTTGCTACTGATCCATTTTTAGTAGTAAAAGCGAATTGTATATTGCCGCTACTGCCAATGAAACTGCCTGCTAGTCCCGCTATGTACTTAATAATGACGGCATTTGTTTGGCTTCCCGCAGGATTCCATAGAGAAAACCCAATGCTTGTATCTGAACTGGCAGGAATTCCTCCTCCTTGTGTATCACTGGTAGCCCAGAAGATGTTACCACGGTAGGCATTTGTGTAATATTTACCGTGAAGTTCAGCAACAATCAGTTCTGCCTGTTTACCTAATATAACGGGACAATTGTTATCATCAGTCTCGCTAACCTGAGTAGGAGCTTGGGTGATACCTTGAATTTCCACAACTTACACCCCTCAATTTAGATTGGGACTTCCTCCCACACCAAGGTTTGAGTGAAAGTTGAGGTTAGGGCGGCTGAACCTACAGTAAAAATGAGACCACCCGGGGGTACTACAAGTGTGCCATCAAAGTCCATCTGCAATTGCCACATGGGGACAGTGGTGGATGTGCCAGTTGTAGTGAGCTGAGACATACCAGTGGTTCCTAGAAGAGTTCCGGCCACTGAAATAGTGGCGGCTGAAGGAGTGAACTTCATCTTTGATGCAATACCGCTTCCAATCAAGCCATTCGTAGGGGTGCCAGTGGTGAAGGCTGAGATAGAAGCACCAGTTGCCACCGATGAGCCATTGCCAGTAGTGAAGGCAAATTGGATATTACCTGCCGTACCCGTCGTGGCTACCCACCCAACCATGTATTTAATGAGGGCAGCATTGACTCCACTCCCTGCAGGATTCCATAGGGCAAACGTGGGGGCAGTTGTTGAGGCAATAGGAATTAGCACACCTGCTGAGGCAGTACTGCCCCAAAAGACAGAACCCCTATAAGCCTGAGTGTAGTATTTCCCATGTAGTTCTGCTACGACAAGCTCAGCCTGTTTACCCTGTAGAACAGTATAGTTATTACCATCTGTCCCGCTAACGTTGGTAGGTGCCTGGGTGACGCCTTGAATAAGCACAATCTATCTCCTAGTTGATGATGTCTAAGGTCTCCAAATCGTTGGAGAAGAGTTCGCGGCGCAAACTGTTCAGGTCGTCCTTCATATTAAAGACTGACATAGCTAGAGTGTTTGACAATCTGAGCTCAGTTCGGATGTCTATGAGAAGTTCATAGATTCTAGTGGCATCAATGCGTGTATCGACATACATCGCACCTAGACCAGAGGTGGAGGCATAAATCGAACGAACAGAGTTGTCTTCTGCTGCGGCGCAACCAATCAGTCCAACCGTAGGCGGAAGTTCTCCACCCTCCGGATTACTAAATATACTGATAGGGTCTATAGCTGTAGCACTGACAGTCGCATTGGAGGTACCAGTGGTGAAGGCTGATACCCTGACCCTTGCATGAGTAGCCCCGCCTTGAGGAACTATAGTCCTAGAGGTGTCGGGATTGGGATTGGTCAGCTTAACGTTAGCACTGGTTCCGCCTGTGGCCGGATTGAGAAAGCTTGTTCCAACCCACGATGTGCCGCCATCATACGAGAGTTCAGGAACAATCGTGGCTGTCAAGGTGCCAGCCGCGAAAATAACTCCTACACCCCTAGCGCCTTCTAAGGCTACTTGAGCTGTTGCTGCTAAGGCATTAAGCGCCGATACAGAACCAGTTCTTGTGAGGAAGATGTCACTGAGCCTGTTTTCGGCACTGATGTTTACCCCGCGTTCGCCGCCAGCAGCATCCCTAATCTGAGTATATAGCTCGCGCCGGGTAGACATCCTAAAGGTGCCAGCATTGTTTTCGGTAACATTGGTGGTAGCTACGTCATCTACTTCGCCACCAGAAGGAGTAAAAGAAGTTACACTGGGAGTGAAGGCACTGTTGTCTGTCATGGCCGTGCCGCCACTGCCAGCCCCAGCTACGATATTTACCCTGATAGCATTATTGACAGCATCTCCCGGTTTCACAATGGTATCGGCGGTATTTGTTACAGCAGTAGGCCATGCGTTGGCCCCGACAGCCGGAGTACCTTGATTGGATGTTACAGTCCCCGATACTGGCTGTGTGACTGCCGACCCATCAACCTTCAGCGCGCTCGCGGCTGTAACGGCTGCCTGATTCGTACCATCCCAGACTTTAACTTGGCTATCATTACTGATAGTTACTCTGGGGATACCAACGCCACTGGCGCCTGTACCTGTGACAACAGCATTGCCCCCGAACTGACTAACATTCTCAACCCAAGGAGAAGTGCCTTGGTTGGCGGTGACTGTACCTGATATGGTGAAAGTGCCCGCTCCAGCATTCGCAGTGACCGTCCAGGTGCCGGATTGGGTAACTAGGATGTTAGAGTCGTTGCTGACTGTGACCCTAGGGATGCCTAGGCCTGAGGCGCCTGTACCTGTGACAACATTATTACTCCCGAATTGGGTGATGTTATCGACCCATGGAGTAGTGCCTTGGTTGACCGTCTGGGTTCCAGACCCAGTGCCAGATAGAATGATGTCACCCATCGCCTAGTCTCTAGCTAACCAATTAGCAATGCCTGTGCCTGAGGACATCTTCACATAGATGAGGGTCAGGGAGATGATGGGCAAGGTAATAGCTTGACCCGGGGTGAGGGTGATGAACTGATTGCTCACCGTGCCCACGAGTAGGTTGCCTGCATTGGTGGGGTCAGACTGAATCATGACCTCACGGCAGTTCTGGGAGGGGTCCAGCTGGACAGCTGAGGTCCCTATGCCTGTCTTCTGAGCGGTGAAAAGGCGTCCTGAGACGTAGGACATGTTAGATTCTCACGAAGTCGTAGCAGTAGCCACAGAATTGGCGGACACGGCGCCATGCCTTCTGGCGGAGGGTGAAACGGGGCTCAGAGAGGTGGAGTGCCATTCTACCTAACTGCATCATTAGGAGACTGCACCTCTGATGACGGTGAACCGAAGGACAATGGCTTCAGCAAGACCAGCCGGAGTAGTATTATGGACAGCTACTGTGGCAGAGCCTGATGCTGGAGTGACGGCAAAGCTATAAGCACCCAATGTTCCTACAGAATCATGCTGGATATGGACCAAGTCATTGGTACCTATGGTGGAGTTGGTGAAGGTAAAGGATACTGAGGTATCAGCAGCCAAATTGGCACTGTTGAGAGTGATGGTGCCACAGAGGGTGTTGAGGGTCACGCTTGTGGATTTGTTAGTGAGCTGAGTAACCGTTCCGCCTGTACCAGTAGTATAGCCTAGACCAGAGGCAGTGGTAGTGCCTACGAAGTCACCAGAGGTAGCGAGATTGAATCTGAGGGTGTTGTTAGCACCAAACCTGACCGGAATGTTATTAGTAGTTAGGAGTTGTGCATCGCTTCCACCATTTACGAATAGGCGAAAGTTACCACCACCTGAGGTTGAAGTCCAGTTCCATGTCATGCCAGAGACACCAGACGGGGTGGCGGAGTCTGTGTTTCCATTCAGTTTGACCCTTAAAACTAGAGCTGTATTGCTATAGGCATCAATGATATCGCCACTACTCGCGCCATTGGTAAATACAGCTGCAGTAGCTCCGGCTGTGCCAAGCGTAAGGGTAGATGGATCAAACGCTGACGTGGTTGCCCCAAAGACTCCTATCTGATTTGTGCCTCCAGTGGCCCTGCCAGCTATACCTACTGAGAATGTGGAACTGCCAGTTGCGTCTCCTCTCACGCCATATGACACTCCAGAACTGGCTGTCTGATTCAGACCAAATAGACCGACTGTGGCACTTGAACCTGTGTAGCCAGCCACAATCTGTGAAGTAAGGCAGCGTTGTTCAAAGGATGAGGTTCCAGCTCCAGTAAGTTTGAAGAAGTTGGCATCAAGATTGGCAGTATTGGTAGTAGCAGCTGTAGACTGGGAATTGATAACTAGACTTGTTCCGTCGGCTAGTCCAGGGTCCCCTAGCGTGCCTGGAGTAAAAACAAGGCCACCTACTGCACTTATTTGAAAAACTGTGGTGAGCGCTTGACCTTGGTCAGTATTACTAATGGTTGTACAGAGAAGATGAGAACCTCCATAGATTCCAGAGGCTAGTTGAGTAATGATACTCAAGTAGGAATTACTACTACTGGTTGTTCTAGCAGTTATTGGGCCAAATGAGTCAATGGCAAAGGAGTTTTGAGTGCTTGGGTCAGAAGTGAGAACAGTCAAGTCACCTAGGGGAGTTCCAGCTGGATGGGTTCTGAGGAACTTTGTGCTCTCATTGAGTTCCCAGGCCCTGAAGAGGGTGTTATCGGCTAATGGAGCTGGGACGGTAAGGCTTGTATCTAAAGTATTGTCACGCCATTTAGTTTGGAAATAGCCAAAACCACCTCCGAAGTCGTGGACAAGGAAGAATTGGGAGCCATTCTTCTTAGTTCTAAAGAGGCGTCTGGAGTTGACTCCACTACGAGGTAAAGGAACGGTGACATCAACCTGAGAATTGCTAACTGTGATAGATGTTAGAGGTGAGAGACCAGTCGTGTAGCTACTGACTACCTCAATATACGCATATTGGACAGTCCCATCAACATTACCCCCAATAGCAGCGTCGGAGAGGGTAATGGTGCCAGTAGGATTGCCTACGGATTTGAGCTGTCCAAATTTGATCTCAGGCATCTATTTCTCAGAAGTGTCTTGAGGGTCAGGAAGGAGGGCTTCAAGCTCAGTGAGGAGGTGCTTGAGGACAATGATGGCCCCATCACACCTATAGACATTTGCTTTGGCTTGTTCGAGTTCAGCTTCGGTGGAAGTGAGGCGCTGACGAATCGTGTCCAAGGCGTTAGACATATAATCCTTATACGATAGGAGAGGTTAGAGGAGGTAGTCGGCCCCAACGCTGAAGGTCACTGTGGCGGCTGCTACTGTGACCACGACACGCCAGATGGAGCTGACGAAGTTGGAGGCCTCAGTGTTGGTGGTGGCGGTTCCTGCAGCAGTGGTGATGCCGGGATAGACAGTCAGGGTGCGGGTCTGAGTGGCTGTAGCCCATGCTGGGGAGGTGGCACCTGTGATGTCCACGTACTTCTTGCTGACTGGGTCTTTGGCCTGAAGCTTCACCGTGACTGTGCCACCGTTGTCGTTGGTGATGTCACAGAAGACCCTCACCCCTTTGGCACATGGGTTGAAAATGTCATTGGAGTTGATAGTGCCTGCAGCTTGAGCCGCTGATAGAAGGACGACCCCTGAGAACTGATTTCCAGCTCCAGTGTTGGTGGAGTCGGCACGGGGGATGGGTTGATTGACGTGTGTGGTGGACATATCTCTTTCAGAGAAATGGGGGACCTCGAAGTGAGGTCCCCTTAAGCGAAGCTTAGATGACTGTGCAGTAGGAACCGTTCTGAATGGTCAGGGTTCCAGCCCCGTTCGCGGCGGCTTGGAGCTGAACTGTTCCAGCGTTGGTTCCATTGATGACACCAACCGATACCGTGTCTGCGAAGTTGGTGGTGGTTGTAACGGTGCCAGTGTTAGCCATGACTGAGCTAAAGGCTGTTGCAGACGCTGCGATGACAGTGGTGGCAGTTACGACTGAGTTCATGCCAGCAGCCACTGCGGTTGGGGCAGAGGGACCGGTGAACTGATACTTGGGACCAGCAGTGTTGGCTGAGGCCTGCCAGACGATGCGGCAGGTGATTTCGTAGTTGTCTGAGGCGCCGACTGGGATGGAAAGGCCTGTGACGTTGGAGAAGGTAGTCGTGGCGTTGGTGTAGCTGCCAGTGCTGTAGACGGCAGTGGAGGCCTTCCCTAGGGTCTGGCCATGAGTTGTGGGGGTTAGAAGATAGGCGGCCAATCCAGCAATAGAGATGGCCACCATAAAGCGCTTGAACATGTGAGTCTCCATGTAGGTGGGATTGATGGATTAGCTGAAGGACACGCCGTTGGCTGCCAAGACCTTCCAGCGGGCATTGAAGGCCATGACCAGCAAGGATGCGCCCTTGAAGGCATTGAAGGTGGCTGTTGTGGTGGATGCACCGCCGCTGTCGAGGATACTGCCAGTGAAGGTGATGGTGTGGGCGAAGGCTGAGTCGGAGCTGAACTGGATTTCATTGCCGTCGAATCCAGCACCAGCTGTTGGAGCACCCAAGGTTACGGCTACCACACCTGCCCTATTGAGGACATAGGTGTGGGGAACGTTGGCTGGGGCTGTGAAAGAGGCTGTGCCTACGGCCTGAGGAGTGCTGGACCAGAGAGAGGTGACGGGGACCAGCCAGTTGCCTGCCACATAAGAAATGTAGACGGCTTGGGTGTTGATACCCTGACTAACGCCAGTGGCTGTGGCGATGCCATTGATGGTGTCAGTGCCTGCCCCGAAGACCTGAACGGCGTTGGCCCCAGAGTTCTGGATGACCACTACAGTGCCGGGAGCAGAGGCTGGGAGCTTGACCGAATCGCCCTGAGAGGCAACGGTCGAGACTCTGTTGACGAGACCAGTGAGGGCGGTAGCGCTTGCCTGACCACCTCCAGCAAAGGCTGTCACGGAGGCATTGAAGGAACTGGTCTGGAGACCATTGCTGGTGTTGAAACCAGTGGAGAGGCCATCCGTGAACCAGTTACCAGTCGCTGCAGCTGAGTAGACGACTGCAGAGTTGGCCATCTGGGACACACCGGTGGCCGTGGCGACTCCGTCAATCGTGTCGGTTCCAGCACCAAACACCTGCATGGCGTTGGAGCTGTTGTTTATGACAATGACGATCTGACCAGCCGTGGCGGTTGGGAGCTTGACACTATCTGCAACCGTGGCAACAGTGTCGACCCTGTTGATGACAGTGGTCAGGGCTGTTGCGCTGGCCTGACCTCCACCCGCGAAGGCCGTGATGCCTGTGGTGGTGGAGAAGGTGATAGCGGAGGTGCTGTCTAGGACGGTCTTGGAGCTGGTTCCTGATGCCCCAATGCTGAAGACGAGGCGGTCGGTGCTCCCGTCCACATAGACATCGTTCGAGACAGAGCGGCTGACAAAGTTGGTAGGTGCCCCACCGGCTGCGGGGCCTCGACGGATTGATTTGACTGCCATTGGGAGTCCTCAGCGGGTATGTGCCCCCCATGGATTGGCATGGAGGGGTCTTGCCCGCCAAGCGGAGTTAAGGTCCAATCACCTGTTGACCACTAGGGTCAAGTTGAGGGTCTAATCAGCTAGTGGATTAGACACCGGAGGCTGCAAAGATGGCGAAGCCGTCGAGACGATTGGCTTTGAGGGTGAGAACAGAGCCGGTGGCGGTGGTGTTCTGGGTGAGGGCGTTACCATTGGCAAGGGCATGGCCGGTGGGGTAGAGGAAGAGGATTTCCTCAGAGAGAGTCGTGACCTTTTCACTGATGTCTTGGGTGCCATTCGTGGCGGCTGTGGTCGCGTTGTCGGTGATCTTCAGCCAGACAGCGGTGCTGCCAAACTTCTTTGCGTAGATGGCGAAGAGAGTGTTGGCGGAGTCAGCAATGACCTGAGTGGCATTGTTTCCGCCGTCTGAGGCGCTGAAGGTGCCGTCAATGTTAACGAGCTGGAGGTCTGGGTTGGCCTTGTTGGCAGCAAGGTGGAGGAAGAGGGCCTTGAGGGCGTAGAAGATCCCAGGATTTCGATTAATCATGAAGGTCTTCTGGCGGACAAGGTTGGCGGACTGGGTGGAGAGTGCCATGGGCTTATTACCTTGGGGGCCCCATGCGCTGGGGGGAGCGCCTAGTCGTATTGATGGTCAGACTAGGTTGACCATCTGCCCTCGGGGGGTGGGGGCAGGGTCACCCGGCTGCAAAGCCAGCCGACTATGAAAGAGTAGTAGTAGGGGTAGAGCGCACCAGACTGCGGGTGGCTCTGGGGATGTACATGTGAGAGCGCACCCCAATCTTCTTGTTGTAGAGGTTCCAAGCGTCCTTGGCGAGGGCGGTGTTGAACTCGTCCTGCTTGGCCTGCCTTTCCAGCTCGTCCTGACGCTCCTGGGCTTCGAGGCGGTCAGTGAAGGCATCAGCTCCACCTTGGCGGTGGGGTGCCCTCAGTTTTAATTCCTCAAAGAGGATTGGGTTGGACCAGTCAGCTGTGGCAAGGATGGTGGTTACTGGAACGAGACCATATCGAGCTAACATACGAGTGTCAGACTCCTTCCATAGGGCATCGTTGGTTACCTTCTCTGAAAGCTGGAGCCTTCGACGTTGGGCGAGCCTGTAGTAGAAGCCCTGTCTGGAGGGCACCACTACGAGGGAGGAGTCGAAATGGTAGAGCCGGGTCAGCCACCACTGCGGTGGTCCCCCCAAACTGAAGCGGTTCTGATCTGGTATATAGTTTACCATATCAGTCAACTCATTGACGCGTAGTTTGCGTTAGGGCTTGACAAACGCAGTATCCTGAGGCAGGTCCGTCCCGACGTCGGCTCGACTATAAATCCCATTCACTCCTGGAATGATGGTGAAGTGTTTGGGGTCGAGACGGCGGGAGGGGAGGGCCTGAATCTCCTTGGTCTGCTCAGCCGGAGAGCAGTCATCATTGTCTTCCTCGATGCCAACCAGATACTTGGTGTCTAGGTCCCCAAACATACCAGTCCCCATGATAGGGTTCTGGCGCTTGAAGGCGTCTGCGAGGGCGCGAGGGAAGGCATGCTTCCCAGGCTTGAGGTGGTGGACCTTACCATCCCAGGTGCCTCGGAGGGTCTTAGAGGTACGGTTCACGACAGTAACGTAGTCGATATAGCTACCCTATTCCTTTCACTAGAATGTAGTTTACGGTGGCAATTGGCACAGACAAGGTCACACTTTTCAACTTCTTTTATAATTCTGTCGAGAGATATGACACTTGCCATTAGGCCAATGTTAAATTCCTTCTGCTTGGGGTCTCGATGATGGAAATCCAAACATTCGGGATATGACTCGCCACAGGTTGAGCACCCACGCTTTTTATACTCAAGAATCCATTCCCGAGTTCTCTGCCTGCGGGCTCGGCAGTATTCGCGGTAGTGTTCTCTGTGGGCATCCACCCAAGCCCTAGCCTTGACGACGTTCTTGGCCTTGGCTTCGGGTGTGCTATTCACGCGCCTCATCCGTAATTTGTTACAGACTCGGCAGCGATAGTAGCCTTCCTTATTCTTGTAGTTGTTCTTCTCGTCGAACGGGTGTCCGTTGCGGCAGTGCGTTCTCGTGTCTTCGAACATCTGACCTCCTGAAAGTGGGTGAACCGTGGAAATACTCTACCACGGCCCACCCAACTTGTCAAGATGCCAAACTAGAAGCAGTAAACCAAAACACGATAAATACTGTATTTTGTTTAGCTTCCGGCCGCGCGCTGCACAACAAGACTTTGTCCGGTTACACCGTCAAGTCTTGCGCAGTATGCCGGATATTCGAGAAAGTACTGCTTCCTCATCCTGTACCACGCTTCAAATGCATCGCGTCCTGCCGTGCCAGTGCCGACACGCCACAGGACCGATCCATCCTCATCGACCCACTTCCCAGGCTCCGACACATACTCTCTAAAGCCTGCATTGTTGAGATCAAGGAACATGAGGACGTCGAGGGGGAAGTCCCTCAGGGCTCGCACAGGAACGTCACCGAACGGGATGTCACCCTGCTTGAAGGCCAAGGTGCCGGGGTCGGGACGGAGGAGGGAGGCGTTGATGTAGCGACGATCAGCATCCGTGAGCTGGATGATGAGTCGGCGCGTTGAGTGGTGGGCCAGGAGGTTACTGGTCTTCCCATTCAACTTCTGGTCAACGATGTCCGACGTCCGCTGGATGAGGTCCGCACTGAGGGCTCCCGTCGATGCAGTGACGTAGGAGCTGTAGGCAGGAACGGTCGTGCGGTCCAGGCCGAAGTAGCTGGCACGGAAGGTGCCGTCGTCGACCAGGGCCATGACACCCCACCACGCATGCTCGAACGAGGTGTCGAGCACGTCAGTGACGGCACTGTTGGCTACCTGCACGAGGTTGTCGCCTGAGGTCCAGGCGGCACCCGAGGCAGGACTGACCGTGATGGTTGCTCCACCAGAGGCCACAGCCGTGACCTTGACGATGGTGGCACGGAGGTTGCCGGTGTTGGGATCGACGGCTCCCACGAACATACCAACCGAGACGAAGCGGTTGCCGAAGTTGGTGTTGGTGATACCACCTGGGTCGATGAGCGAGATGGAGGTGGTGGCGGCGGGAGAGCCCGTGAGGTGGGCCAGCACGCCTCGGCCGTCAGAGTTGAGGGCGAACTCATCTCGACGGGCCATGTCGTCGATGAGGTACTGCATCTCAGACTTTCTAGCCGAGATGAAAGCTCCCTCGTTGGAGGTCGAGTCCTGCATGACCTCCCACGTCAGTCGAAGACGTGACATGAGCTTGCGCTGGTCCACGAAGAGCCGCGAGTAGCCCTGGTTGCCAGCGTCTGCGAATGCCGAGTCCTCCCCGACGAACATGGGAGAGACGTTACGGGTTGTGTGTGCGAGGCGCACGATCTCGCGGCCTCGGAAGGGGACACGTTCGGTCTTGATCATGTCCCTTAAAGGGTTTTTGTTGTTAACTCCTTCTGCGACGCCTTCTTCAAAGCACTTGACCCACTACTTATCATTCGTAGTGGAGTGGACTGTCCCTTGGCCCTACTGGAGGTAGGGTCCTGCCTGTCCAGTCTCTACACCTTCCTGCCTTAGCAGGCTTGGCTCGGGATTAGCATCTCAGCCTTCCCCGACTTTAAGCAGCTGCACTCTCCAAATTACTCTGGGAGGGGCCTACCGGCTTTGAGCCGGGACCTCTTTGAAGATGGCATCAAGTGCCTGCTTGTCAGCTCCTGCCATAATTATTTCCTTAATTAGTCAAAATAGGCCTAACTTGGTTAGCCTATTTCTTGATGGTTTGATAGTGGGCCCATGCCTGAGCGGCCCGTTCGTCGAGGTCCTTGGGCTGGGGCGCAGGAGTGGTCCGCACAGCGCCCGAGGGGGCGTCCTGTGGGAGGTTGGCCTGCGCGGCTGCCCTGCCCGCCACTGTGGCGGAGGCGGCTCGACGAGCTGGGTCGATGAAGCTGGAGGTGAAGTTGGTCCAGAACTCTTCGACGAGGGTGGGGTCTGTGGCGTAGCGTTCAGTCAGCTCTGGACTGCTGGAGACGAAGCCGGTGAAGGCCGAATGGAGCGCACGCTTCCCTTCCTCGGTCAGGGGGCTGCCGAGGGATTTGGAGGCGTGGTCGAAGAGGCGGTCCATCGACTGTCGTCCGTAGCTGGTCCAGTAGTGACTGGATTGCTGTTCCATATCGCCTGCCCTCTCGCGGAGAGCAAGAAGCTCGTCTGCCGCTGCTTCCAGCTTGGCGAGCCCTGGGTAGAGCTGACCAAACTGACCTTTGACGGCATTGGCTTCGGGGTTTGCGGGCTGTTGGACACCCACCAGCGCGTGGAGTTGGGACTGGATCTGCTGGAGACGCTGCTCGTAGGCTGCCTGCTGCGATTGCCACTGTGTCTGGGCTTCGCGGAGGGCGGCCTCTCTGGTCTCCCTAATCCGATAGGAGGGGACCCAACCCTGGTGTGGGGGTGTCTGCTCTGGTGTCGCCTGAGCGGGCGGGGTAGGGGGTGTCGCAGCTACCGGGGCTGCGGGTGCCTGAGGTGTCGCTTCAGGCTGAGCGGTTTCTACTGCTGCTACGGGGTCGGGCATTGCTCTTAACCTTTGGTATCGGTGTTAGTCCACCGTAAGAGGATAACCTTTAGACGGAAGGCTATCAGTTGATTGAATGCCGGGAGAGTTTTTCAACTCTTTCAAATGCTGAGCAACAATTTTGCGCCTATTTAAAACTTCAATTGGAGTTTTAATACCCTGCCCACGAGGGATGTTCTGCTCGGCATTCAAATGTGAAAGTAGAACATCAGCTTGAACACGCTTAATAACTAGGTATGGCTGAATTTCAGTCAGAAATTCAATGGCTTGTTTTTTGTTCTTAATTTGTAGCTCCCATGCTAATCTCCTATTACCTGAGGCGGGCTTCATTCTAATACGGCCCAAATAAATTCTTGCCTCAAGCCACTTTAGTAATCCAAAATCGGTATTAGCAACAGCGATCCATACTGAGTGAACTGGTGACTGATTTTTGTTAGACTTAAAAGTCCTCGCGTAGTAGCCTATACATCCTTCACCATCGAAGATTCCTGCTAGGTAAGATTTTTCTATCTCAGTTAATCGGATCATTGGCTACATTGGTCCCATCTGAGGGCCTGCGTTGGGCATCTGGGCTGCTCCCCTAGGCACGGCTCCTGTGCTTCCACTCAGCTTGTTACTGTTCCTCAGGGCCTGACCCCCTCCTGCTGCATCTGCGGGGGCTGGGAGGGGTGGGGGATTAATGAGGAACTGGAGCTGCTGGAGGTGAGCGGTGATGACAGGCTCAATGGCGGGGTCAGAGGCCAGAATTTCTCTCATTTTGTCAGTGTTCAGCCACTTGACGCGCTCCACCCAGTGGATGTGGGGGTCAAACCAGGGCTTGACGACAAGGGGAGAGGGGCCTTGGGGGTTCTGGAGCCATGTTTCAAAGGCGTCCTGGACTTGTAGGGCCGCCTGGACGTGGACATTGAGGGTGGGGACGAGGTCAGAGAGGCCAAAGTTCTCTAGGAGGGCATATTTCTGGTCTGGATCGGTTGGGTCGAGCAGCCTAAGTTGATTGGCCTGCTCGATGGCGGCTCTTTTGCCCAGAGCCGTCTTGGGCATATTCGAACCATCCTCAATTTGGAACGTAATCTGTCCCTGAAGCTGAGCATTTTCGAAATGCTTGAAAGTGTAACCGCGATTGGGACCAACGACCGCGTAGGTGCGTTGCTGAGGTCCAAATTGACGTTCAAGCTCCAAGGCAAGGCTGAACCATTGGCGATACATCTCTCCGCGAGATTGGAAGACGGCTGTGAAACGGGATTGGGAGCGCTCCACAAGGAGTTGGAGAGCTGAGAAGGCTTCAATTCCGGTTGGTTTCTGGCCTTTGATGATGTCAAAGGCGCCTGACAGGTCCTCGATGTCCTTCAGAATCTGCTCGCGGAGCTGCCAGAGGCTTCCAGGGACCTCTTGGCCACCAATGCGCTCTGGTTTCCCTTGGCCTCCGGCGGCTAGAGGGTTCCATTTCATCACAAGGCCGGGTTCGCCAGTGAAATGGTCGATTCCTGCCCCTTCTGGAATGATCCAGACCGGATTGGCCATGCGCTGGACGATGAGTTGGATGAGGGAGTCGAGCTGATTGAGTTGGTCCTGCTTCTGGATGAGGGGGGCTAGAGCGCTTCTACCATAGAGTCTGCCCCCGACATGCTCATATTGGGCGTGGCAGAAGGGAAAGAGGGGGTTGCCCTGGATGTCTTTGAAGGGGAAGGGGCCTGGAATGCTCTCCTCGGGCTGCTGGATGAGCATTGGAGACTTGTCTCCCAACACCCTCATGACTAGGCCTTGAGGGAATTCGGGGGTGGGCCTCAACCACAGCTCATATTCAGTGACGCCTTCAACAGTATGAGCGCCCGCTGCACCCAAGTAGGCGAACTGGGAGCCTGTGCCGACGTCATTAGTGAGGGCGAGGGACTTGAAAATCTGGAGGGACCTGTCAGAGGGGCTCTTTTCCCACGTAATCTTGCTGACGAGGTCGGGGCGATTGGCCTCAAACCAGTGTTTGTCCTTCCATCTAAGCCTGATGATGTAGGGTAGCTCATCAAACCTCGTCACGTTGGGGGGCCAAGCATACTCAAAGGGGCTAAGGGCAGTGGTTTTGCCCTTCCCGAAGCTGGCGTATTGGCCAATGGGCTGTCCAGACTGGTCCATCGCAGGGATGAGATGCGTGTTGCCGCAGGTTGGGCAGCGCTGACCGGCCTGCACAATGTCTTGGGGTTGCAGAATGGCCCCGCAGGCTGGGCATTGCTCAGATGGGACAAAGGTCCTATTGAATCTGACGTCTGTGTCCCAGGTCGTGTGGAGGCAGGCATTGCCGGTGGCGATGAGCCAAAAGTCAGCCTCCCGCATCACCTGATTCATGGCATGTTCTTCATGAATGAGGGGAGCCATCTGGTCAGCTATCTCGGCTGCGGCTATACTTTGAGTATCATCACCAACGGGGCGGGCGGTGATGCCAAGTTGGATGGCTGAGAGGTTGGTGCGGATGGCCTGAACGGTTTCGGCCATCTTGTTAGTGACTGGCCGTGGGACCCATTTCTGGAGGCGCTTGTCAATCCATTCGCGTCGGGTGGGGTGGAAGAAGATCCATTGTCTGGATAAGGTATAGAACAAATCTCGCAGCCATTCTCTTTCCCAAATCCATCTATATTCAGTGCTCTCCCGCTTGAGGGCATTGAACATGTTGAGAAGGCGTTGCTCGTCGTAGGGAGATTGTGCACCTCCAACTATGGCTGGAGCCTGCCCACCAACGGCTGATAGGCTATTGGTGGTTTCAGACGAACCGAACACTGTGTTCGTCGATTCTTGAGTAATGTCGGCCATTAGTGCTTAAAGAGATGTCTAACTTTAGTAGTGAACTTCTTTAATCGGCTGACAGGCTCAATCTTGATGTGCTTGGGGACAGGTTTGAATGTGCCGGTTGCAAGGTGGAGTTGCTTCAGTTCGTTGTAACGCTTCCAGCAGAAGTTAACTCTATCTTGCACTATATCATCCCATTTTGTATTATCTGTAAGGTAGTCTGAAGTGTTCCTTAGTTTAAACTGAATGTCATGCTGCCATATGAAGATGTCTTCACTTAGTTCAATATCTATAAGAGACGGGTTCAATGGACTAAGATTAGACATGACTTAATTTTCCGGACTATTGGTGAACTTGGGTTCGTAGGTGGGGAAGCCATACTTCTTAGCTAGCTCATCACCCATGTCAGAAAACGAGAATTGCTGAACTTCCTCGTTGATAACAGGTGTTCGAATCAGCTCAGGAGCAGGAATCTTAATGTTGTAAGCCTTCTCCATTAGGGCCGTGCGTTCGAGCTGGAGGGAGTTGACCTGCATCCTCAACCAGTCGCCCATGATGAGGGTCTTAGCTAATTGCTCCTTGAGGGTGTCGCGCTCGGCTCTGACAGCTACTAATTCTTCCCTGTAGTGGTTGACGGCTTCCATGGAGACAGTGGCATTGGTCTCTGCCACGTCGCGCATGTCAGTGAACCATTCGATGACTTTTGACGGGACCCACATTAGATAATGACTCCCCACTTTAATAGTTTGATGTGGAGAAAGAATCTGAATTTGTCAAACCAATTATTGAAATCTGGTATTACATACCATGGTCTACCTGGGATGACCCTAAGACGTTGGTATTCGATAAAGGATTTTTTGAGCTTTTCCTGCCAATCTGCCCTTTCAAAGACAGATGGACGATAGGGTAGATCTTCGTTAACAGGCCTGAGGATGTAATTGGAGGGTTCCAGTTCCACTTTCCAAAAGTCATCTATGGTGTTTGGTTTATATTGGCGCCCACTACGAGGTGGGGCGTCCCAAGGGAGATAGGCGATTGACATGGTTAACGATCCTCTAAGATATCTACGATAGGATGACGAACAGGGCGATTGGAGTGGGAGAGACAAGAGAGGGTCTGGAATACGATGACAAAGGCTAGGGCTACGAGGAGGTAACCGGCTAGGAAGCCCTTGTGTTCTGGGGTGAGTCTGGTTCTCATGAATTAAGAATAGAAGAGTCTAACTCCGGTAATGGTGCCCCCAGCTGTCAGGACGAAGGTGGCAACGGAGGAGTCAATGGCGATGGAGGTTGGATCGGTGTTGTGGAGCCGAATGCCTGTGTCACCAGTCACACCTTTGAGGATGATGGAGGTGGTGTTGCCTGTGGGTGGGGAGATGAGACAGCCTGTTACTGTAGAGCCACCTGTAGGAACTGTAATGGTATTGGCCCCTGACGCGAGGGTAAGGAGCTGAATCTGGGCAGGACTGGCAGCGTTAGTGGCTGCCGAGATAGTCTCGGTGCCTACAACATCTCCTGTAAATGTAATCTGGATCTGTCTAGTTGAGCTTACTGACATCTAAACCTCATAGCCAGAAGTCGCCTGTGACCTCGGCAGGTTCTGATTTGGGCTCCTCGTCGATGGAGCGCATGCGTCTAATGGCGTGCTGGGTCTCGGGGTCGAGCTTGGAGAGGTCCCTCTTTTTATCAACTGGAGGAGCTTTGGGGAGCTGAGGCCAAACCTGCACGGAATAGCGTACACAATCTGGCAGTTCATCATCCTTTTTGTAGACCTTCTCCTTGCGCACCTGACCATCTTTAGTCTTATCTGGTGCCCACCTGTAAGCTTTCATTTGCTTGATGGTGCGAGGGCACAAAGATTCAACGAAGAAGAGCTGCTTCATGTGGAGCCAGCTCTTGACCCTCTCGGTGCCTGCAATTACATCGTTTTCGGCAGGTTGGCAGTGGATGCCATGCTGAGCCAGCTCAATCATGGGCTGGCGCTCATTGCGGTTGATGGCCCACTTGACGTTGGAGTTGCCTGCCAGACGCTTCAGGGAGAGGGCGTGCTCAATGAAGGACTTGTGGCGCTCCAAGTATTCCCCAACCACGACTAGGCCCTTCTCACAGGTCACCATCTTGACGGCGCCGAAGGGGTGGTCGGCTCCAGTGTCGAGGCCGATGAGGACTTGGCGCCAACTATCTATGGCGGGCCATTCGGGGATGATGGCCTTAATCTCTTCAGAAGTGTGGAGGATTTGGGGGTCAACTGCTCCACCATAGACCGCGCCGGTGAAGATGACGAAGTCAGCCTCATACTCCTGGCGGAACATGGCATCGGGGAGGCGCTGGCGTTCGCGCTCAAGGTATTCGTCAGAGATGATGGGATTGTCACGGGTCTTGGCATGACAGGCCCAGTAGCCGGGGACTCCGTCTTCGGCGGGCTTGTAGAGTTGTTCGTAGACCCAATCGTAGGAGCGTGGGGAGGTGGTGAAGAAAGCTACTCCCTGTCGGTCGGTGAGGGAGGGGCTGATGACGTTCCAGTGGTCCTCACTCAACTCACACACTTCGTCTATGGCGAGCCAATCTAACCCTTGACCTCGACCTTGGTCTGGATCTTCCAATGTTTGAAAGTGGATGAGACTGCCATTCTTGAGTCTCAGGTCCTGAAACTCTGATGACCAACTTTGAACCCAGTCTGGAGGAATGAGCTGTTGGAAGGCTGGAATGACATACCTGTTTAGCTTGGGGTTGGTGGGAGCACATGCCCAACCAATAGTATTAGGGATAGTGGCTTCCTCGACCCCAGCTATAGAGGAGATTCTGCTCTTTCCCCATCTTCTACCAGCAATAATAGTTAATCTGTCAAAAAGCCTATTGCCCTTGCCTTGGCAGTTTGGGCAGACTAAATCTGGTGGGCACTTATATTCCAACTTGCACTTCTTGCACCATCTCAACCGCCGTGCATCAAGGAAGGCTTGCTGGTCAGGCTGATGGAACAGTTTCTCTGACTGAAGTTGTATCCACTTTGCCATCTAGGCTCCCTGACCAAATACATCCCTCAGGCCTTGTAGGGCGAGGATGGCCCTGCTCACCTTCGCCAGCTTGGGACCTTTAGGGGGTTCTTCTGGGATGGAGGTGATGTTGGAGTAGGGACCTGCGATGGTTGGGAGGTCGGCCACAGACTAGTTAGACTGAGGAAGTGAGGTTATAGGCGGACCACTTTTTGGGTGCAGAGGATGAAGCTTCAGTACATTTTAGGCTTGGGAAGTGTTTATCCTTCCAAACCTTTGCCATGTCTAGAGCCTCACTTGGACTCTCTGCACTGATCTTCAGTCGGAGTTCAGATAGAGGAGCTTCAATGGAAAGATTGTCAAAGTTGAACGTGACGTCATATAGCATGATTAGCTCCTAGCCTTGCTCAGTCCTCTCAGCACAATGTCTAGGCGAGCCCGCTTGCCAGTCTTTCCGGGGGCGTCTTTCTTCTCCTGAGCATATTCACCCACAGACTTCCCAGCCTTATCAGCCTGCTTGGTGAAGGAACCGGGTTTGGAGATAGCACCCTTAATCCAGTTCTCAGCCATTACTTCTTCCCCTCGTGGGGATGATAGTAGAAGTTGACATTCCAAGAGGCCTCTTCGCCACCATAGCTCTCATCAGCGGGGCGACGGTCCTTCTTGGGGTTGTTGGGAGGGTTCATGGCCTCATTGTAATCGGTATACCAAGTTGGGGCACCATAGCCCTCACCCTCGGGGCTGAGTTCGCGCTCGGGGGTGATGGGCTCGGGGAAGGACTTGTCAGCGTTGGTGGAGGGAGAGTAGGCAGAGGGGGAGATGGGACCTTTAGCCACCTTACCCTCCGCTCTTGTCGAAGCCCACACCTGGGCTCCAGGAACCATCATTCGTTTTACCTTCACCTGTCTCGTCCATGGGGTGTTCCATGCTGAAGGGATGGGGCATGCGGTTGGGATTGTCCTCGTGACCATGGCCGAGGGTCTTGGAGCTGCGATGGTAGCCAGGGCGCTGCTCATCGGGGCGCAACTCGGGGCGGTCTTTCTCAGGAAATTGCTTCATGTGTTTCATATCACCATCCTTGACAGTCGAATTTGAAGTGACAGATAAGGCAAAGGACACAGCCTTTGACTTTAGCTAGTTGGGATGACTCACCACATCTCAGGCAGAAAGTTGAGTCTCTCATGGTTAGGGTTTAGCTTTCTTCAGACCTTTGACAGGTGAGCTGTCTTCAGGGTTCTGGCTGCGCTTATTGGCGGTGGCATAGAAGACTGACTTACCCTTCTTCTCACCATACTGCTTCTGCATGTTGGCCATGACTTCTGAGCCGTGGCCCCCATAATAGGATTTTACAGGAATGGGTTATACCTCTTTAACTTCCCAAGTATGTGGACAAGTTCCTCCACATCTCTGCTTAGCTAGATTGCAATTGAAACAAAGAATCTGTATATCTTCTCTCAATGGACGGTCACGCAAAGTCCTATAGAAAGCATACCCACCTTTATAACCACGTTCGCGTCTCTCTTTTGCACCATCATTATTAACATGGTCTAAGGATAGGAACTCAAATCTGGTCTCGCCACAGCACTTACACTTATTGCCGTAAGCTGCTATGACTTCTCGCATTAATTGGACACGCCAAGCTCTAGTACGAGCTGTTTCACGTTCCCAACAAGGCTGACAACGGTCTCTTTTACCTAATCTAAGTGGAAGCTTGCCACAACTAGTACATATACCGGATTCTCTTAGTCTACGTTTACGAGCTTCAACCGTTCCTATTTCACCTGGATAAATTTTCCTACTCAATCATCCTCATCTTTATCTTCATCTGCAGACTCAAAAGAATTGCAGCAACCGTCCTCATGAATCACGCCATAATCGTCGCCTTGACTGAACCTATCCACCTTTTGGCAGTCAGAATCAGCCTTGATCCAATATTCGCAGCGCTTGCAACTGAAGCCCTCCTGGCTCTCGACATAGCCACTCTGGACCTTAGTGACTTGACTCATGGGGTGCATGGGCTGGGTCATCCCTGTTCCAGGCTTGCCCTTGACAAAGAGGCCGCAGGAGCCATAAGGTTGGATGACGTCCTGAGGGCCGTGGATGGAGCAGTGCTTGGTGGCCGGGATGAACATGGTGCAGTCCCGGCACTCGTAGTCGGTGGAGGGTTTGTGGAGGTAGAGGACTGAGGCCTTATCGATTTTGGGAGGCATCGGGCTTGTCTATACTAATAGACATTAAGGCTTATAAGGACCATTATTATGGTCGCTAGGCTTGTCGTGATGAACTAGATGGACGATGGCATGTCCAGCTTTCTTCAGGCCATGCCAAGCTTGGTCACCCACATAGTAACCCCCGGCGAGGAGAGCCGCGATGAATAGAATCTTAGGGTCAAGTGGCATCAGAGTCCTCTGCGATTCTGGGTCGGCCGACGACATGACCACTCACGACCTTGACCTGCTCACCGTCTGGGGCGGTCTCAATCTTGAGGGCCAGCACCGTTTGGGCCACTTGGTTCAGGCCCTTAGCTTCCTGATAGTCCCTGAAGATGGTGCCCTTGGCGGTCTCGATGGTAACGGTCTTGTCTTTGATGTCGAGGAAGTGGTTCAGGTTCTCGATAGTCTTGGGGATGATTTCGAACTCAAGCTTCTCAAGGGGGTCATCGAACTGCAGGACACCCTCTTTCCTGGCCTTGGCAATGATGGCAGCCAGGGCACGACGGTCTATGCCTAGACGCTTGGCCACCTCTGAGTTGGTGATTCCAGGCTCTTGGGCGCGGAGGGTCAACCAGTCAGCGATTCGGCCTCTGAGAGAATTGTCCAGTCCAAACCCGGTGGCTACAATGGGAGCTACTGGTTTGGAATCTTGGGGCGCTTGGGGCGATGGAGGGGGCGCCACTGGAACCCCTCTTTCTCTAGCTGCGACAGCGAGGGCTTCCGCCTGCCTGCGGAGTGTGTAGTTGCAGGGTGGGCAGCGGCAGTCGGGTCGGTGGGTTGTGATGCCCTTGTAGTTGCTAGGACCCTTTCGACTTGGCACCTGAAGAAGTCCTCCAGCTCTTCTGTTGACTTACTCATGCTAACGTATTATTCACCGTATGATTGGGGCTGAGGCTTTTTGTTATTTGGGACACTGCCTTTACCTGTCTTCACCTCTGGCCGAAGCTCTGAGCGATCCTTCTCAGGAAATGTCTTGCCATCGGGATACTGTTTAGCCATGCTTACTCCTTGGTGTGTTTAATATGGAACCTAGATGACCCTATATTAAACTACGAATTAGTTAATGTCAATTCCCCTGCCTGTCTTGTGGCAGGGGAGGGGGGAGCTGGGTGCCGCCTCTCTCAGATATTGTCCCAGCAATTTATCTGCTTACGTGTCTCGGTGGGAGCCTCCCCTCTCTGTTGGAGGTGGACAGGGGGGAGGGGGCTGCTGGCTTCCTTCTCATCTACTTGTCACAGTAGGGGAGGGGCAGCGAAGCTACGGTCGCAGTGGGCGGTTTGGAGGCCTCTTACATCTTTATGGTTAAATTATGGTCAATGGGATTTTATGGCAGAGATTGTAACATGCAAATACAATTCTGTCAAGCCTCCTTTGGTCATATAACCTAATATGTTGAGTTACAAATCTGTAATAGCTGTATACTTCCTATACATCTCCTGACATGTTTAAGGGAGGGGATGAGCTTACTGACAAATTCCCCTTCTCTATATAGTATAGAGAAGATGTCAGTAGAATGTGTCAGTGAGGTCGGGCCTTTAGAATCAACAACTTAGTCTTACTGACATATTCCCATTTTCGGACACTTTTGGAATGTCAGTGGACCCCCCTAAAAATTGATCAAATTGCTCAATGATTTTGAAGCAAATTTTTGAGTTTACTGACATCTTCTATTTTGGCAAAAAGGGTGTCAGTAGAATGTCTACTACCTTTTAGGCCGTTAGGGGCGAAGGGAAGGTGAAAGGTTAGTAACCTACCTAGCTCATCTATATCCCCCATAAACACCCCCTAACTTACAGAATTGTAATCCACTTCGGACTCAATTTAAAATTTCTGGAGCAGGGACCCCGAGGGGACCCTACCTGCCACTATGGTCCAGAGGGGGACCCCAGGGGCCTTGGTGGGACTCTAGGGCCCTCACCCTAGCTGTCAGCCCATCAACTATCCTGTCTGTTGGTGTCTGCTCCTACACATCTATATACGTCCCTGTCTGTCCCTGCTACATGCTGTCTGTCTATGGCAGCTGGGGGCTGTCCAGGGTGGCAGGCCGAGCGGCATGCAAGGGCTGGGCCGGGTGCTCTGTGCTGGGATGGAACAGTGGGGCGAGTGACCTAAGTCCCATAGCTATGCGGGCTTAGGCGGTCGGTGTCTCGAAGTGAGAATAGACAGAACAGTCTGTGTGCTGGGATGGAACAGTGGGGCGTCAGGTTGTGTCTGGCAAAGTCCTAAGCCGTCCTAGCAAGTCACTTGGAACGGGGGGTGCAGCAGGCTTGGCCGCTCGGCCGTCCATCGCTTTGGCCGGTCGGCAATAGCAGACTTTCAAGGAGAGTGTAGCAATGCCTAAGTACAAGTCTCAGTCCGGATCGTCAGAACTCGGAGTAGTCACCTTCGCCCTTCCCCGTGGCAGCCAGGACGTCTACACCAAGGGCGCCACTGCGTCCACGCGGGCCATCAATGCGACGGTCCCCATCGGCGTGCAGTTGACGCCTGACGGTCCAATCGTCGGCGCCGTGCTCGACATAACCATCTGGGGGCGCATGGTGCGTAAGTCGGACGGCACGGAGGTCACGTTCGCAGCGAGCCTGCCGCGCGATTTGGGCGCCGCGACGGATGGCGCGATGGACGCCATCTGTGGCCACGTCGAACAGCTAGCCGTGGTGTGGGTCGGGTATCAGGCCGCTACCGATGCGGCCTATGCTCGTCTCACCGGCCAAGCGCCAGCCAAAAAGACCGAAGCACGGCCACGGCTCGTCTACAAGCGCTCCAACGGTGTCTCGGCCGAGTCGGTGCAGCACATCGCCGCAGTTCCCTCACCCGACGGCAAGTAGCTAGCCTGACGAGCCCTAGATGGGCGAAACCGCTCCAACGTGGGGCGGTAGCTAGCAGCAGCAAGGGCGGTTACGGTTTTGGTAGGGCGGGTCGCTAGCAGGCGCAAACGGGTCGGGCAAGGGCAGGGTAGCAGGCCGGTTGGATTCGTCGGTCCTGGGGCAGCCTGACACGAACTAGGGCCGGTTTGGTAGCAGGTTGAACCGGGCAAGCAGGTCAGGCGGTCAGCGGGTAAGGCAAGCGAAGTGAATAGGTTATAGATAGTAAGTATATCTATAGCTTATGCAGTTTAGGTCTAAGATTGGGGTGCATAAGTGAGACGATCAACCATACCAGCCATTGTCACCAAACACGAGCCTAAGACACTCTGTGTGGGGTGTGGGGCTGAGGTTAATCCCGGAATGTCCTACACTGGCACAGTGTTAGTGGATAGGCGGACTAGGCGCATGGTTGGGAGTGAATCTAGTCCAGTAGTCGCTACAATCACGGTGCTCGACAAGACTCATGTGGTTGGTGGAGACACCGTGACTACGACTAAGGTTGTCAGCTACCCTGTCAGGGTCAAGGGCTGGTTGTGCGATGATTGCGCTGGGAATTACCATACAGTAGAGCATACTCGTAAGGATGGTTCGATTGAAAGGGTGCCTATCGTAACCACTGACCCTAAGCCGGGATTGCAGGGTCAGAACCTCCGGTCTGGCAGGGAATTTGTTATCAGGACGGAAGCTGACCATACGGCGACTGACAACCTGACGCCTAGACTCTGCGGTCGGTGTGGTGGGCCTACGAGGTTTGATTGGTGTCATACTTGTTCTCAGTGAAACAATTGAATGGAGGATCAGATGCCTGCAATCCTTGGATTCATTGTGTTCGTGGCGATTGTCTACCTGTGTAGCTAACCTAGTGGTTGAGAAGGGATTCAACATGACTGTCACAGTGACCCGTGAGTCTGTCCTCCGGTCGGGTGAGATTGATTTGGAAACGTATCCTCACATCTCCCAGCGTACCGTCAACTACCTCATAAGCTACCTGAGTGAGAACAAGGGTGAGGATGAGAGGGTTGAGATTGTTGTGACTCAGGATTGAGGATTACAAAATGTTGTCCAGATTTCTAGTACTCGCAATGCGAGTGTTTATATTGACGTTCGGGCTGAGATATGTTGGCTTTAGTCCTGAGCAGTCAATTATCCTGACACTTTGCATTGTAAGTGCGATGCATATCCAATAATTTGGAGGTTGAATGGCAGCTCTAACCAGAATGCACTTCAAGGCAGCAGCAAATATCATCAAAGGCGATATGGACGTTGATGGAGCTAGCACTTGGCTGGACAAGGATAGAGTTGAGGCCGCCAGATTTGCAGCTCGCGCCTTCTCTGACCTGTTTCGCCAATTCAACCCTCAATTTGATGAGCACCGCTTCATGGTTGCCTGTGGACTGACGAAGGAGTAAGAGATGAGTGAGAGAGTTGTCATGTTCGACCGCGAGGAACCTGCTGCCAAGCTGGCCCAATCCATGGTAGACTTGATGAACAAGTCGGCCCTGAACCCCAAGGAGCAGCTTGACGCCTCTCTGCTGGTATCGCTGTCGGTGCTGGAGGCCATTGTTGGCCGAGTGGGTTCGTGCAGTATCATTGATGACGCTAGGAACGTCATGAGGCTGATCTTGACTCATGATAAGGAGAGCAAAGGTCAGCTCTTGTCGAGTGAGCCAGTCCACAAGATGTAGGAGGGTGAGCATGAAATCACGTCCACAGAAGCAGGAAGAGGGCGCCCGCCGTAATGAGCAGTGGGCCGCTCTATCTCCCACAGAGAAGTTGGGTGTGCTCAATAGGCGCTTGGGTCCGGGTGTTGGGGCTAAGAGGCAGCGTCGCATCCTTGAGGCTTCCATGCACAAAAAGGGGTGAGTTGACGAGTTTGCCGTTATTTGGTGTGACAAAATGGGCAGTGGTGGGCCATTGCCAGAACAAATCACACACCTGCCCACAGGGAACCGGGACAAAATAGTCTCGGCGGCAATTTTCTTAGCACGAGAAAGATAGGAAAGGCCATGGGAGCCCATCAAGCCAAAAACGCTAGGTGGTTTGTGGTCTACAAGGACAGTCCAGCTCCTTGGAGCCGGGAGCCCTTCAGCCTCATGATTGAGGGGATGGCAAGGAAGGCTACGGCTGTCAAGTGGGCTGCTGACCGTCGGACTTTGGGTATGTTTAGTAGCAAGAACAGCGCTGTGAGGTTCAAGGACAACTTCTGGCGCACCTTGAAGGAGAAAGCGAATGAAGGTGATGAGAGCACCATGGAAGCTAAAAGATGGTAGGGTAATAGACCTGATCACCCCAAAGGAGCTAGCTACGTTACCAGATGGTACTGTGCTAGTTGACATCTTTGGCGTTAGCTATGTGACTGGCAAGGACCCCATTGATACTGATACTAGGGGCGGAATGTTAGCATATGGGCTTCCCAGCGATGATACATATAGGACGTTAACGTACGAAGTTGAGGTGTGAGTTATGATAGTGTCGTCTGACCATCCATTGCTGTTGGCGTCTGAAGGCAAGAGCTACAGCGAGATGTCCCATGCTGAGCTGACGGTGTGGAAAGCATACTACAGCGGTAGAATTGACCTAGCTGTCCCCTACACTCAGGCAAATCTGAGACTTTGCAGCGAGTTAGAAGCTGTGTTGAGTGCCAAGTGTCTACCGGACATCGGTAAGGAGCATGTAAATGTTTGTATGCGCAGTGACTGGCAAGGTCAGCAAGCCGGGTGAGCCAATGGTCAAGGTTGTTGTGGAAACGAGGCCTAAGCAGTATGTCAATCTCGTCACAAGAATTGATGAGAATGGCAGGGAGTTCCAGGAGACTGTGACCTCAACCGGCTGGGAGATTGTTAGGGAGATTCAGGTGACACCAGAAGGCTACGAACAGCTACTCAAGGCACAAGAGGGCTTCAAAGATGCCATTCGCGCACACCTTGTGTAGGGATGAGTTTGACGTGGTCTGGCACGGCGGGAGCTGGAGAGATGACAAGCCCATCGTGGTGCCTATACTGCCGGAGGAATCTCCTCCCAAGGATGAGCTGCCTAAGGTCTGCACCAAATGTAAGCGTCTCCTTGTTGCTCAAGCATTTCCGTGGCGCAATAAGGGCAGGAAATATCATGTGAGTGAGTGTAGGGAGTGTGCAGCCTCTCGCTCTAGGGAGCGTTGGAGGGATCAGCAGAAGCGTAAGATGGTTTATGAGTCTGACGAATGACATGGCTAGCAAGAGCTTTAACGAGATTGCTGATTGAGGCCAACCTCTAGCTTGTCAACTTTGATTGATAGGGTCTGGTGCTGGCTGAGGGGGCATGAGTATAGACTAGTGCTCAACTCAGCTAGGATCTGCCTGAGGTGTGCATATTGCGGGAAGGAGACTGAGGGGTGGAACTTACTTTAGACAACGTGAAGGCCGTCAAACGCTTGGTTGAACTGTGTAATACCCGCGAGGAGATGCTACAAATTCTTGACATACTCACCAAACTGTGTAAGAAAATGGAGACAACGAATGTCGGAAGTGGAAATCAAGACCGTTCATATCCAACTGACCGTAACTGAGGCTATGGCCAAGCAACTCAAGGCCATGGCAGAGAGCCAAGAGCGTACAGTGAGTGCTCTGTGCCGCAGATATGTGAGGAAAGGGCTGGAGGTTGAACATGAGCAGAGTAGCTTCCAACAAGGCCATCAAGCTACTAGGGTGTGAGTCGTGAAGTTAGTCCCTGAGACCATAAATCTACTGAAGGGAGCCAAGCGAGTGGTTGAATTGTGCAAGAATAAGAGAGAAGCACTTAGAGCCTTTGATCTCCTCATTGAAACTTATGAACGACTGGCCCAGAAGAAAGATGGAACAGATCATGAGTAGATACCCTTACGAGCAAACAAGGCAGGGGGAGTCTAACTGGACGGTGGCCTGTCGGATGCTGGGGTTGGATAGGAAGATTGAGGTCTAAAGGAATGGATGCCTTTCTCAAGGCCCTAGATGAGCTATATGAACAACTTCTCAGTGACAGTGGACTCGAAAAACCATCCAAGCGATCCAAGGGTGGGAAGGTGAAGTTTGAGCTGTTGGAAGTCACTAAGGAGTTCAAGCTCATCTGTAGCCACAAGGCTAGGATTGGGAAGCTGACTGTCTGCGTGGATGGGACAAGTGAGCTGGTGTGCTTGGATTGTGCCTTCAGGGATGCGAGGGCGGCTGAGACCTTGGGGCTGTGGGGGCATGAGGTGAGTGAGACTGGGGGAATGAAGGAATGATAACTCTAGACACCATCGCGGAGTTCACTTGGGACTTTGGGTCACGGTTCCTGCTAGAGACTCCAGAAGGGACTTACGTTTGGAGTGATCCTGAATATGGCGGCGACAATACCATAAGACCCCTTACCAAGGAAGAAGTTGAGAATTTCTTTGGAGACTTCTGGGGACGCAGCAAAGGGAGCCACAAAGTGAGAGACTACTGTGGTGACAACGTGAAGATTTTGCAGGCCCAGCAGGAAAGTAGTAATGAGAACAGCTAACATCATACTCCCCATCGTGGTCTGGCTGAGCTACTTAGCTGGAGCGGTTGAAAGGGCCAAGCCAGCTCATGAGTTGCCAATAGACCTCAAAGTGACTCCCATGATCTGTCTGGCGCCTTGTGATGTGAGGTTGGACGTCCGCATCGCCTCTCATCCTGACAATAGGTGGTGGGTGTTGGAGGTTGATGGTCCAATCTTCAGAGGGAGTAAGTATCAGCTCGATGGAATGGGGGCTCCAATCCAGCAAAGGTCCATTGAGATGAAAGGACTGCCTGAGGGGGAGTATGAGGTGAAGGCTATCCTTTACAGGATTGAAGGGGAAGTGAATCGTCGGCGAGTTATTTTAACGGTGAGTGGAGATAAATGAGATGACATGGTCAGAAACTATTCTATATCTATGTTGTGTCGTTGGTGTCTTTATTGTGATTGTCAAGACAGCTTCCAATAATAGACTATAAAGCTCAACTAGGGCTCAGGGCGAGGTGAGTCGGAGGCGTGAGGTGTTGCAGGTGAGGGGGGTTCAACCATAATGTCTAACTACGCTCTGGAAGGTGCTTCTCACAAGGTCATGGGCAAAACTTCCAAGAATTCTGTCCATGTGTTTCTTATTAGGTTGGGGTTCTTTAGGGTAGAGGGTCACACATACAAAATGTGTCTAGCTCTCAATCCACTAGATGAGAAAAGGACTTCCACTTGGAGTTGTGAGCTGACAGCTGGACATGACGGACCACATGCAACTTTCTACTCTCCAGTACCGTGGGGACAGGTTGTGATTGACCCTGAAAGGGTGGCATGGGTGTGGGAGAATGAGGAATGAGATTTAGCTATGAAGGTCAGGACTTTAGCATTGAGTTTGAGAGGCAGAATAGGGAAGTGAAGTATGAGGATGGGTCATCTCATGGCGTGAGAGCTCCCAGCACCAAACCCCACACCACAGTCAGGCTCATTATCACTCCCCCCACGATTGAAGGAGTTGTGAGTGCTGGACATATTGTGTTCAGGACAGCCACAGTGGGATGCTGGCACAAGGACAGATTCAGTTTGGAGAAGGGTAGGATTCATGCCCTCAGGGCGGTTGGGAGGACCTTGACGAAGGGGTTCAGGACTGCCATGTGGGCAGCTTACACCAATAGGAAACAAATGAGTCAGGTTAAGGAGGAGCTATGAACAACTGGACAGACGTGCTGGGTGAAGTGAAGGAGAAGGCCAAAGTGAGACTGGCTGAGCTGGCGGCTGAGAAGAAGCAGATTCTTCAGACCTTCCCTGACCTGAAGCGACCTTACACTCGTCGCCCTGTGAAGCGAGTGGTAAAGGCTAATGGTAGAGCTTATGCGAGATATGACCACTGGACTCAGAAGCCTGAGAATCATGAGAAGATGCTGGCCAATCTGATGCCTGCCAATGTGGCTAGGGCTGCCAAGCGAGTGGAAAGATGAGATGAGAGGAAAATACTCAAAGAGGGTTATTGAAACCTTGGCTAGGTTGGGTGCATTTCCTATAGTGATCTCAGTCCAGTGTTTAGATGATGACGGTGGAAAACAGAGAATTGGGGAGAGATGTCACTTGTCAAAAGGGCATCAAGGTCTACACGCAACGTATGGTTTTCCCCTCGATTTGAATGATTCGAATATTCCTGCTCATGTATGGGACAATGGAGAAGAGCTAGAGACATGAGGGTGCTTCTGTTTCATATTGCTGGGTTGGTAGCTGCGGGTTGCGGGCTATGTGGGGTTTAAATGAACAAGAAAGAGACTCTAAAGGTCTATGAGGTGATGGCGAGGCTGGGGTGCTTTGAGTTTCCTAGTGAAACCACTAGTATAGGCCAATATGATGTAGAATGGTGTATGGCCCAAAACCCCATTGAGCACCATGGTTGGAGCTGTCATCTCTACAAGGGACATGAGGGACCTCACGCCAGTAGAGAGTTGTGGAAAGGGGAAGTGAGGTTTATATGGGATGGGAAAGTAATATGGGAAAACGAACTGTTCTCTGCTAGATGGAGTATTTTATGTGGGATGGGAAAGTAATATGGGAAAACGTGGGAGAACGAAACCGACAACGTGCTCAAGGTAGAGGAGGAGACAGCCGATGAGACCAACTGAACTGAAGACTCTGCTGACCAAGGCCTTCGAGGCCAAACTCCCGGTGCTCATCACTGGAGCACCTGGAGTGGGGAAGAGTGACATTGTGGACCAAGCGCGGCAGGCTATGGGAGCTGACCTCATCCTGAGCCATCCGGCTGTGGCTGACCCTACTGATGCCAAGGGTCTGCCGTGGGTGGTTGGGGGAAGGGCTGAGTTCCTGCCCTTCTCTGATCTCCGACGAGCTATTGAGGCCACATCGCCTACTGTGTGGTTCATTGATGACCTCGGGCAGGCCCCAGCCTCTGTGCAGGCCAGCTATATGCAGCTGTTCCTAGCGAGGCAGGTAAATGATCATAAAATCAGTGACCATGTGACCTTTGTGGCTGCTACTAATCGCCGGACTGATAGGGCTGGAGTGACCGGGGTGCTGGAGCCAGTCAAGTCGAGGTTCGTGACCATTGTTGAGCTAGAGCCCAACCTCGATGATAGTGTGGATTATGCCATCTCCAACAATTGGCCCACTATGATTATTGCCTTCTGGAGGTTTCAGCCTGACCTTCTGTGCAAGTTCACAGCCTCAGCTGACTTGACCAATAGCCCAGTCCCTCGCACGTGGAGCCATGTGGTCAAGATTCTGGACCTGAAGCTTCCACCTAGTGTGGAGCAGGCTGCCATTGCTGGGGCGATTGGTGAAGGGGCTGGAGTGGAGTTCTCAGCCTTCCAACGTCTTTTCAATGAGCTGCCGAGTATTGATAAGATTCTGAAGGACCCTGACAGTGTGCCTCTGCCAACCTTGCCTGCCACCCTCTATGCAGTGGCTACAGCCTTGGCAGCTAAGTCTACCAAGGATAACTTTGCCAGTGTGGCGAGGTTCGTTGAGAGGCTGATGGAGGCAGGGAAGGGTGAGTTTGGTGCTCTCTGTGTCAAGGATGCGGTGCGCCGGAACAAGGGGCTGTCCTCGACCAAGGCCTTCATCAAGATGGCAACTGGGGAGATGCATGATTTGGTGAGTGGGAAGTGACTGAGGAGAACATGAAAGCGTTTGAGTTCATGGTCAGACTCATGGGGGGCGAGCTTAACCTGAGCCGTGCGGAAAACCCTGAGGTCTATGACTGAAGAGGAGCTGAAGGTGCTGGAGTTCAGGATAAGGCTGAGTAGTCCTTACTTGGAAATAGGGAAGTATGAGGAGCCTGATGTGTTTAATCATTTTGATTATGCACGGATGAACCCAGAGAAGCCCAATGATTATTGTAGGCAAGCAGACTCCGTCGAACAAGGTCTGTCCTGCCTCCTAAGAATAGGACACCAAGGTCCTCATGCGGGATGGAGACATGGTGTTAATGAACCAAGAGCTGTCAAGCTCTGGTTCTGAGGAGGATGTATGACTGAGGAGGAATATAAAGTCCTTTGCTTCAAGGCAGCCATGTGTGATTCTCCGGTGGAGGTTAAAATCAACTTTAAGGATAAGGAGGAAATTAGGGGGATAAAGGAATGGTTTAGTGTGGACACAAAGAACAGTCCGTGCTCTATAACCTCCATTGTGAGGCAAGAAAAGTATCCAATACCCTGCATTCGACCATTGGGTCATGATGGTCCTCACATGTCAGGCATAGCAAGTATTGGTGATATAGCAACTCTCTATTTCTGGGTGGGGGGAACGAGACATGGAAAACAAGATTCAAAATAAGGCCCTACTCGTCTACCTGAATGTGAGGGGATGGTCGGCTAGGCGCTACGATAGGAAGGTGAGCAATAAGACTACCTCGGACCATGGAGCGAGCAGGGAGGCTGGGCGGTTCAACAAGTTCCTCCTGCCAAACTGTAAGAGCTTCAAGGCCCTTGAGAGGTTGTCTGGCTCAATCAGGCAACAGCACTATGACAGGACCCTTGCATGGTCAGATGATGGGTGGAGATTGCTCCCCTCAGCCAGCTATTTTGACTACACGGACTGGTTCAGGCAGCAGAGTGCTAAGTTCCAATCAGCGGTGGGTGAGTTTGTTGAGGAGTATAGGACCTTTGATGCTATTTCCCGGCAGGCCTTAGGGACCATGCACAACGATCAAGACTATCCTGCTGTGGAGAAGGTCAGGTCCAAGTGGGGATTGGACTATGAGGTGAGGCCTATTCCCTTGTCTGGAGATATTAGGGTGGAGCTGAGTCCTGAGGATATAGCTGAGATTGAGTCCTCTATGCAGAATAGGGTGGAGGGTCATCTGGCTGAAGCGGTCAAGGACACGTGGGAGAGGTTGCATTCTCAGGTGTCTCATATGGCTGAGAGACTGAGTGGTGATAACATATTCAGGGATAGCTTGATTGAGAATGCTAGGGAGCTGTGTGCCTCCTTAAAGACCTTGAATGTGATTGAAGACCCTAAGCTGGAGGAGATGAGAGCGAGGGTAGAGGCTGAGCTGACGAAGCATGAGCCCGATATGTTGAGGGATAATAAGGCTGTCAGGGGTCAGGTGGCTCAGAGTGCTGAAGATATTTTGACAGCTATGAAAGAGGTGTATGGAGAAAGGATATGAACTTCTTATGGCCCTTAGCAGTTTAGCCGTTGTCTGTATTAAATACCAATGTACCGCATATAGGGGCTTGGATGGGCACGTCCATATTATGAAATGGGGGATTGGCCTTGATAACGTGTACCTAGCTCAAATTGAGGAGTCTGAACTGGCCAGCATGAGTAAGATAGATATGGAGAGATATTTAGAAACACTTCTAAAGTTCATGCCAAATAGAAAGGAAGGTGCAAATGAACAATAGCTTCATCAAGAGAATTCAGTCAGCCCGCACGACTCTGTTGTTGGAGCAGCCATTCTTTGGGGTCCTGGCTCTACAACTTGAGATTATCGAGGACAATACCCAACCCACAGCCTACACGGATGGAAGGGTCCTGGCCTTCAATCCTGAGTGGGTCAATAGTCTGGACAATTCCAAACTAAAGGGAGCAATCGCCCACGAAGTCATGCATTGTGCGATGGGACACCCGTGGCGCAGGCAGGGCCGGGAGATGCTGAGGTGGAATGCGGCCTGTGACTTTGCCATCAATGGGGTCCTGAAGGGTGCGGGGTTTGACCTGCCCATTGGGGTGCTCTATGATGAAGCCTTTGAGGGGAAGACTTCGGAGTGGATCTATGACAGGCTGCCTGAGACCCAATGTATGGGGTGTTGTAAGGGCATGAGGGATGCCCAAGGCTCAGAGGGGGAAGAACAGACAAGTGGCACGGAGGCTGACTGGAAGCGCTTCACTCAACAGGCCTATAATGTGGCCAAGATGCAGGGGAAGTTGCCTGATAATGTCAAAAGGTTTATTGGGGATATCCTCTCACCAAAGGTTGATTGGAGGAGCCTGCTGCGTAAGTATGTCCAAGAGATTGTGAGGAGTGACTATAGCTGGACTCGTCCCAATTTCAGGTATATCGCGCATGGGCTCTATATGCCAGCCCTGCGGTCGATGGAGTGTGGGAGGATTGCGGTGGGGGTGGATACCTCTGGCTCTATTGACAATATACTGCTCAATCAGTTTGCAGGTGAGGTGAGAGCCATTGCCTCAGAGGTTCAACCTTCCTCTGTTGATGTGCTCTATTGTGATGCCAAGGTCAATAGGCACGATGTGTTCTATAGGGGAGACCATGTGGAGCTGTTCCCATGTGGAGGTGGGGGAACGGACTTCAGGCCAGTGTTCAAGGCCCTGAGGAAGGAACCGCCTGTGGTGCTCATCTATCTGACTGACCTGATGGGAACATTTCCTAAGAAGGCACCTGACTACCCTGTCGTGTGGGCTTCCATCTGCAATACACCTGTACCGTTTGGAGACCTTGTATGGATTCAATAGAGATTGATACGAGTGGGATGACCAAGGAGGAGGCTAAGGCTGTTAGGTGGTTGTATGGGAAACTGATGGGTGGATTTTTCCCATTGAGCAGGGAAGAAGGTCAAGAAATGGTTATACTGTACCCTATGGCCGTTGCAGATACCTGTGACGATCGTTGTAACAAAGGACATAAAGGTTATCCTGTCCTTTGGTGCTTAAGGCCTAAGGGTCACAAGGAAGGTCCTCACGTGGCTCATACTAACCCTACAAATGCTGTGGGGTATTGGTGGGGGGACGACAATGAATGATGATGAAGAGCTGAAGGTAAGGTGATTCACTGACAAGATGGAAGGTGCGGTGCAGAGGCAGTTGGAGGTGGGCTCGGAGCTGACAGAGTGGATTGAGCGGAAGTTTCCTATTGTAGCCAGTAAAGAGCCAGTTTTAGTTCCTTGGGACGAAAAGGGTCCCTACTGTGGAAATAATACTCAACTGTTAACTTGCACAAGACCCAGAGGCCATAAGGTGGGACCACACGTAGCACACGTAGCAGGTGGAAATGGAAGGGGTAGACCACTCAGATATTGGTGGGAGTAGACCATGAGGAGAAGGAAGCAGTTGGGTATGACAATGAGATTGCCTATGGAATTGGGTGAGTCAATACGTTATGATAGACGTAATGACGATAACCATTTTCACCGACTTAGGGCCCAAAGAATCATATGGCGAATCCTGGAAATTGAGTACTACCTTAAAAGTAAGGTTGATAGGGATTGGCAGACTGACCATCTGGCTACTGAGTTTAGGAGCCTGATGAAGGAGTGGTGGAACCTGCCATCAGGTCCAGCCATGCAGGCTCTTTATGACACGAAGGAGGGGAGGAAACTAGCCAAGCGCCCCATGACGAGAGTGAGTAATCAGGAGGGCAAGAAGCTCCACTTTGCCACGAAGGACTGTAAAGAGCATATGCAGGTAGGGATGTTTACCTACTATCTGACTGGCTTCCCTGCCTCCGGAGTGTGGTTGAGAGGGAAGCAGATGAGGGAGGTGCTGGAGAAGTATCCCACCAAGAAAAAGAGGGATTGGTATGTGTGTAGATGTAGAATTCCAAATTCCCTTACCCCACATTGTTCAAGGCGCTCTGAACATGTAGGTCCCCATATAGGCCGGGAGGACAGCAGTATTCTTGTCTGGGAAGACAAGCCATGACTATGACTAAGGCTGAGCTGACCAAAGAGGAGGAACTGAAGGTGAGGGAGTTCACCTACAGGTTGACTGGGAGGTGTGCGGACTGTGGTAAAGCTCAGGTGAGCCTCATAACAACTCTTTGGAAACCGGGATCTGGACGCTGTATTGATTGCAGGATTAAATTGTGGAAAAAATTACCGTGGGAGGAGAGACATGCCAGATGGTAGCGGTCAAGATGAGCTGACGAAGAAACTGGACCAAATCCTGGAGGCCTTGGAGGGGCTGGCTGATGGAATGGACCAGATTGTGCAGAGGCTGAGTGAGATAGATGTGTATGGGGAGGGGTTTGATGGGGAATATGACTCCTGAACTGCCTAAACCTGCGATGTGGACCCTAGAGGAGGGTCTAGCATTCATCAGAGACCTCCAACCTAAGGCTTGGGCTAATGGTTACCATCTGGCTTTGGCTGGAGGGGTACTGAACAGGGGAGAGTCGTTCAAGGACTTGGACATCATTGTGATGGGAATGTCCAATAGGATATTACCGGACGTTGGTAGGATAACTGGAGCACCTAATAGGGTGGGCCTGATAGGAGACATAATCAATGGAATGGGTATCACAAACTTCTATTCCACAGACCGACCGGAGTATGGTCCAAGTCTCATGGAGCTATGGAAGGGGGAATGGAAAAGTAAGCCTATTGACTTCTTTATCTACGATGAACCAGTCACTGACCTGAAGGATGCGATGGAGATTGCCCGCACGCTGGCAGGAGTCAAATAAGCCATGGAACGAGGTAGCTTTCCTAAGCACTATGTGGTTATGGAGAAGTTAGGGTGTTTTCAATATGTGGCTCGTGAGTACCGTTGTAGGGCTACAAATCCTGACAAACCTACGAATGCAATGTTCGCATGTGACCTGCAAAAGGATCATGAAGGACCTCATGCATCCATGGATGTAGACTGGGAATGTGTTCAATGGATATGGGAGCAGGAAGATGTATGGACAAAGGTAAGCTCAGGTTCAGATACTCTGTGACCTTTGAGTTCGACACCCGCGCCCCAGTCACCCATACTGGAGTGGTCACTGGGTCAGTGGCCTCTGGCATGTTCAGCAAGGCCGTGAGGACAGCTCAGAAGGCTCTCAGGCCTAGAGGGTGGTCATCATGTGTTTGTGTGTTGGTGGAGAGGTTGAAAAATGGGTGAGCTGGGAAACGAGCAGGAGTGGCCTAGGCACTATTATACCATGATTAAGTTAGAGTGTTTTATTAGGGTGCCAGAGCATGAACAGGAGAGCAGGTGTGGGGCCAGCAATCCAGCTTATGACCCTAAAGCTACTAAGGCTTGGGACTGTGAACTGATAAAGGATCATGAAGGTCCACATGCCTCCTTTTGGACCTGTAGACCCCATGAACCTACCTACATTTGGGAGGATAAGTCATGAAGAAGGTTGAGGTCTACAACAAGGAAGAAGGGTTCCCCAAACTCTGGAACTTCATGGCTAAGATGGGCTGTTTTGAACAGGCGGCACTCCGCCAGTTTTGTGGAGCTAAAAATCCCAAGTTTGACAAACGCGATTCACTCGTTGGGACCATGTGGGATTGCGAGCGCCCTAAGGGACATGATGGACCTCATGTGTCATTTGATGATTATATTGAAAATAGAAATCCTAATCATCCAATGTATATCTGGGAGCAGTCATGAAGAGAGAAGACTTTCCTAAGCATTATCAGGTGATGGAAGCGTTAGGGTGTTTTGACAGCGGTAGAAATCTACATGAACTTCCTGTTTGTAACGCTGCCTGTCCAGATGCACCTAGAGAATTTGAATATGTGTTTAAATGTGATATGCCCAAAGATCATGAGGGTTTACATGCTTCGTATGAAGTGAAATGGGATCGTATAGCATACATCTGGGAGGACAAGGATGCTCATAGAGAGGGGTAGAGTTAGGAATAATCTCCTAAGACTGTATAGGCAATCCAAGTCAGATGAGTTGAGTAGAGGATGCTACTGGTATCAGGACGCCAACACCATCATGTCTAGGTGGGCAGGACAATACCATCTACCACTTGAGACCGTAGCCTGCGTAACAGCAGCCATCAGCCCTCAATGCGATTGGGAGCGGAACCTGATGATTGCTGAGGAGGTGTTGAGGGGGAAGAGGAGGGTGAGTGGAGGGGCTTTGCCTGTCAACGTGGGGAAGGCTAGGCAGGTCAAGAGAGATAGAGCAACTAGCTTAGACAGCTATTTCATAGAGGGCTTGAAGGTCAAGAGCTTTGCTGCCAACCTGTGGAGTGACTATAGCAAGGTAACTATTGATACCCATATGGCTCAGGCTGCCCTAGATAATCCTATCTTTCAATCGAAGCTCAGGCCCAAGGTATATAGCTTGTTAGCAGAGTGCGTAAGAGAGACCGCAATGTGCGTAGGCCTAAGTCCGGCATCATTTCAGGCAACCCTGTGGCTGACGTGGAAGCGTATATATTCATCATCGGATAAGAGGAAGATGAAGAGGAAGCAACATGGGACCTAAGTATAGAAGGTTCAAGTGTGGTTTATGTGATAAGACGTTCCACTATCCTGAGCGAGAATACTGTCCTGAGTGTCTTAAAGCTGTTAAGAGGGCCAAAGAGATGGCTGATATTCTCAATCCCCCAACTCCTCCCCCAACTCCACCGCTTCCTTGGCATCGGTATGTAGAGTGGAAAAGGATACGACAGAAGCTTCAGGCTGTAAATGCCTCCAAGCCGTTCTCTCGTTGATATTATGAATGGCTGCTACAGCCTTTACGGCGTCAGAGATGCTGAGGTGGGGGAAGGCCAGTTGAAATCTCGTGACCTCAGCCTGAGTACTGATACGCCGCACCTCACAGTTGGGGCGATTGCCCAAAAGGGTATGACGCTTAGTGAGGGCATCGCGCATGAGGACGAATTTGTCGGGAGCGACACCTTTATACTTGCGTTTTCTGAGCTGGAGGACTTGAACCCCCTCTGGCAAGTTGTTTTCAGTGGCAGCGGCTCGTTCCATGTAGAAGATATTGGTGGCAGCGTCCTCGATAGCTGAAGCCCCTCGGATGGCGTAACTCTGGCGCCTATGTTCCTTGCCCTGCTGGTCGAGCATGGGCTTGCCGAGGTGGGCTAGGACCAAGCATGAGGCTCCGGCTGATTGAGCAATCAGGCTCATCGTGTCAAGGGCCATACGCATCAGCATGTTGTCGTTCTCGGCACCCTCGCCGGTGAGGAAGGCTGAGAGGGGGTCAAAGACGATGAGGTCGGCCCCCTCGGTCCAGCGCTTGAACTTCTCGACCGCAATTAGGTTGACTTGACCTTTTATGACGAGCCATTTGTCATAGCCAAGGCGTTCAGGCCCTAGGAGCCAGACCTGATTTGACATGGGCAGACCTGTGATGGCCCAGAGGCGCTGGATGACTTCGTTGTAGTGCTCGCCTAGGACGTAGAGGATTTTGCGGGCTTGGAGGGTGGGGCTCAACTCGTTCCACAGCGCGGTGTTGGGTGAGGTGAGGGCTGAGCAGATTTCAAGGGCCACGAGTGATTTCCCGACTTCAGTCTCGCCAGCAATCAGGAGCTGCCCTTGACGTGGAAGGAATCCTGGTATAATGTCTGGTGGCCCCACCTTCACCGGGCTGATGAGGGGGACGGCCACTTGGTCGAGGGCGGGGATGGGGGCTGTGATGGAGCTAGGAGCCATGGATGCCTCAAGTTGGTTTGACCCTTGGAAGCCTAACCGCCCCAAGCCCTTTTAAGAAGGGAAGGGGGGAGGGGTCCGCGCACCCTGACTTTGGAAAGGAAGGATTTTAGCATGGAGAATCAGGAGAAGTCAAGCCACAGGAACATGGAAATGAAGGTCATATCCTATGGTGATACTAAATGGAATGAGAAAATAAGGCTAGGTGAGTTCGAGAAATGGCTCAGACCTGTATTTATGGAGTTGAGGCTGAGGGGAGATTGCTCATGTTTATTGTGCTCAATTCTAGGAGCAATAATTAGGGTTTTGGAAGAGAGAGGTATACAACCTACAGGAGGGCAGAATGGATGATATCGAGCTGAACCAATTGGTGGGTGTAGCAGTAACGGCCCTGGTGGCTGGACAGATTGCTCAGGCCTACCTGAATAGGTCAGATGACAGAAATGGTATGGAGTCTGTGGCTGAGAGGGCAGTCATGCTGGCCCGGATGATTCTCACTAAGAGTGGGTGGTAGGTGGGGAAGTATGTGGCTTTTGTGTTTGGGATGCTTGTCATCATCAGGTCGGGACTGGAGATGGTTGTGAGGGGGAGGAGATGAGGTTGATTGCTTCTATTGCAATAGCTCTGGCCATTGAGTTCTGGGCACTACTACTTAAGGAATTGAGGTGATACTATTTCTCCTTCAGCTTTGGATGGGCGAGCCCGTCCTGCCTCCTGTCCTGCACCAAGGGAGCTGGCAGAGCTGTGATGGAGAGGAGAGGGTGTTGGAGCATAGGACCTTGGGGGTGTTCCATTTTGAGATTCATATGGGGCCGAGGAGGGAGTTTGCGCTGTATGATCACATAGTGGATGGGGAGCATAGTCACAAGGAGGAGGGCAATATGATCCTGCCCATCTATGAGGTTGGATGGGAGAGGATGGTCTGGAAGGTGCCTCAGTTGGGGGTGAAATTGACTGTGGCTCCAGCTGGAGGGTCGAGGGAGGAATGTGAGAGTTTCTACGTTAAGATTGAGAAGATGGATAGGAGATAGTAGGATGTGCCCACATTGTGTGCTGACATTCTTGGTGGGGTTGATTCCCTGCCTGAGGGGCCTTAGACTGGTGGTGGGGAAATGGGCAAGTCGATAATTCTTTACGACAGGAGCAGGACCACAACCGACTGGGACTGCCCCCGCAAGCGCTACCTTATGTATGAGCATGAGGGACGAGGGGTGGTACCTGGGAATACCTCCCTCGAACTCTATATGGGAACCACCCTGCACGATGGTTTGTCGGCTATAGCCAACCAACAATCGAATGGTGGTAAGGTTGATATTGATGCCATTGCCTCCACAGCTCAACAACAGATGTTCCAAGCTCTGATGGCTCATGCGGCTGGAGAGCCAGAGGCAGAGGCTCTGACCTTTGCCAATGAGCAGGGTGCCTTGGTTGAGGGGTTGCTCAGAGGCTTCCATAAATATGTCTGGCCCAGCTTGATGGAGCGCTATCCAATCATCCATGCTGTTGAGCAAGAAATGACCTACCCACATGATGGAATTACCTTCATGTCTAGACCTGATTTGGTGCTCGGCAACAAGGATAATGAAATATGGTATCTAGAATGGAAGTCTACCAGTTCAAAAAGAGATGAGTGGATGAACTCTTGGGGCTCAGCCGTTCAACTCCATTCGTCTGTCAAGGCTATTGAGCACACCTTGGGTTTGAAGGCAGATGTTATTGTCCAAGGTCTCTATAAGGGTTATGAGAGTTATGGTAAGCAGACCAGCCCATTCTGCTACGCCTACCACCGACAAGGGAATCCACCTTTCTCAGCCAATCAGCTGAGCTATACCTATCAGTCAGGGATGAGGAAGACCCCGACATGGGAACTGGCAGGAGGGGTGAAGGGATGGGTGGCTGGGATGCCTGAAGGGGTGTTGGCTGAGCAATTCCCCCAGACCCCTCCCATCTTTGTCAAGGACTGGCTGGTGGAGGCCTTCTTCAAGCAGTGCAATGTGAGGGAGAGGGAGATTGACTTGGCCAATAGCCTCTTGGAAATGGCTGAACCAGATGCTAGAATAGATGTTCTCAACACAGCCTTTCCCCAGCATTTTGACCGCTGTAACCCAGGATGGGGTAAACCATGCCCATATCGGGTAGTGTGTCATGGGACGGGGGATTTGAGCTTGAGTGGATTGGAGCAGCAGGGGTTTGAGCCTAGGGTGCCACATCATGAGCTTGAGGCTGGCCAGTTGGGGGTGAAATGACTGAGCAGGAGGAAAAGATAAAGGTGTTTGAGTTTTTGGATAGGATTGCACCAATCCAATGGACAGCTAATTTTGATAAATCTAGGTTCAATAATTTCACCTTTCCTGCCGTTAGTAATACTGATATCCCTTGTCGCATACAAGGTCAAGGACCATTCATCTGCACACGTCCAGAAGGACATGATGGCCTCCACATAGCACATGGAGGGTATGTGGTGGCCGTAGAGGAGGTTGAAGATGCCTAACAGGAATTATCTCAAGGGTAGATCTTTTGAGCAGAAGACGGCAAAGTGGTATAGGGAGCAGGGGTATTTGGTGTTGAGGTCGGCTGGGAGTAAGGGGCTGTTCGACCTTGTGGCCGTCAACTCAGAACATATTATGCTGATTCAATGTAAGGTGGTTGATAGCATGAAGAAAGCTGCCCAACTATCAAAGGCATTCAAGGCAAGTCCTCCTATGACCTATTGCTGTTGCGATCAGAGGTTAGAGGTGTGGATTAAAGGAGGGAAGCTTCGCACTACTACGGTCTACGCCTATCAAACTGGAGGATGAGTGGACCTCTCAAAATCGTGGGAGTGCTTCAAGAAGATCTGTGACTTTCACACTAAACTCGGAGAGCTGCCACCTGTCTGTCCATGTCGTGCAGGTCAGGGATACATGACGAATGACTGGGCTTCGTTTCATGTCCATAGATTCAAAACTCACGATATTCCATTACCATATCTGAATGAGGAAGGAGATGAAGGAG
>JACXTT010000463.1_pt1 | contig 69083 bp, 59 predicted proteins | sample 9270951 | NCBI WGS metagenome assembly JACXTT01 (sample SAMN15532306, study PRJNA645909) | rock metagenome | isolation source: weathered quartz diorite | place: Puerto Rico | collected 2017-06-21 | reverse complement strand
GCTACTGTCCTCCTCACGCGGCTCCTCCTGTGTGTGAGATGGGGGTGTCTTCGCCGACACCCACTTCACCACATCAGGAGCCGCGGCTCAAATCTCAACCAAGTTTAGGACACTCTCCGGGATAATCGTTACGATGATTATCCAAAGTCCATTTCTGTGGATTACTACGGGAACGTTTATGTGACTGGGTCTAGCACCAATTTCGCTGCTGGCACGAGTGATGCGGTCACAATCAAATATGATTCAGCTGGCAATCAGCTGTGGACTTCGATATACGCAAATTCTGTACCCGCACACGCCGATTATGCTGTCAAGCTAGCGGTGGATAGTTCGGGAACGGTGTATATCGGTGGATATAGCTTTAATGGTGCCAATATGGATTATGTGGTCTTGCGCTACGATCCTGCTGGACAACTTCTTGCGGTCGCGAGGCACAATAGTGGCTATGATGATTACCTTTCCGACATGGTTGTCGATGGGGCTGGTCACATCTACGCGACGGGGACAAGTAGTCTTCCGGCGACACAGAATGATTATGAGACGGTCAAGTTTTCGCCGACGGGAGGAGTGCGACTGACATCGAGCGGACCAGATTTGGTGTTGACTCAGATGTCCACGAGTGTAAGTTCCGTCGCGCGTGGAGGCACTATTGCTGTGACGAATTCTGTAAAAAACCAAGGAAACGCATCGGCCGGGGCATCAAGTGTTGGTTTCCGTTTGTCTCCGAACAGTGTCTATGGAGATAGCGATGACATTTCGATCACGACCACTCGCTCGGTTACCTCGTTGGGTGCTGGTCTCAGTAATACAGCAACCACAAATGTAATTATACCGAGCACTGCCACTCCAGGGGTCTACTATATCTGCGGTATATCGGATAGAGCAAACGCTATTGTCGAAACATTCGAGAATAATAATTCGCAGTGTACAAACACGATGATTACTGTAACCCTTCCCAAGTCAGATCTCATTATGACGGCGTTGTCAACAGCGACCAGGAATGTGAATAGAGGACAATCCTTTAGCCTTGCAAACACGGTCCAGAACCAGGGGATGGCACCAGCCCAAAACTTCCAGATTAAATTCGTGCTATCTGTCAATTCAGTCATTGGCGATGCTGATGATGTTGCGTTGACTCCTCAGAGGTCTGTGGCAAATTTGGCGGCTGGCGCGACGAGTAATGCGTCGACCCTTGTTACGGTACCGGCTACGACTTTGGTAGGGACCTATTATATTGGGGCGATTGCAGATAGTGGGAATGTTGTTGATGAGCAAGATGAGGGTAACAATACAAGAACGGCTACCCGCACTATTAATGTCAGATGAGTCCTCGCTGTCAGCGGAGGCCTCTGTATAAGGCTCGGGGGTAGGTTTGACTTGTTGACTTTGGGGAGAAATATCGGGGTCATAATACTATTTCTGGTAGCTCGAATTCGCCTTTGTCGCCTACCCCGTCACGGATATCAACCGCGTTCGTTCCTCTTACGAAGGCGTGCTTGGATTCACCCGGAAGCCGACTCCGACTGATTCTGAACAGGTCTGGTTCGAGTACGAGGTCGGACCCCACACTCTCGGAATCGGGACGAGCCCAAACCGGAAGCCCTCCAGTGACGGCCTCTCTCTCGGGATCAAGGTCGTGGGCTTCGACGACACAATTGCCCACCTACGGCGTCACCATGTGGATTTTCACGTTGATCCGATGGACATCCCGTCATGCAAAATGGCGGTGATCCGTGATCCCGATGGCAACAAGCTCGTCATTCACAAACGCCACGCTCAGCCTGTCTGACAACACACTCCACCTACCAGCCCGCGGCAGGTGGTTGGGCTGGGCGGTACAGCCGCTGAGTCCGAGATTGACTTCCCGCTCGCGTCGTTTTATGTTCCAGCTCTGATCGTTGTATTGTGTTCAACCAACACCTTCGAAGGAACGACCTATGGCAGATCCAATCGTGTGGGTAGACATTCCGGCCCTGGATCTGGATCGGGCGATTCGGTTTTACTCGGCCGTGCTGAGCGCTGCGGTGACCAAGCAGGCGCTCCCGGGGATTGCCCTCGGCCTCCTTCCGCACGGGGAGGGCGAGATCGGCGGGTGTTTGTATCTCAAAGACGGCGATCGGCCGTCCCGCGAAGGGCCCTTGGTGTATCTGAACGTTGCGGGGCGGCTCGATCAGGCGGTGGCCCTTGTCGAGCCGAACGGGGGCAAGGTGCTTGAGGCCAAACACCCGATCGGGCCGTATGGATTTCGTGCGATCATCCTGGATAGCGAAGGCAATCGACTGGCCCTGCACTCGCCTCCGTAGCCCCAACTCGCAGGCTGCTGAAAAAACTCCATCTGCTGCGTTGTCAGTCGGTCTTGCGTGCTCACGTACGAGCCAGTACGCTCCGCGCGCAAGACCTCCCTCCGCCTTGCATCTGGCGCTTTTTGAGCAGCCTGCCGGCTTTACCGGGTGGTTCAGCATCCGGCTCCTGATCCGTGTGGGGTGGTGAGATTTCATGCGGGTGATTTTTCCTTCGCCAGCCAGACCAGCCCCAACATTCCCAACCAGAACAGAAGCGTGTTGAATGTGATGACGTTGCCGGCAAAGCCGATGGCATGAGTGAATGCCCACGGGGAGTTGTCGCGGACGACCTCCATCGCGTGCCAGAAGAGGCGCAACGCTGATCGTCGGTAGCCGTTCAGCCCCATTACCCACGTCACGGTCACGCCGATGAAGAACAATGCTCCGTACCCTCTTATAGAAAGCTTCCCCCAAGCGGATGACGAGACTGGTGTTGAGTGCTTCGTCAGGGCGTACGTCAGGCCGGACCCAATAACCAGTAGACTAAACGTGGTCATCACGAATGGTATTTGGTTCCCGACTCGGACGTTCGCGGGAACGAAGTAGCCTGTGACGCTGAGCCCCAGCATATTGAGGGCTCCCACGATAAACAGCGTGGTAAGCATCGTGGGCAGACGCGAGTCGGGCTCCCGATATTTTGATCGCCACCACGCGAGCAGCGACCAGATCATCGCCGCCAGCATGAGGTTGATCGCGAACTGCTTGGCCGATTCGACCCCGAAGTTGCCGATAACGGGGTGCTGTTGGCCCCCAATGGATTTGAGTTCCGCGGCACGCATGACCAGCGTGTGCGGCGTGACATATACGAGCAAACCGAGAATCAGGATCAGAAGCACGTACTTGGCATGATGGCGAAATCGTCGTCCGCCCTCTTGGGCCTCGATCCGCTGCCACAGGTAATAGGTCATCGCGATCACGAGCACGCCGACCAGCACGACCAGGATGATGCCGAGCCACGCAATCAACCCGCCAAACATGGTGATGCCCATCTGCTGGCGGTAGGCGTAGATCTCACGGCTCAACCAGTACCCGCCAAAGGGGAGGGTAAGGAACCCGCCCACGATCGCGAGCAGCGCCATACCGCCCATCCAGTCGTAGTACCCCTTCCGCTCTTGGGTCGAGGCTGTCATGGCGTGGTAAGCCGCGTATGTCGCAACCACGGCGCCGCTGAACACGAGGTTGCCCACAAACCGATGCACGGCGAGCGGCTGCGAGAGGGCGGTGGCGAACACGTGCAGGTCGGAACCTAAGAACCGACCCTGAGCGTCCACCCCGGCGGGGGACATCATGAACGTGCCCCAGGAGTTGGCCACCACCATCAGCCCCGTGCCGAGCAGATTGGCGAACACGCCGAGGCCGAAGTGATCCCACCGTCCCGGGGTCGCGCCGCTCGTCGGCCAGGTGTAGTAGTACAGCGTGGTGGTGACGCTGAAGGTGACTATGAGTACACCGTAGAACAAGACGGATTGGCGGAACACGGCGGCGAAGTAGCGCGTGAGACCGGGATAGAGTGCGACCAGCCCCGTCAGCAGGACGGTGCCGAGCACGGCGGCTACGGCCATCGCTGCCACCACAAGCCGCAGCAGCTCGCGGCCCGCAACGCGGTAGCGGCGCGCGCGTTCACCATCTCGGCAAAACATCGAGCCCGCCTCTGCGAACGTCACCAGGAGGAGGACGCCGAGCACGAACGCGCCGAAGTAGTTGTGCTGTTGAGCGAGCACCCACACCACGATGCGGCTCTCGCTCAAGGGATACGGAAGGGGCAGAGAGCGGTAGTCCTTGCCGGTCAGCCAAGGGGCCGGAGGCCCGGACACGGGACCTTCGGTGCGAAAATACACGTCGCTGGATACCTCGGGGGCAATACCGGATTGGGGTCCGGCGAACGCGGCGGGCGGACCCACGAAGCCGAAGAGTCCACCGCAGCATCCCACAAGGATCAGCAACGGCCCATACAGCGCCGGTTTCCCCACGGCAACGTGTCGTGGCACTTCGTTTCCTCCTCGCGGTGATGATGGAATCACGCTATCAGAGCCCATCGCAGAAGGTCAACCTCTCAGTCCCAACCGCCCCCTTACTCCCGCAAACTGACTTCGCGTTGACGCCCGGAAATACGCCGTGCTAGTCTGGGGCCTTTGGGTACTCTTGGTGGACGGCTCTCTTTGCCGGACCACGGCCCCCAAAGAAGCCGACCTTATTTAGGTACGACGACCTCCTCTTGTCGGAGGACGGAACCCCATACCTGATTCGGAGGTGCGCGTTATGGATCCGCTCAAGAAGGTATCGTCGCTGGGCGCCACGAAGAAGGCCTCGTCGTTGTTCGAGGAGTTCAAAACATTTGCGTTCAAGGGCAACGTGGTCGACTTGGCCGTCGGGGTGATCATCGGCGCGGCGTTCGGGAAGATCGTCGACTCGCTCGTCAAACACATCCTCATGCCGGTGATCAGTCTCCTCGTGCCGGGGGAGCAGGGCTATTTGGGGTGGAAGATCGTGGTCGGCAGCAAGGAGGTGCCTTACGGCCTGTTCATCGGCGAGTTGGTGAACTTCGTGATCGTCGCGTTCGCGCTGTTTCTCTTTATCGTCAAATTCCTGGGATGGATGATGAAGGCCAAGCGCGCCGAGGTGACCGCCCCGCCCCCGCCGACCGCGGACCAGCAGCTCCTGATCGAAATCCGCGACTTGTTGAAGCGCCGGTAACAGGCGGCTGAAAAAGTCCACCTGCTGCGTTCTCGGTCGTCGGAAATCCTCACGTATGACCCAGTACGCTCCGGTTTCCTCCTTCCTGCGGCCTTGCATCTAGAGCTTTTGAGCAGTCTGCAGGTTTACCGATTGCCACGGCTCGGCCGTCGCCGAGCCGTGGCACCCGATTTTTGCTTGACTCCCTCCGCCGGTTTTCGCTAGAGTGTTGGACTTTGAGGGTCGCCCATGGCCGATGACGACGCGTTCCGCAAGGGGTTGGCGTTGGCAGGGCGGGTGGGCGTGGAGATGGTCGCCGCCACCGTGGTGGGAGCAGGGGCGGGGTACGGCCTCGATTCGTGGCTGGGCACGCGGCCTTGGTTGTTGGTGGTGGGCGTGGTGCTGGGCGCCGCCGCCGGGTTTCTGGGCATTTACCGCCTGGTGAACACGCCTGATTCGTAAGACACGGACGCAGGCGAGGCGCCCGGACGAAACATCGAACTGGATTGATGGAAAACCCGCTCGAGCATTTTGAACTGCACCCCCTGATCCCGCTCTCGCTGTTCGGGGTCGACATCTCGATCAATAAGGCGATCGTGATGATGTGGCTCGCCTGCGGGCTGGTCTTTCTCTTTTTCTACGTGGCCACCCAAGGCCGCAGCCTGGTGCCCCGCCGCGTCCAGAGCCTCGCTGAAATGGCCGTGGAGTTTCTGCGTGGCATCGTCGCGGAGAACATGGGACCGGCTGGTCAGAAATTCTTCCCGTTCATCGCGACGCTCTTCTTCTTCGTGCTGTTCGCCAATCTCCTGGGGCTCATCCCCGGCGCATACACCGTGACCAGCCAACTCATCGTGACGGGCTTTTTCGCGCTGGTGGTGTACGGGATCAGTCTCGTCGTCGGCTTTACCCTGCACGGCTTTCACTTCTTGTCGATCCTGGCGCCGGCGGGAACGCCCGGCTGGCTGTTGCCGTTGATGGTTCCCATCGAGATCGTGAGCCAGTTGGCCCGGCCCGTGACGTTGGCCGTCCGATTGTTCGCCAACATGACGGCCGGCCACATCATTCTGATCGTGCTCTTTTCGCTCATGCTCTCCGCCCCGGTGTACATCGGCTGGATGCCGTTCGGGTTCACGGTGGCGATCTACGGGCTGGAGCTCTTCGTCGCGTTCATTCAGGCCTATATCTTTACAATTTTGGCAACGGTGTATTTAGGGGACGCCATTAAGCTCCACTAACGACCACGTACAACGAGGGAGAGGCGCGATGGATTCAGCGGCAGCGGCGTTGTTGGGGATGGGGATTGCAGCGGCGGGGTTCGGCGGGGCGGGCATCGGCATCGGTTACATCTTCGGTAAGATGATCGAAGCGACCGCTCGCCAGCCCGCAGCGGAAGCCAAGGTCGGCAAGTACATGTGGATCGGCTTCGCATTGGTCGAAGCGATCGCGTTGTACGGGCTCGTGATCGCGTTCATCATCATGGGTATGCGCAAATAAGGCGAGGATCGTATGCCGCAATTCGACACCGAATTCTTCACCCCGCTGCTCTTCTGGTCCGCGGTCTCGTTCGCGATCCTGCTCTTTCTGCTGAAGCGCTACGCGTTCCCCGCGATCACCGAGATCCTGGACGCCCGCGAGCGCATGATCACCGAGAACCTCGCCAAGGCGGAGCGCTCGCGCAAAGAGGCCGAACAGTTGCTGGCGGACTACCAGGCCAAGCTCAAGGCCGCCCAGCAAGAGGCCACCGCGATGATCGACCAGGCGCGCAAGCAGGCCTTACAGGTGGCGGAAGACAACCAGCGGCGCGTCAAGGAAGAGACGGACCGCATGCTGGCTACGTCGCGCGAAGAGATGGCGCGCGAGCGGTTGCGGATGAGCAAGGAGCTCAAGGACCAGGCCGTGGAGTTGGTGATGGCGGCCTCCGAACGCGTCCTGCGACGCAGCCTGACCGACGCGGATCACACGCGGCTGATCAAAGAGGCGATCGAGCAGTTGACCTGATGGACTGACCGCGGCGTCGACGGGGCGTTGCTGGATCGCCCCTGCGAGACCGTGGATCGAATCGGGGCGAGACCCACGTGCCCCGCGTCTCACCCATGCCACGCTACCGCGCCGTCTTCTTCGACCTCTGCGACACGCTCGTTCACTTTGACGCGGAGCGACTTCCCCTCGTCGAGATCGACCACCGGCCCACGCGATCGACGGCTCACGCCATTTACGACGCCCTGGGACCGGCCCCGCCGGTTCGCTTCGACGCGTTTTTTGCGTGCCTGACGGCGGTCACCGCCGAGATCGCCGCCCGGCGCGACGTCGATTGTCGTGAGGTCACGTCGCAGGAGCGGTTTCGGCGCGTCCTGGAGCGCTTGGGCGCGGAGGCCGATCCAGAAGCCGCTCAGCGCTTGGTCGTCGCGCACATGAGTCGCCTGGCGACGGCACTCGTTCTTCCCCCCCATCACCGGACCGTGCTCGAGACGCTGGGCCGAACCCATCACCTCGCGGTGGTCACGAATTTCGATCACGCGCCCACCGTGCACGACGTGCTGCGTCGGGATCGGCTCGACGCGTTCTTCGAGGTGGTCGTGATCTCGGCGGACGTGGGGTGGCGGAAGCCGCACCGGGTGATGTTCGAAACGGCGCTGCAGCGGCTGGGCGTGCGACCCGACGAGGCCCTCTTCGTCGGCGATAACTTCGACCTTGACGTGATCGGCGCAACCGGGGTCGGCATGGACGCGGCGTGGTACGCGCGGGGGCGACCTGCCGAGCATGAAACTCACCATCCTGTCGTCGCCGATCTGGCAGACCTCGACCGACTGCTCTAAGAGGCGGCCTCGGCGGCTACGGGGGGAAAGACGAAGCGCACTTCCTCCGCCTTGTCCGTTGCCATCTGGATCAACGCCGGAACGTTGAGTTTCGCCTCGGCGTCTTCCAGCTCCCGCACCGTGGACGACGTGGCGGGGTGCTTGGGTGTGAAGAGGGTGCAGCAGTCTTGATCGGGTTGGATCGAGATCTCGTACGTCCCGATCGCCTGCGCCTGGTGGACGATTTCTTCCTTGTCCATTCCCACCAGCGGGCGGAGAATGGGCAGGCTCGCGGCCGCGTCGATGGTCGACATGTTTCCCAGCGTCTGCGACGCGACCTGTCCCAGCGCCTCGCCGGTGATGAGCGCCTGGGCGTGGACCCGCCGTGCGATGTCCTCGGCGATACGGATCATCAGGCGGCGATAGACCACCACGCGGAGGGCGGCCGGCACGGCCAGGACGACTTCGCGCTGCACTTCGCCGAACGGAACGAGCAACAACCGGGATGCGTGCTGATAGCGGGTGAGCAACTCGACCAGTTCGCGGGCCTTCTCCTGGGACGCGCGCGTGACGAACGGGTGGCTGTGGAAGTGCACGAAGATCACGTGCGCGCCGCGCTTCATCATCCGGTATGCCGCAACCGGCGAGTCCAGCCCGCCTGAGAGCAGGCACGCGACCCGGCCCGAGATCCCGGCCGGGAGTCCTCCGGGCCCCGCGGTCCGATCGAGCGAGAGCAGGAATCCGTTCTCCAGAACTTCGACGTAGATCGTGAGCTCGGCGCGTTCCAGGTCCACCCGGGCTCCGGTGAGCGATCCGACCAGGGTGCCCAGCTCGACGTTGATCTGGCCCGAGGTCAGCGGAAAGCGTTTGTTCCCGCGCTTGGCCGAGATCCGAAACGTGGCGGGGCGGAGGGGCTTGACCGCGTCGGTCACGGCTTCGGCGAGCCGATCCATGTCGAGCGGCACCCACCGGGCGACCGAGAAATTCGCGACGCCGAACGTGCGCGCCAACCGCGCGCGGACCTCCCCCTCGTCCGCCGCCTCCGGCAGCGCGATTAGGAGCCGGCCCTCAGGCCGCTCGATCGGCCCCGCGCCCGTGCCCTTCAACCCGCGCTGGAGGTTCTTGACCAAGCGCTGGAGGAAATAGGCGCGGTTGCCTTTTTTGAGCGTCAGCTCGTGGTAGTGGACGAGAGCGTAGCGCACGGCCGGAGGATACAGGACGGCCGACTGGCTTGCAAGGAACGGCTGCTCTGAGATCGCGGGCCCTCTGGCCCGCATGGATTCTCGCGAGACGTTACGCCCTGTTCTGCGTGATGGCCCGGTCCACCGACCATTTGCCCGAGCCGGCGATCATCACCGCGGCGCTGATCGCGAGAGCCAGCAGGTGGTATTCGAACCCTTCGCCCGCCTGTTTGCCGGACCAATTCATGAAAAAGCCGTTCGGCAGGTGGACGAGAGCGATCGCGCCGAGCATGACGCAGGCGACGCCGAACGCGGCGAACCGGCCGACGAACCCGACGATGAGCATCACGGCGCCCACCGATTCGGCCATGATCACCAGGAAGGCCAGGACCGACGGGATGTTCAGTTGGGTCGTCAAAAACCCCATCGTGCCCGAGAACCCGTTCCCTCCAAACCACCCGAAGACTTTTTGGGCCCCGTGGGGGAACATCACGACCCCCAGCGTCACGCGAAGGATCAAACCTGACCACGAATCGTCGGTCTGCAAGAGAGCCTTCATGAGCGTCCCTCCTTTTGGGCGTAGCGTGCGAGCGGTGCGTCACCGCGTTGCAGGAGTATCTTCTCCTACCGGCGGTCGCTAATCAACATCGTGAGCGCGGCGACTCGGAAATCAGGCGCCGGATGAGGGCCGCGTTGGCAGGGGGAAACCGGACCTCCGCGAGCTCGTGGGGGGCCACCCAGCGGAGTTCCGCGCAACCCAGCGCGCGGGGTTCGCCCGCGGTCAACACGCAACGGTAGAAGCGGATGTCGACGGTGGCATGGGGATACGCGTGGACGCCGCGGTCGCAGGGTGAAACGATGGCCACCTCGACCCCGACTTCTTCCCGGACCTCCCGCTGCAAGCAGGCTTCAAGCGATTCTCCTGATTTCCGTTTGCCGCCGGGGAACTCCCAGAAGCCGCCCAACGCGGCGTCGTCCCGGCGACGAGCGATCAGATAGCGGCCGTTGTGTTCGATCAGCGCCGCGGCGACTTCAACAACCGGAGCGGGTTTTCGACTTCCGGGCGCCATCGGGCCGCTGAGTGGGGTAGGTCTTACAGATCGTCCGCATCGTGCACGTGGGACACGAGGGGCGCTTGGCGGTGCAGACCGTCGCGCCGAGATCCATGAGGGCTTGGTTAAAATCGTAGCCCTTCCCCGGGGGGATGAGCGTCTCCGAGAGCGTCCAGAGCGTGTTTCGGACGGCCGAGCGCTTGGGATCGCCCTTGGCCAGAAAGATCCGGTGAAGAACGCGCGCGACGTTCGTATCCAGAATCGGCGCGTCGAGCCCGAAGGCGAAGCTGCGGACCGCGCCCGCGGTATAGCGACCGATGCCTTTCATGGACAGAAGGTCTTCTTCGTCCTCGGGAATGGTCCCGCCGTAACGGGCGACCGATTCGCGCGCGATCCCGTGGAGTCGGACCGGACGGATGTTATACCCCAGCGGATACCAGGTTTCCTTGACCTCGTCGACCGGCGCCGCGGCGAGGCGGTGGACCGTCGGGTATTTCTCGAGGAACTCGTGGTACTTGGGAATCACGCGCTCGACTTGCGTCTGCTGGAGCATCACTTCCGAAACCAGAATCTCGTAAGGGTCGGAGGTGTTGCGCCAAGGCAGATCCCGACCATGGGCACGGTACCAGGCCAGGAGGCGTCGCTGAAACGTTCGACGCTTGCCGGGGTCGATGCGCGGAGCGCGCGGGCCGCCCATCGACGGTCAGAGCGACGCGAGCAGTTTCTTGGCGTCCGCGACGAACTCGCCTTCCGGCGCGTTTTTCAGGTATTCCTCAAGGTGCTTTTTCGCGTCCTGCTTCTTGCCGAGTTTGTTTTGCACAAGGGCGAGCTGGTAGTGCGTGTTCATAAACCGCGGGTTGAGCGTCAACGTCGTCTCAAGCTCCTTCTCGGCGGCATCCCACCGCCCCTGGCGAATGAGGACCACCCCGAGGTTATAGCGGGCGTCGAACAGCACGGGAAAGAGCTTGATGACCTGCTGATAGGCATCAGCCGCTTCGACCAGGTTGCCTCGTTTCTGATACGCGTTGGCGAGGTGGAAATAGATCATGAACTGCTCGCTATCCCGCTCCAAGGCCTTCTTGAAATAGGCGATCGCCGAATCGAGCTTCCCGTCGGTCAGCGCCATCTCGCCCAGCCGGGTGTTGACGTTGCCGACGTACGGATTGATCTGAGCGACTTCTCGGTACGCCGCCGCCGCCGCTCCGGGCTTTCCCATCCGCGCGTACACCTGACCCAACTCGAAAAACGCGGTGGCGAGCTCGGGGTTCGTCGTCAGCACGGCCGTGAACTCCATTTCCGCGGGATCCAACTTGTCCTGTTTCTTATAGACTAGGCCTTTCTGGAAATGGGCCATGTAAAAATTTTTGTCCCGAGAGAGGATTTGATCGAACTCGGCGAGGGCTTCGTCGTCGCGTCCTACCACGTCCAGCGTACGGCCGATCGCGTAGCGGGTTTCGAGATCGCCCGGGTCCTGGGCCAGCGCCTGCCGGTAGACCCCGAGCGCCTTCTCATGCTCCCCCGTGTGGCTGTATGCACCCCCGAGTCGGCCGTACACCTCGGCGGTTTTCATCCCGGCGTCAATCGCCTTGGTATATTCCACGATGGCGTCGCTCCAGGTCTCCTGTTCCTCGTATAACTGACCCAATAACACGTGGGCTTCCCCGTAGGCCGGTTTCAATTCGAGCGCCTTCTTGACCTCCTCCACCGCGTCATTCTGTCGACCCATCGATCGATACGCCTGCCCCAGCCGATAGTGGGGTTCGGCGGCGCCGGGAGACTTGGCAATCGCCCGTTGAAACGCCTCTGCCGCCTGGCCATAGCTCCGCTTCGCCTGGAACGCCCGTCCCTCGGCCAACGGATCCGGAGCACCCTCCGCCACCGACACCGTGAAGAGGCCGACCACCAGCACTCCAGCTATCCACCGTCCCACTCGTATGCCGTCCCGTGCCGTCATGAGCCCTCCCTGGCTTTGTCATGTAGGTCATCTAGTGTCCCGTAGTGTCCCGGCCGGTCCACACTCCGGCGACTGCCCGGGCCTTCGGCCTAATGCCGGTGCCCGTGGTCGTGGTCATGGGCCGGCTTGGCCGGAGACCCACCGCTTGCGGGATCGTGCGCCATGAGAACGTAGAGCACCGCGCGACCGGGACCGGTGTTCACGACGCCGTGATCGGACCCTGACGGGGCCAGCACCGCCTGCTGGGGTCCGACGTCGAGTCGCTCCGCTCCGACCTGGATCTGGACCCGACCTTCGACCACTAAGTACACTTTATCAGCCTCTCCGTGGCTGTGAGCCTTCTGGGCCTGGCCCGACTCCAGGCAATAGAGATCGCAGAACATTCGAGGGGTCTCGAAGAGACCGACCTTCTGCATTTTCTCCGTCGCGAACCGACGGAGCGTGTTCAAGTCCTTGAGTTCTGCCATATGCCTCCGTAGTGGCGCCGCCCGGACAGCCGGCGCCCTCAGGCGGGAGCCCTCGAATCGAGCGTTCTCACCCGTGCCTTGTTTCTAAGTACCGTTCCGCATCGATGGCGGCCATGCACCCCGTGCCGGCGGCGGTGACGGCTTGGCGGTACACTGGGTCTTGCACGTCACCGGCCGCAAACACGCCGGGGACGCTGGTCTTGGTCCCCTGCGTCGTGACGAGGTAGCCGACCTCGTTCATCGCCAGCTGGCCCTGGAACAGCCGCGTGTTGGGCTGGTGACCGATCGCCACGAACACGCCCTCGCACGGTCGCTCGCTGATCGCCTGGGTTTGAAGGTTTTTCAACCGGACGGCCTCGACGCGATCGACGCCGACGATGTCGTCGATCGCGCTGTTCCACACAAAGTCGATCTTGGGATTTTTCCGCGCCCGGTCCTGCATTACCTTAGACGCCCGCAGTTTATCGCGCCGGTGCACGATGGTCACTTGGGACGCGAACTTGGTGAGGAAGGTCGCCTCTTCCATCGCCGTGTCTCCCCCACCGACCACGATCACCCGCCGGTCTTTGAAAAAGAACCCGTCGCAGGTGGCACAGGCCGAAACGCCATGCCCCATGAGCCGTCGCTCCGACTCCAAGCTCAAGAGTTTCGCGGACGCGCCGGTGGCGATGATCAGTGCGTCGCACTGATATTCGGTCTGCCCTTCCACCCAGAGACGAAACGGCGGCCCGGCCAGCGCGACCTTGGTGACATCACCACGAACGAATTCGGTGCCGAACCGCTCCGCTTGGGCCCGCATCTCGAGGATCAATTCCGGCCCCATAATCCCTTTGGGGAATCCCGGGTAATTTTCGACGTCGGTGGTAATCGTGAGCTGCCCGCCGGCCTGGATGCCCTCGATGAGAAGCGGCGACAGGTTGGCCCGCGCGGCGTACAAGGCCGCCGTGAGCCCGGCCGGACCCGAGCCCAGGATGATGACGGAACGCATAGCCCTCCTCCCAACCCGCATTGCGCCGACGGCGCAACGTCACAGTCTTCCACCCCCGTCCGCGCGACGGACCGAAATGCGCCATCGTAGCATTCCGTCCCGCTCCAAATCAACGGGTTTCACCCGCGGTTAGCCGCTGTACTCGGGGCCCTTTCGATTCGGAGCGTCCCGTCAACCGGAAGACCGCCGCCTTGACAAGCCGGGATCAACACGGTACTGTCTCGTGGTTCGTGAGGATGCGGTCGGCAGGATATCCCGAGTGGCAATACTCCGCAAGACGCCATGGCTGCTGGTATTTTTCGTGCTCGTGGGCGGATTGTTCGGCGGCGTGGTCGCCGAAATTCTCCGAGCGATCGCTCCCACCGGCCCGATCAGCGCGCTATTTCTCCAAAATGTCCCGATCGGCATTACCGCCCCGGCCACGGTGGACCTCTACCTTTTGACCTTCACCTTCGGCGCCGCCCTTAAGATCAATTTACTGAGCATCATCGGGGTGCTGATGGGCGTGTACATCTACCGGCAAGCGTAATTAGCTCACAGCTCATAGCTGACCGCTCACAGCCAAGATATTTGCGGTTGAAATTCCCTGTGAGCTATGAGCTGACAGCTGCGAGCTGGCGCTCGCTCAGGTTGCGAGCGCCAGCTCTTTCAGCGCTTCGATCCGATCCCGCAAGCGAGCGGCCGTCTCAAAGTCCAGCCGCTTGGCGGCGTCCCGCATTTGACGTTCGAGGGTCTTGAGCAGCGCGGGGAGCTCGTCCTTCGGCACGTAGGGCGCCTCGGCCTCCGCCGCGATGGGCACCGTCACGTAGTCGGCCTCACTGGCTCCGTACAGGGTCCTGGGAATGCCCTTCTGAATTGAGAGCGGCGTGATGCCGTGCTCTCGATTGTACGCCTCTTGAACCGTGCGACGGCGCGCGGTTTCCTCGATCGCCCACCGCATGGAACCGGTCACCACATCCGCATACATGATGACGTGACCGTTGATGTGCCGCGCGGCGCGGCCGGAGGTCTGCACCAGCGCGGTCCGTGACCGGAGGTACCCTTCCTTGTCCGCGTCAAGGATCGCCACCAAGGACACCTCGGGGATATCCAGTCCCTCGCGTAACAGGTTGATGCCCACGAGGACGTCGAACTTGCCCATCCGAAGCTCCCGGATGATCTCCATCCGTTCGAGCGTGTCGACCTCGGAGTGAAGATACTGCACGCGGATGCCGAGGTCCCGGTAGTAATCGGTCAAATCCTCCGCCATCCGTTTAGTGAGGGTCGTAACCAGTACGCGCTCGCTCCGGTCGACCCGCCGACGGAGTTCGCCCAAAAGGTCGTCGACCTGCCCGGTCGCAGGTCGGACGTCGACCTGGGGGTCGATCAGGCCCGTGGGGCGGATGAGTTGCTCGACCACCCGGTGCTCGACCTTGCCCAACTCGTACGGACCGGGGGTGGCCGACACGTAGATGACCTGGTGGACCAGCCGTTCGAACTCGCTGAACGTCAACGGGCGGTTATCGAACGCGGATGGCAGTCGGAACCCATACTCCACCAGATTCTTCTTGCGCGAGCGGTCCCCCTCGTACATCCCCCCGATCTGCGGAATCGTGGCGTGGCTTTCATCCACGATCAGCAGGAAGTCCCGGGGGAAATAGTCGAGGAGGGTCGGGGGGGGCTCCCCCGGTTCACGACCCGAGAGGTGCCGCGAATAGTTCTCGATACCCTGGCAGAACCCGATTTCACGGATCATCTCCAGGTCGAAGTGCGTGCGCTGCTCGATCCGTTGGGCCTCGACGAGTTGCCCTCGCTGTCGAAAGGAGGCGATGCGCTCCTGGAGTTCGGCGTCGATCCCCGCGAGTGCCCGGTCCATCCGGTCGGGGGGAATGACGTAATGACTCCCCGGATAGATCGGCGCTTTCGGCACCCTACGGATCACCTGGCCGCGCAAGGGATCGATTTCGGCAAGGGAATCGATTTGATCGCCGAAGAGCTCGATCCTGATGGAGTGCGCCTCGGCAGACGCGGGAAAGACGTCGATCACATCGCCCCGCACCCGAAACGTGCCGCGATGAAAGTCGATGTCGTTGCGCTCGTATTGGATGTCCACCAGGCGCGCTAGGAGCGCTTCACGGCTGATCGTCATCCCCTCCTCGAGCGCCAACAGCATCCCGTGGTACGCTTCCGGCGAGCCTAAGCCGTAGATGCACGAGACAGAGGCAACAATTATGACGTCATCCCGCTCGAAGAGCGAGCTCGTGGAGGCGTGGCGCATCCGATCGATCGCGTCGTTGATCGCGGTGTCTTTTTCGATGTACGTATCAGTTTGAGGAATGTAGGCCTCGGGCTGGTAATAGTCGTAGTAGCTCACGAAATACCCGACCGCGTTTTCGGGGAAAAAGGTCTTGAACTCGTGGTAGAGCTGGGCCGCCAGCGTCTTGTTGTGGACCAGCACGAGGGTCGGACGTTGTACGCGAGCGATAACGTTGGCCATCGTGAAGGTTTTGCCCGATCCGGTGACGCCGAGCAACACCTGGTGACGGGCTCCCGCGAGCATTTGGTCGCTCAACGCCGCGATCGCGTGCGCCTGATCACCCTGGGGACTGAAGTCCGAAACGAGCTTGAACGATTTTTTCATGACCGACGCCGCATTGTACCACGCCCCAGGACGCAGGAGAGCCCTTGTTTCCCGCTGCTCGGTCGTCTACCGGCCACGCACGCCGCCTGAAGAAGATTTCTTGACTTCGCGAGTCAACAGGGCGTATAACTAGCTGTCAGCCGTGTATCGGAAGCACGGTCCCCCTCCAGCCGTTCCCGTCCTTTCATCGCTGCGCCGGTGCTTGTACGCATGGACCCTGAACTCCTAAAATCCGCCCAGTGGAGACAAACCCAGGATGGGCTTGCCAACGCCATGGGTTTGTCCTTGACCACGTATGGACCTTCGCGCAAAGTCGACCTGCGGACTTCGCTGTGCGAGCCGAGCCGAGACAATCCGATTTGCGGGCTGCTGCAAGATCGGTACGGTCAACGCGCCCAGTGCGAGGCCCATTGCGGTCAGCAGGTCGCCCAGGCCTTCGCGACCGGTCGCCCGGCCTCGTTTACCTGCCACGCGAATCTGCAGGCGTTTACGGTCCCGATCACCGATGAAAACGGCGTCGCGCTGGTCCTGCTCGGGGGGAAGGCCTTCCGATCCTACGAGGATTTTTTCGCGTTTCGTGAAACCGCCCAGCGTTATGGACTCGATACTCAGACCCTCCTGACGTTGGTGAAGGACATTCAATTCAAGGATCAGGCGTTTCTCGACTCCGCGGCCGGGCTGGTGGAGACGGTGTGCCGATCACTGGTGCGCAATCTGACGTTCCGCCAGCGCCACGAAGCCACCGCCGCACGCCTGATGACCCTATTTTCCATCGGCGCAGAGCTTAAACACCAGCTCGATCAGGCGTCGCTTTTCCGGCTCGTGTTGAACACCGTGGGCGTGCTGTTCAACGCCACGACCGCCGTAATTCTGACGGCGGATGCCAGTGGCGAACGGCTGGCCTATGCCGACGGCTTCGGGATCAAGCGGGATGCGCTCCAACGATACACCAGTCTGAGCTACAAAGGTCCGCTGGAACGGTTGGCCGCCGTCCGCGGTCCGCTGTTTTGCGATACGTCCTACGACCTTCTCCAGGCTGGCTTCCCGCCCGACGTCACCTCTGCGTACCTGTTTTCGCTGGCCAACGGTTCGCGAACCGTCTTGGCGATTTTGGACACGTCCCTCTCGGCGGAAGACGTCAAGATCCTGGGCGCGTTCGCCGAACTCTTTTCGGTCGTACTGGAGAACACTCGGCTGCGTTCCCAGGTGAAGGACCGCCAGCAGGGACTGGCCGCACTGACCGGGATCATGCGGACGTCGGTCTCGACGCTGGCCGTCGGTGATCTCTTTCAGATCATCCTCGACCAATCGACGGAGTGCGTCGAGGCCGAGCAGGCCTCGCTGCTACTGTTCGACCACGAGACGAACGAGCTCGTCATCAAGGCGATCAAAGGCCTCAACCCCAAAATCGTCGAGGCCGTGCGGATTCGGCCGGGAGAAGGCATCTCCGGGATGGTCTTCGCCGAAGGGCAGCCGTTGTTGGTCACCGATCTGGAAACCGACGTTCGCATCCTGCAAAACAAGCGGCCGCGCTATCGCACGCGTTCTTTCATCAGCCTCCCGCTGCAGGCGCACGACCAGACGATCGGCGTCCTCAACGTGGCGGATAAGACGAGCGGCGAGGCCTTCACGAGCTATGACCTCGATCTGTTGACGTCGATCGCAACGTATACCACGGTGGCGATCCAACGGTCGGAGTACCACCGAAAATCCGAAGAGCTCAAGCGTATTTCCATCACCGATTCGCTGACGGGCTTGTTAAACCGCCGCTATTTTCAGGAGCGTCTCGCCGAGGAGATCGAGCGCTTCAAGCGACACAAATTGCCGTTCTCCCTCATCATCATTGACATCGATGACTTCAAAAAGCTCAACGATACCTACGGGCATCTGGTGGGCGATGAGGCCCTCGTTGCCACGACGCGGGCGATTCGTAAATCGATTCGAGCGATCGATGTGGCGGCCCGTTACGGGGGGGAGGAGTTCACCGTGATTCTTCCCCAAACACCCAAACGACACGCCAAGACGCAGGCGCTCCGTATCGGTCACGCGGTCGAGCAGAACCTGATTCATTCCATGGACGGCGACATCCTACACCTCACCGTCAGTCTGGGTGTCGCCAGTTTCCCCGATGACGCCGATCACTTGGAGGACCTGCTCCGCCGAGCCGATCAGGCGCTGTTCGAGGCCAAACGGCGGGGGAAAAATCAGGTCGCGTTGTTCGAATCTCCGTCGCGTCCATCGCCCTCCTAGAGATCGATGGGCGTCTCTGTCGACGGCCTCGCACCGGGATACCCGCTGACCACTAGGACTTTTTAGGACGGCCCTAACAAGCCTTCGGCAAAAGCCGTGGCGTCGAATGGCACCAAGGCGTCCGGTTCTTCCCCCAACCCCAGCAGTTTCACTGGAAGGCGTAATTCTTCGACGATGGCGAGCACGATTCCGCCTTTCGGCGTGCCATCCAGCTTCGTCACGACGATCCCCGTCACGCCCAGAGCCTCGTGAAAGAGCCGGGCTTGCGCCAAACCGTTTTGTCCGGTCGAAGCGTCCAGAACGAGAAGGATTTCGTGGGGAGCGCCTGGCAAGGCTCGGCCGATCACGCGTTTGATCTTCACCAGTTCGTCCATGAGCGATTGCTTGGTGTGGAGGCGACCCGCGCTGTCGATCAGCAGAACGTCCGCATCGCGAGCCTTTGCGGCCGATACCGCATCGAACACGACCGACGCTGGGTCGGAGCCCGTTCGTTGGTGGATGATATCCACTCCCAAACGAGCGCCCCAGATCTGGAGTTGTTCGACCGCTGCGGCGCGAAAGGTGTCTCCGGCTGCCAAGAGGACCTGTCGTCCCTGAGATCGGTAGCGGGCCGCCAGTTTCGCCACGGACGTTGTCTTGCCCACTCCGTTGACCCCGACAAACAGCACGACCAGTGGGCGGGGGCCCTCCGCCAGCGCGCTGGACGGGGCGCGATCGCACCGCGAGATGATGAGCGTCTTGAGGTGCTGTCGGACCTGGTCGGCGTCCACCTCAGGGGCGCGCTTCAGCTCCTCAATCAGGGTATCCGCCATTCGGACACCCACGTCCGCTTCGATGAGCGCGGCTTCCATCTCATCAAACGACACCGTCTGCTGACCCCTGCCCGCCGGGGCGCGTAAGCCGTTGAAGCCCCTTGCCAACGTCTCGCGGCTTTTGGTCAGCCCCGAAGAGATCCGTTCCCACAACGACATGCGCTACACCGTGTTGTGTAACATGTGTCGGAGCCGCCGCTCCTGTCTCCGCATCGCGCGGGCGTCGGATCGAGAACGCTCGTGATCGTAGCCGATGAGGTGGAGCACTCCGTGAACCAGCAACGCGTCGATCTCGTCGTCGGGATCCCGACCGGCGCGTCGGGCCTGGCGGAGCGCGGTCTCGGTCGAGATCACGACGTCGCCCAAGATCCCGGGATTGATGTCGGCAAACGGCCCCTCGCTCATGGCGAAAGCCAGGACGTCGGTGGGGCGGTCGAGCGAGCGGTACGTCGCGTTCAACACACGCATGTCACCGTCGTCCACGAACGCCAAGCTGAGATCACCCTTGACGAACCCCATCTCGAGCAGAACCCGCCGCGCCCGTCGTCTCAGGTGAGGGATATTCAATTTGAGCGTGCGTTGACGATTCGAGATCGCGACGCGGATCATCCGCCGTGGCTACCGCTTGCGCTTCGCGCCGCTTCGGCTTTCATACCGCTCGTAGGCCTTGATGATTTCCTGGACCAATTGATGTCGGACGACGTCGCGGTCGTCAAAGTACACGAACGCGATGCCGGGAACGTCGCGGACGATCGATTGGATCTCTATCAAGCCGGAGGGGCTCTCCGCGGGCAGGTCGACCTGAGTAATGTCTCCCGTGATCACCGCCTTCGATCGAAACCCCAGCCGGGTCAGAAACATCTTCATCTGCTCGGGAGTGACGTTTTGCGCCTCGTCGAGAATGATGAATGCGTCATTGAGCGTCCGGCCCCGCATGTAGGCGAGGGGCGCGATCTCGATCTCGCCCCGCTCGACCAGGCGGTTGGCTTGCTCCATCTCCATCATGTCATACAGCGCGTCGTACATCGGCCGGAGATAGGGATTGACCTTGGCATACATATCTCCGGGCAGAAACCCGAGCTTTTCTCCCGCTTCGACCGCAGGCCGAGTGAGCACGATGCGGGTGACCTCTCGTTTCGTCAGCGCCGCGACCGCCATGCCCATCGCCAGGTACGTCTTACCCGTGCCAGCAGGTCCGATGCCCACCACAATGTCGGCGCCTTTGAGGGCCTTCAAGTAGTCGCGTTGGTGCGCTGATTTCGGGGTGAGCGATCGCTTCTTGGTGAGGAGAAGCGCGTCTTCGGCAAGGGACGCCCCGGATTGGTCAGACTCTCCCTGCGCCGATCTTCTGATCATCTGGTCGATATCGTCAGGACGGAGTGCGCGCCCGTGCTGGACCCGGGAAGCCAACTCGCTCAGCAAGCGCTCGGCGCGCCGGGTGGCTTGAGGGGCCCCGTCGATCCGCAATTCCTCGCCTCGAGCGCGGATCGTGACCCCGAACGCATGCTCGACTTGCGCTAAGTGCTGATCAAACGTTCCAAATAGCGCCGCGGTATCCAGGCCTTCTTTCAGTCTGAGTCGGACGGTCACGTGGTCGGGTCTGCGCCTCCTGACGGGATTATATCGGGGGACCCGGGAGAGCACAAGCGCGGCCCCCCGCACACGCAGCGGGCGGGAGCCGGTGTAACCCGGTCTCCCGCCCTGCATACGTGAATCGTTTCAACGGCTACTTGACGAGGTGTCGATAGATCGTCTGGACCTGTGCCGTTCCGCCACCCCCGGTCCCCTCCATCCAGTTGATCACCCGACTCCGATCGTCCGGGTTTTGTGTCGTAACCTGGACGATGGTTCCGGTGCTGGTCTGGACGAACCCCGTCGTCTCCTGCCCGATCGCGAGACCCACGGTGGTGGGGAGACCCTTCCCGAGGGTATCCCTCTTGTCGATATTTGTCCCGTCGTCCCCGATCACGGCCTTGTAAAACGCCGTGCCGGTTTCATAGTACAGGGCCCAAACGAAGCTGTCTCCCAATAGGGCGCAGACGTCCGAGTTCGGGATGAAGCTCGTAAACATCGCAATCCCGCCCAAGACCGTGCCAGGGGACAGCACGCGCTCGCTGGGCGCCGCAGACGACAGATCGACGAACCAGCCCTGTTTGCTCCGCGCGGTCTTGACCAATTGATTGAAATCGCACGTCGCCGTGCCCCCGCACGCAGCGGTGCTTCCGCTGACCTGCGTAGGCCCTTGTGTACGAGAGACCAACACATTGGTTGAATCCAACAGGTCGGTCTTGGTATAGGTGCTCGTGCAGAGCGTGCCCGCGGTGGTTCTCGTCCAGCAGGGATCCTTGATCCCATAGATCGTCTGCAGATCCCCATTCGTTTTGTCGGACACGGAGAGGAAACGCCCGGTTCCGAAGAAGACCCAGAGGTTGTTCAGATCGTCCTTGGACGTCGCTGGAGTGGCCAAGAGCGGCCGATTTTGGTTGATGAGGGTCGACAGGGTCCAGTTCGTCCCCGTCGGATCGGACTTGTTGTCGGTCACCAACCGGTAGGTCTTTCCGTTCGTCCAGGTTCCCGTCCCGGCATTCTTGATCGCGTTCCCGATATAGACGGCATCGGCGTTGAAATCGAAGTTCCCGTCCGCCACCGATGGATCGCCCATGAGCGCGTTCGAGTCGGTGGAGAAGCTGTTCAACAGCGCTCCATTGAGCAGGTTCACCACGAACACTTTCCCGGTCTGGTTGCTCGACCCATCATACCCGCGCAGCGTGCTGCCGGGTGCCTGATTGTCCGGCCCCGAGCCGACGACCATATACCATTTCTCGGTCGTCACCCCCGACGCTTTGAAGTGCATGATTCCGGGGTAGGTTGTCGTCAACCCGAGCCCCGAGTCCGTGAACCTCCACAGAAGCCGCGGCGGATTCTCGGGATTGGTGACGTCGAGCGCGTAATAGGACGACCGGAACCCTTGCTCGCCCGCGTCGGCCGTGTCGCCGTCTCCGTTGAGATCGACGTTGATCGCCCCTCCGCCATACCGCAGTCCCACGATGAGGATCGTGCCCCAACCGTTGGGATGGGACACCCCGGTCTGTCCGTTGGTCAACCCGCTCACGCCGGTGGCCACGTCGTTGAAGATGCGGACGTCGGTGACTTTGGGCTTCAAATCGACGTAGTAGACGTGGGTGTAGCTGTTTTGGGTCAACCATTTGAGGTGGGGCAAATCATCGTAGGGTACGAAGCCCCACAATTCATCCCCCAAACCAACGCTCCACCCGCTTCCGGTCGAGGGGTTGGCCTGAAACCGAACCCGTTCGGTCACGCCCGCGGTCGTGGAGTCGTCGCCCGAGGTAAACATCCCGGCGTTGAACGCGTGCAATATTCCGTCGTTGGCGCCGACGTACACGACGTTGCGTCGATTGGCATAGGCCTTTCGGAATGCGGTATAGGTGGTGTCGCCATAGATCAGGTCGTACTGCTCTCTCGGCGCGGCCACCACCGTCGGCGTGGACGAGATGATGTCCCCGAGTTTCCACACCCGTTGGTTGCCGGTACACCCGGTTTCAACCGACGCCCCGCTGATCGTGAGGCATCGATCACGGTACCCCGAGACCTCGACGCCTCGGACCCAGTCTATAATATTCGAAGCCTCTGCCGTCGAAGCCCCTCTGAGGTACGGCTTCAACGTTGCCGCGTTGGTATTGGTGAACGATAGGGCCTCTCCGGTGAACGTACTAAAATCGCCGTTGTCCACCACTCCATCGCGATCGGAGTCGATCCAGGTATAAAGCGTTCGGGCGCTTGCGTTCCGCAGGGCAAGCTGCTTCCCGGCCTCCCACAGTGACTCGATGCTATCGAGGCCCACCGACAACACCGGAACCGCGGTGTCGGCGACCCCATCTTCGTTCGCATCGTTGTAGAGATCGGCCTTGACCAAGTTGGTGGCCGGATCGAGGTTCATCTTGACGATTCGATCGTTCTTCAGCACCAACTTCCCATCGTGGTCGGTGTCCTCTCGCAGATTCCCGTAGGTATCGACGAAGAGGCCTCGGAGATATCCCAACCACCGCAGCTCATTGATCCCCTCGAACTTGCTGGGGTAGAAATAGGCCTGGTACAGGGCGCCGTCCCCTTGTTCGGAGGTCGCGAGAATCGAAACGGAGGTCCCTGACGCGCTGCGCTTCAGGATATCGGTGATCGCCGCGAGCAACCGGTCCCGCATGTCGAACGCGTCGGCCGATTCGAAATAGGTATCTGGAACCCCGTCCCCATCGTCGTCCCATTCTTTTGAATCTGGACCGGGGAGGCCGTCACCGTTCAAATCGTTGAACCCCCCGACCTTCGCGGCGTCTTTGAGGAGGTTCGAGCCGGTCCCGAACGCGAAGAACGTGTACACCGTGAGGTTTTGCGTCCCGGCCAAGTCTTTGCCTGCGACATTGATCACGGGGATGTTGGCCTGGCGCAGATCCGTGGTGTGCGCCCAGAACGCCACGTCATCGAGGTAATGCGACCCGTTGGACGTACAGGGGTCGCTCGACCCGCCGCCATAGTACGCGCCGCAGAGACTGTGGTGGCCGGTCGCGGCGTGGTTGGCGGCCGTATGCGCCAAGTCCTGCATGGCGCTGGGAATGTTCAAGTCCTGGGTCGGCTGACCATCGGTGAAGATCATCACAAAGCTCTTACAACACGGGACGACTTGGGGCGTGCTGAGCCATCCCGAATCGAAGTAATAGGGGTCCCGAGTAGCGACGGTATAGGAATAGTCCGAAGTGGTGTACGCAGGTGCAACCTGCGCGAAGTATCGGCTGGCTTCGTAGAGCGATTCGCCGAGCGGCGTCCACGTGGCGGCCACCGTCGTGTCGATGGCGTTCATCATGCTCACGGTGTTGCTGCCGACGTCCGCCAGGACCTTTCCCCCGTCGCCAAAACCCTTGAACTCCATCAAACCAAAACGGGCTTTGTTCCCCACCGACTGGATCACGCCCGTGGCGGTCCCCGCGACTTTGACATTTAGGGTATACGTTCCCGTCGTGGAGCTACTGCAGCTGTTATTATTCTTGACCGTGAGGCTACCGGAACCCTTGATAAAACACCGGGTGCCGGAAAATGGGGTCACGCCGTCGGCGGTCACGTTGTTGACCGAGAAAGACGGATCGGTCTCGAAGATCAGTTTTGCATTCGTGGCCGCGTCGCAGTTGCCGGTCCCGCTCCTGGGTGTGCACTTCCCCCCGGTCATGACCCACTTGGCCACCTCGATTCGGCTCATCACCAGCCAGTTGAGAAAATTCCCATCCCATTGCCCCGCGGTCCCGCAGGGCTTGGTCGTGCCGGCCACGCTGAACGTGTTGCTGGCATAGCTGTAGCATTGGGTGTTATCGAAGTACCCGCCAAATTCAGTGGTGGCGTCATACGCGGCGGGGTTCACGTACGCCCGATTGTTCATGCTCCCCGAGTTATCCAGCAACAGGAGGACATTCGGAGCGTTGGCGTTCCCCACAAAGGGTGGGATGGCCGTGTAGTCGGTCACGGTCTGGGCTTGAGCGTGGAGACCAAATCCACCGCCCAAGACGATCTGAACGATCCCGATCACGAGCGCGCGCGTTATCTTCATCTCACCCTTCCTCTCTCCTTTAACGTAACGGCCACTGACGGCCAAACCCCTTCATCGCGGCAAGTTCTCCAAGACCTTGAGTTCTCTGATCACGCCTTCATCAGCGCGGAAATGGACCTTGGACGGGGCCGTCACCTGATCGATGGTGATCGCATGCCCCGACCGGTCTACGATCTTGAGGTGTGGATCAAGCGAGAACGTGTGTCCGCCCTTCATCGTCAGTTCGACCTGAGAGGAGGACGTCGCCCCCCCATTCTCGCCAAGACCGCGGATGAAGCTCAGCGTCCCCTCGGTCCACTCGCTGGCGAAGGCCACCGAACCCAGCGATGCCCAGAGCGCCACAACCATCAGAATCAATCCTGGTCGGTATCTCGTCTGTTGTCGGATCATCACGATGCTCCCTCCTCCCGGGCCTACCGGTTCTGCTCAGGTCCCCTCTCCCTGCAGCCGATAGATTGCGCCGGTCCCGCCACCAGCCGATCCGGCGCCGATGCCTTCGTACCCCATCCCCATGTTCTGGTTCCCGCCGGAAACCGCGTTGGTGTACAGGTAGTCGATGTCTACGTTCACGGATACCCCCGAGAGATTGGCGACTGACACGTCAGGCGCACCGGATGGAGTGTCGGCGTCGTTCGGCGTGGTCGTCATGATCTCGTTGGCTAGATTCACCGTGTCGAGGCCGGTGATGATCCCGACCGGCGCGGCTGGGGTCAACACCCCCGCGTTGGTGATCGTGCTCTCGATGATGGGAACGGCGAGGGTGGTTCCCGCTTCCGCCCCTTCGAACGCGCCAGTCGCCCGTTTGGAGTTGCCCGCGATCTGGATATCCACCGTGGCGGTATTCACCGCGATCACACCGACCAACGTCACGATCATCAGGAGAATCAAGGACGTGATCAGGGTGCTACCGCGCTCGCTATGGTCGAGGTTCATCGCCAATCTCCCCTAGGCTGCCTTCGGATTCCGAATCGTGATGACCTTCGTCAAAACCCGACGGCGAAAACCATCTGCCGCCGCGCCGGTACAGGTTGCATCTCCCGTACGATCCTCAAGACAGCTCCTCCGAAAGGTCTGTCCGTTCCGATCAGTGTTCTGCGTCCGTCCCACGACGTTGGCTCGAACGGCGATGACGCTGGCCTGGTCGGCCGGGCTATTTGCGTAGTCAGCAGCGGTATAGGCGCCGTCGCCGTTGGAGTCGTCGACCCGGCCGTCTCGCGGGGTCACGTCTATCCCGAACGCCAGTTGGATGTCCTCGACGTTGTTGGCGAGGATCCCGCTTCCTCCGCGCAGGCCGGTGATATCCGTGAGGTAGAGGCACGGAGCGGCCGCCGTACACCCGGAGGCCGCGGGGTTGATGTCGTAGCGATAGGCCTCGATGAGGTACACCGTGGTGCTGACCGCATAATCGCGGTCCAGGGAGCCAGCGGCCAGCTTCAGTTTCCCGTTGGCATAGTCGTGCCCGGCGGCCGCGAGTTCGACAAAATGGCCGCCATCCAGGTTGATGGCGGTCCTGGGCTTGATGAACACGCCCCCCGCATCGAAGAAATTCGTCCGATCGCCCGCCGTGACGCAGACAAAGGTTCCCCCGCTCGCGTTACAGGTCGGATCGACTCCGTTCATGTTCTGTCCCGGACCCACCAGGGTGCCCGCCCTGAATCCTCCTCCCAAGATGAGGAGGCCGTCGGGCGCGTTGCTGGCGTTGGAAATCGTCACCGCCGAGGTGTACGTGGCGGCGGCTCCGGCGGTCGGCGTAATCGTGATGGAGAACGGCGGGTTCGGCAGGCCGAACCCCGCCGACCGAACGCCTTTGGCCAACTGATCCATCGCCACCCGCACGTTCTGTTGGGCGTCGGAAACATCTCCCTGGATCTGCGAGGAGCGGTTGCTGGATTGGAAGACCACGTAACTCGTCATCCCCACGATCGCCGCCATCCCCATCGCGACGAGGAGTTCCGTCAAACTGAATCCGCGCTCGCCTTTGGACACGTCCGCACCCTCCCTTATCTCGTTACCGCGTTCCATCTCCGTCTAGCTCACCCACGTTTCCACAATCGTGCTGAACGTCACGGTTCGTTGCGGCGTTCCCCAGGACACGACCACATTGATCGTGGTGCTCTCCTGGACCGGCGTGTTGGTGACGACCGTCACCTGACCCCTGGCCAAGGGGAGCGCCGAGGCTTGGAGCGCCGCCCGCCATTGCACGCAATCACCCAGCACCGGGTCGGCGCCACCGCACGCCACGCTGGTATCGATTCCGTTGTACACCCCCGGAGCGTTGAGCGCGTTGACGCGAATCCGCTCAATCATCTCTTCGGCCAGCTGAGTTCCCAGGGTGGTATCACGGGAAAACGTATTGCCCCGGATCGCCGTGGTCTGCATCGCCGCAACCCCCAGCAGACCGATGGAAAGGATCAAGATCGCGACGAGCACTTCGATGATCGTGAAGCCATTCGGCTTCTGCATGGCTGGCCCTTTCATCTCATTGAATCCTGGGATTCCCGGTCCCGGTGGTGATGTTGATGGTCACGGTTCGCGCCCCGTCGCTCGAAGCGATGGTGACGAGATTGCCACCCGTTGAAGCCGTTCCGTTGGGACTAAAACTGAGAGCGGCGGCCGCGAAGGTTTTCGTAATGACCAGCCTCGGGTTCCCGATCGTCGAGGTTCTCACCGGAGGGCCGTCGTCGGCCGTGCAGAAGGCCGTGTCGGCCCCCGCAACATTCAGGAGGGTGTACGTGGTGACCGCCACAGGGTTGCCTACGGGAAAACACAGCGCCCACGCCCGCCCGCCTTTGATCGCGCCCAGACGCGCCGTCTGCACATCGCTGAACACCTGTCGCGCGGCGGCCCTTACACGAAAGGAATTCAGCATCCCTTGGGAGTTCAGCACGGAAACCGCGCTCACAATCGCGATGATCGCAAGGACGACCATCATCTCTATCAGGGTGACGCCTCGTTCATTCTTCACGTTGTCATTCCTCCGACTCATTGCTGACGACGAGGTTGCATCAGCTATGCCATGGCGCCGCTGTGCAGAAGTACTTAAAACTATTTGGTTATTTTTGCCTACGGAGGGTTTTGACGGCGTGGAGCCGGTAGGCGGGAGGATACCTCTGTAATCGGTTACCCAGCGGGCGGGGTTTCTGGCACCACTCGTCGGCGGCTCCCCGGCCTCACCAAAACCGGAGCGAACCCCTTTCGGTATCCTTGGGCAAGGCGACCGTCGTACCAGATTTCAAGACCGCCCAAGTCCCGAAATCCCCGGGCGGCGGCGACGGCTCCGAACACATTCACCCGATTCTCGGTTTCGACCTCCCCCGCCACAATCAGTGCCCCTGCGTAATGGACGGGGGAGAGGACGAGGCCGCGAAGAGTTGGGGCGCCGAGCAGGGTGCCTTCGGCCGGGGGACTGTCGATCGTAAGGGCGCGGCCTTCTCCTCCGCTCAGGACGATGTCCGCACCCACGAAGGCGTCGACATCCACGCCGTTCAATCGCAAGTGAAGTCGCTCCAGATTATCGGCCCTTGGAGCTCGCTGGTCGAGGGTATCCACGAAGAGTAGCTCTCGATGGTTCCCGGAAGCGGAGGCAAACGCAGCGGGGGGCGTCACCCCGGGCTCGCGGTCGTCGGCATACAGCAACCCGGTTCCACGGGTGGTAAAGTACCGGCCGTGGCGTTTCGCGTATCCTTTCAACGCCTCGTACGACCACACGCCAAGCCGGGGAATGGCTCGGTTCTGGAGAACGTGTCGATAGGGATCATCGAACTGTCCGTCGGAGATCCCGGCGGCGCCCAGAACGGTCCCGCTCGCGGTGAGCCCGAACCATCGGTCAGCCGGCGGGAACGCCAGATAGGGCAAACCCGAGACCGATGCGTCGGCGTCGTGCCGAGGAAGGAGATCCCATACCGGTCTTAAATCAAGCGGGCCGCTCACGAAGACATCACCCCAGTGGACTCGCGCCGGGAACGGCCCCGGGCCGGCTTCGCCCGCATAGATCGCGCCCACCAGACCCGACCACGGCCCCTCGATCAATTCCGCGCGGAGCGCGACCGTCTCCGCTCCAACCCATGCTTGGCTCCATACCGTCGCGATCCCATCCGGGCTGGATGGGGCGGAGAGCCGCACGAGCACGCGGTTCGCCGGTACGCCACGTTCGGCCGGAGTGTCCACCCAGGTGTCGAGTGGCGCGGGCCAGGTATAGACGAGGTCAGGAACATCGACACTCCCGACGAATTGCGCTTGCCCGGCGACGGTCCTGAAACCGGGTACCCCGTCACGCCCGACGCACCGCTTTCGCATCCAATCCGTCGCGTCAACCGGGGCCGCGCATGGTCCCGCGAACGGCGCGCCGGGAGGACCGGGATAGGCCTCCGGCTCGGCGAACCACGCGAGGACCCGTTCGAGTCCCGCATCGGCGAGCTGTTCGGCGAGGAGGGTTCGCTCCGCTTGGCGGACGCGGGTCTGCTCGTCGGAGGCGACGCGAAGCGCGGCGCTGCCGAGGACCGACAGAATCGCGAGCGTGACAAGGGCAACGACCAGAATGGCTCCGCGCTCCCCTCCGATCATGGGATATCCTCAAATGTGATCCACCGCTCGGCCCGGACCGGAGCGTTGTTGGGTTGCCGTCGTTTCATCCCGATGCGGATCGTGAGGGTCCGATCACTCCACGCCAAGGAAAAGGACTCGATCTCCTGGGCCACGCGTTGGCTCGTGCCATCCTGCGAGCGCATCAGTCGTCCGTTCCGCTCGTCCAGCGCGTAGGACACCGCGTTCAGGGCATGGACCTGGCTCCCTGCCGGGTATGACCTCGTCAGTGGCCGGTCAACCGTGACTCCTCCCGCGCCGGCCTCTATCACCCTCCGGCATTCCGCCACGTCGTCCGACGGGTCGGCCGGGTCCCGCACGTCCACGATCTCGACCGCGTCGTTCGGTTCGAAAACGCGCGGGGCAAACACGAGCCTGCTTTGCGCGGCGGATGCTGCCTGGGACAGGTGCGCGTTCCGATCGTACAGATTGGCCAGGAACGAGACTCTGGCCTCGGCGAGCTGGACCCCTGGGTTCGGGCAGTCGAGGCCTCGGTCCGCCCACACGGCCATGCGAAGTTCGTCCACGAGAAAATCGAGGGCAAACTGTGCCTGTTGGCTGAGCGCGAGGCGACCGGTCTGGCCGCGGTACGAGGATTGGGCACCCAGCAATGCGGAGCAGAATCCTCCCGCCAGCGCGACCGCGATCGCGCTCGCCACGAGACATTCCAGCAGCGTGGTTCCGTGCTGCCCGCGCCAGTCACCTTCGGGGTTGGCTGAGGTCACGGAACCCTCCCGTCCGCTTTGAGACCAACGAGGGTCATCGACCGCTCCTGACCACGTTGTGTCCACCGAGTGGTCACGCGAATCAGGACGATTCCCTCCTCGGGTTGCGCTCGTTCGACCGTCCACGTCCGAACGATTCCGTCGCGCTCGTCCTCCCCTCGAATCCTCCCGTTCTCCAAGACCTCAAGGCCGTGTGCCGTGGTCAGTTCGTGGTACGGGCTGCCGAGCTTTTGCTCCAACCGTTGCCGGGCGAGTTCCAGCGCAGCACGACGTTGCTCGGCCTCGCCCATCAGTCGCTGGCTCTCGCTGAACATGGTCATGACCGCAAGGATACCGACGGCAAAGATCAGGAACGCGACCAGCGTTTCAATCACGCTCAGTCCCGCCTCTCCCTCCGCGAAACCGTCCTTCATCGCCACTCGCTCCCCGTCCACGCCGCGACCGACGTGTAGCCCGTGATATTGACCGTGATCTTTCGCGCCGCTCCCGAGGGCGTTCGGAGCGCGACCGATCCGAAGCTGTTGGAAAGGCCCGGGCGAGGACCAAAGATCGCGGTGTTTTCTCGAAACGTGACGCCATCGGACTCGGCGTCTGCCGGCGAGCCGAGGGACACGCGTCCCGCGAAGGTGATCGTCCGGGGGCGCAGTTCCGCGGTGCTCCACATCGTGTAGCCGCGAGGCGGATCAAACCGGAGGTACAGGGTCAGGCCCTGGGCGCGAGCCGTGTCTTGCGCCCGCCGGATATCCGCCATGAGTGTCTGGGTTGCTCCGGTGAGTTCGGCCTGTTGAAGAGCTTCGGACACGAGGGGCCACCCCATGCCTGCGATGATCGCCATCACGCCGACGACGGCAAGAAGTTCGATCAGGCTATATCCCGCATCTTCAGTACGCTGTCGATCGTGGGCCATGCCGGAAGGTATTTCAAGAGCTGTGCCGTCGCCGTGAGCGGCAGAGATGGCCAAAAACGCCGAATAGGCTCGCGCGCCCTGAACCTGTGTTCAGGAACACGCGCGGCTCTTCATAGGCGTGACGATGGGGGGCCTCGACGCGGACCGGGCCGCCCTGATGTTACCTCCCTCGGGAGAGGGGGCGTTCGTTACGCGGCCGGGGGGAGTAGTTCGGCTGGGTCGTCGCAGGCCGTGGGCGGCCGTTCGATGCCGTAGTCCTTGATTTTGGTGAGCAGGGTCTTGTAGCTGACGCCCAAGACCTTGGAGGCGCGGCTCTTGTTCCCCCCAGTGCTTTTGAGAACTTTGCGAATCATCCGCGTTTCAGCCATCCGCGTGGCCGCCACGCTGACCTCGTGCAATGTTCCTTCCAAAGGAATTTCCCGCGCGTGGATTTCTCCCAACTCTTGCTGGCGGATTCCGAGGTGTTCTTCCTCGATCACGTCGCTATCCGTCAAAATTACGGCCCGTTCGATGCAGTTTTGCAGTTCTCGGATGTTGCCCGTCCAGGGATGGTGAATCATGACCTGCCGCGCACTCTCTGCCAGCGTCTTCAGCGGCCTCTTCAGTTCCCGGCAGTAGTGCGCAAGAAAATAGGCGACAAGGGCGGGAATGTCCTCCCTGCGGTCTCGCAGAGGAGGAATGGTGATCGGCAGGACGCTCAGGCGGAAGAACAGGTCCTCTCGAAAACATTGCTGGGCAATCGCCGCGCGTAAATCTTTGTTGGTCGCCGCCACAACGCGGACATCGATCTTGACTCGCGTGGTTCCTCCGACGCGGCAGAACTCTTCTCCTTCCAGTACCCGAAGAAGTTTGGCCTGTAATCCCAGGTCGAGATCGCCGATTTCATCGAGAAAGATCGTTCCGTGATCCGCCAACTCGAATTTGCCGATCCGGCGGTCGGTCGCACCCGTGAACGACCCGCGCTCGTGACCGAATAGCTCGCTTTCCAGCAGCTCCTTCGGAATCGCGGCGCAGTTGATCGCAACAAACGCCCCCTCGCGACGGGGACTCAACCCGTGCAGTGCCCGTGCGAACAATTCCTTCCCCGTCCCGCTCTCTCCAAGCAGGAGGACCGTTGTCCTGCTGGGAGCCACTTTGTTGATCTGGTCGATGACGGCGAGGACTCGCGGATGCTTGCCGATGATGCGAGGAAGCCCGGATCGGCTTGCGGTCTCTTCCTTCAAAAGGAGGTTTTCTGTGATCAGCCGCTGTTTCTCGAGGGCGCGGTGGATGACCAGAAGCAGATGGTCGGGGTCGAAGGGTTTGGTCAGAAAATCGTACGCGCCGTCCTTGACGGCTTTGACCGCCGTTTCGATGGTCCCGTGCGCAGTCATCACGATCACGGGAAGCAAGCTATTCTGATCCTTCGCCGTCTGCAGGATGTCCAGACCACCCTTATAAGGTAATTTCAGGTCGGTGACGACCAGATCTATTTTTTGCTCGCGCAATCGCTGTAACGCCTCACGCCCGTCCTGTGCCCATAGGACTTCGTAGCCCTCGGCCGTCAGGGCCGACATCAGCATTTTGGCCATTCCGTCGTTGTCTTCTGCAAGCAAGATCGTCAGCATAGCATCGCGAGTCCTTATGCCGCCTCGTCCAGTCGGCTGTGGTGTTCCGTCGATGTGGCTCCGGTCACCGGCATGGTGAGTGTAAACGTGGTGCCCGCTCCCTCACGGCTACAGACGCGAATTCTCCCTTGGTGGGCGAGAACGATTTTGTGAACGAGTGCCAGTCCGAGCCCGTGGCCTTTTGCCTTGAGCGTGAAAAATGGCAGAAAGATTCGATCCATAAACTGGGCGGGGATGCCGATACCCGTGTCGCCCACCACCAATTCGATCGCCGCGGGTCCCGCGCCCTTCACCGCGACCTCGACGGTAACCGTCCCTCCATCTGGCATCGCCTCAGCGGCGTTTTGGATCAGATTCTTGAGGGCCTGCCGCATGAGCGTGAGGTCCCATTCCACCTTGCGAGGCACCGCTGGGGCGATAGTGACGCTGACCTCAACCCCGGACGGGGCGGGTCTCAGCGCGGTGGCCTCTCTTAAGAACTCGCGAAGCTCCAGCGGTTGACGTTGCGGTTCGAGGTCGCGCCCGAACGCCAACAGATCGTCGATGAGGTGTTGCATGACCTCCAATTCGTGCATGATGGCTTCGACCATCGGACGACCGCTGGTGCCTTCCGGAAGCTGTTTCGCTAAGAGCTTGGACCATCCTAGAATGGCGCCCATGTAATTCCGGAATTCATGGGCAATTCCGGCGGACATCTCACCCAAAACGGACAGCCGGTGTTCCGATTCGACCTGCTCTTCCAGGCGTTTGATTTCGGTCAAATCGGTAAACACGACCGCGGCTCCGATGATGTGGTCCCCCCGGTCCCGAAGGAGCGCGCTGCTCAAGCCCACACACACCCGCTCGGTTCCTCGAAGAAAATCCCACTCCTGCCGAGAGAGTGAGGTCCGCTCTGTGAGCGATCGATGGATCATCGACGTGATCGGGTTGGTTTCTCCCAGCACCTGACCACACGCCCGTCCGATAACCTCACTTCCTCGATGGCCTAAGATACGCTCGGCGGCAACATTGAACGTCGTGAGGCGCCCACAGGAGTCGGTTGTGATCACCCCGCTTGCAATGCTCCGCAGGATGTTTTCGTGGTAACTCTCCATTTGCTCGGCGCGAGCTTCGGCTTCGTCCCGAAGTCGGCTGAGACCGGTCTCCTTCTCCTTGAGTTCCTGGAGCACGTGCCGGAACGTGTCCATGACAAACCCAGCTCGGTCGTCCGTCGAGGGGCGACGCTTAGAGCGCCGCCTGCGTCCCAGGCGTCGCGCGACGATGGCAGCCAATCCGATCGCACTCAGGGCAACGGCCACGGTCACCTCGATCAGGGTCAGTGGTCGCGCCGCTGGCGAATCCGGCTCGATCCCGCGGTGGAACATGACCACCAGGAATGCCGCGCAGAGCATGATGCCGAACCACACCACCGGACCAGGGCGATCGAAGAAGCGCTGCACCAGAGTTCTATGCTCCCAACCGGAGGTACCATTCAATCAACTCGGGCCCGGCAAAGAGCGCGGCTAACGCACCCAGCGCGAGGAAGGGACCGAACGGAATGGGGTCTTCCCGACGCCTGATCCTCAGCGCCATCAGGGCCACTCCGACGAGGGAGCCAGCCAAAGCGCCGACGAAAATCGTGACGAGGACTGCTCTCCAGCCGAGGAAGGCCCCGATCATCGCGAGCAGCTTGACGTCGCCAAGCCCCATACCCTCTTTCTTCAAAAACCATTCGCTGATGATCGCCACCGCGTAAAGTAATCCCCCCCCCAAGACGGCCCCCATCACGGCGTCGATAAAGCTCCCCGCCAACACCGTGGCCGCTGAGATCAGGCCGATGACGATGCCCGGCAGCGTAATCCTGTTCGGAATGATCTGATGATCCCAATCAATGAAGGTGACGACGAGCAGTGCGGAGAAGAACGCCGCGTACACCACGGCGGCAGGCGTAGCTCCGAATCGGTGCCAAATGAAGACGTAGCCCAACCCGTTGAGGATCTCAACCGCAGGATACCGATAGGATATCGCAGCCCTGCACCGACGGCACCGGCCCCCCAACCATAGAAAACTCAGCACCGGTACGTTGTCGAGGGCCTGAATGGGCGACGAACAGGCGGGACACCGAGATCTGGGCCGAACGATGGATTCGCCTCGGGGCAGGCGATGAATACACACGTTCAGAAAGCTCCCGATCAGGGCTCCTACGACCCCGATCAAGACCGGGACATCCCACGCCGGGTAAAGCAACATACCAGCCTCCGCGAGATCGAAAGATAACACACGCTCCAGGGGCCGGCAAGGATGTCGCGTTTAACGGACTTAATCCAGATCGATAGGACGCAGAGGGGGAGGGCTGTTTGGATCGACGCGTTTGAGCGATTCCTTGACCTTCTCCTCAAGCACGCGCCCGCGCGTACTCAATGCGCGACGTTCGCGTTCGAACCGCTCGGCCACCTCCTGCCGTTTGGCCTCAAGGTTTTTCACGAGGTCACCCAGCGAGGGTTGCGCCGGTTCGGGAGGCGGTTGGTGCCACACCACCGTGCCCGTTTCAATGTCGACTACCAGTTGCGCGTGACAACCTGGGCACGACAGCGTCACCTGGGTGGCATCCGGATCGCGTTGAGGGGCTTCTGGGACCATGGACCGTACTATACCATGAACGGCACCGGTCGTCTCCCACTCCTAAGGGCGTTTATCTAATGATACAAAAATGCCTAAAGTTGTTTTTTTTCTGCTTTACATCCATAACAAGCCTATGCTATAGAACCTCTGTTCTTGGGGAAATCTCCTTATGCTGAGGGATTGATGCGACTCACGCGACTTGAGATCACCGGCTTTAAGTCATTCGGCGAACGGACGCTCCTGACGTTCCAGCCAGGGATCACGGCCGTCGTCGGACCCAATGGCTGTGGGAAGAGCAACATTTCCGATGCCATCCTGTGGTGCCTGGGTGAACAGTCGCCCAAAACCCTGAGGGGCGACCGGATGGAGGATGTGCTCTTTAACGGGAGCGCGCGAAGAACCCCGACCGGTTTGGCCGAAGTGTCGCTCACCTTTGGTGATGTGCGGCGGGCGGAGATCGAGAGCGTCGCCGGCGAGTATTCCGAGCTGACCATCAGCCGGCGGCTCTATCGGTCGGGAGAGAGCGAATATCTCATCAATCGTATTCCGTGCAGACTGAAGGACATTCGTGATCTCTTGATCGAAACCGGAGCGGGCATAAAAGGCCATACGGTTTTGGAACAGGGAAAGGTCGACGCCATTATCAATGCCTCGCCCATCGAGCGTCGTGCGCTGGTCGAAGAAACGGCTGGTATCATCAAATACAAGATCCGCAAGACCGAAGCCCTTCGGAAACTCGATTCGACCGAACAGAATCTGCTGCGTGTGCGCGATATCATCGGCGAAGTGAAGCGTCAACTGGCGTCTCTGGACCGTCAGGCCAAAAAGGCCGAGCGGTATCGCCAGAGCTACAATGAACTGCGGGCGCTCGATCTCAGGGCCTCCGTCACCCGTTATCAGCACTGGCGCGCCCAAGCCGGCGAGTTAACCGTCGCGCTCGATCGGGATCGCGCTGAGGAAGCCCGCCTGTTGGCCGATCTTAGCGCAATCGACGCAACGATCGCGGAGGAAAAAATTGCGCTTGATGGTCTGGATCGCCAGCTCCAGGACGCCCAGAGGCAGCTGGTCGAGGGAGAAACCTGCGCGCAAACCGCCAGGTATCGGATCGACTTCCTTGCCGCACAAACCGGGGAATGGCGTGGACAGAGTCAGACACTCGCCTTAGAGCACGAGGGCCTGGCTCGCAGCCTCGCCGAACGCCGCGACGATCGTGTCCAATGCGACGCCGACTATGAATCGGTCGAAGCTGCCCTCCAGGAACACCTCGCACGGTTAGCGGAACGGGAGGCGGTCGTTCGTACGCTTGAACAACAGATGACCCAGGCGGCAGCGGACATCGAGCAGACTCGGCATCGGGTGTTCGACGCGTTGTCCGGTATCACCACGGCGACCAATGCCTTGGCGACTCTTGCAGCGCGATGCGAGGAGCTCGGGAAGCGCCGCGCACGGTACCAAGAGGATATCCAAGCCACGCGATCCGAGATCCTCCAGAAACAGACCACGCAACTGGAACTTGAGGCGGCCCATCGACTGGATGCGCAGTCGCTCGCCGCGCGGGATGCAGAGCGAACGGCTTTGCGGGACGCCTCGGTCACACGGCAGGCCGCTCTCCAGGAGGGAGAAGCGGTCCTGACCGCCCGTCGCGACACACTCACTCGTCTACGCGCGACACTGGAGTCGCTACTTGCCCTGCAGCGTGATCTCGTGGGTTATGACGAAGGGGTCCGTCACCTTCTCCACGGAAGCGCTTCGGCAACGCCGTCAGCCGGGCTGCTTGGCGTGGTGGCCGACGTGCTCGATATTCCTCCGCAGTACGAACGGGCAATCGAAGCCGTATTGGCCGACCGTTTGCAGGGGATCGTCGCCGATGGACCCGGACAGATCGAAGCCGCCATCGCGGTCTTGGACGCGCACAACGCCGGACGGGCGCTCTTCGTGCCACGCACTCCCCGCCTTGACCTGTCCGCGGATGGTGACCTCCAGCCGAGGCTCGGGGTCCACGGCCGGGCGCGGGATCTCGTGAGGTGCCGAGAGGGCTTCGAGGCCTTGCGCGCGGCCTTGCTCGATCGCGTGATCATCGTGACTGACCGTCAGACCGCTCAGCACTGCTGGGAAGAAGACCGGCACGGCTTAACGTGGGTTGCCGTTTCGGGCGAAGTCTTTTATCCTGCGGGCGTCGTCAGTGGAGGAGCTGGACCTCGCGTGGGGTTGGGTTTGCTCGAACGAAAACGCTCGATCAAAACCATGGAGCTCGGTGTCGCCGAGGCTGAGGCCGCGCTCGTACCGATCGAGTCGTCGGTGGTCGCGCTTCGGCAGGCTCTCGATGCGGACCGCCTCATCCTCACACAGATGGAGGAGGAACTGCGCGAAGGCGAACTCCGTTTGGTTCACGACCAGAAGGCGGCCGAAGCCATCGCCCAGGAGGTTCTCCAACTCGAGCGACGGCTCGGGTTGCTCGTGCTGGAAGAGGAGGCTGCGGGGACGGATCTCGACGCGATGGGCGCCGCTACGGCCGAACACGGAGCCGAGCTCTCGGCTTCTCAGACCGCCAAGATACGAGAAGAACGCTTTTTGCTCGCACAGTACGAAGCCGCCGCCAGCCTTAAAGCGTCTCTAGCGGAATCGACTGCTGCGGTGACCGACAGCCGGCTTGGTCTGGCCACCCATCGGGAAAAACGGGAGCACGTCGTCGTTGCGCGACAGGCGCTTTCCCAGCGGATCGATGAACTGACGCATCAAATCGCCGCCAAAGCGGATGCCCGGGGCCACCTCGAGCGACGGATCACAGCCGCTCTTCAAGAGCGGGACGAGGCGACGGAGGCCCTTCGGACCGCCGAGGGCCGCATCCAGGACTTCAAGCAGCGAGTGACTGCACTTGGGGCGTCCCGGTCCCAGTCGGCGCATCGCATTCGCGAACTTGAGGACACCGGTCGAGTGACTCGCCACGAACTCGATGGCCTTCAATCCCGTATCCAAACCATGTCAGTCTCTTCGGCCGAAATGAGAATGCGGGCCACTCAACAGGCGGGGGACATGCTCGATCGATACCAGGTTGATATCGAGACCGTTTCCCTTGATACCCTCCCTCCCCTCCCCTGTGCTCCAGAGGAGCTCGATACTCTGATCACGCGCCTCAAGGAAACCCTGGCGCAGCTCGGAAACGTCAATCTCGCCGCGATCGATGAATACCGCGAGCTGGAAGAGCGTCACGCGTTTCTCGCGGCCCAGGAAATCGATTTAACCCAATCCCTGGCGAACCTCCGTGCTGCGATCACTAAGATCAACAACACCACCCGCGAACTCTTTTTGAGCGCGTTCCACGCGCTCAACACGAAGTTCGGATCGGTCTATGCGTCGTTCTTCGAGGGCGGTCATGCCGAACTCCGTCTGGCTGATGACAATCCATTGGAATGTGGAATCGAGATCGTGGCCCAACCACCTGGGAAAAAGCTGCGACACATTTCGTTGTTATCCGGTGGTGAAAAGGCTTTGACCGCCATTGCCTTGCTCTTCTCGAGCTTTCTCATCCACCCGAGCCCGTTTTGTGTTCTGGATGAAATCGACGCGCCGCTCGACGAGGAGAACGTCCGGCGATTTACACGCGCATTGCGATTGATGACCGCGCACTCTCAGTTTCTGGTCGTCACGCACAACCGTCGAACAATGGAACAGGCTGATGTCTTATACGGGGTGACGATGGAAGAGCCGGGAGTTTCCAAATTGGTGTCCGTCAAACTCCAGTCGGAGAAAATCGACAGCACCATCGAAGTCGAAACAGCGGAGGTGTCGCTTTAAGATGACGTAGCGGGCCGCCTTGCTATGAGGCCTCACTCGGCTCGTCGAAATCGGTGGGTTTCAGATCTTCCAGCCAGGCTTGAACCCGTTCAGTTTCCGACGCCGCCAGTAAGTCGTGTCGGGCAAAGATAGGAGCTCCACTTCGAAGCGCCAGCGCAATCGCATCGCTCGGACGCGCGTCGAGTTTCACCTCCCGGCCGTCCGCTTCCATGTAAATGCTTGCATAGAACGTGTTGTCTTTCAGATCATGAACGACCACCCTTTTAACAGTCGCTTTTACACGATCGACGAGGGTTCGCAGCAAGTCGTGCGGCAGCGGTCTCGTGGCAAACGCGCCTTCTACGGCAATTCGAATCGCGTTGCCTTCGGTCATTCCCACCCAAATCGGAAGGGTGTGCGATCCGGTTTCATTTTGGAGTACGACGATGTGCGATTCCGTGACCGGGTCGGCCAGCACGCCATGGACCGACACCTGAACTTCCGTGGGTCGCGTCACAGGGCTCTCGCGGAAGGGACGAGAGTGAACGGACACTGGATGGTCGCCAACTGCAGTCGTGGCGCCACGCGCGCACGGGGGCGCCCGTTTGCCACTTTGCGATAGAGCCCGTGCGCCCCGGCACGATTGGCATCGTAATACGCGGCGATTTTGAAATGGTAGCGGTCCAGCGAACCCGACATCGTCCGGTCGGTGTTGACCGTCCATCCCCTGGACCGTCGGTTCTCATTGATCGCAATCACCACCTGCAGATCGTTGGGCTCCATATACTCGATATCGTCGCGGCTCAGCGAGACCTCGGCCCGCACATCCCCGTACATCGTGTGTGAGTGGTAATCACCCAGCACATCCAGGCGGGGAAAATGCTTGAGGACTTCCTGGATGAGGCGCCACTTATCGCTGCGCAGCTCGGCAAAGTTGTGACCACGCTTCACGCTCTGGTAAGGAATGGCGTGCTCCACCACGTATTTTTCAGCCGTTCGATATCCGAGTAAAAGACCAAAACACTCCTTTTTATAGACTTCGACGGTCGACAGCACCATTCCCATGAATACATTTTCGCTTAGATACACGTGCATCGGCGTCGTCGGATTATCGCGCACTCGGTTCTCCCTTTTACTCGTTCAGCTTTGCCGCCCCGCGGCGTCTGTCTCTTCCCGCCTCGCCCGGATGCGATCTAGGTGTCGTGCTGACCAAAATCCTCCGGCCGGAGGTTCTCCAGCCATCGGTCCAACTCTTCGGAGCTATGTTTTTGAATCACGTTGCTTGCGACAAAGATCGGACTCTCCGCCTTTAGCGCCAGCGCGATCGCATCGCTCGGCCTTGAGTCAACCGTGATTTCAGCGTCACGATAGGTCAAATGGATTTTCGCGAAATACGTGTTGTCCTTAAGATCTGTGATCACCACGCTGATGACCTTGGCCTCGATCGCGTCCAGCAACTGCTTGATCAGGTCGTGTGTCATTGGACGAGGCAGTTTGACGTTTTCCAGCGCCAAACTGATCACATTGGCTTCTGGCTTACCCACCCAGATGGGCAGGACCTCAGGGCCCTCGTCGCTCCGAAGGACGAGGATGTAATTGTTCGGGGGGTCGAACATCAGCCCCTTGACCCTCATCTGGGTCAGCATCGCCCAAAACCTCGTCTATAAATGGGACTCAGTACGGTCAAATCCATATGTAGCACCAATCAAGTCTGATTGTCAATGTAAGATATTATCGTTAATAATCAATGTATTGCGATGATAATTTGTGTCTATCGCGGAACCTGTGTTATTGTACCGCCAAGCCTTGGGCCTCGGTCATGGAACTGGGGTTTATCCAAAACTCTCCGATATTTGGTCGCGTGAAGGCGAACCTCGACCATGTCAGCGACCTCCTGATGAAGGCGGATGCCGACCTAGTTGTCCTTCCTGAGCTTTTCGCCACTGGCTATCAATTTACTTCGCGGAAAGAAGTCGAGCGCCTCGCGGAGCCGGTTCCAGATGGCCCCACCACGAAGCGTTTGATCGCGCTCGCCCACCAACGCCGGTGCGTGATCGTTGCTGGTCTGGCCGAGCGGAAAGGTCGTTTTTTCTATAATTCAGCGGTTGTCGTCGGCGGGAAAGGCGTGATCGGCCTGTATCGAAAGAGCCACCTCTTCTATGAGGAAACCCTGTGGTTTACTCCCGGTAACACGGGCTTCCGAGTCTGGAACGCGGCGGGCGTCACGCTGGGGGTGATGGTGTGTTTTGACTGGTTCTTTCCAGAGTCCATGCGTTGTATGGCGCTCGCTGGGGCGGATATCGTTTGCCATCCCGCGAATCTCGTCTTGCCCCACGCGCCGAGTGCAATGGTTACGCGGTGTTTGGAGAACCGCGTGTTCGCGGTGACCGCAGACCGCGTGGGCTCAGAAGAGCGAGCGGACAAGGAACGCCTCACGTTTATCGGGACGAGCCAGATCGTGAGTCCCCAGGGGGAAATCCTCGCCCGGGGGGCAACCGACCGGGAAGAAGTTCATGTCGTCACCATCGACCCCAAAGACGCGAGGCGCAAGACCATCAACCGTTACAATCATCTCCTCGGCGACCGGCGCATCGACCTGTACGACGCGTTGACTCAGCCCGCTGTCGAGTCGACGCACCCCCGCCCCAAACATCGCCCCTCAAAACCTCATCTGGTATCTGGGACGCCCGCTCGATCCGGATGACTCAAGACGACCTTCACCAGGCGATCGCCGTTCTCAAACAGGACATTCGTCAGTGGCGGGTACCGGTGGTTGGCGTCATCGCCAACGAGACGCGGGACCCCTTTCGCATCTTGGTCTCCTGTGTATTGAGCCTCCGCACGAAGGACGCCACGACCGCTTCGGCTTCGGCCCGGTTGTTCGCCAGGGCGACGACACCAGAAGCCCTTGCCACGCTCCCTGTTGCCGCTATTGAACGTTTGATCTACCCCGTCGGATTTTACAGGACCAAGTCTCGCGGCCTCAAAGCCATGTGCCGGGATCTATTACGCCGTTATCACGGCCGCGTCCCGGACGATCTCGACGAGTTGCTCACCCTTCCCGGTGTTGGGCGCAAAACGGCCAATCTCGTCGTCACGCTTGGTTTCGCCAAACCTGGTATTTGCGTGGACACTCATGTCCACCGCATCACCAATCGTTGGGGTTACATCAGGACGCGAGCGCCGGATGCGACCGAACAGGTGCTGCGACGCAAACTCCCTCGGAAGTATTGGATCATCTTGAACGATTTACTGGTCCCATACGGGCAGAACCGTTGCACTCCCGTTTCTCCATTTTGCAGCGAATGCGGATTGCGCACCTGGTGCCGCCGCGTCGGCGTCGCACGAAGCCGATAAGGCGGTCCGCAGGCGTTCACTCACGAGACGGAACGCCTCAACGCTTAGAACCACCGTGGGAACAACTCCTTGTGCTTGGCTAGGTATACGACGATCACCACATTCAGGACCAGCGCACCGAGACGAACCGGAGTGAACCTGTGAACGACCTCGTAGATTTCAAACGGGATCAATAAGCCTGTCGCCACCACGGTCAGCCATTCAGCCCAGCGCAACCGGCAGTGGAGGCCGTATGCTTCCACGAGATTAAGTACGGCGTAGACGAATCCGCCGATCGAGATCCCGACGATGACTTTATTGCTGATCAGTCCGAGTTTCTGGAGCGCCAGGACAATGTAGGCGTTGTCGGTGTCGAGGTTCAGGTACGCGACGAGCTTTCGCCCGATCAGGACCAAGTCCTTGTCGATCAAGCCCAGGACACCGATGGATAGACTGATAAAGAGCAAACCGATGAACGTCTTTTCGAAAATGATGAACCTGAGGAAGGCTTGGGACGACGGGCGTTGGGCCATCTGTTGGTGGTGGTCAGACTGCTCCTGGCCTATAAGCGCGCGATGGTAGCAAATGTGTCCTGAGGACGCAAGGAGAGCGTGTCGGATGCCCATCCTTGCAAGGGTGGACTCATGACCACACGGTCGCCGGTCTTGCTCGCGATCGACCAAGGCAGCGGAAGTTCTCGGGTGTTGGCATTTACCCCGCAAGGACGTCTGCTTGCTCAAGCCAGGAGCCGGCTCTCCACAAAAGCTCCCCGCCCTGGGTGGGTCGAGCATACTCCCGCCGAACTGCTCCGCGGGGTGACGGCGGCCTTGATGGCCGTCCTCTCAGAGCTCGGACGCGACCCCGTCGGCATCGGGTTGACTACCCAGCGCTCGACGATTGTTATCTGGGAGCGGGAGACGGGACGCGCCGTCTCTGAAGCCCTGAGCTGGCAGGACCGCCGCGCCATCGGGGTGTGTACTCGACTCGCGTCATCCGCGTCGATGATCCGCCGCTCAACTGGATTGCTCTTGAGCCCCCACTACGCCGCGCCCAAACTCCGGTGGTTGCTTGACCACATCCCAGGCGCACAGCGACGGGCCGAGCGCGGCGAGTTGCTCTGTGGTACCGTGAACACCTTTTTGTTGTGGCATCTGTCCGGAGGAGCGCTTCACGTCACCGATCATACCCAGGCGGCTAGGATGTTGCTCATGGACTTATCCACACTGGCGTGGGACGAGGGGTTGTGCGACCGCTTCGGGGTCCCCCTTTGCCTTCTTCCCACCATCACCGCAACTATTGCGGAGATGGGAGAGGTCGTCGTCGGATCGCGCCGGCTCCCTGTGTTCGCCTCGATCGGTGACCAGCAGGCCGCGTCAATCGGACAGGGAGGCGCGTTACCCGGTGACCTCTGTTTACACTACGGAACTGGAGCGTTCGTGCTCCTTAACACTGGGGCCTCGTTGCGCCGCACGCCGCGGCTACTCTCCAGTATCGCTTGGTCCCATGGTTCTCGGCGTTCGTATCTACTCGAGGGAACCGTGAACGCCGTCGGGTCGGGGCTTGAATGGCTGCAGCGGAACTGGCGCCTTCCGAAAGAGCTTCGGTCGCTCGACCGGCTCGCCGGGCAGTCAACGCGCCCAACACCGTTTCTTCCTGCGTTGGCGGGGCTGGGGGCCCCGTATTGGGCCCCGGGGGCAGATGGGGTCGTAGGTGGCCTTACCCTATCCTCAACACCGGGAGATACTCTCCGTGGGTTCCTCGAGGGGGTCTCGTTTCTGGTCGAGCGGATTGTGGCTGTCCTCCCGGTGGTCCCACGGAGGATTACGGCTAGTGGAGGACTCTGCGAGCTTTCGGTGTTGCTGCAAGTCCAAGCGGACTTCCTTGACCGACCTATCCGCCGAGCCAAGTTCCGTGAATCTTCTGCCTGGGGGGCCGCTGTGTTGTGTGGGGTGGGTGCGGGACTGTGGCGGTCGCCCGACGAGGCTACTTCCCACGCGCTCTATGATCGCATCTTCCAGCCACAGGTCGACCGGCGGGTGGTTGACGCGAGGAAAAAGGTGTGGGCCCGTTTGGTTCGTGAAGTGTGTTCGAAGGAACGCTACAACGGCGTGAGCCACTCCGAGTGACCACCCTGACCTCGTACCACAGAGAAGAAGGTCTCCTGGAGTCGTTTCGTGGTCGGTCCTGGTTGACCGGATCCGATCGCCCGGTCGTCGATTTCGCGGATCGGAGTCACCTCCGCCGCGGTACCCGTGAAGAATGCTTCGTCTGCAAGATATAGATCGTCTCTCGTCAAGCGCTGCTCTTGGACTGGAATGTGGAGCTCGGACGCCAGTGCCATGATGGTGTCACGGGTAATTCCTTCGAGCACCGAGGTGAGTGGGGGGGTCTTGAGAATCCCTCGCCGAACAATGAAGATATTCTCTCCTGGCCCCTCGGCCACATACCCTTCGGTATCCAGAAGCAACGCCTCGTCGTATCCGGCTTTTTTTACCTCCCGTTTCGCAAACTGCGAGTTGACGTAGTACCCGGAGATCTTCGCTCTGGTGAGGCTGACGTTGACGTGATGTCTAGCAAATGAGGATATTTTCACGCGGATACCTTTTGAGAGGCCTTCCTCGCCCAGATAGGTTCCCCATGGCCAAGCAGCAATCATGACACGAATTGGGTTTGAATCGACGTACAGACCCATCTCGCCGTAGCCGATATACACCAGCGGCCGTATATAACACGACTCTAACCCGTTGTTGCGGACGGTCTCGCAAACAGCTTGTTCCATTTCTTTCATGGAAAATGGAATGGTGATGCAGCTGGCATGGGCCGAAGCGAAGAGGCGCTCGATGTGCTCTCTCAAGCGGAATATTGTTGATCGCTGCGATCCTGCGTAGCAGCGTATTCCTTCGAACACGGCCAGGCCATAATGAAGGGAATGGGTCAAGACGTGGACGGTCGCGTCGCGCCATGGAATCAACCGGCCATCCATCCAAATTGTTTTTGTCTCGGTTACCATCGCCAATTCCTACGTATTGGGCGATAGTAACAAGTCAGAGATAAGTTTTCAACGACGACTTTTTTAATTTTTTTCACGTAAGAATTAAAAAGAGAGTAGTAGTAGGGAAGTTACTACTACGGCAAAAACCGTCTAAACGATTAAAACTAACAAGGATTTGCTGTGGAAGGTCTCTGTGAGAAGATCAACGAAATACACTTAATAATGGTTAAAAAGAATCGGTTGAACGTGCCGATGAACTTTGCTATAGTACCACCCGACCCCATGCCGCGCCCCTCCCATTGTACTACGGTTGCGGAGAACGCAAATCCGTCAAGAATCAACCAACCCAGACTTATCAACACGTGTTGATAAGTCTGTTAGTAACGTATTAGGACCGCTTTATGACTGTTGAAGAAGCCTGGAAAGTCTATTTACAGGAACTGGAAGCTTCAGTCAACAAACAAAGCTTTGACACCTGGATCAGACCTCTCACCCTCCTAGAACATCGGGGCCGAGAGGCTGTGTTTGGTGTTCCGAACCGGTTCTTTATCGATTGGATGCATGAGCACTATACCGAGTCCATCCAACACAATCTGCGTCGGCTGACGGCCGATCCGGCACTAGAAGTGACGTTTCTCATTCAAGAAGCGTCCCAAACCCCCGCTACTGCCCGTCGTGAGCGACGGGCGCGAGACCGCCAACTCCAACCCAAGTACGTGTTTGAGACGTTCGTTGTAGGATCCAGCAACCAATTTGCCCACGCTGCCTCTCAACGGGTTGCCGAACGACCTGGGCAGATCTACAACCCATTCTTTATCTACGGGGGGGTGGGGTTGGGGAAGACCCACCTGCTCAATGCAATTGGTAGCGCGATTCGTGCTAGATCCCACGATATTCGAATCGCGTATGTGTCTTCTGAAATGTTTACCAATGAGGTCATCAACTCCATTCGATACGATCGGATGGGGGATTTTCGTAACCGGTACCGGACGATCGACGTCCTCTTGATCGACGACATTCAGTTCATCGCTGGCAAGGAACGAACACAGGAAGAGTTTTTCCACACATTCAACAGCTTGTACGAACACAGCAAGCAAATTGTAATTTCGAGCGACCGGTCCACAAAGGAACTAGCCGACATTGAGCACCGACTGCGTTCGCGGTTCGAAATGGGCCTGATCGCCGATATTCAGCCGCCCGACCTCGAGACGCGAATCGCGATTCTCAAGAAAAAATCTGAAACAGATCATCTCGACTTAGACGACGATGTCGCGCTCTTTCTCGCGACCCACATCAAAACCAACATCAGAGAACTTGAAGGGGCGCTACTCCGCTTGGGGGCTGTCTGCTCCCTAACGGGCCGCCGGGTGACGATCGATCTGATCAAGGAAGTACTCCGCGATTCGATCAACGAGGCCTCGGCAATCGTCAGCATCGATCAGATCGTTAGAACGGTTGCTGATAAGTTTCAGATCAAAATCTCGGACCTTAAGTCGAAGCGGCGCACCAAGACCATTGTGCACCCCCGCCAACTTGCCATGTATCTCTGCCGGACATTGACCAGTGGGTCGTTTCCGGAGATCGGGCGCCAGTTTGGGGGGAAAGATCACTCCACCGTGATCCACGCGGTCCGACACGTCGGCGAACGCATCCAGCAGGACCCTCAGCTCAAGGTAACGGTTGAAAATCTGATCAAGGCTATCAAGGCCTGAGCCGCTGAGGGAGCAAGGGAAAGAAAGGAGCACTCAATGGAGTTCATGATCTCACGAACAGCCTTGCTCAAAGGGCTCCAACGGGTCCAGGGCATCGTAGAGAGACGCAACACGATGCCAATCCTCGCCCATGTCCTGGTTGAAACGGTCGAGCGGGGGATTACCCTGTTCGCCACCGATCTGGAGCTGGGAGTTCGTGGAGCGTATTCCGCCGCGATCAAGTCCCCTGGTTCAGTCACCGTCTCTGCCCGGAAGTTGTTCGAGATCGTCCGGGAACTCTCCGAGGACGACGTGCTCCTCTCCAGCGAGGAGAATCATTGGGTTCGGGTCGAGTGCGGGAGGAGCCGGTTTAAGGTCGCCGGGCTGCCGCCGGGAGATTTCCCGGTCTTTCCTGGAATCGGGCGGGAAACGATGATCCCCCTCAGTCGCGAGGCCTTCGTGGACCTCACCAAGCGGACGCTGTTCGCCGTCGGGGAGAATGACGCCCGGTACGTGCTGAACGGCGTCCTCTGCGCGATAGACGGCGGGACGCTCCGGATGGTTGGGACCGACGGCCATCGCCTAGCCGTCGCGGAGCGCGCACTGGACCGCCCGAAGAACGTCCCTCCGTATCCCGACGTCACGGCGATCGTCCCCAAAAAAGCGCTCCTGGAGATGAAGAAGCTGGTGGAGGACGGCGAGAGCGACAGCCTGGAAATCGGGTTTACCAAAACCCAGTTCCTCTTTCGTCAGGGTGACGTGGTCCTGTTGACGCGCCTGATGGAGGGCAACTACCCCAACTATCACCAGGTCATTCCGGTCGGAAACGATAAGCGCGTTGCGGTAGACAAGAAGAGCTTTGAAGGCGCCCTGCGGCGCGTCTCGCTCCTCGCCAAAGAACGGACCAACGCGATCAAGTTCCAGCTCGAACCCGCCCGGGTCCTGCTGAGCACCAGCAATCCTGAACTGGGCGAAGCCAAGGAAGACCTCGCGGTGTCGTACGACGGGGAGGGCTTGGCCACGGGCTTTAACGCCCGCTACTTGTTGGACGTGTTGGGCGCGGTGAGCGGAGCGGAGGCGGTCCTGGAGTTTAAGGATGCGCTGAGCCCGTGCCTGATCCGCGAGCCGGGGCAGGAAGGGTCACTCTGCGTGATCATGCCCATGAGAGTGTGAAAACGGTAGAGGACGGAAACAGCGGGATGGCGGAACAACGCTCGGCTCGGTACGGAGCCGAGGACATCAAGGTGTTAGAGGGACTGGAGGCCGTTCGCAAGCGCCCGGCGATGTACATCGGCAGCACGGGCGTCGACGGGCTCCACCACCTCGTGTACGAGGTGGTGGACAACAGCGTCGACGAAGCGATGGCGGGCTTTTGCGACACGATCCGCGTCATTCTCCACGTCGATGGCAGTGTCACCGTCATCGACAATGGGCGCGGCATCCCCACCGAGATGCATCCAGCTCAGAAACGCTCGGCGGCCGAGGTCGTCCTCACGGTTCTCCACGCCGGGGGCAAATTCGACAACGAGGCGTACAAGGTGTCCGGCGGTTTACACGGAGTGGGGGTGTCGGTCGTCAACGCGCTCTCCGAGTGGCTGGAGGTGGAGATCAAGCGCGACGGGGCCGTCTATCAACAGCGCTACGAGCGTGGCAAACCGACCGCCCCGCTCGCGGTCACCGGCAAGACCTCCAAGCGTGGAACCACGGTCACGTTCAAAGCCGATCCCCAGGTCTTCGAGGTGACGGAGCACTCCTTCGACGTGCTCGGCCAGCGCCTCCGCGAACTCGCCTTCTTGAACAAGGGCCTCTCGATCACGCTCAGCGACGAGCGGGCAGACAAGGAAGTGGTGTTTGCCTACAAAGGAGGGATCGTTTCCTTCGTCGAACACCTCAACGAAAACAAGAGCCCCTTGCACAGGCCGATCTACATCACTCGGGAGAAAGCTGGCCTGATTTTGGAGGTCGCGCTCCAGTACAACGACAGCTACAGCGAGAATCTGTTCTCGTTCGCCAACAACATCAACACCCGCGAGGGAGGGACCCACTTAGTGGGTTTTAAGGCCGCGCTGACCCGCACGGTGAACAACTACGCCTCGTCCCACAACCTGCTCAAGGGCGAAACGGTCACCGGCGACGATGTCCGTGAAGGCTTGACCGCGGTGATCAGCGTGAAGCTGCCCCAACCCCAGTTTGAGGGCCAGACGAAATCCAAATTGGGCAATACCGAGGTCAAGGGGGTGGTCGAGACCGCGGTGAACGAGGCGCTGGGCGAGTACTTCGAGGAGAACCCGCCGATCGCGCGGAAGGTCATCGAGAAATCCCTGAACGCGGCGCGCGCGCGCGAGGCGGCGCGCAAGGCGAAGGAACTGATCCGTCGGAAGAACGCCTTGGACAGCAGCGCGTTGCCCGGGAAGCTCGCCGACTGCCAGGAGCGCGACCCCGCGCTCTCTGAATTGTTCTTGGTGGAAGGCGACTCCGCCGGGGGATCGGCCAAGCAGGGCCGTGACCGGAAGAACCAAGCGATCCTTCCCCTCAAGGGCAAAATTCTGAACGTCGAGAAAGCCCGATTCGACAAGATGATCTCGTCCGAGGAGATCCGCATCCTGATCACCGCGCTCGGCACCGGCATCGGGGGCGAGGACTTCGACGCCGGGAAAGCCCGCTACCACCGGATCATCATCATGACCGATGCCGACGTCGACGGCGCGCATATCCGGACTCTCCTGCTGACGTTCTTCTACCGGCAGATGCGGGAACTGATCGAGCGAGGCTACGTGTACATCGCGCAACCCCCGCTGTACAGAGTCAAAAAGGGGAAGCAGGAACGGTATATCAAGAACGATGAGGGACTGCGGGCCTTTCTCTTGGATTCGGTCGCGGAGGAGATCGAGGTCTGCGCCGCTGGCGGTGAGCGCTGGCTCTCCGGGCGCGTGCTGGTCGCCGCGCTCAAGAAACTCACGGCCTACGAGGGGCTGCTGCGGCACTTTGGCCGCAAGCAACTCCCCCCTGAGGTCATTGAAGCGCTGGTTCTGGAGGAAGGGCTCAGTCGTGAGACCCTGCGCGACGCGCGACGGCTGCGGCGGGTGATGGACGCGGTGAGCGCACGGCTTGCCCAGCTCCCCTCCCTGGTTGCCCAGGTCGAGATTGCGGTGGACGAGGAGCACAAGGGGCACACGCTCGTCTGTCGGTACCAGTCGGCGGGTCTTTCGCAGACCGCGGTGATCGACGAAGCGGTCGTCACGTCGGCGGAGTTCCGCGAACTCATGACCGTCTCCCCCGTGGCGATCGGACTTGGCCAGCCGCCATACAGGATACGCGAGAAGGCAACCGATCAGAAGTCTGCTGGAGCCGAGACCAGCGTTCCCACCGCGTCCGCGTTGCTGGCCGGCGTGATCGAGCACGGGAAGAAGGATGTCGCCATCCAGCGCTACAAAGGGCTGGGCGAGATGAATCCCGAGCAGTTGTGGATCACGACGATGGACCCCGGGCAGCGGACCCTGTTGCGGGTTGGCGCCGGCGATATGGTCGAGGCTGATAAAATGTTCACGGTCTTGATGGGGGATGAAGTAGAACCGCGGCGAGCCTTCATCGAGCTCCACGCGAAAGAAGTGAAAAACCTAGACATCTAGCTCACCGCTCATGGGTCAATCAGGCATACCGCGGTCTTACCTGTGAGTTGGCCGCTCTGAGCGGAGAGCTGGTCCGGAGGATCTGTGCCAACCGGCGAACAAGACGTCATCATCAATATCGAAGACGAGATGCGTTCGGCCTACCTCGATTACGCGATGAGCGTGATCGTGGGGCGGGCACTGCCCGACGTGCGTGACGGCCTCAAGCCGGTCCATCGGCGCGTGTTGTACGGCATGCACGAGATGGGGCTCGCCTGGAATCGCGCGTACAAGAAGTCGGCGCGCCTGGTCGGCGACGTGATGGGGAAGTACCACCCTCATGGCGACACGGCGATCTACGACACGATCGTCAGGATGGCGCAGGACTTCTCGCTTCGATATCCCTTGGTCGACGGCCAGGGCAACTTCGGGTCGGTCGACGGCGACCCGCCGGCCGCGATGCGGTATACCGAGATCCGCATGGCCCAGATTGGCCACGAGCTGCTCGCCGACATCGACAAGGAGACGGTCGACTTCGGCCCCAACTACGACGAAACGCAGCAGGAGCCGCTGGTCCTCCCGGCCCGTCTTCCCAACCTGCTCGTCAACGGCTCGTCGGGAATCGCGGTGGGGATGGCCACGAACATCCCACCGCACAACCTCAACGAAATCATCGACGGGTTGTTGTTAATGCTGGACCAGCCGGCGGTCACGATCGACGGCCTGATGGCGGTGATCAAGGGCCCGGACTTCCCCACCGCAGGGTTTATCTACGGCACGAAGGGGATCGGGGACGCGTACCGGACGGGGCGCGGAAGCCTGACATTGCGGGCGCGCGTCCGAGTCGAGACGCACCCGCGGACCGAGCGAGAAAGCCTCGTCGTGACCGAGCTGCCCTACCAGATCAACAAAGCGAAGTTGATCGAGAAGATCGCCGAGCTGGTGGCCGATCGGAAGATCGAGGGCATCTCGGATCTGCGCGACGAGTCGGACCGCGAGGGGATGCGGATCGTCATCGAGCTCAAGCGCGGTGAGGTGGGGGCGGTGATTTTAAACCAACTCTTCAAGCACACGTCGCTTCAGACCACGTTCGGGATCATCATGATCGCGCTGGTGCGCAACCAACCCCAGGTCCTCAACCTCCACGGTTTGCTCTCGCACTTCATCGAGCACCGGCGCGAGGTCGTCGTCCGCCGGACGCGCTTTGAGTTGCGCAAGGCCGAAGAGCGGGCGCACATCCTCGAAGGCCTCAAGATCGCCCTCGACCACCTTGACGCGGTCATCGCGCTGATCCGGGCCGCCGCGAGTCCCGACGACGCCAAGACGGGCCTCATGACGCGCTTCGGGTTGTCGGCCATCCAGGCGCAGGCGATCCTCGATATGCGGCTCCAGCGGTTGACGCAACTTGAACGCGAGAAGCTCGTGGCGGAGTACCAGGAGACACTCCAGAAAATTGAATCGCTCAAGGCCATTCTCGCCAGCGAGGCGCTGGTGCGCGGAGTGATTCGGGACGAGCTGGCGGAGATTAAGACGAAGTACGGGGACGAGCGTCGAACCGAGATCGTGGAAGAGACCGCCGAAATCGCGTTGGAAGACTTGATTGCCCCCGAAGACGTCGTGATCACGGTGTCCCACACGGGATACATCAAGCGAAACGCCGTGAGCCTCTATCGCGCGCAGCGCCGGGGCGGCAAGGGGAAGATGGGGATGGGGACCAAGGAGGAGGATTTCGTGGCGGCGCTCTTTACCGCGTCCACCCGTGATTACCTCCTCTTCTTCACCGACGCCGGGAAGGTGTACTGGCTGAAGGTCCATCAAGTTCCCGAAGCGGGGCGCGTCGCGAAGGGCAAGGCGATCATCAACCTCTTGCAGCTCGCCGAGAGCGAATCAGTCACGGCCATTCTGCCCGTGGCGGAGTTTCGCGAGGACCGGTACGTGGTCATGGCGACGCAGAGCGGGGTCGTGAAGAAGACCGAGTTGTCGGCTTACGCCAACCCGCGCGCGGGGGGGATCATCGCGCTCGGGTTGGAAGAAGGCGACCGGTTGATCGCGGTCCATGTCACCAACGGCGAGGAGGAGGTCCTGCTCGGCACCAAGAAGGGCCTCGTGATCCGTTTCCCCGAGGCCAACGTTCGGCCGATGGGGCGCACGGCGTACGGCGTGAAGGGCATCGAGCTCGAGTCGGGGGACAAGCTGATCGCCATGGAGGTCGTCCACCGCCGCGAGGGAGCCACGCTCCTGACCGTGACCGAGCACGGATTCGGCAAGCGGACGGATCTGGTCGAGTACCGCTCGCAAGGACGCGGGGGCAAGGGCATCATCACGATCCAGACGACGCCGCGCAACGGCGACGTGGTAGCGGTGATGCAAGTCGATCCCGAAGATGATGTGATGATCATCACGGCGGGCGGACAGGTCATTCGGCTTCAGGTCGCCAACCTTCGGGTAATCGGCCGCAACACCCAGGGCGTTCGGCTGATCGATCTGGAATCGAACGACCGCGTCGCCGCGGTCGCCATCCTCCGCGAGAAAGACGACGCCCCGCCCGCCGCATCCGGCAACGGGGCCGGCGGGGGTACCCCGTCAGCTAGTTAATGCGGAGTCCTGCCGGAGTCCTGTAACGCGCGGGTGAGGAGGCGGCGCGCGCTCTCCCGCGTTTCGACATCGGTCAGCGTGGCCACGGAGTCGTTCACGAGGGCTTCTTCTTCGGCCGTCAAAGGGCGAAGGGGCGTGGGGCCGGCGGTCGGGCGTTCGCGAGGCGGGACATCACCGATCGTGAAGAGCACGTCGCAGACGAGCGAATGCTCCGCGTGCCGAGCGAGTTTGTCGAGCAACACCGGTTTCAAAAGGGTGAGCTCGTGCAGCCACGGCGAGCTGTCCACGACGACCCGGAGCGTCTTGGCTCGAATCTCGGTCGGATTGGCGTGCGCCGCGATCTGCGGACCCACGATCTCGGGCCACGCGGCGATCAGACGGTGCTCGGCTACCTTGGACGTCAGGCCATACGACGTCAAGAGATGTTGAATCAGGCGATCCGTCCCGGTCATCGAACCCTCGTCCGCCCCGCATCGTAAACCGACTCGCGCCGCAGGTCAACCGCCTCCCCGAGCGTAAGCGACCGGGAGGGTCGTCGTCCGGGAGAACCCGCATAGCACGGCACATTCTCCGCAGGTTGCCGCGGGGTCAGTCGCGTGCTCCAAATGCGTTGGGTGTTCCTCTCGGGTCCAAGATGCCCCGTCGCTTGAGGCGGGGGACTTCAATGGTATAATCGCCGCGACGATGAAGACCCAATCCACTGAACAGGTGATCGCCAGCAATCGCCGAGCCTTTCACGACTATCACGTGGAAGAGACGTACGAGGCCGGAATCGCGCTGGTCGGGACGGAGGTCAAGGCACTGCGCGAAGGCAAGGCCACTCTGCAGGACAGCTTCGCCAGGATCGAACACGGCGAGGTGCTGCTCTATCACTGCCATATCCAACCGTATAGCCATGGGAATATCCAGAACCACGATCCACTCCGTGTCCGCAAGCTTCTTCTTCACCGCCGTGAAATCCAACGGCTGCTGGGGAAGACGCAGGAGCGTGGGTTGACGTTGATCCCATTAAAAATGTACTTTAAGGAAGGGCGGGCGAAGGTGGAGTTAGCGCTCGCCCGCGGCAAGACCGGCCCCGACAAGCGGGAATCGATCAAAAAACGTGAAGCGACGCGCGAGATCCATCGGGGAATCCGGGAGGGGCACAAGGCGTGAGGTAAGCAGAGAAGGCGTTTGGACCGGAACGGGTCCAGATGCAAGGCGCGACCGAGCACCGTACCGGAGCGTACTGTATCGTACGTGAGGAACGGCGCACAGGTCGCAACGCAGCAGATGGGCCTGTTCCGGTCCAAACGAGAGGGGGGCGAATAGGGTCGACGAAGATCGGGATGTTTCGGGTGGCGTGCCGAGGTCCCAGAGGGCTCGTAAAACAACTGGGAACGTAACAACTGCCAACCAAGAACTGGCACTCGCGGCTTAAGCCGCGCGTCTTTTCACCGTAGGTTGCCTGTCCTACCGAAAAGGCGCCGTGATACAGGCTGGCCGGTCCTCCTCGCTTGAGGGAGGCCCGGCGAGACGCACTCAAGCTAGCGACCGACGCGCCCGCCCTGGGCAGCGGCGGCGGCGAATCCGAAACAGGGCTACGCACGTAGTCACTCGAGGCTGAAGGTCTCCGGACGCGGGTGCGATTCCCGCCGCCTCCACTCCCCGCCTACGGCGGGCTGCGGAACGTAGCGCCAGAATTCCCGGCGCGAGGCTCCGAGATAGTTGTGACCGTAAGATTCTGACGTCGTCAGAAGGCCGGGCTGTCCAAGCTGCCCGGCCTTCTGTTTTCAGGTCCCGGTCGTTGACGCATACTTATGACGACTATCCCTCTTGTGAAGTGCTCAACACCCCTGTATAATACCGGCTCGACGTACACTCGTGCAAAACCTTTGCCACCGAGGGGGCCGGGCGATCGATCGGGTGACGAGTACCCCGCAGTCCGAACACCTGGGGCCCTGTCGAGTCGTCGGTTGTTCTGACCTCTTCTCTCTCCTGGTCGGCGGGGTCGTCTTGATGGCGGTACCCCTTGTCTCGTGGGCCGCGGGGTTCGCGATCACGGCGCAGGGCGCTGCCGCAAGCGGAAAGAGTTCCGCGTTTACCGCCCAGGCGGATGATCCCTCCGCCCTTTTTTATAATCCCGCCGGGATTGCCCAGTTGCGGACGGCCACGCTGCTCGTCGGAACCTCGGTGATCATCCCCCAGACCGAGTATCGGCCCGAATCGGCTGGCGTCCCCGACCGGGAAGACCCTCGGGTTTTTTTCCCCCCGCACCTGTACGTCACGATCCCTCTGGGAAAGAGCCTGACCGCCGGACTCGGGGTATTCTCGCCATTCGGTGTGAGTACCGAGTGGCCGCTCGATTGGGACGGACGCTTTCAAGTGACGTCGATTGCCGTACGCACCACGAGCATCAACCCGACGCTCGCGTGGCGGCCCGCTGAATCGGTCTCCGTTGCGGCAGGGGTCAATGTGTCGTTCGTGAGCCTGGAGTACCGGCGCGCGTTGAATCTCGCCGCCTTCGGCCCTGGGACGCCGGAAGGAGACGTATCGCTGGAAGGGGACGCCCGCGCCCTGGGGTTCAACGGAGGCGTCTTGATCACGCCGTCCCCCTGGTGGCGGATTGGGGCCAGTCTCCGCAGCCGGCTTCACGCCGAGGTCAAAGACGGTCACGCGGACTTCAGCGTTCCTACGCCGCTGTCGGCGGCATTCGCCGATGGTCCGATTCGGACCGAGGTCGATCTTCCTCCCTCGCTTCGCCTGGGGGTGTTCCTGCAGCCCACGCCGATGTGGAATGTCGAAGTCGACGCGGTGTGGACCGGGTGGTCAACGATCGACCGGCTCACGGTCGGGTTTGAAAACGGTCTGCCCGATGCTACGACCCCGTTTTCGTGGGAGAACGCGATGGCCTACAGCCTTGGGACCGAGTACCGGTGGACGGCGTTCCGAATAAGAGGTGGGTACACGTACGACGTGACGCCGATCCCGGACGAGACCGTGAGCCCTCTTTTACCCGACGGCAATCGCCAGTGGTGGTCCGTGGGAGTCGGAACAAGGGGAGAACGGTGGTCGTTGGACGCGGCGTATCAATTGATCCTATTCGATCGGATGAAAGCCAATACTTTCGGGAGCGGTTTCGGCTCGGCCGCGCCGCCGATCGACGCCCGCGCCAACGGGCACTACCGGTCGCACGCCCACGTGTTTGGGGTGAGCGCGGGCTATCAGTTCTGAGAGAGGGGGATTCCCTTGCGGACCCCGAGGGCTCAATGAGCGGAAATGCCTCTCAATCAGAAGCGATAGGTGACCCCAATCCCGACCTCGTGGGTTTTCGTCGAGTACTTCCCGCGATGATCGAACGGCGTTCCACCGGTCTGCAAGGTGTTCACGACGGAGCGGTCTCTCGAAACAATGTACATGTAGGCAAGGTCGATTTTTGCCTGGTGGAACAGATATCCCATCCCAATGGCAAACGTGTGCTTGTCCGAATCCGGGAGGGATGGATCGATCGTCTCGGACGGGATCGGCGTCACATCCCACGCGTATCCCGCCCGAAGAGCCAAGTGCTCGCCGGAGCGTTCCGCTCCAAGCCGGAGGGAGTAGCGGTCTTTCCAGTTTTTGGGGGTCTCGACGTCCGTAGACGTAGGATCGGAGAAGTCGATCGTGATTTTGTCGATAGACGACCAGCCGACCCACTGCACATCAGCCTCCAGGACCGTCTGGTCGGAGGGATGATTCGCGATGCCGATGGTCAGAATCGGGGGAAACGTCAGCGACGAGCGGACCCCGTCACTGAGACCCAGCGGGGAAAACGTCGCATTTCCGGTGTAATCGATCTTCACGGCGCTTCTAAAAGAGAGCCCGATGCTGCTGCGCGCAGGGAGCGCGGCCAACAAAGCGAGGTTATATCCCCACCCGTCTCCATCGACCTTAATCTCGGAGTCCCCGTCGGGCGCCGGCGTGAGTTCGAGCTTGCTCCGCAGCGTAACGGAGGACGGCACATAGCTGATTCCCGCCGCGAGGTGAACGCCGGAACGAGAACTCCACACGATGTTCGGATTGAGGTAATACGTGTTGATCGCCGAAAATGTCGTGAGGTATCGGCCCTCCCAATCGGACGGCCACTCCGTCGATAAGCCGAACGGTGTGAACACGCCGAGCCCCACGTGGAGATTGTCGCGGACTTCATGAGCGACGTACAGCGTCGGGGGATAGAATAACGCGGCCGTCGTATCGGTCGAAAGAGTAGTGCTCGCGCTCTCGAAGGTTGTGGAGGGTGTGATCAGAGTGGTCCCGAGGCTAAGCTGCGTTCCGTGAAGTTGACCGATACCTGCCGGGTTGTAGTAGAGCGCCGTGGGATCATCCGCTTGTGCGGTGAAGGCGTTGGCCCGTCCCATCGCCACGGCCCCTTGCTCGTCCAGACCGAATGCTCCGGCATAAGCCATCTTGTCTGCTACGCCTATCGTGCTCAAGACGGCGAGAGCTGCACAAGCGGAACGACTCGTTCTAATCATGATCCCCCTCCAGGATTTTTGGTTGGGTGAGAGACGGGGTAACGGTACCACGGCGCGCCGGGAAGTAAAGGGAAGGTTCCAACCACTGGGGGGAAGCACCATGCAAGAGTCGGTATCTTTTCAACGCCGTAAGGAAAGCCGTTATCGCGTTCCGATGGATGTGGAAGTCCTCCCGGCTCGTGCGGCTGAATCTGAAGCGACTGTTGATGCCCATGTGATAGACATCTCTCGGCATGGGGTTCGATTCGAGGCACGCCCAGGCCTGCTTGAAGATGGTGCTCAGGCTCGAATCGGGTTTCGGTTTACGGCTTCTTCACGCGCGACCCCTATCCTGCGGCTTAGCAGGAAGGAAGCGCCCACAGAAAATAGCCAAGCCTACATCGGTACGATCAGATTTGACTCTGAAAGTGATCGACGAAAGTTTCATGGCTTCCTCAGCTCTCTCAAGCCCGACCAACTGGTGGATCGGCGAGGGAGAGAACGGAGGTCCAACACGGTTGTTTGGAGTTCAGAACGCCGACTTGGAGACCGGCGACGCAATTTCGGAGTCTTTACAGAAGCCGTCTCGTTCGCCAGTCGCGCCCCGGCGTGGCAGGCTGAGTACATGCTCTATCGACCAACAGAAGCCACATTGCCGTCACGTATTGTTTCAAACGGTAGAGAGCTCATCTCCTTCGGTTCAAACGACTACCTAGGCCTTTCGCACCACCCTCAGGTGAAAGAAGCTGCCATAAAGGCGATTGAGCGCTACGGGACCTGCTCCGGATCGCGAGTTCTCACCGGGACAATGGATCTGCACCGAGAGTTCGAGCGTGAGCTGGCTCGATTTAAGGGGACGGAGACCGCGATCGTCTTTGCCGGTGGATATCTTACAAATGTTGCTCTTCTTACGGCACTGTTTAAGGAAGGCGACGTCGCGTTTTTGGATGAAAAGGCCCACGCGAGTATTATCGACGGTTGTGTCTACAGTCGTGCCAAACTTGTTCCGTTTCGGCACAACTCAGCGGAGGACTTAGAAGCCAAAATACGCCGAGTACGCGCTTGGCGTAGCCTAGTTATTGTGGACGGTGTCTATAGTCTTGAAGGAGATTTGTCTCCTCTCCGGGATATCAAAGATGTCACGACACGCTATAATATCCCCTTGATGGTTGATGATGCTCACGGTCTCGGAGTTATGGGGAAGACCGGAGCAGGAACAGCAGAGCACTTTGGGCTCAAAGGGCAGATCGATCTCGATATGGGAACGCTGAGCGGTGCTCTTGGCGGGGTGGGAGGATTCGTCGCATGTAAAAAGTACCTCGCTGATTATATCCGCGACTTTTCCAGAGGATTCCGCTTTACGACAAGCCTTCCCCCGGCTACGATTGCAGGGTTGGTCGAGTCATTAAGAATTCTTTTGGCAGACGAGGTCTTTCGTGTACGCTTGTGGGCGAATATGAAGCAGCTGAAAACCGGCCTGACGGAATTGGGCTATCAGATCAGTGCGACAGAGTCGGTGATTCTCTCGATCCCAATTGGCCATGAGCAGACGACATGGGAAGTGGTCAGACTCTTGGAGCACGAGGGGATCTACGTGAGCCCATTCATACGCCCGGCGGTAAAACGAGGGCAGGCGCGCATTCGGCTAACGGTCAACTCGGCTCATACAAAGGACGATATCACGGTAGCCCTTGATGTATTCAGGAGAGTTAAACCAGAAATCGAAGCAAAAATACAGAAAGGAATGTCTAATTTAGGTGGATAGCGTAAACCAACGGTTACTCTTGGTCGGTTTTGGGGCTTTAAGTTGCGTGGTGATTGGCCTATTCGTCTACCTTAAAGATCCTAAAAATGATGTAAATAAGAACTTTGCGCTCTTCAATGTTGCGTTGGCGATTTGGAATTCAGGGGATTTCTTTGCGACCTTCTTTCGCGCGAATCTTTCAACCGCGCTGCAGGCTGATCGACTCGCCTATATAGCGAGCGTGTTCTTCGTCAACTTCTACGTCCGTTTTCATTGTTCCATTTCCGGGCAACCAAATCCTAGTCAAGCGGTTCGTCTCTTTATGAAAGGGGCAGGCCCGGCCCTAGGGGTGTTAATGATCACCCCATACATCATCAAGAACGTGAGTTTTGAGCATGGCTTTGAAGAAGAACCGGGAGCCTTATTCGGCGCCTTTGGATTCTATCTTATCTGGGCAGTCATATACGGAATTTATCGTCTCCTCGTGGCGTATCGAACAGCGACACACGCAAAACGAGCGCAAATTCAGTACATCCTCGCGGCTTCTGGTATGGTAGCCCTCGGAATTCTCTCATTTGCTCTGTGGTTGGTCGTGTCCAATTCATTGCCGCTCTACTACTTTTTCGAAGTGGCGTACAATTTATTAATTGCCTACGCCATCGTCAAGCATGGTGCCATGGACATCAAAACGGTGGTTCACCGGACGGCTTTATGGCTCGCGACCTCCTCCGTGGTGATCGTCCCGGCTGCCGCCATTTCCTGGATGCTCTATCCATGGGTGGACGGCCATCCAGCAGCCGAGATCGCGCTGCTCATCGGTATCTGCTTTGGGATCTTGATTTACGCGAGAAGGATTCAGCCGTACATTGATCACCGCTTTCAACGGCGCCGCTATGATCTGTACCAGGCGGTCCAGCGGTTGGCGGAGGAACTGGTCCCGTTGAGGGGGGTTGAGGAGGTATCGGATAAGGTGGTCAGTACGACACGAGAGATCTTCTATCCCGATACCGTGTTCGTCAGCAGCGTGTCCGATCAAGCGCCCCGAGCTGTCTATCCCGCGACAAGCGGAGATATTCCGTTCGAGCGCAGCCTGTTTGACTGGTTAGCGCAACACAATCAAATCCTCGGGAGAAATGACTTCGATACTCATCAGGGATCAGGGGTACTGCCGCCGATGGCGTGCGGATACATGGAGCGCTACGCGATCGATCTATTGGTACCGTTTGTCAAAGAGGGCACGCTGTTAGGCGTCCTTCATCTTGGAGCAAAGAGGACCCTGCAGCCGTATACAGCGCTTGATCTGGACTTCCTCAACCGGCTGCGCACGGAGGTCACGGTTGCGTACCACAATTCGTTGTTGTTCGAAAACGTCACCGCCCTATCTAGGCAACTTGAGGAATGGAACCTCGAACTTGAGCAGAAAATCCAACTCCGCACGGAGGAACTGGAGGGGGCTTACAATAAGCTTAAAGAGGTGGATCACGCCAAGTCCGAGTTCTTCGCCAACATCAGCCACGAGCTGCGCACCCCGCTCACCTTGATCCTCGTCCCGTTGGAATCGCTGCTCAAGGGCGAGGTGGGGCCGTTGTCGGAAGTCCACCGCCGCCACGCTGACATCATGCACCACAACGCCCTGCGTTTGCTCAAGCAGATCAACAGCCTCCTCGATTTGGCAAAACTTGACGCCGGGCGGATGGAGCTTCGATATCGAGCGGGTGATCTGGCGGCGTTTTTTCGGGGCCTTGTGGCGTCGATCACCCCCTTGGCCGAGAAAAAACGGATCGCGCTCGTCGGTCACGAAGATACGCCGCTGCCGGTTCGTTCGTATTTTGACCAGGATCGACTCGAGAAGGTGGTTCTCAACCTCGTCTTCAACGCGCTCAAGTTCACTCCAGTGGGAGGAGCGGTGGATGTGAGGTGGGGGCTTGGGATCGAGGGGCACGTTCGGGTTCAAGTGAAGGATACGGGGATCGGGATCTCGCGCGACGATCTGCCCAAACTGTTCAAGCGTTTTTCGCAGGTGGACGCATCGACCAACCGTCGTTACGAAGGGACCGGGATCGGCTTGGCGCTCGCCAAGGAGATCGTCGAGCTGCACGGCGGGCAGATCAGCGTCGAGAGCGAGCCGAGCCGCGGCACGACGATGACGTTCACGATCCCTTTGAGGCTTGAAGCGTCCGACGGCGCCGAGGACGCGTCCGGGACGACCGGTGATCAGATCGATTGGACGCGCGAGCTGCACGCCGCTGCCGAACATCATCAGATCGTGAGCGCGGCGGGCGAGCCGGAGGTCCTGTCCACACAAAGCCTGTCCCCGGCCAACGGCGTTCAGATTCTGATCGTCGAAGACAACCAAGATATGCGTGAGTTCATCGCGTTTCAGCTCCAAGGCGAGTATCGCGTCCTGAAGGCTGCCAACGGCGTCGAGGGCGTCTATCTGGCGTACGAAGCCTTGCCTGACCTGATTGTGTCCGACGTGATGATGCCGGAGAAGGACGGGTACCAGCTTTGCCGCGAGATCCGCTCGGACCCGCACACGATGCACATCCCGATCGTCCTCCTCACGGCGCGCGCCGATATGTCGATGAAGATCGAGGGCCTGGAGCATGGAGCCGACGATTATCTGACCAAGCCGTTTAACGCGCAGGAGCTGCGCGCGAAGATCAAGTCCTTGCTGGCTTTGCGGGGCCTGGAGCGCGAGATCCAGAAGCGGAATGAGGCGTTGGAGGCCGCGCTGGCTGAATTAAAAACCACGCAATCCCAATTGGTGCAGTCGGAGAAAATGGCGGGGCTCGGCTTATTGGTCGCCGGAATGGCGCACGAGATCAATAATCCCATCAACTTTGCCAAGAACAGCTTGGCGATTTTAGAGCGGGCCTGGCGGGAGTTAAAACCGCTTCTCGACCAGAAGGAGTCGCCCCACGAAGCGGTGGAGGATTTGGAAGCGTCGGTGGGCATTGTGAAAACGGGCGTGGAGCGGACCGAACAGATCGTCACCCAGTTGAAGATCTTCGTACGAAAGGATCAGAACCTGCAGGTGCAGACCCCGATCCAGGAGGGACTGGAGTCCACGATCCATCTCATCCGCCACACGCTGGGGACCCAGGTGGTCCTGCACACGGACTTCCAATCGACCGGGCTGGTGAGCATGATTCCGGGTCAGCTCAATCAGGTGTGGATGAATCTCCTCCAGAACGCCGTCCAGGCCGTGGGAACTTCGGGTGAAATTTGGGTGAGCTCGCGCGACCACGAGCACGTGGCGTCGGTATCGGTCCGCGATTCGGGAGTGGGCATCAAGAAGGAGCACCTCGCGAAATTGTTCGAACCATTCTTTACCACAAAGCCGGTCGGGCAAGGGACCGGGCTGGGGCTCTCGGTGAGTTATCAGATCATCCAAGACGCCGGCGGGCGGATCGAGGTCAAGAGCGAAGAGGGACGAGGCGCGGAGTTTACCGTGTTTCTGCCGTTGGCTCGCGTGCTATCACGGGCGGCGTAAGCGAAGAAGGGATCCGAAATGTTCGAGAATCTTGACTACAAGGCTTACCCCCTCCTGTACGTTGACGACGAACCCTGTGCCCTCGAGACCTTGCAGCGGCAGTTTAAACACGAGTTCACCATCCTGACCGCTGCCAGCGGCGAAAAAGGGCTGGAAATTTTGGCGGAACGCGAGGTGGCCGTCGTCCTGTCCGACCAACGCATGCCAGACATGGCCGGCACGCAGTTTCTGGGTCGGGTCCGCGCGGAGCACCCGGAGACGGTGCGGATGTTGTTGACGGCGTATTCCGATATCGAAAGCGTGGTCGATGCCATCAATCTTGGCAACGTGTGCCGGTACTTGACCAAGCCGTACGAGGAACGCGAGGTGCGCATGGCGCTCCGTGAGGGGATCGAGCGGTACGTGCTGGTCAAAGAGCGCGATAAATTGTACGCCGAAAAGATCGAGACGATGAAACGCGTCGCCCGCGCGAATCGCTTGAGCGCCGTTGGAACGCTCGCGGCCGGACTCGCGCACGAGATCAATAATCCCCTCGTGCCCATCTCGACGTTTCTGCAAATGTTGCCGACCAAACGCAAAGAGAAACAGCCCGACGAGGAGTACTGGGGGGCGCTCTACCAGGTAACGGTCAAGGAGGTTGAGCGAATCCGGGGGTTGATCCGTCAGCTCCTGACGTACGCCAAGTTTACCGGAGAAGCCGATCTACACCTCGAAGCGGTGGATCTCAATGCCCTGGTACACCACATGGTCGTCTTCTTGGATCCGCAAGCCCGGTCGAAGGGAGTCACCATTACGGTGACCCCCGACCCCGCGTTGACCCAGGTATGGGTGGATACCGAGCGGATCAAACAAGTCTTCCTGAACTTGCTCCTCAACGCGATCCAGGCCATGCCCTCCGGAGGCGCGGTGGCCGTCGCGATTCGCGCGACCGCGGTCAAGGGTTGTCCCCACGTGGAGGTGGAGGTCGCCGATACCGGAACCGGGATTCCTCCCGAGCATGTCGACAAGCTGTTTACGCCGTTCTTCACCACCAAGGGCCACGAAGGCAGCGGCCTGGGACTTCTGACCTGCCATCAGGTCGTCGATGAGCACCGCGGCCTGATCCATGTGCAGTCCGAGATCGGGCGCGGCACCACGTTCACGGTCAAACTGCCGATCGACCCACGGACCTTCGACCGACGCCGAAATACTCGGCGTTGGGACGACGACACCCCGCTCCCCGCCGCAGCCTGACGATCATCGGCCAGCGCATGGTCGAAGGCGACTCATCGGCGATGCGCGTCGTGTCCCGACCGATCCGCGTCTTCGTCGGCCGCGGTTGATCTTTCGCAAGTCCTTTCCTATAATGGCCCCGCTTTTTCATCCTGGACAGCGGTATCGTGCGCGGAGACAGACGGACACCACGGCAGCTGCGACCGGTCAAGATCACGTCGGGATTTATCAAGCCGGCTGAGGGATCGGCCCTGATCGAAATGGGGGACACCAAGGTGGTCTGCACCGCGACCATTGAGGACCGGGTTCCTCCTTTTCTCAAGGGGAGGGGCACCGGATGGGTGTCTGCTGAGTACGCCATGTTGCCCCGCGCGACCCTCGAGCGAACCCAGCGCGAGCGTTCCAAAGTGGGCGGGCGCACTCAGGAGATTCAGCGACTGGTCGGACGCTCGCTGCGCGCGGTGGTTGACTTCACGCGCATGGGGGAACGAACGATTTGGATCGACTGCGACGTAATCCAGGCGGACGGCGGAACACGTACCGCCTCGATCACGGGAGCATTTGTCGCCCTGGTCGTGGCGTGCCGGAAGGGCATGGACCTCGGGTTCTTTGACGAGATGCCGGTGACCGATTACGTGGCCGCGGTCAGCGTCGGGAAGGTGGGCGGGCGCGTCCTCCTCGATCTGACCTACGCGGAGGACTCCACCGCTGAAGTCGACATGAATGTCGTCATGACGGGGTCAGGCGGTTTTGTGGAGGTGCAGGGGACCGCGGAGCGGGCCCCGTTTACGACATCGGACTTGGGGGAGTTGACCCGCACGGCCCGAACAGGGATCACGAAACTGGTGGCCTGTCAAAAAGCCGTGCTCGGCCCCCGGCTGACCGTTTAAACGTTGACATGAGCGAGCGTACGCAGCGTTCGTCAGTATCTCGACCGGTCATGCAAGACCGAGGGGTCAATATGGTCCTTCCCAAGGGATGGGAAATCGTTGTCGCCACGACCAATGCCGGAAAGGTGCGTGAGATCCGGGCGGTCCTGGAGGCCGTGGGCTGGACGGTGAAAGCTCAAAGCGACTTTGGGGGGATGACTGAAGTACGAGAAGACGGCCCGACGTACGCGGCGAACGCGTTGAAGAAAGCGCACACCGCGGCCGTTCGTCTGGGCATGACGGCGGTGGGTGACGATTCGGGCCTGGAGGTCGACGCGCTGGACGGCGCGCCCGGGTTGTACTCGGCGCGTTTTGCGGGAGCGCAGGCGACTGACGCTCAGAACCGGAGGCTCCTCCTCGAACGGTTGCGCGGGATTCCCGGTCCTCGACGCGTGGCGCGGTTTCGCTGCGTCATCGCGTTGGTCTCTCCGCTCGGTCCTTCGCGCGTGGTCGAGGGAGTCGTCGAGGGTCGTATTGGAGAAGAGGAAACCGGGGACGGCGGGTTCGGGTACGACCCGATTTTTGTGGTGGAACGCACCGGTCGAACGTTCGCTGAATTGCCGAACGAGGAGAAGAACCGGATCAGCCACCGCGCGCGCGCCTTGGCGCAGATTCGTGATATCCTGACCGCGGAACCCGCCGTGTGGCAAAGGGGGAACAACGGGGCGTAGCGCAGCCTGGTAGCGCACCTGCCTTGGGCGCAGGGGGTCGCTGGTTCAAATCCAGTCGCCCCGATTTATTCCGGATGGGATGAGGGGTGAATGGGCGAGGGGTGAAGGTTCCTGGTCCCCCGTCGCCCCTTCTCCGGTTCTCCCTGTCGTCTTGACGATGCGCCTGTAGCTCAGTCGGATAGAGCAACAGCCTTCTAAGCTGTGGGTCGCTGGTTCGATTCCAGCCAGGCGCGCGGCGTCCCGAACTAATAAAAGGATGTCTTGTCTTGAGACGAGCGTATCGTGCGGCACCTCGGATCGCGTCGATGCTCCGATCCCTGGCCGTCTGGGGTATCGCGGCGGCGGTGACGGCCTGCGCCCAGCGGTCGGCGCCGCCGATCTTTGCCGTCTCCGAGAGTTTTGAAACCGGAACCAACGCGTTTGTTCGAGCGCTCTCGATCGACGGCCCCTCTCTCTGGGTCGCGTCCTCCGAAGGCGTGCTGACCGTCGAGCGGGCGACCGGCAAGCTGGTCCGCAGTTACACCACCCACGAGGGGCTGCTGGTCGACTACGTGTTCGCGGTCTCGACCGATCGGCGGGGCACCACCTGGTTGGGGACCAACAGCGGGGGATTGGCGCGGGTGGACGGCGACCGGGTCAGGACGTTCCACGTCCGAGACGGCCTAGCCGACCCCTGGGTGTATAACATGGCGTATCAGCGCGACGGGACGATGTGGATCGGGACCTGGAACGGCGTCAACCGATTCGACCCCAGCGGTTGCTCCGCCACCCGCGTGGAAGATAGCGATCTCCATTCTGCGCCGTCGGCGCAGTGCGGGTTTACGACCTACCGCGTCGAGGACGGGCTGATCAACCGCTGGGTGTACGCGGTCGCGATCGATCGCGACGATGCGGTGTGGTTCGGCACCGAAGGCGGGGTCAGCCGGTTTGACGGGCACACGTGGAAAAGTTGGACACACGCGGACGGCTTGGGGGCGCCGAATACCGCCCGCCTCAAGGCCAGCGACAACACCGGCTTCGGCACCTTGACGGCGGGCAACCAGCATCGACACGATCTCACCGCCCTCGATCCCGAGGGCCGGGAGACTTACAACGAAAACTACGTGTTCGCCCTGCTGATCGACCCCCAAGGGGTTAAATGGGTGGGCACGTGGGGCGGAGGGGTCGCGCGGTTCGACGGCCGGACCTGGACGAATTTCACGACCCAGGACGGGCTCGCCGGGAACGTCGTCTATGCCATTGCCCAAGACCCCACCGGTCGATTGTGGTTCGGCACCAACCACGGCCTTTCCACGTATGACGGCCGGATGTGGTCGTCGGTGGCGCCGTCTGAGCGATACACCGGTGGCGATGTCTACGCCGTGGCGATCGACCCCGACCGTTCGGTGTGGATCGGCTACCGGGGCGGCGTGGCGCGTGTCCGGCCCGTGACTCGGCAATAAGACGCCGTCTGCGGCGTTGTCGGTCGGCCTCGTGTGCTCACGTACGACCCAGTACGCTCCGCGCGCGAGGTCTTCCTCCGCCTTGCATCCGTCGCCTTCTTGCCGGTCACGCCTCCCTGTAGGTTGATCGCTTCAACTTCATTGTGATAGCGTAAGCCCCGATGCGTGAACGAACATGAAACGAAGAACCGCCAACGGCTTGAGTCGGCGTCCGACGGTCGCCCTCGTCACCCTCGGCTGTCCGAAGAATCAGGTCGATTCCGAGGTGATGCTCGGCCAACTGGCCCAAGCCGGTCTCGACGTGATCGAGGACGAACGCGCTGCCGACGCGATCATCGTCAACACCTGCGGATTCATCGACACCGCCAAGGAAGAGTCGATCAATACGATCATCGAGCTCGGTGAGCTGAAGCGCCGAGGGCGGTGCACGACGCTCATCGCGACGGGGTGTTTGACCCAGCGGTATCAGGGCGAGCTGCTCAAGGAACTTCCGGAGCTCGACGCGATCGTCGGCACCGGCGATTTTCCTCAGATCGCCGCGATCGTCACCAGTCGGTTGGAACGGGCCTCGCCCGGCTCGCGGCGCGAGTGGTTTGAGCATCCCACGTTCCTCTACGACGCCGCGACGCCGCGACGCCGCATCGGTCCCCGGCACTGGGCCTACGTCAAGATCTCCGAGGGGTGCGACAAGCGTTGCGCGTTCTGTGCGATACCGAGTTTCCGGGGCGATCTCGCCAGCCGGACGGTCGAGTCGGTCGTCCGCGAGGCGACCGCGCTCGCGGACGACGGCGTGCGGGAAATCAATCTGATCGCACAGGATCTCCCCGCGTTCGGGATCGACCGCGGTCGCAAGGGCGCACTGATCGAGCTCGTCCGCTCGCTGACCGCGATCGACGATCTTCGATGGGTCCGCCTCATGTACCTGTACCCCCACAAGCTGCCCGCGGGTTTGGTCGACCTGTTTGCCGACGAGCCCAAACTGTGCCCGTACGTCGAGATGCCGATTCAGCACATCGACGACGGCATCTTGCGGCGCATGAACCGCGGAGGCACCAGCGCCGAGATTCGGCTGACGCTCGACCGGTTCCGTGGGCGGATTCCGGACGTAGCGATTCGGACGTCGTTCATCGTCGGGTTCCCCGGTGAAACCGAGCGTGAATTCGAACGCCTGCTCGAGTTTGTCGACGAGCAGCGTTTCGATCGTGTCGCGGTCTTCACGTATTCGATGGAGGAAGGAACGGCTGCGGAGAAATTCGGAGATCCCGTAGACGCCGGAACCAAGGCCGAGCGGCGACAACGCCTGCTGGATCGACAACTGGAGATCGCCCAGCACAAGGGTGACGCCCTCGTCGGCTCACGCCGAACGGTGATGATCGAGGGACCCGCCCAAGACGACGCGTTCGCCTTTGAGGGGCGAATGGCCACGCAGGCCCCCGAGATCGACGGGGTGGTCTACGTCAGCGAACACGGGGTCGAGCCAGGCGAGTTCGTGGAGGTGGAGATCACCGAAGCGCTCGGCTACGACCTCGTGGCGGCCCTCGTGTCCCCTTGCCGCGCCCTTCCCGTGCTCTAGCACCGCGTTACGAGAACCCTTCAAAGTCGATTGGATACTTCACCGTGACCTCGTCATCGGCGTCGGCGGTGAGCGGTGAAAACTTGAGGAGACAAAACCGTTTGAGGATCGTGTCTTCAAGCGGCGGATAGTTCAGGGCGCTCGAGGCCACGCGGCAATCGGTCACGTCGCCTTGCGGGGTGATGGTAAATTCGATCGTGATACTGCCGCCCAGCGCCGGTTGGTCGCGCTGGGCCTTATGATACTGAAACTTCAGCCATGCATTGAGGCCCTTGAGCACGCGAAGGATCGACTCCTCGCTGCGAGTCGGTCCGGCGCCCTTGACGACCAGTGCGCTCTCCACCCGGGCCGAGCCTTTCCCCCCGAGCACGACCGTGTCACCGGT
>JACXTT010000462.1_pt1 | contig 69104 bp, 65 predicted proteins | sample 9270951 | NCBI WGS metagenome assembly JACXTT01 (sample SAMN15532306, study PRJNA645909) | rock metagenome | isolation source: weathered quartz diorite | place: Puerto Rico | collected 2017-06-21 | reverse complement strand
ATTTGCAATTTGGCGAGGCCGATGGAGACGCCCCTGTGTAAAATATCGTTTTAATTCTTACACCAGCAGAGGTTTGACCGCCGCCTGTCGATTATATATTCAAAATGAAGGACTTAGAGGGAATTTCTGGCGAGCAGTTTCAAACTCGACGTCCCGCAGGACAAACCAAGATGCAGAACGATTCCATTTCCCCTTCATCGCCGGCGTTACAGGCGCAATTCGTCACGATCGGCGAAGAAGACGCCGGCCAGCGCATCGACAACTACCTGCTGCGCGTGTGCAAAGGTGTCCCCAAAAGCCACATCTACCGTATCCTGCGCTCCGGCGAAGTACGGGTCAACAAGGGCCGTATCGATCAGTTGTACCGGCTGGCCGAAGGCGACATGGTGCGTATTCCGCCCGTGCGCGTGGCCGAAAAGACCGCGCCCACCGCGCCCGGGGCCGAATTTACCATCCTGTTCGAAGACGCCCATTTACTGGTGATCGATAAACCCTGCGGTACGGCGGTGCATGGCGGCTCCGGCGTATCGTATGGCGTTATCGAGCAATTGCGCGCGTCCCGCCCGGACGCCAAATTCCTCGAACTGGTGCACCGGCTCGACCGCGAAACCTCGGGTGTGCTGATGCTGGCGAAAAAGCGCTCCGCGCTGACCAATTTGCACGAGCAGATGCGCGACGGCGTCACCGACAAGCGTTATCTGACGATGGTCGGCGGCGACTGGAAAAACGCCCGCCAGCACATCAAACTGCCGCTGCACAAATACACCACGGCCGAAGGCGAGCGGCGGGTGTCGGTGCAGGCCGGCGGCATGGAATCGCACACGGTATTTTCCCTGTTACGCAAATGGCAGCAATTCGCCTTGCTGGAAGCGGAATTGAAAACCGGACGCACCCACCAGATCCGCGTGCATTTGGCGTCTTCCGGTTTTCCCATCCTGGGCGACGATAAATACGGCGATTTCGCCCTCAATCGCGTGCTGTTAAAAGCCGATAGCACGCGCGGCGCATTAAAACGCATGTTCTTGCACGCTCACCAGATCACCTTTGTGCATCCCGACAGTGGCAAACCGATAACGATAAACGCGCCATTACCCCCAGAGTGCGAACGTTTCTTGGTAAGCTTGGGAAAACCGCAGCAAGTCGTCCGCTAACCGAGCATCACGCTGCATCACCACCTACCCCGGAAGGAGCCGGCCGCCACAAGCGGCCGTGAAACATGGCAAGAAAGCAATTTGACCTGATCGTTTTCGATTGGGATGGCACCTTGATGGACAGCACCGCCACCATCGTGCGCAGCATACAGGCGGCGGCGCGCGACCTCGGTTTGCCGATCCCCCGCGATGAGCAGGCTTCTCACGTCATCGGCCTGGGTCTGCAGGAAGCCATGGCGGCGGTCATGCCCGATATTGAGCACGCAATGGTGCCGAAGATGGTCGAGCGCTATCGCTATCATTACCTGACGAAGGACCCGGAATTGGTGCTGTTCGCCGGCGTACGCGAGATGTTGAATGAATTGTCGCAGGACGGCTATTTCCTGGCGGTGGCCACCGGCAAGAGCCGGGTCGGCTTGAACCGCGCCATGAACGCGGCCGGCCTGCTGTCGATGTTCGACGCCACCCGCTGCGCCGACGAAACATTCTCGAAGCCGCACCCCGCCATGCTGCAGGAATTGACAAGAGAATTGGGTCAGGATATGCGGCGAACCCTGATGATCGGCGATACCACCCACGACCTGTTGATGGCGAGCAATGCCGGCGCTGGCGCCATCGCCGTCGAATACGGCGCCCATCCGGTCGCCCACCTGCGCACCTGCCAGTCGCTGTTTTCCGCCAGCAGTGTGCCGCAGTTGCACCAATGGCTGAGCGAGAACGCCTGATGACGGACCTGGCAGCGGCCTTGCCGGTCGGCGCGTCCGGCGATCTGCTCGAGGGCGGCCATGGCCTGCGCTTCCCCGTGTTTGCCTACGGCGCTGCCACCACCGGTTTCGTTATTCGCAAGGGCGGCCAGGTGTATGGCTATCTGAACCGCTGCGCCCATGTGCCGATCGAGCTGGACTGGGCCGAGGGCGAGTTTTTCGAATCGAGCAAGCTATATATCATGTGCCAGACCCATGGCGCCATTTACACACCCGAAACCGGCATCTGCGCCGGCGGACCCTGCAAGGGTGGGCGCTTGCGGCCGATTGCCGTGGCCGAAGCGGACGGCCGCATCGTCTGGATGCCGGACGAGGTAGTGACGGCCCCGGCAGCGGCCGAGTAATCCCGATAGCAGGTATTTTGACTCTACACTGACGATCCATGAGCGAAAACAGCAGCAAGCAACCCGACAGCCTGCCCCTGGGCGCGGCCATTACGCCCGAATGGGAACGCAGCACCCTGGAAAAACTGTTGATGGCAACCGTGCGCGAGCAACGCGCGGCGCGCCGCTGGGGCATCTTTTTCAAGCTGCTGACCCTGGGCGTGATCATTTTCGCCCTCTGGGCCTATCTCGACAGCACCGGCACCGACATCGAAAACATGGGCAAGCACACCGCCCTGATCGAGATCGACGGCGCCATCGAAAGCGAGGGCAGCGGCTCGGCCGATAATGTCATCCCCGCGCTCAATAAAGCCTTCAGCGACCTCGGCTCGGTGGCCGTGGTGCTGCGCATCAATAGCCCGGGCGGCAGTCCGGTGCAGGCCGGCATGATCGTCGACGAGATGATTCGCCTGCGCAAAGCCTATCCCCATAAACCCTTGTATGTGGTGACGGACGAGATCTGCGCCTCGGGCGGCTATTACATCGCCGCCGCCGCAGACCGCATCTACGTCAACAAGGCCAGCCTGGTCGGCTCGATCGGCGTGTTGATGGACGGTTTCGGTTTCACCGGCACCATGGAAAAGCTCGGCGTCGAGCGCCGCCTGCTTACGGCGGGCGAGAACAAGGGTTTTCTGGATCCTTTCAGCGCCCAGTCCGACAAGCAAAAGGCCCACGCCCAGGCCATGCTCAACGAAATCCACCAGCAATTCATCGGCGTGGTGAGAACCGGGCGCGGCAAACGATTGAAGGAAACGCCCGAGATGTTCAGCGGCCTGTTCTGGACGGGCAGCAAGGCCATCGAGATGGGCCTGGCCGACGGCTACGGCAGCGTCGAAAGCGTGGCGCGCGAGGTGATCAAGGTCGAAGACATCGTCGACTACACCGCCCACGAAGGTTTGCCGGAGCGGGTGTTGAAGAAATTCGGCGCGGCGGTGGGCGCCGGCGCCGTCAAATCGGTGTATTCGAATGTCAAGCCGCAGCTGAGGTAAGCGGGAGGGGCCGTGTAAGTTTTTTCCGAACGGCCTACTTTTTTCCTTGTAAGTTCGGCGCCATGAACTATATTGAACGCGTAGTTCACCACAAGGGGCCGACATCGACAACACGGCAGCACCAACAACTTCGAATCGGACTACTTGCCGCAGTCAGCATGCGGCTTAGAGCGAATTTTAATTCCTCGTTGGATCTCTTCGGAGGTCCGGAAATGGCGGCGCAATGCCGCCATTTCCTATTGGATAACGGTTTTTTGCGGCGCCCCGGGCGGAACGTTGGCGATCCGCCCGCGCTGCCTGTTCAATCGGCCGTGCTGCGGGCATTGCGAAACACGGTATAAAACATGGGGCGACTGCCGGGGAAAGGGAGGGCGGCGCCATCGCAAGCTTCGGTAGGCGCGGGTGAATGGCCGTACTGGCCGAAGCCGCCATCCGCCAGCCACTGTTGCAAATTGTTTTGCGCTTCGGTGAGCCAGGCCGCGCGCGCCGGCATGTTGATGCCGCCGCCGCCCACATCGGCGCCGCTCCAGCGCGAGATGGCCAGATCGGCCTGGTAGCGGGCCGCCTGTTCCAGCGCGCGGCTGGCGTGCAGTTCGGCCGGGTTCGCCGGAAACGTGCCGTCGCGGTCTTCGTCGCCGTTATATATAACTGTCATGGTTTCCTCAATTCGCTGTGGGGAATTCCTACAAAAAGGCTAGGGAATTCTCGGAAGTTGGTTAGGAAGACTCCTAACGAGAACCCACTGTAGCAACCGTCCCGACCGCCACATTTGAGATTTCGCAAACTCATTGCTTTCCGCTGATCAAACATTTCCCAGCCTACAGCGTCGCCGCCGGTCGTGACGGCAACAAGTCGCTTCTGTTAAAGTCTCGCCCATGAGTAAATTATCCCTGGACCGCATCTTGCAATCGCAAGGTTTCGGCACCCGCAAATATTGCCGCGCCCTCATCGAAGACGGCGACGTCGCCGTCAACGGAGCCGTGCACGACAACTACAAAACCATCTTCGAGATGGACGGCCTGACCCTCACCGTGTTCGATGAACAATGGCCGGTGCGCGAGAAGGTCTACATCGCACTGTACAAGCCGGCCAACTTCGAGTGCTCGCGCAAGCCCAGCCACCACCCCGGCGTGCTGACCCTGCTGCCCGAACAATTCACCTGGCGCGACGTGCAACCGGTCGGGCGGCTCGATCACGACACCACCGGGCTGCTGCTGATGAGCGACGACGGGCCGTTCATTCATGCGCAATCGTCGCCCAAGCGGCACGTGCCGAAGGTGTACCAGGCGACGACGGCCGAGCCGGTGACGGACGCGCTGGTCGAACAATTGCTGGCTGGGGTGCAGTTGCACGACGAGCCGGCACCGTTGAAGGCGATCAGCTGCGTTGCGCGCGGTGAGAATTTGCTGGAAATCGTGCTGGAGCAGGGGAAGTATCACCAAGTCAAGCGGATGTTGGCGGCGGCGGGGAATCATTGTGTGCACTTGCATCGGTCGGCGATCGGGTCGGTGCTGCTGGATTCCCTGAATATCAAAGAGGGAGAATGGTGTTTCATTGATCCGTCGGATCTTGACCGTGATGCAGGCACAGCTGGATTTATCAAGCTACTAGCATGATAGTTTTTGCGGAAGTCTGCTTTTTCACGCAAAAGCGGTGTCGACGATGGTTCCATATTTACCAACTTATTCGTTGCGTGTATTGAATTATTGAAATAGTTAACGAGTGGTGAAGTTAATAGTTGTCCATTCCAGGATTGAATTCGCATGAAACACTCGGCTGCGGCGCATTACTGGCAGTGCTGAAAAATTCTCCAAGAATTCCACAAATTGCGTTGGGGATGTTGGTTGCAGGCTTGGGTTCAATATGCTTCGCCGTAGGGACGCTGGGCACGTCTGCCTTCTGGAATGCGCGGACATGGACTGTAGAAGCGTTCTATTTGTACACCTCGCTCGCATTCGTATTCACCTGGCTTATTTGGTGGACGATGGAAAATGAACACTCTTTACCTGGTCGTTTGCTGTCTGCTCGCCCCTTTACGTTTACCGGGAAAATAAGTTATGGATTGTATATGTGGCATCCAATATGTTTTAGCACAGTAAGCAAATTGTTCGACCGGATTCCCATGCCGATTTCTTTCGTGAGCAAACCACTAGTATCGCTGGGAGTTGCATGCATTGTTGCAACTGCATCTTTTTATCTATTTGAAAGACATTTTCTTAGATTAAAAGACCATGTGAGTCGCAGGGCGCCCCGCGCGGTAGCATTGTCTTAAAGTGATGTAGCGTTGTAAAAATGTCACTGGTTTTGTCCGAGTCATATTGGCGCTCATCTGCTCTAGACAGATTTTTCGGTTACGAATCTGAGCGCGATTTTTCAATTCGGGTACAATCTCGGCAAAATCAGATCGCTCGTTCCTCCAGGTCAGTGCTCGCCTCTGCTAAGGAGTGCTTGTCTCGGCTCGGTCACTTCATTGGTAGTTTAAAGTCAGAAGAGAGGTGCAGATGTGCCTCAGCGCTCCACGACCACAGGATCGCGTTACAGTCGGACAACGACCATCAGGGGCGCACTCGCCAGCACTCTGGCAGAAAACGTGTGTCAAGCGGCGGCCTGGCGGCGTGCCGGCGAACGTGGGTAACTCAGCGGCCAGCGACTTTGTAGACGCGTCTCCGTTGATGATGCGCTAAGTGAAATCTATACCGCCACTTGCAGCTCCAGTATCACGTCGTTAAGAACATACATAAACAAAGGTAGCATGAAGAAGATCTTTTCGTATTGCAACAAATTTCGGCATTGGGCATATCTGGTTGCGTTGACCACTTTGCTCTCGGCGAACGCGTTTGGACAGCAGTCGCGCCAAATGCCGCAACAGTCTGAGAGCGCGGAGGCCAGTGATCGTGGACTACCGACAATCACAAATATCCGTCAGGATGCACGTCAACCTTCGTCGCAGGACCCACAACGTGCGCGACGTTCGACGCAGGTTGACCGGCAAGCGCGTGTCGAATCAAGCAACGATTCAAAAGATACTTTCGGCACTTATGTGCAAGGTGTAACCGGTGTTCCACTTCAGGTATTTGGCAAAAATTTGTTCACTGACGTACCGTTGACGTTTTCGCCGTTTGAATCGTCCCAGGTTAACGGCGACTACGTGATCGGTACTGGAGACGAACTCCAGATTCGCGGGTGGGGAATGATCACTGTCGATCTAACAACTACGGTTGACAGAAGTGGCGCCATTTATGTTCCCAAAGTTGGGACCGTGAAGGTTGCGGGGGTGAAATATCGTGATCTCCAAGCATATCTTAAGCAGGCAATAGGCAAGACGTTTACCAATTTCGATCTCACTGTCAGCATTTCGCAAACTCGGGCGCTGCAGATCTACGTCGTAGGTCATGCGGTTCGCCCTGGTACGTACACCCTCAACTCCATGAGCACTCTGCTGAATGCCCTGTTTACATCTGGCGGTCCTGATGCAACAGGTTCGATGCGAAATATCGAGCTCAAACGTGGGAACGGCACAGTGACGATGTTTGACCTGTACGATGTGCTGGCAAAGGGCGATAAAAGTAAAGATGAAACGTTGCGTGACGGCGATGTTATTTACATCCCGGAAGTCGGTCCGCTCGTGGCTTTAACCGGAAATGTCAAAACTCCGGCCATATTTGAGACAAAAGGACGCACGTCCTTGGCTGATTTGATTGGCTGGGCAGGTGGAGTGGATTCAGCTGCGGAAAAGAAAAATATAATCATTGAGAAAACTGTCGACAACAGTTACACACGAGTAGCCGAGTTGGTTGGCGATTCTGGTGATATTAGCCAAAAATTGACAGGGATTATGGTTTCGCCTGCTGATGTGATACGTGTGTTCTCACCTGATGCCGTGCCAATTCAAGCGAATTCTCAGGTCGAATTTGTCCGCATATCCGGTGAGGTGAAGCAGCCTGGGGTATTCCAGCTTCGTAAAGGGGAAACCTTACGTGAGCTCATGTTCAGAATTGGTGGCACCACTGATGCCGGCTATCTTTTCGCTACGCAGGTAAAGCGTGACTCCGTAAAGCGTTCACAGCAAGCGCGACTTGATGAATTGGCTGATCGCTTCGAGCGTACCATTGATGAAGCTGCAAAAAGTCGATTGGCTAGCACCACCGATAAGGACGTGTTAACTATTCAAGTCGCTGAGCAGGAACGTCAACGGCGTGTTGCGCAGCAAATGCGATCGGTCAAGTCGGAGGGACGAATCGTACTGGAGTTGGATGGCGCGGATGCGGCACTGAAGAATTTGCCTGATTTGCCATTGCAGGATGGAGACAGCATTTTCGTACCACGCAAGCCCGGAACGGTTGAAGTAATCGGCGCCGTTTTTCAGAATAATTCTTTTATCTTCAAGCAAAATCGTACCGTGCAAGACTACCTTTTGCTGGCAGGCGGCGCCACAGATTCCGCGGATACTTCCGAGATTTATTTGGTACGTGCGGACGGCACAGCGCAAAGCGGACGAAACAGCGGCTGGTTCAACGGTGTCCGTAGTTTGAAAATAAACCCTGGAGACACTATCGTCGTCCCAGAAAAGATCGAGCGTGGTAGTTGGCGTCAGGCAATTAAAGAGTGGACTGCAATCTTCTACCAATTTGGACTCGGTGCTGCCGGCCTCAAAGTACTGAAGAATTGATCCATTAGCAAAATGTGAGTTTTGCGTCGAAACAGAGAAAGGTATTGATGTCTTCGCCACCGCTTAGTAACGCGCAACATCCCGGCACTGATTCATTAGCAGAAAAAGGGGTGCTTTTGGATTTGTTGATAATAGTTGGACGCTATAAAAAGCTGATTATCGGAGTGACGGTGCTAGCCGCTCTCCTCTCGATGGCAATTAGTCTGCTCTTGCCGCCGATCTTCAGCAGCACGTCGAAGATCATGCCACCTCAACAGCCTCAAGCGGGGGGCGTTGCCGCCGTGATCGGACAACTGGGAGGGCTTGGCGGCGCCGCCAGCAGCATTGCCGGGTTAAAAAACCCTAATGATTTATACGTAGGCTTGTTGATGAGCCGTACGGTCAGCGACAACCTTATTTCGCGCTTCAAGTTGAAGGAGCGCTATCGCGTAGGGACGATGGACGAAGCGAGAGTCGCCCTCGCCAACGCTACTGTGATAGCCAATGGTTTGAAAGATGGCTTGATCTCCGTCACGGTTTTCGAAAAGGAACCGCAATTTGCTGCAGATGTGGCAAACGCGTACGTTAATGAATTGATCAAGTTGACGCAAACAATGGCGCTCACCGAAGCTGCAAAAAGACGCGTATTTTTCGAAAAACAGTTAAAAGACGCGCGCGACGACCTCGCCGCTGCCGAGATCGCCTTGAAAGCGACGCAAGAACGCACCGGTATGATTCAACCGGATGGTCAGGTACAAGCAATCATTTCCAACTTGGCACAGTTAAAGGGGACTATTGCAGCAAAGGAAGTTCAAATTAACGCAATGCGCACATTTGCAACCGGCCAAAATCCAGATTTGATGCGCGCTTTGGAGGAGTTACGTTCGTTGCAGGCTCAAGCTTCGAAGCTCGAGCGGACTCAACCATCGGGTAGCGGCGATCCGATGGTCCCAACTGGAAAAATTCCGGAGATTGGCGTGGAATATGTTCGAGGAATGCGAAACGTGAAGTATTACGAAACGATTTTTGAATTACTTGCCAAGCAATTCGAGTTGGCGAAAATTGATGAGGCGAAGGAGTCCTCCGTCATTCAAGTATTGGACAATGCGGTTCCGGCCGAGAGGCGATCGAAGCCTCAACGTACTCTAATTACTCTGATGGGCACGTTCGCCGGTGCTGTATTGGCCGTGTTACTTTCGTTCGCGCACGCCGCATACGTCCGGAATCGCGTTGACAGTGCCAAGAAGCAGCGTTTTGACGATCTTTCGAACGCGTGGCTTGGCAAGTGACCGCACGCCTGCTTGATTGGTTCCGCCACTATAGTGCCCGATAAATTTACCTTAAATGAGTTTTAAATGATTCCGTTGGTTAAGGTTGGACTGCCCGATAAGTCAATAATGATGCCGGCACTCGAGGAAATCTTGTATAGCGGCCAGATTGGAGAAGGCGATGCGGTGTACAGGTTCGAAGCGTCGTTTGCGCGCACATTCGGCTTAGGGACCAGCCTTGCAATGAGCAGCGGGACAGCCGCTTTGCATACCTCGCTAGTTCTGGCGGGGGTCACAGCCGGCGACCAGGTCATCACAACTAGCATGACTGCGGAGCCGACAAACGTCGCGATCCTGCAGATAGGTGCGGTTCCCGTATTTGCCGATGTCGATGCAACCTCAGGGAATATGGATCCAGCATCAATCGAATCTTTGGTGACAGAGAAGACCAAGGCAATCTTGATTGTGCATTACGCAGGCATACCAGTGCGGTTGCAGGAAATCCAAGCTGTGGCAGTGCGGCACGGTATTCCGGTCATAGAGGATTGCGCTCATGCTTTGGGTGCACGATACGCTGGCGTCGGTGTTGGAACTTCGAGCGAGTTCGGCATCTTCTCGCTTCAAGCGATCAAGCATATGACCACAGTCGACGGCGGTGTTTTGGCTTTGCGCGATGGCGACATGTTGAGGGACGCGAAGAAATTTCGGTGGTTTGGACTGGAGAAGGGAATTCCGCGAACTGAGGTTGATATTACCTCCGTCGGGTACAAGTACAATATGAACAACGTTACCGCCACTATTGGGAATGCTCAACTGGCGGATATCGATGCGCGCGTAATTTCACGTCACAAGGCGAACGGTCAATTTTTCGATGCGGCGTTCAGTGCAATTCCCGGATTGGCGGTGCCAACGTTCGATAAGCAGGCAGAACCGAGTTATTGGCTATACACAATCTTGTCGGATGACTCCAACGATGTCGAACGCCGCCTTCAAGATATCGGCGTATCTGCGTCAAAGCTTCATCGGCCCAATCATCATCATTCTATTTTCAAGCCGTTTGTCGGCGCGTTGCCTAATCTGGATATTTATTACAAGCGCATGATTCATATTCCGTGTGGTTGGTGGATTGGCGACGAAGATCGGGAGCGTATCGTCGACGCTCTGAAAAAGGGTTAATGTGAGTTCGTTAGAGTGCAAGTCTGTCGCGCTGTTCGGTGTTGTGAATACACCGGAGATGGAAGACAGAGCGCTGGCCGTGCTACGGTCCGGGCGCGTGGCATCGGGCGAATACGTTAAGAAATTTGAAGAGGGTCTTGAGCGGCTGTTAGGTCAGTCCAACGTAGTAACTACTGTCGATATGACCAGTGCAATGCATCTGGCCTTGCACTTGGCTGGAGTTAAGGCGGGCGACGATGTCATGACATCGGCATTTGCCTGCATGTCTACAAATTCTGCTATTGCAGCGATCGGCGCGAGGCCTGTCTGGGTTGATATGGCTGCGGGATGCGCCTTCGTGGACGTTGACGATTTTATCTCAGCGATAACGCCGAAGACCCGTGCTGCGATTCTTTACCACGTCGCAGGCTATCCTGGACCTGCCAAAGAAATTGCGGCGGTTTGCCAAGCACGCGGTATTACATTGATTGAAGATTGCGACAACGCTTTATTGGCCACGTTCGAAGGTCGAATGGTTGGTGATTTTGGCGACTTTGCAGTCTATTCGTTTTATCCGAATCGCCAGATCAATACGACTGAAGGGGGCGCCCTCGTCTGCAGATCTATAGAACATGCTAACCGAGCGCGTAAATTGCGCCGTTTTGGCATCGACGGCGCTACTTTTCGCGGCGCTACCGGCGAAATCAATCCATGCTCGGATATTCCGGAAGTTGGCTGGTCGATTACCATGAACAACCTGTGCGCAGCACTCGGAGCAGCGCAGTTGGATAGCGTCGAATCTAGGATAGATAGAACTCGCGCCAATGCGTTGTTTCTCAAAGAAAGCTTGGCAGAAGTTGTCGGTGTACGCTTCGCTGAAATTTTCCCTGGATCAAATCCGGCTTACTGGGCACTGCTGATCAATGTCGAGAATCGGAATGCTGTGCTGGCGAAGTTGAAAAGTGCTGGTGTACTGGCCAGCACCCTGCATCAGCGCAACGATATTTACACGTGTTTCCATGCAAGCGATCGCGCTTTACCAAATACCGAGATCTTTCAGCAGACTGTCATCGCCTTGCCATGTGGCTGGTGGATTGACGATTCGGGACTTCGACAGGTCGTAGCAGCGGTGGTCGCGGCAGTGAGCAACTAAATCTGTCCTTCGTGAGCCATTCATCGTCACCGGTTAAATCTACGACCGTATAATGTTCGAAGTCGCTTTTATCATATTTTTTAATTTTCACTTAACAAAATGTTTAATAACAAAGTATTGATGATCACGGGTGGCACTGGCTCGTTTGGCAACACCGTTCTCAACCGGTTTTTGAATACGGACGTAAAAGAAATAATTGTCTTCTCTCGTGATGAGAAAAAACAAGAGGACATGCGTATTGCCCTGAATAATTCCAAGGTAAAGTTTCACATCGGCGATACTCGTGACTATCAAAGTATTGCGCAGGCAATGGTTGGTGTCGATTATGTCTTTCACGCTGCGGCGCTGAAGCAGGTTCCGTCTTGCGAATTTTATCCGATGGAAGCTGTGCGGACAAATGTGATCGGCACGGAGAATGTGCTCAATGCGGCAATCGCTAATCATGTTAAACGCGTGATTTTGCTCAGCACAGACAAGGCGGTTTATCCTATTAACGCCATGGGCATTTCCAAAGCCATGGCTGAGAAAGTTCTGGTTGCCAAGTCGCGTACGGTGCGCAGCGGTGGGCCAATCATGTGCGCAACCCGCTATGGGAACGTTATGGCATCTAGGGGCTCAGTGATTCCGCTTTTCATTGAGAAATTGAAGGCAGGGCAGGCATTGACCGTCACCGATCCCGCGATGACTCGCTTTCTGATGTCACTGGAGGACTCGGTGGACCTTGTCCTGCACGCATTTGAACACGGGCAGCAGGGTGATATTTTTGTTCAAAAAGCTCCTGCCAGCACGATCGACGTCCTCGCACGGGCAATCCTTGAGCTGTTCAAAAGCGACACTTCCGTTAAGGTAATCGGCACGCGGCACGGTGAGAAACTCTACGAGTCGCTAGTGTCGCGTGAGGAAATCGCTAAAGCTGAAGACATGGGCGCCTATTTCCGCGTTCCAGCCGATAACCGTGACCTCAACTATGACAAGTTTATTCTTGATGGCCAGCTTGAAGTCAATCAGACCGAAGACTATACGTCGCATAATACTGAGCGGCTCACGGTTGAGCAAGTCAAAGAATTGCTGCTGACTCTTGACTACGTCCGGTCAGAGCTTGTGAGCGTTTGAAGGTGTAGGGAAGTTTGAACGTGGAGAAGTTCACATGAACAATTATGAATTGGTGGGTCCAGGTGAACTCGTGGTCGGAAAAGAGACGTCCATCGGCAAGGGCACGAAGTTTATTTTCCGTGGCCCTGGAACGGTAACGCTTGGCGACTACGTCGCAATTGGCGATAACGTAAAAGTGATCGTTGAAAGTGGTTCGGTTTCAATCGATGACTGGACTACCCTGCATCCCGACACACTTGTTCTCAGCAAAGTTGGCGTCTCGATTGGTCAGCATTGCTGGTTTGGACAAAATACCATACTTGACGGGACCGGGGGCTTGCGAATCGGCAATGGAGTTCGTGTCGGCATGTATTCGCAAATCTGGAGCCACATCGCAGCAGGTGAGCAAATCGAAGGGTGTCTTTTCTTTTCAGCAGATCCTGTTGAAATCGAAGACGATGTCTGGCTTGTCGGATCCTGTACTGTTGGTTCAAATGTCAGAATTGGTCGCCGCTCCGTTTGCTTGAGTGGTTCAAACGTCACGAAAAGTCTGCCTCAGAATATTGTTGCTGCAGGCTCGCCCGCGAAAGTAAAAGAGTCGATCAAGGCATACTGCGATATAACGCTCGAGCAGAAATTTGCGATGATGCTATCTTGGTCCGATGAATTTTGTAGCAATTCAAACGGTCGATTCGAAAGTGCGGGGAACCGCGCAGACATCATTGAAATCCATTCTTCGCAGGATGGCGCGCTACATATATTCAAGCATCGCGCTGATTATTTCGGTTTCGATGCGCCTGCGAATTGCGGAAAAATGTGCGTGGAATCCAAGACATATTCAAAAAGTTTTCTCCCGCTCGAGGCGGTTTTTATGCGCTATCTCTCCGGGAATAAAGCTAGATTTTATCGAGACACGCATACTTCGTGCAATTTGACCTATGGCGACGCTATCGAAGTTCCCTCTGCGCTTTGAAGATGCTCACCGAATGATTAGAAGAAATATTGCCGCAAATGTCGTAAATCGCATTTGGGGCTTTGCGTCCGTTTATCTGTTCGTGCCATTGTACCTGAAATATTTAGGTATCGAGGCTTATGGTTTGGTTGGGTTCTATTCCACTTTACTTGGTGTCATGGCATTCGCCGACATGGGATTTTCGGCGACATTAAATAGGGAATTGGCGCGCCTTTCGATCGGAGATGATCCCTCTGCCATGCGAGACCTCGTACGAACTTACGAAGTCAGTTATTTATATATCTCTGCATTTCTCGCTGCCGCGGTGTATATGCTTGCTCCCTTTATCGCTGAGAGATGGTTGAAGACGAATGCGATGCCGGTAGCGGAAATTGCTACCATAATTAGAATCATGGGTGTTTCGGTTGCCCTGCAGCTTCCTTCAGGGCTTTACATCGGTGGGTTAATGGGGTTGCAGCGGCAGGTCCAAGCCAATTCGCTGCAGATAGCATGGAGTGTTTACCGTGGGGGCGGCTCCGTTCTCGTGCTGATTATTTTTCCTCCCACTATATTTGCCTTCGCAGTGTGGCAGCTGCTTTCGAACGTGGTGTACTGTTTTACGGTTCGACGTAGTCTGTGGTCAGCGCTTGGAAGAGGAGGGGCATGGCCGCCCGCCAAATTTCGACGCTCGGTATTTCATAGCACATGGCGTTACGCGTCAGGAATGACAGGGATGGCGGTGGTGTCGATCGTGTTAACCCAAATCGACAAGCTTGCTGTCAGTAAAATGCTGACGCTTGAAAATCTCGGGTTTTATTCCCTTGCGGGCGCGTTAGCGGCAGTACCTTTGCTTGCCGCAAGTCCTGTTGCAGCTGCAATCTTTCCAAGATTTACTGCGCTGGTAGCGATCGGCGGTCGCACAGAGCTGATCCGTCTCTACCACAAGACAAGTCAGTTAGTTTCACTCACAGTTGTGCCCGTGAGCATAGTATTGGCGTTGTTTTCGCATCAGGTGTTGGTGGCGTGGACGGGTTCTGAATCTACTGCAACCAGTACGGCCACAGCCACTTCTTTATTGTTGTTGGGGCAGTTGATGCAAGCCTTAACTTTAGTGCCCTACTATGTTGCCCTGGCGCATGGTGATATCAAATTGAATTTACGAGTCGGGATGGTCTCTGCAGTGTTGATCACTCCATTGCTGCTCTATTTGGTTGCAAGGTATGGTGTTATCGGAGCAGGCGCTTCTTGGTTGATTGTGAATATCTTGAGTTTTTTTCCATATATGTACTTGTTTCATCGAGCGCTGTTAGCCGGAGAATTTCGTTCGTGGTTCTGGTCTACCGTCTGTGTTCCTTTAGTGGTTGCAACTCTGTGCGTGTACTTTTTTCGCGAGGTTATGCCGACGCTAAACTCGCGCATTTTGATTTTGCTTTATCTGAGTATGATCTGGTCAGTTACGACTGTTCTAACTGCAGCTTTCATTCCTATCGTGCGGTCGTTTGCTGCCTCTAAAATCACGCAATTTTTAGGATTGATTCGTGGATAATAAAGTGTTTAAGACTGTTGCTCCTTTGCTGAGTATTGTCATTGCAACAAAAAATCGGGTCCCTTACGCGAAATCGGCAATTGAAAGCATACTTTCGATTGCTGACACTCGGCTTGAATTGATTGTGCAAGACAATAGCGATACTGTCGAGTTGCGCGAACACGTTTTGTTAAATGTAAATGATTCACGAATAAAGTATCGTTACACTCCGCCGCCTCTCTCTTCGATTGGAAACTTTAATCTCGCGCTTGAGTTAGCAACTGGAGAATACGTCTGCTTGATTGGCGACGACGATGGAATTAATCCTGAGATTCTCGAAGCTGCGGCTTGGTCGAAAGAGCAGGGACTTGATTCACTTGGTGGGGGCTGTAAGGTAAATTATTTATGGGGCGGCACTGGGGCTCCGTCGACGGTGTTCACTCAGGTGAGTGGTGAAAGACTGACCATTTCGGAGTTCAAAGCGAAAATTACACGGGTCGATATTGAGAGTGAATTGCTTGGGTTGATGCGCAATGGAGGTGTCTATTATCTGGATTTTCATCTGCCAAAGCTTTACCATGGTCTGGTGCGCCGGGAATGTCTTGAGGAAATCCACCAGCGTACGGGGGAGTTTCTTGGTGGCCTTAGTCCTGATATATTCGCTTCGTTATCGATTGCCTGCATTGCTAAAAAAGTCGCTGTTACAGATTATCCACTAACTATTCCCGGCGCATGTGGAGCGAGTACTTCGGTTACAGAGGGTGCCATTAAGAAACACTCCAAAAAACTTGAGGACGCGCCTCATTTCCGATCCAGAGAGCATTACTCATGGTCGGAACTTATCCCGCGTGTATATAGTGTTGAAACAATATGGACGGATTCTGGGCTGGCTGCGCTACATGCGATGGGTCGCAACGATTTGGTAGATCAACTGAACCTGCCCCGCTTGGCGGCTTTCTGCATGACGAGGAATAAGGGCGTTACAAAGATGGTGATGCAGGGATTATGGCACGGTGTTCGTGCGCGCCGCGGTAGCGTTCCGATGGCGGCGGTATCATTGTTGATCAATTTGGTTACAGGTCCGGGCAACGCGCTACTAAGACGTGTTTGGAACCGATTCATGATGATGTGTGGGAGACGTGTCACTCACACGATTTCGGGATTGCAGGACATGGTGCAGACATCGCATGCGCTGACCAAATTCCTTGCGGATCGCAAGCTTAGCTTTGCCTCTTGCCGACATTCGTACGACGCAGATTCTAGATAGTTTCATGTACATCGTAACACTCATTCTTTCTGATTTATCCGAGATAAATGCAAGCGTTAGTTTTGAAGACCCAATTGAATAATTCGACACAACGCTCTCCGATCGCCGTATTTCTTCCGACGCTAGAGGGTGGTGGTGCGGAGAAGGTCATGCTTACGCTTATCAACGGATTTTGTAGGCGCGGAATTGACGTTGATGTAGTGCTCGCGCAAGCTCGGGGTGCATATCTGAGTCAATTGGATCCCCGCGCCAGGGTCATAGATTTCAAGGTGAAGCGTGTGTTGTTCACGCTGATGCCACTCGTCCTTTATTTGCGCCGAACAAAGCCGCGCGCTCTGCTTTCCGCAATGGACCACTGCAATGTTGTAGCTTTACTGGCGCGTGGTCTTGCGCGCGTTCCGACTCGCGTAGTCATCAGTGTGCATTCGAATTTTACGAATAACAATGCGAATTCGGGTTCTGCGCAGGGGCGGTCGGCGAAGTATTGGGTACGTCCGTTCTATCACCGGGCCGATGCAATCGTGGCGGTTTCCGCTGGCGTAGCGGCGGATTTATGCGCATCGCTAGGCTTTGGTATAGATCGAATCCGGGTGATCTACAACCCAGTTGTGACACAAGAATTTCTTCGGATGGCGGCAAAGCCGCTAAATCACCGCTGGGCCGGGTCGTGCAATATTCCTTTGGTGCTTGGAGTAGGGCGCCTGACGGCTGCTAAGGATTTTTCCACCTTGCTACGTGCATTCGTGCTGGTGCGAGCCCAGCGTAACGTCCGCCTAGTCATTTTAGGCGAGGGCGAGGAGCGTCCTGCGCTTGAAGGTCTCATCGGTGAGCTCGGTTTGAGAGACGATGTCGAGATGCCTGGTTTTGTGGACAATCCATTCTCATATATGCACGCCGCTTCGCTATTTGTACTTTCGTCCTTATGGGAAGGCTTCGGTAATGTTCTTGCCGAAGCGTTAGCGTGCGGCACCGCAGTTGTCAGTACCGATTGTCCCAGCGGGCCGAGCGAGATTCTTGAATATGGTCGTTGGGGCTCCTTAGCTCCAGTGAGTGACCACGCTGCGCTGGCGAACGCAATGCTCTTCGAACTTGATCGAGGGCCGCGGGAGAATGTGCAAACGGCGAGCCGGGAACGGTTTGCTGAAGATAAGATTATCGATCAATATTTGGCTACAATACTATCCTGATCGCAGCATGGCGTGAGTCAAACGAATGGCTAGTTGATGCCGTCTCACAAAATTTCCCCACTCATTTTATTGAGTTATCCACATGTCCGCTGGCCTATCCCCCGAGTTGCTCTTTGCAGCCTTTTGTATTTTTTCTTTTGGCATGGCGATCTCATTGCGTTTGGTGTCGGTTCCTTCCGCACTTGCAATCACATGCATTAAAGTGGGTTTGCCGCTTTTTTATTTTGCCTATTGCTTCGACGTCGACTGGGCATTGATTGACGGGTTGCATTATTTTTCAAGTGGACAAGAGTTGCGCGCCGCTGGATATTCTCCAATCGATATGTTCGACCCGGAAGCTGTGATCGCTTCCATGGTCATTGCTGGAGGTCACCACGTTCTTTACGATTGGTACAATGTTATTGCGCAATGGTTGTTTGGCGAAATTTATGCCAGCGCTGTCTTTCTGAATGTTGCTTTGACTTTTTGGGCGGCATTTATTCTTAATCGAATCGCGTTAAAGTTTGATTTTTCACAAGCTTACGCAAATGGTCTGTTCATATTTTTCCTATTGCATTGGGAATTGCTTTCTTGGACAACGGTCGCCAATCTTAAGGATACTCTGGTACTGTTCCTGACGGTTTTAACATTTTACCTCGGAATTAATTATTCTCTCTTGCGCCGCAAGCGCGATATTTTTCTCATTTGCTTACTGCTATTTCTTTTTTACTGGATTCGTTTTTACGTGCCGTTGCTCATGATCGCCGCACTTACGGCGTATGCGGTACCAATGATGAAAGGACGGCGCCGCCTCATTGTTTTGGTTACTGTGATCGTCGCGGCAACAGCGTTTGTTGCTGCTATCGGACTGAATGGTCTCGTCGATGACGCTGGGCAACTGGCGCTCGGTCCGGTGATTTTGCTCGGTACCTTCAAAGTGATTATGGTGCCCAGGCCTTGGGGTATCGATCCGGACTATTCGTTTTTAACCATTGCAGCTGTGCTGCATTGGATATTTGTCGTACCTGCGGTGTTAGGATTGATTTCGCTATGGCGCGGTCGCCCGGGGTTGCGATGTATGATTATTTACTTCGTCATTATCTTATTGTTTTATGGTGCTTTCGAAGAGCTGCAGGGGGCTCGCCAACGAATTCAAGTCCTCTTTATTTATGCCTGGGCGCAATTCCACTTCATGTGGCAAATGTTGCATAGTCTGCGGCGTGACCGTGTCAAATTAGGTCCTGCTTGTGTATAATCTTTGCCTGCGATACGGCAGTCGCGCGCCCGGCCGGCAAAATGGGTTCGAACTGGCATTGATTCAGCGGAACATACCTGTCGGAATGGCAATTTAAAATGCGTGTTTTACACATTATCGTCGGTCTCGATGTTGGCGGCGCTGAAATGATGTTAAAGCGTCTTGTAGAGACCGCGTTGACGGAGTCCTCGAGTACGCATTCCGTAATTTCTCTCAGCAACCTGGGTACGATCGGTCCCCAATTACAGGCGATCGGTATTGACGTATATGCCCTCGGCATGCGCACTCTGGTGGATATCCCGCGCACCATGTGGCGCTTGCACGCGGCAATTCGTCGGCAGGACCCGCACATCGTGCAGACTTGGATGTACCATGCCGACCTTTTGGGAGGTGTGGCAGCTCGACTGGCCGGAGTGGAAAATGTAATTTGGGGTATCCGCACCACCGATATTAACGCAACGAATTCTAGGTCAACCGCGCTGGTTCGAACCCTGTGCGCTCGCCTTTCGCGCATGATACCGAAGGCAATCGTGTGCGCAGCCGACGCATCGCGCCGTTCGCACATAAAAATTGGCTACGACGCGGCTCGCATGGAAGTAGTGCCGAATGGATTCGATATCCGTCGGCTCTCAGCCACGCCACAACAGCGTGAGTCGATGCGTGCGGCGTGCGGTATAGGCAGCACAACGACCATGATCGGTAGCTTGGGACGGTTCCATAGCGACAAGGATCAGCAAAATTTTGTTGCCGCAGCAGGTATCGTTGCAAGCGCCCATCATGATGTGCGTTTTCTGATGGTTGGCCGCGGCCTCGACGAGACAAATGAACAGTTATGCCAGTGGATCAGCGCGACTGGGCATTCGGAGAGATTCATGTTGCTCGGGGAGCGCTCCGATGTTCCGCTTTGTCTTGCTGCGATGGATATCTTTTGCCTCTCGTCACGCACCGAGGGGTTTCCGAATGTCGTGGGCGAGGCTATGGCAATGGGCGTTCCCTGTGTTGTCACCGACGTTGGCGATGCAGCGATGTTGGTCGGGATGACCGGGGTCGTGGTAGCGAGCCAGGATGCTGCTGCATTGGCACGCGGCTTGGAAGCCATGCTCGCGCTCAGTAGCATCGCTCGCGCAGGCCGGGGCGTGGCCGCTCGAGGGCGCATAGTTGCCGAGTTCAGCATGGAACGTGCGCTCGAACGATTCACTGCGCTTTATCGAAGATTATTAAATGAAGGGCATGGCCGATGTGTGGGTTCTTAGGATTTTTTGGTGGTAGGGCGCATGACGGCGCAACACGCGATGAAGACATCTTACGCGCGATGGCGGACAAGATCGCAAACCGCGGTCCCGATGATGCCGGTTACTGGTGCGATGTGGAACATCGAATCGGATTGGGACATCGTCGTTTGGCCATCGTCGATCTCAGCGCTGCCGGCCACCAGCCAATGTCGTCGGCAAGTGGACGTTACGTCATTGCGTTTAATGGTGAAATTTATAATCACTTGTCATTGCGTGAGCAACTCCATTCGGTGGATGGGGCACCCGCTTGGCGTGGTCATTCGGACACTGAAACATTACTTGCTGGATTCGATCTCTGGGGTGTCGAAGGTACCTTGCAGCGCGCTATCGGCATGTTCGCTTTTGCGGTGTGGGATCGCACCGCGCGTACGCTCACGCTCGGTCGCGACCGTCTTGGCGAGAAACCTTTGTATTATGGTTGGCAAGGACTAGGCGAGAGCGCAGTGTTTTTGTTTGGTTCCGAATTGAAGGCGTTAAGGGCTCACCCCGCATTTGCGAGCAAAATCGATCGTGGCGCATTAAGCTTAATGCTTCGGCATAACGCGGTGCCGGCCCCTTACTCAATTTATCAAGATATTTTTAAGTTATCGCCTGGATGCATGTTGACAGTAAGCGCCGGTATTGAAGCGCCGAAAGTGCACCAGTACTGGTCGGCCACGAGTGTGATTGAGGCAGGTATTGCGACCCCTTTTGGCGGCAGCCCAACAGAGGCTGTCGATCACTTAGAGGCGTTGCTGAAAGATGCTATTGGTCAGCAGATGATGGCAGACGTGCCATTGGGCGCATTTCTTTCGGGCGGTGTCGACTCATCGACGGTAGTTGCGCTGATGCAAGCGCAGTCTTCGCGGCCAGTGAAAACGTTTACTATTGGTTTTCATGAAGAAGGCTACAACGAAGCGACTCATGCGCGCGCGGTATCGAATCACTTGGGTACGGAACACACCGAGATGTATGTCACCCCAAGGGATGCAATGGATGTTATTCCGCGCCTGTCGCACCTGTACGATGAACCGTTCGCTGATTCGTCCCAGATTCCGACTTTCCTAGTTTCCCAGCTCGCACGTCGACATGTGACTGTGTCCTTGTCTGGCGATGCGGGCGACGAGCTTTTCTGCGGATACAATCGGTATCAAATGACAGCGAATCTGTGGGGGAGGCTAAATCGTATTCCCCGTCCCGTGCGCCAAATGGTGTCGGCTGGTTTGACTGGCGTCCCGGTACGCCATTGGAATCGCGCTGCCGGCCTGGTGGGGAATTTGCTGCCGAAGGCAGCGCGTTTTGCCAATACCGGCGACAAGTTGCATAAAGCCGCTGGCGTCATGGCGAGCAAGTCAGTCGACGAATTGTACCTTGGGTTGGTTTCGCACTGGCCGGATCCGGCCTCGGTGGTGATTGGCGGATTCGAGCCGCCTACACTATTGAGCGGAAACGCCCCCTGTCTGCGTGGCGCCGACCAAGTACAGCGCATGATGGGGCTGGACATGATGACATATCTCTCCGATGACATACTTACCAAAGTTGATCGAGCAGCCATGGGTGTTTCACTGGAAGGACGCGTGCCATTCCTGGACCACCGTGTGGTCGAGTTTGCATGGACTCTGCCGCAATCGATGAAATTGCGTGACGGGCAAAGCAAATGGGCCCTGCGCCAAGTCTTGTATCGGCATGTACCGAAAGCGCTGATCGAACGTCCCAAGATGGGATTTGGGGTTCCTATCGGCGAATGGCTGCGTGGGCCACTCAGACCTTGGGCTGAGGAGTTGTTGGAGCCGCGGCGCTTGAAAAATGAAGGATTTTTCAATGCCGCCGTGGTTCAGCAGAAGTGGCAAGAGCATGTTTCCGGACGCCGCAACTGGGAATATCACTTGTGGGATGTTCTGGCGTTTCAAGCATGGCTGGATGAACAGTGACATCTACATTTGCTGCGCTGGGCGGCGATCTTGCGGCCTGTGGACGCGGTCGTCGGAAAGCACTCCATTGCGAAGCCAACATCAAGGAGTTTCTAATGCCAATCTGCGGAATGATTGGGCGACTTAAGCCTTTTATTGACGTTGTTTCGCTTCCACGTCTCGTATTCATTAACGACACGAAGCATCGTTCGAGCGTAGTTTTGTTCTGGGTAAAACTGCTGCTTTCGGGGCGGGTGCTTCAACATTTTATGCACGTTCGTCCCGTGCCGTCGAGATCTGTATATTACGGTGCGAGTTGTTGATGGCGGCGCCCTCGCAAAGCCGTAAGCGTCGTCTGTTATTCGTTGTCACAGAAGATTGGTATTTTTGCTCGCACCGCCTACCTTTGGCGCGCGCGGCAGTCGATGCCGGTTATGAGGTATCGATCGCAACGCGGGTTTCGGTGCACGAAGAGGCGATGCGTGACGCAGGTATCCACGTGTTGCCATGGGAAATGCGGCGCGGTTCTACCGGCGTGATTGCCGAAATGGCTGCGGTCGCGAGGCTATGGCGCATCTATCGGAAGGTGCGCCCCGACATAGTTCATCAGGTCGCTTTGAAACCGGTGCTTTATGGCAGTTTGGTAGCGCGCCTGTGCGGCACGCCCGCGGTCGTAAATGCGCTAGGAGGTATGGGATCAATTTTCAATGCAGGATCGTTCAGCAAGCGCGCGATTAAGACAATGATCTTAAACACGTTCAAGCTGCTGTTGTCCAAGCGCGGCAAAGTGTTGATCCTGCAGAATCCAGATGACCGTGATTTAATGGCTCAAGAGGCCGGCGTCGATCCACGCCACATTCGACTGATTCGCGGCGCCGGGGTGAATCTTAAGGAATTTGATGCCGTACCTGAACCGGACGGTTTGCCTATCGTGGTTTTGCCAGCTCGCATGCTGTTGGATAAGGGTGTTGGCGAATTTGTCGATGCTGCACGGCTGTTGAAACAGGACGGCGTGAAGGCACGTTTTGTGCTGGTAGGCGGGATCGATGAATGCAACCCATCAGGCATCCGGCAAGAGCAACTTGAGCGGTGGCGCGATGACGGGCTTGTCGAGTGGGCCGGGCTCCGTCGCGATATGCCGGCGGTGCTGCAGGGTTCTCATATTATTTGCTTGCCATCCTACAGGGAGGGCTTGCCAAAGGCCCTGCTCGAGGCTGCCTCGTGTGCGCGCGCAATCGTTGCAACCGACGTGCCAGGTTGTCGAGAGATTGTCCGTGATGGCGAGAATGGCTTTTTGGTGCCAGCCCGAGATTCAGTCGCGCTTGCAGCGGCCTTGAAGAAGCTAATCCTGTCGGCGCCGCTGCGCGAAAGCATGGGAAAGCGAAGCCGTTCAATTGCCGAGGCCGAGTTTTCGGAGCAAACCGTCATTGAGCAGACACTTGCCATTTATCGGGATCTACTCGGAGAGAATGCCACCGTTTCGGTGCCAGCATTTTTCACCGCTGGACGATGAGCGTCTAGTGTAATGGTTTAGACCTGGAGGCAACATAACAAAATGGCAGCCGACGGGTGGCTTGGACATAGCCGGCGCTCCGTACGCAACAAGCACTCAAAACAGATGGTCGACGAATGGGTGTTTTGGTGGCGGCAATGTGAATGGCTAAAGTGGTTAAATTACCTTTTCGCATAATCAGTCAATTAAATTAAAATTCGTTTTTTGGAAGTAAAGTTGATATGGACTGTAGCGGGCAAACACAAGGTTCAGCATTCAACTTGCGTTGAATGTGATTCCTGGCGCTTCCCGCAAGAAACACCGAAACGCTGGCCTAGCCCTTGCAAACACTGCTCTTGTCGGCAAGGTTGCTGCACACAATCGGCCTACGCGGCCGTGCGCTGGCGGTCGCCGAATGCGGCGAACAGAAAGTGGTCGATCAAACGCTTGCCATCTATAGCGAACTATTGGGCGCCGTCGTGCCTGCGGCCCCGCAGCCAGTGCATCGCGCCACACCCTAGATGTTGATATACATAATGAGGACTTTTCCATGATTTTAGTGACAGGCGCATCCGGCTTCGTCGGGGCGGCCTTGTGCGATACCTTGCGCGTACGTGGCATTGGCCATCGCGGTGCAGTGCGCCAGACTGCGGGCGATAGCCAAGTCGCCGTTGGCGATCTTGGCAGCGACACCGATTGGACGGCAGCGTTGCAGGGCTGCCAAGCGGTGGTTCATCTGGCGGCGCGCGTGCATGTGATGCACGATACCGATGGCGACCCTTTGCGCGCCTATCGCGAGGTGAATGTGGCGGCAACGCTCAATCTCGCGCGGCAGGCCCATCGTGCGGGTGTGCAACGCTTCGTTTTTGTCAGCAGTATCAAGGTCAACGGCGAGGAGACGAAAGCCAAGCCATTTCGCGCCTCGGACCAGCCGGCGCCGGTGGACCCTTACGGTCAATCGAAGCTGGAGGCGGAACTTGCCCTGGCGGCGTTTTCGCGCGACAGCGGCATGGAGATTGTCGTCGTGCGTCCACCGCTGGTGTACGGACCTGGAGTCAAGGCTAACTTCCTCAAACTGATAGGCGTCACCAAAGCAGGTTATCCGCTGCCGTTTGGGCGAGTCAGGACGCGTCGCAGTATGGTGGCTCTCGACAATCTGATCGATTTGCTGCTCGTTTGTTGCCAGCATGCTGCCGCTCCCGGCGGCGTATTTCTTGTTTCGGACGGGCAGGATCTGACGATTGGCGAACTGGTCACCATGATTGCGCGCTCCATGCGTAAGCGAATCGTCTTGTTGCCGGTGCCCGTGAGCGCCATGCGCCTCGTCGCGGGCGCACTTGGCAAAAGCGCCGTCGCAGACCGCTTGCTCGGCGCACTGCAAGTCGACATCAGCGATACATGCTCTCAACTACAATGGGCGCCGGTGACCGACGTGCAATCTGCAATTGATCGCACCGTGGCGCATTTTTTATACACTGAACTTCAGGTAGAGCAATGAAACGAATATTGGACTTTATTTTGGCAAGCGCGGCGCTGGTGGTGTTTGCACTGCCGTTGATGTTGCTCGCGTTAGTGATCAAGTTGACCTCGCGCGGTCCGGTGCTGTATTGGTCCGATCGTGTAGGGCGCGACAACAAGATTTTTTCGATGCCTAAGTTGCGCTCCATGCGGGTCGACACGCCGGTGGTGGCGACACATTTGCTCAGCGATCCACGCAGTTTTCTTACACCTGTGGGTGGCTTTCTGCGTAAGTCGAGTCTCGATGAAGTCCCGCAATTGTGGTGTATTTTGCGCGGAGATATGAGCCTGGTGGGGCCACGCCCGGCGTTGTTCAATCAGCACAATCTGATCGAGCTGCGGACTGCCCATGGAGTGCACACGATCCGACCGGGCCTGACCGGCTGGGCACAGATCAATGGGCGCGATGAATTGCCGATTGCCGAGAAGGTGCGTCTCGACGCAGACTATGTGCAACGCAAGTCGCTTGGTTTCGACGCCAAGGTCATCATGCTCACCGTTTTGAAAATTCTGAATCGCGACGGCATCACCCACTAATTCGCGTGGCGTCTGCCGCGGCGCTGCAAGGCTCCGCGGTCGCTGGGCAACCAAGCATTGCTCCGGCCCGGTAGGCGCCGAAGGCACACCGGCCCATTCGCCCGGTCGGCAATAGACTCGATTGATATCCCATGTGATTTTTGCGCGCGTTGCGCAGCGTTCGCATGCGGAAACGCGCGCAGTTGCGGAGGCGAATCGGCGGTACGGCGACCGCCGCAAGCAAGGACGGCCGCGGCCGGCGCATTTATACCGACATGTTTGCGGCAGCGCCGCGCGCATTCACTGTGATCGGAATGCCACCCGTCCGTGCATTGGACGCATGCGCGTTTTGATGCCAGACATGATCTGCGATATCGGAAGACGGCGCGTATTCACGCACGACTTTTTGCAACAACATGCGAATTGCGCCATGGTCGAAGCGATCGCACGCCTCTTCAAGCTGTTGCAACATCTGCTTCAGGACAGGCCATTCGAATTCGGCTTCCTTGGCACGCATGATGAGAGGGTGGGCTGTGGCGCTGACATTGCTGCCAATAAGCAACTCTTCGTAAAGTTTCTCGCCTGGCCGCAGTCCCACATAACGAATATCGATGGTGCCGTTCGGCGAACTCGGTGTTCTGACGTCCTGTCCGCTCAAATGGACCATGCGCACGGCTAGGTCGGCAATATGCACCGGCTCGCCCATGTCGAGCACGAATACGTCGCCACCCATGCCCATCGCGCCAGCCTGTATCACCAATTGCGCGGCTTCCGGGATCGTCATGAAATAACGCGTGATATCGGGATGGGTGAGCGTAATCGGGCCGCCGGCGGCGATTTGCTTGCGAAACAATGGGACCACTGAACCCGACGATCCCAGGACATTGCCGAAACGAACCATGGAGAAGCGGGTGCCGCTGTTCTGTTTCGCGAAAGCTTGTAACACCAGTTCTGCCATCCGCTTGGTGGCGCCCATTACATTGGTCGGCCGCACCGCCTTGTCAGTCGAGATCAGAACAAAACATTGCACATGCGCGGCGACTGCCGCCTTGGCCATGCTTAAGGTACCGAAGGCATTATTCCGGATACCCTCGACCGGGTTGTGTTCGACCAGGGGAACATGCTTGTAAGCGGCTGCGTGATAAACAGTCTCCACTGCGAAACCGATCAACAAACGTGTGCATTTTTCGGTGTCGAGTACAGAGCCGATGCAGGCGATCAATTCGACGTTCGTTTCAGCGCCGGCTTGCAATTCCCGTAATTCCTGCTCAATCTGATACAGCGCAAATTCAGAACTATCAAGCAAAACCAGGCGCGTTGGCTCGAGGGCAATGATTTGTCGGCAAAGTTCGCTGCCGATCGAGCCGCCCGCGCCGGTCACCATGACGGATTTGCCACTGATGCAGACTGATAGCAACTCGGTATCAGGCGCGACCACATCGCGGCTGAGCAAATCTTCGATTTCGATTTGCCGAACGTCTTCGACGCGCGCTTTTCCCTTGATCAGGTTGCTGATAGGAGGAGTGACCTTGATGCGCAAGGACAGCAGTGCGAGGCGGTCCAGAATGCCTCGTTGTTCTTTACGTGTTAACTGCGGCATTGCCAGCAGGACAGTGCTGACATCATGCTGCTTGGCCAGGCGCTCTAGTTCTCGGGTCGGATACACCTTGACGCCGCCGATGGTTGTCCTGACCCGTTGCGGATCGTCGTCGACAAAAAACATCGGCAGATATTCCGTGCCAGGCTTAATTGCGTTGGCGAGCATGCTTCCAGCCTCGCCGGCACCATAAATCGCCACGCGCATGCGGCTGCCCGCCACACGCTGATTGAAGAAACCGCGGGCCGCGAAGCGACTGGTCAGCACGTACAGGATCGCGCCGATATAGTAGATCACGAACGTCTTGGTGGACATCGCTGGGCCGGGCATCACCAAGGAAAGGCTGCCAAGCAAAATCGTGGAAATGGTGACCCCGACCACCACCGTGGAAATGATTTTCTGATCGATATAGCGCACAACTGCGCGATACAGCCCCAAATTGACATACACCGGGACAGAAATAATACCTGCGCCGGCCGCAATCCACATGTATTGTCCGAGATGCAATCCGGAAATTCGCTCAAAATGCAGGATGATCGCGCAGAAAAAAATCAGAGGAAGGCAAATAACGTCGGCACAAGCGGCAATTAGCTGCTTCTGAATACGCGGAAGATTAAGAACTATGTTTTTCATTTGTAGCATATCCCGGGAGCAGCATAATTGCAGCCCTTACAAAGCCCGAGCCAACAAAACAATAAATCTGGATGGCGAAGCCGCGTAACGAGCGGACTATTCAAGACGGGCGGATGAGAATGAAGGCGTGGCAATACGAAAGTTCTGCGATTATACCGAATGTCCAAGTAGATTGATATTGCAATGACGGCAACTTTGCAGAGGGCCATGGGCGCCGCAGCGAGTATTGCTTCACTGCTTACCGCACGGGCGCCGCACCAAGCGGCGCGGGCAGCCTTCTGACCATCCTTTGCTGGTACACTCGCGACACTATCACTTCCGCGAATTTGTTACACGAATTCGTTGTTTTTTTATTCTCATGTCGTTACACCCACATTCCGGGAAGGCGGCGTCACTCTGCTGGCGGGCAATGTTTTGTTAAAAGTTTTTCGAAATACAATTAAATACACTTGGTGTGGATTTTATCTGTTTGGAGCCGCCCACGCAGTGGCGGCGACGCCGACCTTGGGCGGCCAAAGCGGCTACGTCAACATGCCCAGCGCCCATGTCGAACGCGACGGAACCTTTAGCACCGGCTACAGTTATGATGCGCCGTACGGCGCATTTTGGGCGAGCGCTACGATATTGCCATTCCTTCAAGTCACCGGCCGGTATGTGTCGATCAATGGCATCGCCGGTTTCACCGACGATCCAACTGGCTACGGCGGAAACTATGGCCGTTTCAAGGACAAGGTATTCGACGCCAAGGTCGCCTTGCTGCGGGAGTCTGCTTGGTTGCCTGGTCTGGCGGTCGGCGCGACCGATTTGCAGGGAACTGAATTATTCAAGGGGCAGTATGTCGTCGCCACCAAAAGCTTCGGTCCGACGCAGAATCTCGAAGTCAGCGTCGGCGCCGGGCGGCGCCGTCCGCATGGATTGTTTGCAGGCGCCAGGTGGACACCTGCGAGTGCGCCGGCATGGTCGGTGGTCGCCGAGTACGACGCCAACGATTACAGCAAGGATTACCGGGCCGATAGTACCGCCGCGGGCGAGCGCAAATCGGGTGCGGTGTTGGGGCTGGAATATCGCTATGGCTGGCTGGGCGCCCAGATCGCGCGCCACCGCGAGCACTTCAGCGCCAATTTATTTGTCAGTGTACCCCTTGACCAGCGGGCGTTTGTGCCCAAGCTGGCGGAGCCGAAAATATTCGAACAAAAAGAGGCGCCTCCGCGCGCTTCGATGGCCGACTGGGAGCGGGACGGCAAGGCCAGCGCTGCCCTGGTGCAGTCCCTGGCGGCGCAGGATTTCAAAAATGTGCGGGTCAGCCTCGAGCAAGGGGTTCTTAGTCTGGAATTGACCAATAACCGCATTTCCGAACTGGGGCGCGCGGTGGGCCGGGCTGGACGCACAGCGCTGGCGTTCGCGCCCGCCGGTACCCGCCGTCTGCGCATCGTCTACACCAGGAATGAGCAACCGATCGCGACCTACGAGTTCCTCGACCTTTATGCGTTGAGCTACTATCTTGGCGGATCCATCGACCGCGCGGCGTTTTTGAAAACCGTACTGGTGCGCCAGGCAACGCCACAAGACAGGGTTTTCGACAGCGAGCGTCCGCAATTGCTCGCGGGACTCGGCGACGAGGTGGCGCTCGGTGTCGATCTCGGTCACGACGGTAACGCGGTGCAGTTGCGCTCGGAAGATCGCGAAGCCAACCGCTTGCGCCTCGCCCCCAAACTCGGTTTGTTCTTTAACGACCCGAGTGGCGCTTTGCGCTATGAGCTAGACGCCGCAGGTTACTACGACAAACGTATCGCTACCGGTTTGTATTTCAACAGTGCGGTTACTGCGAAACTGCTCGAGAACGTTTCTGGCGTGACGCAAGCCTCAAACAGCCTGTTGCCGCATGTACGCACCGACGTTGCTGAATATAAGCGTGGATCGCGTATTAAAGTTAACAAGCTATTATTGAACAAATTCGCCATGCCCGCCGAAAATTGGTATGTGCGCGCGTCCGGCGGTTTGTACGAAGAAATGTTCCGCGGCGCCGGCGGACAGGTTCTGTTTGCGCCAGGCGACACCCGCTGGGCCGCTGATCTGACCGTTGATGCGCTCCAACAACGCGGCTACAAAGGCTTGTTTGATTCTCGCGACTATCGCACCGTGACCGCGCTTGGCGCCCTCCATTACCGCTTGCCGTCCGATATCACAGTGACCGCCCGTGCCGGACGCTTTCTCGCCAAAGACAGTGGCGTGCGTCTTGAATTCAAGCGCCGCTTCTTGTCCGGCATCGAAATCGGTGGCTGGTATACCCGGACCAACGGCAACGACATTACCAGTCCGGGCACGCCGACCAGTCCGTATCACGATAAGGGAATCTTTCTGAACCTGTCGCTCAGCGCCATGCTGACCAGCGACACCCAAGCCAGCGCCGCCATCGCCATCGCCCCCTGGACCCGCGACGTTGGCCAAATGGTCGCTTCCCCTGGCGATCTGTATGAATTAATCGAAAAGCCGCGCCGCGATCTGGGCATCGGCGATGGCCTCGGCAATCTCGGCGAGCGTCCCGACGAGCAAACGCTGGCGGCCTTGTATCAGGATCCCAGGCCGTTGGTCAATCCGTGGCCTGCATTCCGCCTGCGCCTGGAGCAGGCGGCATCGAATTCACCCACTTTGCCGGAATGGGCGGGTGGCAGCGTCGTTGCCGGCGCCGCGCTGCTGGCTGGCGCCGCCCTCGACAAGCCGGTCGACAAGTTGGTCAAGAAGCACCAGGAAAACACCGTCGTGCGTACCTTCGGCAATTTCGGCAAGGCCATGCCACTGGTGCTGGTGGGCGGCGCTGGCGCGGCGCTGGCGTTCGGCGATGACCGCGCCTCCAACATCGGCCTGATTTCCATGGAAGCGGTGGCGGCGTCGATCGGCCTGACCCAGGTCGGCAAGTACGCCGTCGGCCGCGCGCGTCCGGGGGCGGAGCAGGGCCCCTGGTCGCAGGTCGACGGCAACCGTTCGAACGCATCCTTCCCATCGGGCCACAGTGCGGTGTCCTTCGCCGCGGTCACGCCGTTCGCCAAGGAATACGACGCGCCGTGGCTGTATGGGGTTGCCGCGCTCAGTTCGGCAGGGCGGGTGGCGGCACGCCAGCACTGGGTGTCCGATACGGTGGCCGGCGGCATCCTCGGTTATGCGGTGGGCAGCTGGCTGTGGCAGTCGCAGCGGGAAAACCGCGGTTCCATCCTGTCGGTGCTGCCGACGCCGAAGTCGATCAATGTCGCCTGGAGCGGTTCGTACTGACCGTTCGAAAAATAAAGGAGCTTACTTTGTCAGAGATTAATATTGCCGACATGATGCGTAGCACGGGCGTCGCATTCGGCACCAGCGGTGCGCGCGGCCTGGTCGAGCAAATGACGCCGGAAGTCTGCTACGCCTACGCGGCGGCGTTCTGGCAAGCGGTCGGCAGCGGCTCGCGCGTGGTGCTGGGACACGACCTGCGTCCCAGCAGCCCGGCGATAGCAGCGGCATGCGCCGCGGCGTTGACCGATGCGGGCGCGGAAGTAATCTATGCCGGCGCTTTGCCGACACCGGCGCTGGCGTCGTTCGGGCGGACCCTGGCTGCACCGGTTCTGGTGGTAACGGGCAGCCATATTCCGTTCGACCGTAACGGACTCAAGTTCTACACCGCCACCGACGAGATCAGCAAGGCAGACGAACAGGCGATGCTGCAAGCGGTGGTGCGCGTGCCGCGGCAAGTGCTGCCGATGGCCCTGCCGGCGCCGGATCCGCGCGCGCAAAGTGACTACCTGGAGCGCTACGCCGGCTATTTCGGCCGTGACTGCTTGCGTGGCATGCGCGTGGCCGTGTATGAGCACAGCAGCGTGGGACGCGATGTGTTGCGCGAGATTCTGACCGCGCTGGGCGCCGAGGTGCTGCCGTTGGGGCGCACGTCGACGTTCGTACCGATCGATACTGAAGCAGTCAGTGCGGAAGACGTCGCGCGCGGTAAAAGCTGGGCCGCCGAATACCGTTTCGACGCGATTTTGTCCACCGATGGCGATGCCGACCGTCCGCTGATCGGCGACGAAACCGGTAACTGGTTCCGCGGCGACATGGTCGGCACACTGTGCGCGCAATTTCTGCACGCCGACGTGGTCGTCACACCGGTGAGCAGCAATACGGCCGTGGAAAAATGCCAGGCCTTCCGCGAGGTATTGCGCACGCGGATCGGTTCGCCATATGTGATCGCCGGCATGCAGCAAGGCCATACCGCCCAAGGAGACATCGTGGTGGGCTATGAAGCCAACGGCGGTTTTCTGCTGGGAAGCGATATCGAAAAGAACGGCAATATACTCAAGGCACTGCCGACACGCGACGCCGTCTTACCCATGCTGGCATTGCTGAGTCTGGCGCGACAGCGTGGCTGTCCTTTGTCGGACCTGGCGCGTGATTTGCCGGCGCGCTTTACGTACAGCGACCGCTTGCAACAATTTCCCACCACCGACAGTGCCGCCCTGGTCGCGTCCCTGCAGACGGACCACGCGGCGCTCGCCGCACTGATGGCCCCTTCATCGGGCGAGATTGCCCGGATCGACACCCTCGATGGCCTGCGCGTCACATTTGCAAACGGCGACATCGTGCATCTGCGTCCATCCGGCAACGCGCCGGAATTGCGCTGCTACGCAGAGGCGGATCAGGCCGCCGTTGCGCGACGCCTTTGCGAAGAATGCCTGGCCCGGGTGCGCAAGGCCGGCTGAGTGCTTGCCGGCTCCCTGTACTAAGGGCTGGCGGCATCTTCCCATCAGAAGTTTTCGTAAACAAAAGCGGCGAACACCGCGGCGCTGGCCAGGCTGAGCACCAGCACGGCGCCGGCCGCGCAATCCTTGGCGATGCCGATGGCGGCATGATAGTCCGGGTGCAGCAGGTCGAGCGCGGCTTCGAAGGCGGTGTTGAGCAGCTCGGCCGCCAGCACCAGAGCGCACATGGTCAGCAGCAAGGCCCACCACAACGGGGCGGGGCGCCGCCACAACAGCACCGCGACGACGGCGGCACAGGCCAGGCATTGGAAGCGAAAACTCGCTTCCCCGCGCCAGGCGGCGCGCAAGCCTTGAAAAGCAAAACCGAAACGCCGGTGGAATGGCTGATTTTTCATCACGATGAACGCTGGTGCATGTGGTTGATGAGCAGGCGAAAAAAAACGGCCGACGAATCGGCCGCTCTACCAAACATTGCAGCGCCGCAGCGCCGTCAATTAATGGTGGGTGGTGGTGCTGTTGCTGTCCGAAACGGCCACTGCGACGGCAGCGACGATCACGCCAGCGACAACGGCGGTCACCACTGGCACGCCAGCGATGGTGCCAGCCATCATTGGAGCTGGAGCAGCTGGCGGAGGAGGAGCGGTGTCAGCGCCGGTCTGGGCGAAGGCTTGAACCGAAACCAGGCTCAGGATTGCTGCGGTAGCGAGAAGTTTTTTCATGGGAAATCCTTAAATCGATTGGAAATGTTGCTTCGGTGTTCATTGATGCTCTCGTATTATAACCATTAACCCCGTCGTGTCTGCAATATTCCGTTTCTCCTCTGAATCTTTGCAAACTAATTCGAGTGGACGTCGGTTATCCACGACAGCTTGCCGATATGCCAAATGATATTTGGAAGGCTGTCGCCGATATACCGCAGCTTTGCACCCTTGTTCCTCGGATTGCTTTGAAGCACTACCTTGCATAATCTGTCCTGTCGTCGCCCCGCCGCATCCGGTGGACGGGCGCGGCGGGCGGAGAAAACATGGCAGAAGAAAGCGACGCAGAAAAGACCGAACCCGCTTCACAGAAGCGCCTCGACCAGGCGCGTGAAGAAGGCGACGTTCCGCGCTCGCGTGAACTGGCGACTTTCGCCGTGCTGATGGCCTCCGGCGCCGGCCTGTGGATGACCGGCTCCGGCATCATGAAAAGCCTGAATACGGCCCTGGTGTCGGGCCTGGCGTTGACGCGCGAACAAGTTTATAACCCGGACGTGCTGCTGCGCCGGGTCGGCAGCGACATCGCCGACGTCCTCATCACCTGCCTGCCGGTGGCGTTCGCCGTCATGATCGTCGCCCTGGCCGCCCCGTTGATGATCGGCGGCTTCCTGTTTTCCGCCAAATCCTTCATGCCCAATTTCGGCAAGCTCAACCCGGCGCGCGGACTGGGCAATATGTTTTCCAAAAATTCGCTGGTCGAACTGCTCAAGGCGATTGCCAAGACCCTGGTGGTCGGCAGCGTCGCCTGGCTGGTGGTGATGAGCCAGAAAGACGCCGTGATGGGCCTGGCCGTCGAATCGGTGGGCGCCGGCAGCATGCACATGATCAAATTGCTCGGATCGGCCTTTTTGTTCATCGTCGGCGGCCTCGGTTTCATCGCCGCCATCGACGCTCCCTATCAAATGTGGCATTACGCCGACAAAATGAAGATGACGCGCCAGGAAATGATCCAGGAGCACAAAGAGTCGGACGGCAACCCGCAAATGAAGGGCAAGATCCGCCAGATGCAGCGCGAGATGTCGCGCCGCCGCATGATGGCCAATGTGCCGACGGCCGACGTCGTCGTCACCAACCCGACCCACTACGCCGTCGCCTTGAAATACGCGGACGGCCAGGGCGGGGCGCCGCGGGTGGTCGCCAAGGGCGCCGACGAGGTCGCCGCCAAGATCCGCGAAATCGCCAAAGAGAATGGCGTGGCCCTGCTCGAAGCGCCGGCCCTGGCCCGTGCCTTGCACCAGCACACCGAAATCGACGACGAGATTCCCGAAGCGCTGTACGCCGCCGTGGCCGAAGTGCTGGCCTACGTGTTCCAGCTGCGCAGCTACAAAAAGGCGGGCGGACGCTACCCTGACCGGCCGACCAAATTGGCGGTGCCGCGCGAACTCGATCCGCACGATCCGCTGTTCGAGAGCAAATTCGGCAAGCCGAGTACGAAGCAAACGAAACCTGACAACAACGACGGAGCCACCTCATGAACAACTCGATCCGACTGCCCGCCTGGATGAGCGCCATGGGCAACAGCGGCAGCGCCCTGGCAGCGCCGGCCATCATCATCCTGCTGCTGTCGATGATGATCCTGCCGCTGCCGGCGTTTATTCTCGACCTGTTTTTCAGTTTTAACATCGCCCTGGCGGTGATCGTGCTGCTGACCAGCCTGTACACGGTCAAGCCGCTGGATTTCATGGCTTTCCCGACCATCCTGCTGGTGTCGACCATGTTGCGCCTGTCGCTCAACGTCGCTTCGACCCGCGTGGTGCTGACAGAGGGCCACACTGGCGGCGCGGCTGCCGGCAAGGTCATCGAAGCCTTCGGCCACTTCCTGATCGGCGGCAATTACACGGTCGGTATCGTGGTGTTCATCATCTTGACGATCATTAACTTTACCGTGGTCACCAAGGGCGCCGGCCGTATCGCCGAAGTGGGCGCCCGTTTCGCCCTGGACGCCATGCCCGGCAAGCAGATGGCGATCGATGCCGACCTGAACGCCGGCCTGATCGCCGAAGACGTCGCCCGCAGCCGCCGCCAGGAAGTGGCGCAGGAAGCGGAATTCTACGGCGCCATGGACGGCGCCTCGAAGTACGTGCGCGGCGATGCCGTGGCCGGCATCATGGTCACGGTCATCAACGTGGTCGGCGGCTTGCTGGTCGGCTTGCTGCAGCACGACCTCGGTTTCGCCCAGGCGCTGCAAACCTACACCTTGCTGGCCATCGGTGACGGCCTGGTGGCGCAGATTCCTTCGCTGATCATCTCGGTCGCCGCCGGTATCGTGGTGTCGCGCGTCGCCAGCGACCAGGACATCGGCGCCCAACTGACCAACCAGCTGTTTGCCAAGCCGCAAGTGCTGTACATCACCGGCGGCATCATTCTGGGCATGGGCTTGATTCCCGGCATGCCGAACCTGGTGTTCATCATGCTGGGCGGCGGCCTGTGCGGCATCGCCTACATGATCAACAAGAAACGCCGCGCCGCCCCGGCCCGCGAAGAAGCGGCAGCCGCGGCAGCAGCCGAGGCCGCCGCGGGCGCCGCCGCGCCGTCGTCCGAACAGGAAGAGGCCAGCTGGCAAGACATCATGCCGGTCGACACCCTGGGCCTGGAAGTGGGCTACCGCCTGATTCCCCTGGTCGACAAGGCGCAGGGCGGAGAATTGCTCAAACGCATCAAGGGCATCCGCAAGAAATTCGCCCAGGAAGTCGGCTTCCTGGCGCCGCCCGTGCACATCCGCGACAACCTGGAATTGAAACCGTCGGCCTACCGCATCACCCTGAAGGGCGTGGAAGTGGGCAGCGGCGAATCGCTCAACGGCCAGTTTTTGGCGATCAATCCCGGCATGGCCAGCGGCACCTTGCCGGGCCTGGTGACCACCGATCCGGCGTTCGGTCTGCCGGCCACCTGGATCGACGCCAGCCTGCGCGACGAAGCGCAAAGCATGGGTTACACCGTGGTCGATGCCGGCACGGTGGTCGCCACCCATCTGAATCACTTGATCACCTCGCACGCCTCGGAACTGCTTGGCCGCGCCGAAGTACAGGCATTACTGGATCACTTGGCCAAGGAATCGCCGAAACTGGTGGAAGACCTGGTGCCGAAAGTGGTGTCGCTGTCGACCTTGCAAAAAGTGCTGCAAAACCTGTTGATCGAAGGCGTGCACATCCGCGATATGCATTCCATCATCGAGACCCTGGCCGAGCACTCGGTGCACACCAACGATCCCAATGAACTGACCGCGCTGGTGCGCGTCTCCCTGGGCCGCGCCATCGTGCAGCAATTGTTCCCCGGCGCCGCCGAGCTGTCGGTGATGACCCTGGACAACCGCCTCGAGCGCTTGCTGATGCAGGCGATGGGCGCCGGCGGCGACGGCAGCGGCATCGAGCCGGGCCTGGCCGATACCATCGCCCAGCAGGCGGGCAACGCCGCCGCCCAGCAGGAAGCCATGGGCCTGACCCCGGTGCTGCTGGTACCGGCGCCGTTGAGGGCGCTGCTGTCGCGTTTCCTGCGCCGCGCCTTGCCGCAACTGAAGGTGCTGTCGCACAGCGAGATTCCGGAATCGAAGACGATACGGGTGACAAGCCTGGTGGGCGCGGGCTGATGCGAGAAACGGCGGGCCCCGGCCAGCGCGTATAATCCTGCCTCACGACATGTAGCGGAGGCGCAGTGCCGCCGCGGTTCTTTCCACTGTGCCGAGAGCGTATGATTTTAGTGACGGGCGGCGCTGGTTTTATTGGCGCAAATTTCATCTTGCAATGGACTGCACAGTCGGACGAGCCCATCGTCAATCTCGACAAGCTCAGTTACGCAGGCAACCTGAATAACCTGCTGGCGCTCGAGGGCGATGCGCGCCACCATTTTGTGCATGGGGATATCGCCGACCGCGGCTTGCTGAGCGCTTTGCTGGCAAGCCATCGGCCGCGCGCCGTATTGCATTTCGCCGCTGAAAGCCACGTTGACCGCTCGATCCACGGACCCGGCGCTTTCATCGACACCAATGTCAACGGCACTTTTGCCTTGTTAGAAACAGTGCTGGCGCACTGGTCGGCGTTGCCATCGCCTGAGCAGGCGGCGTTTCGATTTCTGCATGTTTCCACCGATGAAGTGTTTGGCTCACTCGTAGCGGGCGAAGCGCCGTTCACGGAGCGCAGTGCTTATGCGCCGAACAGCCCTTACTCGGCGTCGAAGGCTGCCGCCGACCACCTGGTGCGCGCCTTTGGACGCACTTACGGCTTGCCGGTGCTGACGGTGCACAGCGCCAACAATTACGGCCCCATGCAGTTCCCCGAAAAGCTGATCCCGCTGTTTATCGCGAATGCCCGCGGCGGCATGCCGCTCCCCTTATATGGCGATGGCTTGCAAGTGCGCGATTGGTTGCATGTCATCGATCACTGCGCCGCCTTGCGCCGCGTGCTTGAGGATGGCCGGCCGGGGGAGGCCTACAACATCGGCGGTGGCAACGAACACAGTAATTTGGAAGTTGCGGAGGCTTTGTGCACTGTGCTCGATGAGCTGGCACCGAAGGAGGAGGGGAGCTACCGCTCCCTGATCGCCTTTGTCGCCGACCGGCCCGGCCACGACCGCCGCTACGCCATCGACGCCGGCAAAATGCGGCGCGAACTGGGCTGGTCGCCGTCGCGCACATTTGCCGGCGGGATCCGCGATACAGTGCGCTGGTATCTCGGCAACACGGCATGGGTCGAGACGGTCCGCTCAGGCGCATACCGCCACTGGATCGAGCGCCAGTACGGCCCTCGCAGCTCGGGAGCCGCTGCATGACACGCGCCGTCAAACGCAAAGGCATCATCCTGGCCGGCGGATCGGGTAGCCGGCTGTTTCCGGTGACCCTGTCGATCTGCAAACAACTGCTGCCGGTCTACGACAAACCGATGATTTACTATCCATTGACCACTTTGATGCTGGCCGGCGTGCGCGACATCCTGATCATCTCCACCCCGCAGGATACGCCACGTTTTCAGGAACTGCTGGGCGACGGCGCCCAGTGGGGCTTGAACATCAGCTACGCCGTGCAGCCCTCGCCGGACGGCTTGGCGCAGGCTTTTTTGATCGGCAAAGAATTCATCGGCAATGGACCGTCGGTCCTCATCCTTGGCGACAATATTTTTTACGGACACGCGTTTGCCCAGCAATTGAATTCGGCCAGCCAGCAAGCAGATGGCGCCACCGTGTTCGCTTACCATGTGCAAAATCCGGCGCGCTACGGCGTTGTCGAATTCGACGAGCAGGGCCATGCCGTCAGCCTGGAGGAGAAACCGCTTACGCCGAAGAGTAATTATGCCGTCACCGGCTTGTATTTTTACGATAAACAGGTATGCGATATTGCCGCCGCTATCCGCCCTTCAACGCGGGGCGAACTCGAGATTACCGACGTCAACGGCGCTTATCTTGCGCGCAAGCAGCTGGATGTCGTCGTGCTTGGCCGCGGGATGGCTTGGCTCGATACGGGCACCCACGAGTCGCTGCTGGAAGCGGGGCAGTTTATCGCCACGATCGAAAATCGCCAGGGATTGAAAATCGCCTGTCCCGAAGAAATCGCCTACCGCAAGCGCTACATCACCGCCACCCAGCTGGAAGCGCTCGCCCAGCCCCTGAAAAAAAATGGTTACGGCCAGTATTTGCTACACCTGCTCAATGAAACCGCCTTTGATCGATGAGCGGAAACACCACTTTCGCCGAGGTGCTGCAGTTTGCTCCGCCATTGCTGGGCGACGCGCTTGGCAACAGCTACCGCAGCTTCGATGCCGCCGCCTTCGCCCGCCGAAGCGGCCGCACACTCGAATTCGTGCAAGACAATCATTCCCGGTCGCTAAAGAACGTGTTGCGCGGTTTGCATTATCAGTTGGAACAGCCGCAAGGCAAACTGCTGCGCGTAATAGCCGGGGCGATCTACGATGTGGTGGTCGATGTCAGGCGCCACTCACCGACCTTCGGCAAATGGTCCGGCATCGAAATGTCGGCTGCCAACCGACTGCAGCGCTGGGTACCGGAAGGATTCGCGCATGGTTTTCTGGTCATCGGCGACGGCGCCGAACTGCTGTACAAAACCAGCGCTTATTGGGCGCCTGCGGCCGAGCGCAGCATCTTGTGGAACGATCCAGCCATCGGTATCGAGTGGCCGCTGGACGGTCCGCCGATCCTGTCGGCGAAGGATCGGGCGGGCAAGCGGCTGGCCGATGCCGCCGTGTTTCCATGAAAATCCTCCTCACCGGCACCAGCGGCCAGGTCGGCCACGAATTGCAGCGCAGTTTGCAGGCCTTGGGCGAAGTCGTCGCCGTCGACCGTGCGCAAATGGATTTGTCCGACCTCGACCAGGTGCGCGATGTCATCCGCGCCGTCAAGCCCAACCTGATCGTCAACCCGGCCGCCTACACGGCGGTCGACAAGGCCGAATCGGAACCGAATCTGGCCATGCGCATCAACGGCGAAGCGCCCGGCGTCATGGCGGAAGAGGCGAAAAAACTGGGCGCCGGCATCGTGCATTTCAGCACGGATTATGTGTTCGACGGCACCAGGCAGGGAGCGTATGTCGAAACCGATCCGACTGGCCCGATCAATGTCTACGGCGCCAGCAAGCTCGCCGGCGAACAGGCGATCATGTCCGCCGGCGTGCCGCACTTGATCCTCAGAACGAGCTGGGTGTACGGCACGCGCGGTAAAAATTTCCTGTTGACGGTCCTGCGGCTGGCCGCCGAGCGGGACGAATTGCGCATCGTCGGCGACCAGTTCGGTTCGCCTACCTGGAGCCGCACGATTGCCGACACGACTGGTCAGCTGCTGGCGCGCCTGGATGCCAAAGACGGCGTATTGGCGGCGATTGCGGGGGAGCAGGGCGGTATATATCATCTGACATCGGCAGGCAGCACTTCGTGGCATGGATTCACGGAGCAAATCGTCGCCCATCCCTCGGTGGCGACGAAACCACGGGTGACGGCGATCGCTACCATTGACTATCCTGTGCCGGCCAAACGCCCACAGAACTCGGTCATGTCGGGCGCCAGATTGGCCGCGCTGGGGATCGTCTTGCCGTCCTGGCAGACCGCCTTGAAGCTCTGCCAAGATTGACGTTTTGACTGTCGGAGGGAATAAGGGTGAATTCACCCGCCTTTTCCCCCGATGGTTTCCGTAGGGCATCGACAATAATTGTAACTGTGAGAAACGGGAGTGCCGCATGGGCGAGCACCGAAGTGGAATCCAGGAGCTTGCTCGATGAACGTCAAAAAATTTACCGCTGCCACCTCGCGTGAAGCCCTGCGCAAAGTGCGTGATGCGCTGGGACCCGATGCCGTGATCCTGTCGAACCGCCCGGTCGACGGCGTGGTCGAGATCCTGGCCCTGGCCAATGACGACGTCGCCTCGATTTCTTCGCCCGCCCATGGCAGCGAGATGGCCCAGCCGGCGCCGCGTCTCGACCATACTTTGGATACCGCCGCCCCGCTCAGCTACGCCAACCGCCGCGCGCCGCAGCCGCAAGCCCAGCAAGAATTCGCGCCGGCCATCGACATGGCCGCCATTTCCTCGATGATGTCCTCGGCGATCGCCCACGCCAAGGACAGCGCCGCCGCCGAAATGTCGGCCATGATGCATGAAGTTCGCGCCATGCGCGGCTTGATGGAAACCCAGCTGGCCGCCATTTCCTGGGGCGCCACCGCCCAGCGCGAGCCTGAGAAAGCCAATGTGCTGCGCGACATGCTGGCGGCCGGTTTTTCCGCCACCCTGGCCCGTTACCTCATCGAAAAAATGCCATCCGGTAAAAGTGGCCCGGAGTCCATGCGCTGGATTAAGACCGTGCTGGAACGCAATCTGACCAGCATGACCGACGAGGACGAAGTGCTCGACAAAGGCGGCGTGTTCGCCCTGGTCGGCCCGACCGGCGTCGGCAAGACCACCAGCACGGCCAAGCTGGCCGCCCGCTGCGTGATGCGTCACGGCCCTGAAAAACTGGCCCTGATCACGACCGACGCCTATCGTATCGGCGGCCACGAGCAACTGCGCATCTACGGCAAGATCCTCGGCGTGATGGTGCACTCCGTCAAGGACGAAGCCGACCTGCGCATCGCCCTGAAAGAATTGCGCAACAAGCACACGGTGCTGATCGACACGGTCGGCGTGTCGCAGCGCGACCAGATGGTTACCGAACAGGTCGCCATGCTCAGCGAGACGGGCGCCGACGTCAAACGCCTGCTGTGCCTGAACGCCACGTCGACCAACGAAACCCTTAACGAAGTGGTGCGTGCCTACCAGGGCAGCGGCCTGGCCGGCTGCATCATGACCAAGATGGATGAAGCGGCCTCGATCGGCAATGTGCTGGACGTCGTGATTCGCCAGAAACTGCGCCTGTTCTATATCTCGAACGGCCAGCGCGTGCCGGAAGATTTGCATCTTGCCGACCGTGCCATGCTGGTCGACCGCGCCTTCCGCCTGACCCGAGACGGCGGCAGCCAGTTCGAAGACGGCGACTTGCCCCTCTTGATGGCTCAGGCCGGCACCCTGCAACACGGCCTGCGCGAGGTGTCGCATGGCTAATTTCGATTTCGACCAGGCCGAAGGCCTGCGCCGCATGCTGGCGGGGCCGCGTCCCCGCATCGTCACCTTCCTTTCCGCCTGCCAGCAAGACGACAAGGGCGCCATGCTGGTCAACCTGGGCGCTTCGCTGGCCCGCGCCGGCAACGACGTGCTGATCGTCGATGCCTGTTCGACCGAATATGGCGTGGCGCAGCGTCTCGGCATGTCGCACGGTTCCAGCCTGCTGCAAGTGGCGCGGCAGGAATGCGCGCTGAACGAAGTGGTGCGCCAGGCGCCGCAGGGTTTTGGCGTGGCCACCATGAAGCGAGGCGCATCGTGCAGCCTCGACGATGCGCGCCGCCTGGCCAAGAGTTTCGACGTGCTGGTCAAGCAGAGCGGCATCGTGATCGTCGACGGCGAATTCGGGCCCGACGACAGCTTTCCGGTGCCCATCATGGACAGCGCCGAGATCGTCGTCCAGGTCGGCACCAGCGCCGCTTCCATCACCGCCGCCTACAGTTTAATTAAAAGACTGTCGCAGCAATTGGGCCGCCGGCCCTTCGGCATCCTGGTCACGGGCGCAACGGAAGCCGAGGCGAAGCTTGTATACGATAATATGTGTTCCGCAGCAAGCCGTTACCTGGCCGTGCAGCTGACTTCGATGGGGTCGGTGCCGGCCGACGAATACCTGCACCGTGCCGCCCGTCTTGGCCGCGCCGTCGTCGATGCCTTTCCCCTGGCAGGCGCTTCGGTGGCGTTCCGCCAGCTGGCCGGCCGCTTTGCCCGTGCAGGCGTATCAACACTCGGGGGACAGACCCGCTTTGGCGCCTAATTTAAAGATCAATGTATAACGTCAAAGGGAAAGCCGACAAGAACCAGCTGCTGACGGATCACATGCCGTTGGTGAAGCGGCTCGCCCACCACATGAAGGCGAAGTTGCCGCCCAGTGTGGAAGTCGACGACTTGATCCAGGCCGGCATGATCGGCTTGCTCGACGCGATCTCCCGCTACGAGGAAACGCACGGCGCCCAGTTCGAAACCTACGCCGTGCTGCGCATCCGCGGCGCCATGCTCGACGAACTGCGCAACAGCGACTGGCTGCCCCGTTCGATGCGCCAGAACATGAGAAAAATCGAGGCGGCCATGGCCAGCCTGCAGCAAAAGCTGGGCCATCCGCCGACCGAATCGGAAGTGGCCAAATCGCTGAAAATGTCGCTGGCCGATTACCAGGACATGCTGGCCGACGGCGGCGGCCACCAGCTGGTGTATTACGAAGATTTCCACGACAACGAAGGCAACGACAGCTTCCTCGACCGTTACGCCACCGACGATGAAGATCCCCTGCGTGCGCTGCTCGATACCGATTTCCGCCAGGCCGTGATCGACGCCATCGACGCCTTGCCGCCCCGTGAAAAAATCCTGATGGGCTTGTACTACGAAGAAGAAATGAACCTGAAGGAAATTGGCGCCGTCATGGGCGTGTCCGAATCACGCGTGTCGCAATTGCACACCCAGGCCGTGGCCCGCCTGCGCGCAACTCTCAGGGAGCAGGCATGGACTGGGCCAGCGTAATCGGGCTGGCGCTGGCGCTGGCCGGCCTGTTCGTCGGCCATGCCATCGATGGCGGCAAGTTCGCCTCGCTGGTGCAGCCGGCCGCCTTCGCCATCGTCGTCATCGGCACCGCCGGCGCGGTGCTGCTGCAAACGGAAGCGGCCACTTTCGTGCGCGGTATCCGCATGCTGCGCTGGGTGTTCATGCCGCCGCCCAGCCAGAGACAGAAGCTGGCGAGAGACATCGTCAACTGGAGCCAGACGGCGCGCCGCGACGGCTTGTTGTCGCTGGAAGGGCAGATGAACCGCGCCACGGATAAGTTCGTGCAGAAAGGCCTGCGGTTGATGATCGACGGCATCAATCCGGACAAATTGCGCGGCTTGCTGGAAACCGAGATTTCCGCCTACGAATTTTCGCAGCGCCAGGGCGCGCGTATCTGGGAATCGGCCGCCGGCTATTCTCCCACCATCGGCATCATCGGCGCCGTGCTGGGCCTGATCCATGTGATGGAAAATCTGTCCGATCCTTCGCGCCTGGGCGCCGGCATTGCCGTCGCTTTCGTGTCGACCGTCTACGGGGTGGGGCTGGCCAACCTGTTTTTCTACCCGGTCGGCAACAAGCTGAAAGCCATCGTGGCGGAGACGGTGGCCCAGTACGAAATTTTACTGGAGGTGTTTTACGACATTTCCAGCGGCGATCATTCGCGGGTGATCGACGAGAGAGTGGCCAGCCTTCTCTCGAGGGATTAATTTGTGGCGCGCAAAAAATACGTCGAGGATTCGGAAAACCATGAACGCTGGCTGATTTCCTACGCCGATTTCATTACCTTGCTGTTTGCTTTTTTCGTCGTCATGTACGCCATCTCGGTGGTCAACGAAGGCAAGTACCGCACCCTGTCGGACGCCCTGGGCAGCGCCTTCGGCGGCAAGGCGGCGGTCGGCACCGCCGGCCCGCGCGCCGAGATGGCGCCGCCGATCGCCTTGCCCAATATCGTCGCCAAGCGCCGCGCCGAAGCCATGCGCCGCGAGAGAGAACGCCTGACCACGCTGGCACGCGATCTGACTTCGACCCTGGCGCCGCTGGTGAAAGAAGGCAAGGTGCGGGTGACGCAGAACAGCCGCGGCGTGTCGGTCGAGATCAATGCGAGCGTGCTGTTCAGTTCCGGCGACGCCACCCTGACGCCCGATTCGCGCGAAGCGCTGGCCGCGCTGGCCGTGCTGCTCAAAAACGATCCCCATGCGCTGCAGGTGGAAGGGCATACCGACAACCAGCAAATCCGCCGTCCCGCGTTTCCTTCCAACTGGGAATTGTCGGCCGCGCGCGCGGGGGCGGTGGTGCGCCTGTTTGCCGATGCGGGGGTGCCGCCGGCGCGCATGACGGTGGTCGGGCATGGGGATAATATTCCGGTGGCATCGAATGACACCACCGATGGACGGGCGAGGAATCGCCGGGTGGCGGTGACGATTCTTTCCGCGTTGCCGGACACCACCACGGAAATACCTTCGAAGTAAGCGCCCTGCTGCACACGCCGCAATTCAATTTGTAACTTAGAGCAAACCCACTATGCGAACCTCCGGGGAGCAGTGCACAATGCCGCCATTCTCAGTCTGGAGCAGTCGATGTTCAATGCAATTCAAAAACGCGGCAAGCTGTTCGCCGCCATCGCCGGTATGGCCGGCGTGCTCGCCATGACGGCCATCAGCTCGGGTGCCGGCGCCCGTGACGGCGTCGCGCCGGTGATCAGCAGCAAGGTGGCGGTGGAATCCCACGAAGGCCAGGTGCTGGCCAAGCTCACCATCAGCAACGACAGCGAGCGCACGATTTACGTGCCGCGCGTGTTCACCCTTGAGGGCGAGCCGGAAGGCAATCTGTTCGAAGTGCGCGACAGTTCGAACGGCGATCCACTCGACTTCATCGGCATGATGGTCAAGCGTCCGCCGCCGACGAAGAAGGATTTCGTCGCCGTCAAGCCGCATGCCAAGCTGTCGAACACCCTCGACATCAGTAACTCTTACCGTTTCGTGCCGGGCCGCCATGCTTACCAGATCAGCCTGAACGGCAGTTATCTGGCGGATTTGAGCAAGCTGGAGCAATCCACCCGCATCGAACCGACCGCCGCCATGTTTGCCCACGTCGGCCAGTGAATAGCTTGATCGATAAAAAAAGCCGCTTGCAAGCGGCTTTTTTTAATTCAGCAAGACGATTTATCCCGCCACGAAGCGCCGCGACGGCGTGCTCGACGTGGCCTGGCCGTTGGCGCCGTAAAAGCCCGCCTCGCTGCTGCCGGTCGGGGTGCGCATGGCGTTCAGGGCGACCTGGGTCATGGTCAGTTGCTTGTTGATCAGCATGCCGTTGACCCGGTTCAGTTCCTTGGCGGCGCGCGTGCGGTTGAGCAGATCGGTCCACTGGGCGCGCGCTTCGGCGCTGGCTTCGGCCAGCCAGGCGGCCATGCCGGTTTCGCTGGCGGCGAAGCCGACCGTGCCGAGCGCCAGGTGGCGGCGGCTGGCGAGGGCGGCGGCCTGCTGCACCAGGGCGGATTTTTGCGGGGTGATCTGGTCCAGCCCATCGCTGTCCGCGCTGACGAGGAACTGCTGTTCCTGTTGCATCAAGCCGATCAGGGAACCGATCGTCTGTTGTTCGTCGAGCAAGGTGGCAAGTGGACTGGTCATGGTGAATTTAGCGTTTGCGGGAATGCAGCAGGTCGCGGACTGTTTCCAGCAGGCCGTCAGCCACCTTCCCGGAGTTGACTTGGAACTGGCCATCGGCGATGGCCAACTTGATACGCTCGACTTTTTTGGTGTCGAATACGGCTGTGGCGCCGCTGGCGCCGGCCAGGGCCTGGCCTTGCGACGACAAACGCACACTGTCGGTCGGCGGCTGGCTGGTGGCCGCGGCGCGCTCGGCGCTGCGCGCGCCCGCTGCCGGCGTATTTGCCGTCGGCAGTGCGGGGGTGCTTTTTGGGGTGTCGTTAATTTTCACAGCGTCTTCCTCTCTGACCGGCGCAAACAACGCCGGGATATGCGTAAGTAACGGCGACTAATGCCCAAACTTTAGCGCACATCAAGGAGTTTCATATACTTGATTGGTCAAGTAATTCTAAAACACCACCTCGACCAGTCCGCCAATCTGGGCAATACCACTGATCACGGCGCCGGCCGGCGTGCGCACTTGCACCACCTGGCCTTCGCCCGCCGTACCGATGGCGCGGCCTTCCGCCGACACTTTGAAACCGGCGCCGCTGGACACCACGCGCACCGCCTGGCCCGACTGCACCACCGGTTTCGACTTCAAGCCGTCCAGGCGCAGCGGCGAACCGGACGGCAGGGAAATATTGCTGGTGCGGCCGACCGCCTGCGCCATGTCGGTGACCACGCCGTTCGGCAACGCCGCCAGGTCGCCCTTGAGCATCACCAGCTGCGACTGGTCGATGGGCTGGCCCTGGGCCAGCGGCACGCCCGCGGCGACGTATTCGCCGATTACCGAGACCTTGGCCTGAATATACACTTTCCATGCGGTCGGTGCGCTGCAGCGCAGGCCGACCGTGGTATTTCCCCACACCCGCGCCCCCGGCTGCAAAAACGCTTCGGGGGCGGGGCAGGGCGCCAGCTGCATGCGGGCGTCGAGCGGGCGGATCTCCACTTTGACTTCGCCCGGCAAACCGGCGCCTTCTTTCACGAGAAATTGCTCGGCCACGGTTTTCAGCTGCCCCAGATCCTGGTGCGCCTGCGCCTGGGCTCGAGAAAAGGGGGCGGCCAGCACGGCGGCAAGGACGAATAGCAGTCTGGTAGAGATCATAGTTAAGCGAAGCGCCTCGGTGGAATGATGCCATCTTAGGCCGCATGATTCCTCCACGAAACATCGAATAGCCCCACTTTGCCGCGCCTTCTCGTTCGATTGGGTTGCCGTGCGTCTACGTATTATCGATCCTGTCCTCACAAGTTCACCCACCCGGAGCTGACATGGTTAGCAAACTCGACGATTACCTGCGATTCAACGAAGCGGCACTTGGCCTGCGCGCCCAGCGCCAGCAAGTGCTCGCTTCCAATATTGCCAACGCCGATACGCCCAACTACAAGGCCCGCGACATCGACTTCGCCAGCGCCTTGCAGGGCGCGCTGAGCAAATCGGCGCCGCCTGCCGGCGTGCTGGCCACCACCTCGCCCCAGCACCAGCAAGCCATCGCCAGCGGCAACGCCCTGGCCGACGGCACGCCGCTGCTGTACCGCCAGAACGCGCAAGGCTCGGCCGACAACAATACGGTCGACATGGACGTCGAGCGCAACCAGTTCGCCGACAACGGCGTGCGTTACGAAGCCGGCATCACCATGATCAACCACCAGATCCGCAACTTGATGGCGGCGATTCAAGGAGGCCAGTAAGCATGTCGCTCTTTAATATCTTCAATGTGTCCGGTTCGGCGATGAGCGCCCAGGCCCAGCGCCTCAATGCCACCGCCAGCAACCTGGCGAATGCCGACAGCGCCACCGACGCCTCCGGCAAAGCCTACCGGGCCAAGCAGGTGGTGTTCGAAGCGGTGCCGATCGACGGCGGCTCGACGGCGGTGAAAGTGGCGCAGGTGGTGGAAGACCCCAGCCCTTTGAAACAAATCTACGACCCGAAGCACCCGCTGGCCGACGACAAGGGCTATGTGTCGATGCCGAACGTGAACGTGGTGGATGAGATGGTGAACATGCTGTCGGCCTCGCGTTCCTATCAAAACAACGTTGAAACCATGAACGCGGCGAAGACCATGCTGCTCAAAACCCTGACCATCGGTCAATAACCGTTAAAAAAATCATTATGACTACCGTCGATACCAGCAACAGCGTTTCCACCGACCTGATGACCACCATGAATGCCAAGAAGCCGACTTCGGTGGATGGCAGCGTGGAAGCGGACACCAATAAATTCATGACCTTGCTGGTCACCCAGCTGAAAAACCAGGATCCGATGAATCCGCTGGACAATGCCCAGCTCACCAGCCAGCTGGCCCAGCTGTCGACGGTGACGGGCGTAAATAAACTCAACACCACCCTGGAATCGCTGAAAACCAGTTACCAGTCGTCCGAAGCGATGCAGGCCAGCAGCATGATCGGCCACAGCGTGCTGGTTGCCGGCAACTACGTCGACCTGTCGAAGAGCCAGGGCGTGACGGGCGTCGATCTCGGCACCGCCGCCGATTCCGTCAAGCTGATCATTACCGACACCACCACCGGCAAGGACGTCGACACCATCGACCTCGGCAAGAAAGACGCCGGCACCTACCCGCTGATGTGGGACGGCAAGACCAGCGACGGCGCCACTACCCTGCAAGACGGCCGCTACCTGATCCGCGTCGAAGCCACCGCCGGCGGCGAAGCATTGAAGGATGCCAAGGCCTTGTCGCTCGACACCGTCGCCAGCATCACTTCCAGCGCCGCCAACGGCGTGAAACTCAATTTGCCCACCAAGGGCATCGTCACGATGGCTGACATCAAGCAGATTCTGTAGTCGTTCAACCATACCTCATTCATTTATAGCAGGAGTACACCATGTCTTTTCAACAAGGTCTTAGCGGTCTGAACGGCGCTGCAAAATCGCTCGACGTTATCGGCAACAACATCGCCAACGCCAGCACGGTCGGTTTCAAGGGTTCGCAGGCGCAATTCGCCGACGTCTATGCGTCGTCGCTGCAAGGTTCGCTGGGCACCCAGGCCGGTATCGGTGTGAAAGTGTCGCAGATCGCCCAGCAGTTCACTCAAGGTAACGTCGAATCGTCGAACAACCCGCTCGATATCGCCATCAACGGCGCCGGCTTCTTCCGCACCACGGTGGCGGGCGCCACCCAGTATTCGCGCAACGGCCAGTTTTCGCTGGATAAGGAAGGCTTCATGGTCAACGCCCAGGGCGCCAAGCTGACCGGTTATCAGACCGGCCCGAGCGGCAACCTGCTGGCCGGCTCGCCGGTGCCGATCCAGATCAACACGGCCGATCTGAAACCGGTCGCCACCACCGCCATCAAGACCGAACTGAACCTCGACTCGCGCGAAGACATCCCGGCCAAGGCGCCATTCGATGTCAACGACACCGCCACCTACAACAAGCAGATCCCGATCGATGTCTACGACACCCTGGGCAACTCGCACGTGATGAGTTCCTACTATGTCAAGTCGGGTCCGGGCACCTGGGACGTGTATGCCTCCAGCGACGGCATGGAACTGAACAATATCAAGGTGGCCGCCGCCGCCCAGGGTACCACCGCACCGTTTTCCGCCGTGAATGCGGCCCGCGACACCTGGCGCACCGCTTCCCAGGCAGTGCCGCAGGATGCCGCCGCCACCGCCACCGCCCTGGCCGCTTATGCCACCGCCGCTTCCGCCATGGTGTCGGCTGCCGCCGCCGATCCCGCCATCGGCAATGCCACGCCGGCCCAGCTGGCCGCCATCACCAATGCCGCCACCCTGTCCGGCGGCGTGTTCGGCAACACGCCGGACCTGGTCGATGCGGACATCGCCAAGGCCGTCAACCTGCAGCCGACCAAGCTGGGCACCCTGGTCTTCGACGCCAAGGGGACGCTGTCGGCGAGCACCGTGCCGCTGTCGGCCAATGTAACCATCTTCCCGCCCACCGGCGCGGCCAACGTGCTGCCGGTAACCCTGAGCTACACCGGTTCGACCCAGTACGGCGCCACCACCAGCGAAAAGAAATCGTTGCAGGACGGCTACACCGCCGGCCATTTGCAGCGCTTTTCGGCCAGTAACGACGGCACCATCCTGGGCCAGTACAGCAACGGCCAGTCGCAGGCGCTGGGCCAGATCGTGCTCGCCAACTTCGCCAATCCAAACGGTTTGTCGCCTCTGGGCAACAACGCATGGGCCGAAACCAGCAATTCAGGCGTCGCCCTGATCGGCACCCCCACCTCCGGCAGCCTGGGAACACTGCAATCGTCGGCGGTGGAAAATTCCAACGTCGACTTGACGGCCGAACTGGTGAACATGATCACGGCGCAGCGCGTTTACCAGGCGAACGCGCAGACCATCAAAACCCAGGATTCGGTGCTGCAAACCCTGGTCAATCTGCGTTAATGTTGTCCCAAGGCGCCGCGAAAGGTTAAGCAATGGATCGTCTCATCTACACCGCCGGCAGCGGCGCCAAGCACATCCTGGAACAGCAGGCCACGGCTTCGCACAATCTGGCCAACGTGTCGACCACGGGTTTCCGGGCCCAGGTCGATGCCTTCCGCGCCGTGCAGGTCGAGGGCGGCACCTTGCCGACCCGTGCTTTTGTCGTCAATTCGACCAGCGGCACCGATTTTTCGTCCGGTCCGCTGCAGGCGACCGGCCGCGATCTCGACGTCGCCATCAAGGGCAAGGGTTTTATCGCCCTGACCATGGCGGACGGCAGCGAAGCCTATACCCGCAGCGGCGCCCTCAACATGAATGAAAACGGCCTGGTCACGGGGCTGGGCGGCAACGCCGTGGCCGGCGACGGCGGGCCGATTTCGGTGCCGCCCGACGTCACCGTCGCCATCGGCGGCGACGGCACCATTTCGACCATCGAAAAGGGCACCAAGCCCGGCACCCCCACCGTGCTGGGACGCTTAAAACTGGTCAATCCGGACGAAAAAAACCTGGTGCGCGGCGACGACGGCCTGTTCCGTTTAAAAGATGGCAAGCCGGCCGAGGTCGATCCGACCGTGGCGGTGGCCGGCGGCATGCTAGAGGGTAGTAACGTCAATCCCATCGATTCGATGGTAAGTATGATCTCCTTGGCAAGGTCTTTTGAGATGCAAATGAGCATGATGAAGAACGCCGAGAATAACGCCGCAAAAGCGACTCAGATCCTTGCTTTGAGTTAATGCTCTCCACCGTATAGTGATCGTGTGCATGGCGCCTTTCGCCAGCCACGTTACTGGAGAAGCACATGATTCGTTCCCTTTATATCGCCAAGACCGGTCTGGAAGCACAGCAGACCAATCTGGACGTAATCAGCAACAACCTGGCCAACGTCAGCACCAACGGTTTCAAACGTTCGCGTGCCGTGTTCGAGGATCTGCTGTACCAGAACGTGCGCCAGCCCGGTTCCCAATCGTCGCAGCAAACCGCGCTGCCTTCGGGCATGCAGATCGGCACCGGCGTGCGCACCGTCGCCACCGAGCGCATCCACACCCAGGGCAATCCCCAGGCCAGCGGCAATTCCAAAGACCTGATGATCAACGGCTCGGGCTTTTTCAATGTCCTGATGCCCGACGGCACCACCGCCTACACCCGCGACGGTGCGTTCCAAACCGACAGCAACGGCCAGATGGTGACGTCCTCCGGCTTCGTCATCCAGCCCGCCATCACGGTACCCGCCAACGCCCTGACGATTTCCGTCGGCCGCGACGGCGCCGTGTCGGTGACCACCGCCGGCAGCAACGCGCCGACCCAGATCGGCACCATCCAGGTGACCACCTTCGTCAATCCGGCCGGCCTGGAATCGAAAGGCGAAAACCTGTACGTCGAAACCGGTTCGTCGGGCAGCCCGAACACCAATACCCCGGGCACCAACGGCGCCGGCGTGATCATGCAGGGCTACGTCGAAACCTCCAACGTCAACGTGGTCGAGGAAATGGTCAACATGATCCAGACCCAGCGCGCTTACGAAATCAACAGCAAGGCGATCACGACGTCCGATCAGATGCTGGCCAAACTGTCGCAGTTATAAAAATCATCGCCATGAAAAATCTCGCTCTCCTTGCTGCCGCCGCGTTCGTGCTGGCCGGCTGCGCCACCACCCCGACCACCATCACCCAGCGGGTCGCCCCCGTGCGCGCCGTCGCGCTTGAGGCGCCACCGCCATCGAACGGCGCCATCTACCAGGCGTCGACTTTCCGCCCCATGTTCGAAGACCGCAAGGCGCGTCACATCGGCGACATTCTCACCATCGCCATCGTCGAAAAGACGGCTGCCGTGAAAGCGGGCGCCAGCTCGGGCAACAAGTCCGGCTCCGTCAGCGCCAGCGTGCCCGGTCCTTTGCAGGGACGCTTCGGCGGTACGCTGGCCGCTTCGTCGGGCAACAAGTTTGCCGACGGCGACAACCAGAGCGCCAGCAACACCTTTACGGGCAATATCGGCGTGACCGTCACCGAAGTCCTGCCGAACGGTAACCTGATCGTCTCCGGCGAAAAGCAGATCGCCATGAACAAGGGCGTGGAATTCATCCGCTTCTCCGGCATGATCAATCCGGACACCATCCAGATGGGCAACACCGTGTCGTCCACCGTGGTCGCCGATGCGCGCGTCGAATACCGCACCAACAGCCAGATCGACCGCGCCGAAATGACGGCCATGGCGTCGCGCTTTTTTCAATCCTTGCTGCCGTTTTGATGGCTGATGCAATGAAAATCAAATCCCTTTTCGCCGCTCTGATCGCGCTCAGCGTGGCAATGGCGCCCGCCGTGCATGCTGAAAGATTGAAAGATCTGGCCAGCATCGGCGGCGTGCGTACAAACCAATTGTCCGGCTACGGCATCGTGGTGGGCCTGGACGGCACCGGCGACCAAACGACGCAAACCCCGTTCACGGTACAGTCGATCATGGCGATGCTGCAACAGAAGGGCGTCAATCTGCCAGCGGGCACCAGCCTGCAGCTGAAAAACGTCGCTGCCGTGATGGTCACCGCGTCCTTGCCCGCATTCGCCCAGCCGGGCCAGACCATCGACATCACCGTGTCGTCGATCGGTAACGCCAAGTCGCTGCGCGGCGGCACCCTGGTGATGACGCCGCTGCAAGGCGCCGACAACCAGGTGTACGCCATGGCCCAGGGCAATGTGCTGGTGGGCGGCGTCGGCGCTGCCGCCGGCGGCGCCCAGGTGCAGGTCAACCATTTGAGCGTCGGTAAAATCTCCGCCGGCGCCACCGTCGAGCGCGCCGTGCCGAACAGCCTGGGGGCCGACAACCAGATCCGCCTGGAACTCAACAGCACCGATTTCCTCACCGCCAGCCGCGTCGTCGAAGCCGTCAACAACCATTTCGGCCCCGGCATCGCCACCGCCCTGGACGGCCGCGTGATTCGCGTGATGTCGCCGTCCTCATCCGACCAGAGAGTTGCCTTCATCGGCATCCTGGAAAGCCTGGAAGTGAGCCCGGCCACGGCGAACGCCAAAGTCATCATGAACGCCCGCACCGGTTCCGTCGTCATGAACCAGGCGGTCACCCTGGAAGCTTGCGCCATCTCGCACGGCAACCTGTCGATCACCATCACCCCCGATGCCCAGGTCAGCCAGCCGGCCCCCGGTTCGAAGGGCAAGACGGTGGTCGTGCAGACGCCGACCATCGAGGTGAAAAAGGATCCGGGCAAGGTCTTGATGGTCAAGGGCGGCGCTTCGCTGGCCGAAGTGGTCAAGGCGATGAACGCCATCGGCGCTTCGCCGCAAGACTTGCTGTCGATCCTGCAAGCGCTGAAGGCTGCCGGTTCGCTGCGCGCCGAGCTGGAAATCATTTAAGAGGCCTCGACCATGGTAGCCGCGACCACCGACCTCAATTCCCGCCTGGCCTTCGACACCCAGGGCCTGGGCAACCTGAAGCAAGCCGCCAAGGCCGGCTCGCCGGAGGCATTGAAGACCGCGGCGACCCAGTTCGAAGCCATGTTCATCAACATGATGATGAAGAGCATGCGCGACGCCACCCCGCAGGATGGCCCGATGGACAGCCAGCAGACCAAGACGTTTACGGCCATGCTGGACCAGCAGACCAGCCAGAATCTGGCCAAGCGCGGCATCGGCCTGGCCGACGTGCTGGTGCGACAGCTGAGTTCGCAAGCCGCAAATGCGCAGGCGCTGGCGATCGGTTCGGACGGCGGAGCCAACCCTGCCCCTGCCGCCGTGCCGGGCGCGGAAGCCCTGATGAACATGGCCGGCCCGCGCGCCGACAAGGCGGCCAGCACCTCCACCGGCCTGTCGTCCGGCATCACCGCCTCCGGCCGCGTGCAGGCACCGCACGTGCGCTCCTTCCAGGACAAGGTCGGCGCCGACGCCGAAGCGGCCAGCCGCGCCACCGGCATCCCCGCCAAGTTCATGATCGGCCAGGCCGCCCTCGAATCGGGCTGGGGCAAGCGCGAGATCAAGAACGCCGACGGCAGCAGCAGCCACAACCTGTTCGGCATCAAGGCTGGCCCGGGCTGGACCGGCAAGGTCGCTACCGCCGTCACCACCGAATACGTCAACGGCGTGCCGCAGACCCGGGTCGAAAAATTCCGCGCCTACGATTCCTACGCGGACAGTTTCAAGGATTACGCCAAGCTGCTGGCGAATAATCCGCGCTACGAAAAAGTGCTGGCCAGCGGCGCCGACGCCAGCAAATTCGCCCACGGACTGCAGAAAGCGGGCTACGCCACCGATCCGCTGTATGCTGTCAAATTAAGCAAGTTGATCTCGAACTCGCTGGGTTAAATTAACATCAAGAAACGGCTGTTGTCGCTTCGTCAAGTCAAGTTTTGCCGGATGGTGCCGTTACCAGTACCATCGTGGGCTTAAGAAAGTAAACTATCATGGCTGGAGATCTTCTCAATATTGGCAAGTCGGGGCTGTTCGCCGCCCAGGCCGGCCTCGCCACGACCGGCCACAACATCTCCAACGCGGGCGTGGCCGGCTACAGCCGCCAGACCGTGGTGCAAGCCACCGCCACCGCCCAGAACGTCGGCTACGGTTTCGTCGGCAGCGGCACCCAGGTCACCGACATCAAGCGTTTTTCCGACGCCTTTCTGAATGCCCAGGTGCGCAGCGCCCAGTCGACCAGCAGCGCGCTGGCCGCCTACGGCGCGCAAGCTGGTCAAATCGATAATATGCTGGCCGACAGCACCAGCGGCCTGTCTCCCGTCTTGCAAGATTTTTTCAAGTCGGTGCAGGATGTCAGTTCCAACGCCGGCTCGACGCCGTCGCGCCAGGCTTTCCTGTCGAGCGCCGATTCGCTCGCGTCGCGCTTTCAGAGCATGAGCGGCCAGCTGAACGACATCAAGACGGGCGTCAACACCCAGATCGAGGCGAATGTCGCCACCATCAATTCCTACGCCGGCCAGATCGCCGCCCTGAACGACCAGATCGGCGCCTTGTCGAGTACGGGCGCTAGCCCGAACGATCTGATGGACACGCGCGACCAGCTGATGCTGGAGCTGAACAAGCACATCAAGGCCACCGCCGCGGTGGGCACGAACAACGCCATCACGGTGACCATCGGCAGCGGCCAGCCGCTGGTGGTGGGCAACCGCGCCTATCAGCTGGCGGCGGTCAACACCCCGACCGATCCATCGCGCACGGCGGTGGCATACGTTACCGGCGACCGTACCACGGTGCTGGCCGATTCCTCTCTCACCGGCGGCGAACTGGGCGGCTTGCTCGATTTCCGCAGCTCGACCCTGGACGGTGCCCAGAACGCCCTCGGCCGCGTCGCCATCACCCTGGCCGCCAGTTTCAATGCCCAGCAAGCGCTGGGCCAGACCGCCACCGGCCAGCTGGGCGGCAAGCTGTTCGCCGACCCCACGCCGCTGGTGCTGGCCAATAGAAATCCGCTGGCCGATCCGGTGTCGCCGACCACGCTGGGCGTCACCGTCAGCGACGCCAGCAAGCTCACCACCAGCGATTATTCGGTCGATTACGATGCGGCCAACAGCCGTTTCACGGTGACCCGCCTGTCGGACAAGCAAAAAACCGCCATGCCGGCCTACACCCAGCCGGGTCCGCAGACCCTGAGCATCGACGGCCTCGACTTCACGGTGTCGGGCAAGCAGATTGCCGGCGACAGCTTCACGGTGCGGCCAACCGTCAATGGCGCCACCGATTTCAAGCTGTTGACCCATGACGTCGCCGCCATCGCCGCCGCCGCCCCGGTGATTGCCGGCGCCACCATCGGCAACAAGGGCACCGTCAAAATGGGCGACGCCACCGTCGACAAGACCTTCCTGACGACCGCCGCCACCTTCGCGCCGTCGACCTTGAGCTACAAGGTCAATACCAATGAACTGACCGGCTTTGCCGCCGGCCAGGTGGTCACCGTCAAGACGGCGGCCGGCTCGACTGCCTACACCGCCGGTACCGACACCATTCCCTACGTCGACGGCGCCAGCTACAGTTTCGACGGCGTGTCGATCAGCATGGCCGGCAAGCCGGTCGACGGCGACAGTTTTACGGTCTCGCGCACGGCCATCGGCGGCAACGACAACCGCAATATGGTGGCGATGGGCCAGCTGCAATCGCAAAAGATGCTCGACAACGGTTCGGCCACCTTGCAGGGCGCGTTTGCCCAGATGGTCAGTACGGTTGGCAATAAAACCCGCGAAGTGCAGGTGACCGGCGCCGCGGCCGAGGCCTCGCTGGCCCAGGCCACCACCAGCCAGCAGAGCGTGTCGGGCGTCAACCTCGACGAAGAAGCGGCGAACCTGCTCAAGTACCAGCAGGCTTACCAGGCGGCCGGCAAGGTCATGCAAATCGCCAGCACCCTGTTCGACACCTTGCTGTCGCTCGGTCACTAAGGATTCATATGCGTATCAGCACAAATTCGATTTACGCCACCTCGACGTCCCAGCTCGGCACCTTGCAGACCCAGCTGGCGCGCACGCAGATGCAGCTGTCGACCAACAAGAAATTGCTGGCGCCATCGGACGATCCGATCGCGTCGGCGCGCGCGCTGGAAGTGACGCAATCGCAATCGATCAACACCCAGTTCGCCACCAACCGGGCCAATGCGCGCTCGGCGCTGTCGCAGGAAGAAGTGTCGCTGTCCGGCGTGCAATCGCTGATCCAGGACGTGCAAGGTATCGCCGTGGCCGCCGGCAGCGGCGCCAACGCGGCCGCCGACCGCACCACCTATGCCAACGAATTGCAGGGCCGCCTCGACGACCTGATCGCGCTGGCCAACAGTTCCGACGGCAATGGCGGCTACGTGTTTTCCGGCTACCGCTCGACCACGCCGCCGTTCGTGAAAAACGGCACCGCCGTCGACTACAACGGCGACCAGGGCGAAGTGCAGCTACAGGTGGCCGGCGCGCGCAAGGTTTCCATCAACGATGCCGGCAGCAGCGTGTTCACCGGCATTCCCACCGCCAACGGCACCTTCGCCACGGATGCTAATTCCAGCAATACAGGCACGGGGGTGATCAGCAAGGGCAGCGTGGTCGACCCCAGCGCCGTCGATGGCCGCAACTACAGCCTCGATTTCGCCGTCGCCCCCACCGGCGCCACCACCTACACCATCACCGACAAGTCGGCGGTGCCGCCGGTGGCCGTGGTCAGCGGCGCCAACTACGTCTCCGGCCAGGCCATCACGGTGGCCGGCCAGCAGTTCGACATCAAGGGCACGCCGGGCGACGGCGACCAGTTCACGGTAAAACCGAGCGACCGCCAGTCCCTGTTCACCACCGTCAGCAAGCTGATCGACACCCTGCGCGCCCCGGCCACCACCGACAAGGACAAGGCCGCCCTCGACAAGGGCTTGCAGGACGCCATCGGCAACCTGTCGCTGGGCCTGGACAACGTGCTGGCCGTGCGCGCCTCGGTCGGTTCGCGCATGAAGGAACTCGACACCCTGGACTCGGTCGGCAGCGACGCCGATCTGCAATACCAGGCGACCCTGTCCGGCCTGCAAGACCTCGACCTGGTCTCGACCATTTCCCTGTTTTCGCAGCAGACCCAGACCTTGCAGGCGGCGCAAAAGACCTTTAATTCGATTTCCGGGCTGTCGCTGTTCAATTACATCAGCTGATACGTTCCGGGTATAAAAAACCGTCCCGCGGGACGGTTTTTTTACGCCTGTTTTTCTAGCCCTTTTTAGCCCTGGCAAACACCGGCCCCCACAGCGGATGGCTGTGCTCGCCCGGTCCCAGGTCGAAGCTGGGATCGAGCTTGATGGCTTTGTCGAAAGCCTGGCGGCAGGGACCCGGGCGCGCCGTCACGCAGTAGCTGAAGGCCGTGTATTTCAAGGCGATCAGCCGGTTCGGCACCGGTTCGGCGGCGACGTCGACCAGGGCAAAGCGGCGGATGGCGCCGTTGAAGTCGCCGTCGTCGTACAGCTTGATGCCGTCGCGCAGGGCGGTCGCATTGCGCGCGCCTGCATTCCTCGCCAGGCCATGCGCTTCGTCGGCGCGCCGCCCCGTGTTGGCGTCGGCCGGGCTGCCGTCGCCGAAGGGCAGGCCGGCGCAGCCTGCCAGCAGGGCGGCGGCGATTATCGCTATAAACGGTTTAGTGGAAGACATGATCGATCCTGGTGAGGCCGTCCTTGCCCGGGCGCAGGGTGACGCTGCGGCTGGCGAAGCCGGGGTTGTCGATGCGTACCGTGTGCTCGCCCGTCAGGGTCAGCGATTTGAGGGGCGGGCTGATTCCGCGCTTGATGCCGTCCACGTAGACTTCGCCCCAGGGCTTGATGTTGAGTTTATAGGTGACGCTGGGCTGATCGGCCGGGGCGGGACGAATGGCGTCGCTCCTGGGCGATTTTTCCCCGTTCGCCGAAGCTGGTGGCGGCGCCGGCGCAGGCGCTGCTTCGACCGGGCTGGCGGCAGGTGCGGGCGCTGCTTCGGCGCTGGGCGGGGGCAGGACGGCAGCGGCATCGGCTGGTGCCGCCGGCGCGTTCGCCGCCAGCACAGCTTCAGCGCCGGCCTGGCGGCCTTTCTGATACAGGCCGTATCCGCCGGCAGCCAGCGCGGCGATTGCCAGGCAAGCCAGCAGCAGGCGTGGCGCCCGCACAGGTGCTGTGGCCGCTGGCGGGGCTGGTGATACCGGTGGCGGTGGCGGCTGCACAGGCACGGGCGCCGGCGCTGGCGATTCAGCAACAGGCGCCGACGCGTCCGCCGCCGGCAAACCCACCGCCGCACTCAGTCCGGCAATTGCCACGGCAAGTTCGTCCGCGTTGCTGACCGGCTCGGTTACGACCTCTGCAGGCGCAGGCGCCACCGGCGCAGCGATGTCGCCTGCTGGTGCCGCAAACCCCAGCCGCGCGCGCATCGCGGCGATGCTGTGCGGCCGGTGTTCACGGTCGCCGTGCAGGCAGGCGTCGATGGCGCCCAGCAAGTCGTCGCTGAAAGCCGGCAAGCCGCGCGGCAGCAGTGCGCCGCCGGGCGGCGATTCGCCGGTGATGGCGAAGTGCAGCACGGCGGCGATGGCTTTCAGCTCGAATTCGACGGCCGGCTGGAAGGCGTCGTCTTCGTCCAGCGCGGACAGCAGCTCGCAAGTGCCGTCCGGCTGCACCAGCACCGTGTCGGGCATGATGATGCGGTGCGGCCGGCCCTGCGCCTGCTGGGCTTCTACGGTATCGAGCAACTGCGCCGCCAGCGAATTGCACCAGGCATCGGTGATGCGCTGCGGGGTTTCCTCGCGCAGTTCGCGCAGGGTGCGCGCAACGAGGGCAGCGGGGGCGGGCGGGGCGTGGCTGACCATGGTCTCGGGCATCATGTTTTTCTAGCAAAAGAATTTACGCAATAATGCCAGTTTTGGATTGAATCTGTCCGCTCTGGCGTGCGCACCCCGTCACGGGGTGCACACGCGCACTATTCGTAACGCAAGGCGTCGATGGGATGCAGATTGGCCGCCTTGGCCGCCGGCATGATGCCGAACAAAATGCCGACCGCGCTGGAAAAGCCGAAGGCCATCAGCACCGCCCACCACGGCACCACGGCGTCGGGAAAGTCGGGGATCATGCGGGCGGCGCCGAAGCCGAGCGCGTAGCCCAGCGCCAGGCCGATCAGCCCGCCCAGCAGGGACAGCATGGTCGCCTCCAGCAGGAATTGCAGCAGGATGTGGTGGCGCTGTGCGCCCAGCGCCTTGCAGATGCCGATCTCGCGGGTGCGCTCGGTGACCGACACCAGCATGATGTTCATGATGCCGATGCCGCCCACCAGCAGGGACACGCTGACGATGCCGCCCAACACCAGGGTAACCGTGGAAATGATGGTGTTGAAAGTGGCCGTCATTTCCTGCGAGGTTTCAACTTTGAAATCGTTGGGCTGGCCCGGTTTCAGATGGTGGGCGTTGCGCAGCAGCGAAGTCAGGCGGCCCTGGACGATTTCCAACTGGTCGATATCGTCGACCGTGAAACTGATGCCGATATCGAGCTTGCTGTCGGTGCCGGCGATCGCCATGCCGACGGAGAACGGCATCAGGATGTAGTCGTCGCGCGACATGCCCAGGGTTTCGCCCCGTTCTTCGCCCACCCCGATGATCTTGAACCACTCGCCGCCCACCTCGATGAACTGGCCGATGGGATTGCCGGCCAGCTTGAGGTTTTCCGCCACCTTGCTGCCGATAAAACACACGCGGCGGCGCGACACGTCGTCGCTTGCGCTGATAAAACGTCCGCTGGCGGGAAACAGCTGATTGGCCTTTTCATAGGCGCCGGTGACCGCGCGCACTTGCGTGAATGCGGACTGGCCCGCCTGGCGCACGGTGGTGCCGAACTGGCCGAACGGGGCGAACTGGGGAGAAACGTGGCTGATGTCGTCGATGTGGGCGATGATGGTGTCGTAGTCCGTCACTCCCAGCACGTTGTGCTTGCCCTGCAGCGCTTCCTCGAAGGGCGTGTACGAGCGGATCGACAGGCCGTTGGCGCCCATGTCCTTGAACTGGCTGCTGATCGAGGACGACAAGCCCTGCACCATGGAGACCACGGCGATCACCGAGGCGACGCCGATGATGATGCCGAGCGAGGTCAAAAAGCTGCGGAAGCCGTGGGCGCGGATGCTTTGCAGGGCCGAGCGCAAGCTCTCGAGGAAGCTATACACCGAGCGCCTCCCTGGCGCGCGGCGGGTTGAGCACGTCGCTCTGCACGCGGCCGTCATGCAGGCGAACCGCGCGCCGGCAATGGGCGGCGATGTCCGGCTCGTGGGTGACCACGATGACGGTCTGGCCTTCGCGGTGCAGGGTGTCGAACAGGGCCATGATGTCGGCCGCCGTGGTCGAATCGAGGTTGCCGGTCGGCTCGTCCGCCAGCAAGATCGACGGCTCGCTGCACAGGGCGCGGGCGATCGCCACGCGCTGGCGCTGGCCGCCGGACAACTGGTTCGGCAAATGGTCCTGGCGCTTTTCCAGGCCGACACGGGACAAGGCTTCGCGGGCGCGGCGCGCCCGTTCGGCCGGGCGCATGCCCCGGTAGATCAGCGGCTGCATGACGTTTTGCAGGGCGGTGGCACGCGTGAGCAGATTAAAACTCTGGAAAATAAAGCCGATTTCCAGGTTGCGGGTACGCGCCAGTTCACCTTCGCTCATGCCGGCCACGTCGCGGCCATTCAGAAAATACTGACCGCTGGTCGGCGTGTCGAGGCAGCCGAGGATATTCATCATGGTCGACTTGCCGGAACCGGAGGCGCCGATAAATGCGATGTAGTCGTTGCGCATCACCTGCAGGTCGATGCCGTCGAGGGCGCGGATGGTCTCCTCACCCATACGGTAATGCTTGGCGATGCCTTGCAGGCGGATCAGCGGGGCCGCAGTCATGACTTCGACCTGGCCGTGACCGCGCTTGCTGTTTCCGCGCTGATGGCGTCACCCGCTTTCAGGTGGCGCAAGGTTTTATACGGCCCCGTGACCACCGGCTCGCCCGCCGCCACGCCGGTGAGGATTTCCTGCTGGCTGTCGTCGGACAAACCGGTGGTGACGATGCGTTTTTCCGCCTTGCCATTCTTGTTGACGAACACATAGCTTTCCGTCTTGACGGCGACCTTGGCTTTCTTGTCGCCCTTCTTCGGCGCCAGCTCGGTGTTCTCGTCATTGTTCGACAGCACCGCCTGCAAGGGCAGCGCCAGCGACTTGCCGGAGCTGGCCGTGAAAATCTCGGCGCGGCAGGTCATGCCGGGGCGCAAAGTCATGCCCTTGCTGTCGGCCAGGCTGACCTTGATGTTGTAGTTGCGCGCCATCGAGGCGTTGCCCTGGCCCTGCGCTGCGGGATTCTGTTTCGGCGACAGGGGAATCGCCAGCACCCGGCCGAGGATGGCGGCGTCCGGATAGGCGGCCGTGTGGATCGCCACTTCCTGCCCGACCGCCACCTTGCCGATGTCGGCCTCGTCGACGTTCACCTCCGTCACCATGGTGGCGGTGTTGGCAATCGTCATCAGGCTGGAACCGGCGATGCCGACCTGGCTGGCCACTGCCGTCTCGCCCACCTTGATGTTGAGCGCGGTGATGGTGCCGCCGATGGGCGCGGTGATATTGGTCTTGGCCAGCCGCTCCCGGGCCTGTTTCAGAATCGCTTCGGCCTGCTCCAGGCGCGAGCGTGAATTGCGCAGGTCGATATTGGCCATGTCGACGGCGTAGCGGGCGTCGTCGATGGCGGAGTCGGCCAGCATCTTCATTTTATGCAGCTCGACCTTGCGGCGGTACTGATTGTCCTGGTTCGCCACATTCAGTTGCTGCTGCTCGATGGCGATTCGCTGCTGGCGCACGGCAGCTTCCTGTTGCGCCACTTCGGCCCGGTAACTCTGGTCGTCCAGGTGCATCAGCAAGTCGCCCTTGGCCACTTGCTGGCCTTCCTTGACGAACACGGTGCTGACCTTGCCGATCACCTCGGGCGATAACAGTACCTGTTCTTCGTACAGCAGGTGGCCGGACGCCAGGATCGACGATTTGATGTCGTGGTAGGCGATCTTTTCGATTTCCACGGGCCGCGCGGTATCGCTGCGCGTCAATTTTAAAAGGACGGGCACGCACAGCAGGACGACGATGCCGGCGCCGGCCAATAACTTGCGGTTCATGCCGCGCGCAGCAGGGCAATCGCCAGCCACACGCCGTAGATGACGGCATAGGGAATCACCACCACCTTGATGGCCGTGGCGCGCGGCACCTTGGCCCACACTTGAAAACCGATCACCATCAGCACCGCGCTCCAGATGGTCAGCAGGCTGATGCTTTCGAACAGGGTGTTCAGCGGGTCGCCGATGGGGCGATGAAACAGCAAGGCATTGAGCGACAGGGGATTGAGCTCGCCGACCGCCAACTGTCCGCCTTTCGACAGCAGGATGGCGGTGCCGCCCAGCACCAGGGTCAGCAAGGCGGGCACCGAAGTCCAGGTGGCAAGCGAGAACCCTTTGCCGAAGCTGAAATCCTTCGAGTACATTTTGCCGACGAACATGAAGTAGAGGCCGATCAAGGCCAGGAATACTGGCAGGCCGATCACCGCCTGTCCTATGCCGCCGAACATCAACATCTGCCGGGTGACCACTTCCATCGACTTCGCCCGCTGGCCCGGGTCCTTGATGGTGGCAAACATCTGCTCTTTCAGCCAGTCGATATCGACGCTGGTGAAATACCAGAGGAACAGGACACCCGTGCACAGAATAAGCAGCGTCAGCGGCACCCAGGTGCCGCGGCGCTGTTCCAGGGAGGCGAAGGTCTTGCCAGGCTCATAAAACATGGCGATCACGGCGGCGAAAGGAGACACGCTGCCGGCTGCTGCGTTATTGGTCATTTCCATGGTGTTCCAATCGGGAAGCACTGATTAATTCATGACGGCGCACTCGGCACACGAAAAAGGCGCCCAGCTGTGTTGCAAATCCTCGCCATGCCCCGGCATGTCTGCGGTGTTGCGCCTTGCCGGACACCTTTTGCGTGACCGATTGCATCCGTCAGAATAAATCAGTGCCTCCCTAGTTGATGGTATCGAAGCTGCTCTGCGGCAGTGGTCGATAGCGTAACATGCAACGTTGCGGAAAAGAATATATTTCGGTGCCGAAAGCCAGATAATTCCGGCGGAATATCAGGGCGGTAGCGGCACCGATGCTGGCGGGCGCGGCGGCGTGCGCGCCGTTGCCGTGCGGCCCAGCGAGCGGGTCGCTTCGATGCCTTGATTGAACCAGTTCTGGATCGGCATGTTGAGGTAGGGCAGGGTGGCGGCGATCACCAGGAAGCCCACCGTCAGGGTGATGGGAAAGCCGACGCCGAACAGGTTCAGCTGGGGCGCGGCGCGCGTCAGGATGCCCAGTGCGACGTTGGTGATGAGCAAGGCGGCGACGATGGGCAGCGACAGCTGCAGGCCGGTGGCAAAGATCTTGCCGCCCCAGCGCGCCAATTCCAGCGGCGCGTTTGCCGACATCGGCACGGCGGAAATCGGCATGCTGATGAAACTTTCGGCCAGGGTTTCCAGCAACACCAGGTGGGCGTTCATGGCGAGGAATGCCATGGTGGCCACCAGGGTCAGCATCTGGCTGACGGCGGAAGAGCGGCCAGCCGTGTTGGGATCGAAAAAGCTGGCGAAGCCCAGGCCCATGGTCAGACTGCTGACCTCGCCTGCCATCTCGATGGCGGCGAACACGATGCGCATGGTAAATCCCATGGCCAGCCCGATCAGCATTTCCTGCACCAGGATCAGCATGCCCTGCATGGACATGGGATCGACGGCCGGAAAATTGCTGATGCCGGGCGCCATGATGGCAGCCAGCATCACGCCGAACGACACTTTGACTGAGACGGGAACCGCGGTGTTGCCGAACAGGGGAGAAGCGGCGATCAGCCCGAGTATGCGGGACAAAGGCCACAGCAGCGCGGCCAGCCAGGCATTCAGTTCGGCGCTGGTGAGGTGAATCATTAGCCGATCAGGCCGGGAATGCCGTTGAACACTTGCCGCATGTAATCGAGCATCACGGCCAGCATCCACGGACCGGCAACGATCAGGGCGACGAAGATGCCGATCAGTTTCGGAATGAAGGACAGGGTCGCTTCGTTGATCTGGGTGGCGGCCTGAAAAATGCTGACGATCAGGCCAATGATCAGGGCCACCAGCAGCAGTGGCGCGGACACCATCAAGGTGACTTCCATGGCATTTCTGCCCATTGTCATGACGGATTCAGGAGTCATAGTCACCTTTCAAACAACAATGAACCCCTAATTTTGTTTGGGGTTGGAAAAAATCCCTGGCACCGCCAGATGATTTTTAAAGGGAAAATCGGCGTAAAAGCAAAAGGCTAGCACGGTTAATAAAAACTTTGAGACAGCGAACCGAGCATCAATTGCCAGCCATCGACCAGCACGAACAGCATCAATTTGAACGGCAGGGAAATCACGGCAGGCGACATCATCATCATCCCCATCGACATCAGCACCGAGGCCACCACCATGTCGATGATCAGGAACGGGATGAAAATCGCGAAGCCGATCTGGAAAGCCGTTTTCAACTCGCTGGTGACGAATGCGGGAATCAGAATGCGCAGTGGGATATCTTCCGGACCTTGCAGAGCGGGCGAGCGCGAAATCTTGACGAACAGGGCCAGATCGGACTGGCGGGTCTGCTTGGTCATGAATGTTTTGAGCGGTTCCACACCTTTCTGCATCGCCTCCATCATCTGGATCTTGTTGTCCTGCAGCGGCAAATACGCATCCGTGTAAATCTTGTCGAAAGTGGGGCCCATCACGAACAGGGTCAGGAACAGGGCCAGGCCCACCATCACCTGGTTGGGCGGCGCCGACTGGGTGCCAAGTGCCTGGCGCAGCAGCGACAAGACGATGATGATGCGGGTAAAGCTGGTCATCATCAGCAGCGCGGCGGGCAGGAAGGTCAGCGCCGTCATCAACAGCAGGGTCTGTACCGGCAAGGTGTAGTTGGTGCCGCCGCCCGGTGCCGGGGTGCTGGTAAAAGCCGGGATGCCCGGTGCGGCCAGCGCCAGCGCCGGCAGCGCCAGGCTGGCGGCGCCGATCAGCCACAAAGTTTTCTTAGTTGCCATTACGTCTGTCTATAGTCTGTTTCAGCCAGTCCGAAAAGCTGGAAGCGCTTTTCTGGTGCGGGTGCAGTTCGGCGGTGGCGGGCACCGGCATGTCTCCCTGTTTCGGCATGGTCGCCAGGGCGTTCACCCGTCCTGGAGAAGCGCCGACGACGATCCATTGATCGCCCACTTCGACGACGATGATGCGTTCGCGCCCGCCAAGGTTGAGGCCGCCCACCATGCGGACATGGGCCGAGCCGCCGGCCGCCTTCGGGCCGTAGCGTTTCATGGCCCAGGCGAACAAAGCCAGCAGACCCAGCACCACGCACAGGGCGAGGATGGTTTGCAGCAGGCTGCCGGCGGCGGCGCCGGCCATCGGTTGCACCGGGGCGGACTGCGCGGCGGTGGCACGTACCGGCGCTGACGCCGGCGCAGCGCTTGCCGCTGCAGGTTCAGTCGCGGTCGCCGCAGGTGCGGACGCCGGCACCTGGCGCGCTTGCGCGGCGCCGCCCAGCAGCAGGGCGGCCATCGCGCAAACCAGGACGCGGCGCACCATCATTTGTTGAGTTTTCTGATCCGTTCGGACGGCGTGATGATGTCGGTCAGGCGAATACCGAACTTGTCGTTCACCACCACCACCTCGCCCTGGGCGATCAGGCAGCCGTTGACCAGCACGTCCATCGGCTCGCCCGCCAGACCATCGAGCTCGACCACGGAACCCTGCGCCAGTTGCAGCAGGTTCTTGATGGCGATCTTGGTGCGGCCCAGTTCCACCGTCAGCTGCACCGGGATATCGAGAATGAAATCGATGTCGTTCGGGGTGTCGGTGCGCGTGCCTTTGCTGGAAAAATCCTTGAACACGGCGGCGCTGGCAGCCTGGTTCTGCAAGGCCTCGGCTTCCGCCTTGGCCTGCTCGGCAATCGCCGCGCCCCAGTCGTCGTCCATGCTCTGGTCGTCTTGATTATCGGACATCGTGTTCTCCTGTGTTGCTACGGTAGTGCAAATGGTTATTTGAGGTTGTCGCTGTTGGCCAGCAATTTTTCGACTTTTAAAGCGTACTGGCCGTTCAACACGCCATACGTGCAATCCATCACCGGCACGCCGTCGACCGTGGCCTGGATCTGTTCCGGCACGCTCAAGGGGATGATGTCGCCGACTTTCATATTCAAGATGTCGTCGAAGGACGCCTTGCCGTGACCTAGCGTAGCCACCAGTTCCACTTCCGCCACCTGGATCTGCTGCGTCATCAGGCGGATCCAGCGTTTATCGACTTCCAGCGCTTCGCCCTGCAGGCTCGAGGTGAGCGCATCGCGGATCGGTTCGATCATCGAGTAGGGCATGCAAAAGTGAATCTGGCCGGATACCGATCCCAGCTCCACCGTAAACGTCGACGACACCACCACCTCGTTGGGGGTGGCGATGTTGGCGAACTGGGTGTTCATTTCCGAGCGGATGTATTCGAACTCGACGGGGAAGACCGGTTCCCACGATTTCGTGTACGACTCGAACACGATGTCGAGGATGCGCAGGATGATGCGCTGTTCCGTCTGGGTAAAATCGCGGCCCTCGACGCGGGTGTGAAACCTGCCGTCGCCGCCGAACAAATTATCCACTAGCAAAAACACCAGGCCCGGATCGAACACCATCAGGGCGGTGCCGCGCAGCGGCTTCATGTGAATCAGGTTCAGGTTGGTCGGCACCACCAGGTTGCGGATGAATTCGCTGTACTTCGACACACGCACCGAACCGACCGACACTTCGGCGCTGCGGCGCAGGAAGTTGAACAGGCCGACCCGCAAGTAACGGGCGAAACGCTCGTTGATGATCTCGAGCGTCGGCATGCGGCCGCGCACGATGCGTTCCTGCGTGGCCAGGTTGTAGGTGCGGACACCCGTGTTGTCATCGGGCGCGGCAGCGTCGTCCTGATCGCCGTTGACGCCCTTGAGAAGGGCATCGACTTCTTCCTGTGAGAGGAAATTGTCAGCCATGAATTGTGCGTCCGGTTAATGCTTACTTAAAACTACTGGATGATAAACGCGGTAAACAACACGTCATCGACTTTTTGCGGTTCGCCCTTCGGCACGAACGGCTCCCTGACGGATGCGACGATTTCCTTGGCCAGTTGCTGCTTGCCCTCGACCGTCGAAATTTCCGAAGCCTTCTTGCCGGACAAGAGCAGCAAGATGCGATTTCTCACCTTGGCCATGTTGACCTTGATTTCTTCCGCCTGCTTCGGACCCTGCACCTGCAAGGTCATGGCGATTTGCAAATACTGCGGCTCGCCTTCGGGCTGCAGGTTGACGGTAAACGATTCCACTTGCAGATACTCGGGCGGCTCGACCTTTTCCACCTTGTGCTCGGCGGCCGCATGCTCGCCTTTCGGCTTCATCAGAAACCAGCCGGCGCCGCCGCCACCGGCCAGCAGCAGCACGGCTGCCACGATGATGATCATTTTCTTTTTCGATCCGCCTGCCGGCGCCGCGCCTGCTGGCGCCGCTTCGGGTTTAGCTTTCATAGATGGTATTCACTTTCATGTTGCCAATGGCGGCGGGGATAGTTCACGCCGGTATTATGTCATTATCGGGAAAAAATAAGGCGCGCCATGCTCTGAACAGCGATGTTTATTCAGTGCAACTCCAGAGCAGGCGGGCCGGGCGCGCCGGTCAGGCAAAGGTATCGACCGCGCCTTCGCCGCCCAGGATGCGGCCGCGCCGCACCGGCACCTCGATCGCCGCGCCGCTCACCTTGCCGTCGCCGCCATTCTGGAAGCCGCCGCGCCCGCCATTGCCGCGTCCCTGGCCGTCGCTTTGCTGGGCCTGTCGCTGGTCGGCGGCGCCGTCGTTGACGGTGGCGTTACCCAGGGACAGGCCGCTCTCGCTCATCATTTCACGCAGCTTCGGCATGGCCTGTTCGAGGGCCTGGCGCACTTCCGGCTGGGCCGCCGAGAAGGTCACCTGGGCCATGTCGTTGCTCACCGAGAGCACCACCTGCATCGGCCCCAGGTCCGGCGGATTCAAGGTCAGGGTGGCGCTTTGCTCCTGACCGGCCGCCATGAAGATGATTTTCTGGCCGACCTGGTTGTCCCAGGCGGGCGTGCCGACGCGCGCCGCCAGGCGGTCGCCTGCAGCGCCGGCTTGATTGATGGCGGCCGCCATCGACAGCGAGGCTTGTTGCACCGGCGCCGACAGCGGGGCGGTGGGGGCCGGCTCGCGGGCCGTCAGCAATTCGGCGG
>JACXTT010000461.1_pt1 | contig 69141 bp, 58 predicted proteins | sample 9270951 | NCBI WGS metagenome assembly JACXTT01 (sample SAMN15532306, study PRJNA645909) | rock metagenome | isolation source: weathered quartz diorite | place: Puerto Rico | collected 2017-06-21 | reverse complement strand
ATGATGCCGATACCGATACATGCACCGATAGCACCCAAACCAATGATCAAGCCGCAAGCCAGTGCTACGAAAGCGATGTTAGTCATCAAAAACTCCTTAAATAATCAAAAAAAGTAAAACGTTAAAGTTGAAACTACAGAGACTACATTTCCTACGATTCCTACAATTCCTGCTTTGCTGCTTAGTGTCCTTCGTGAGCTTGACCAATGTAGACAAGGGTCAGCATCATGAAAATGAACGCTTGCAGAGGCACGATCAACAAGTGGAACAGCGCCCAGCCCGTACCGAGTAAGACCTGCAGGCCGGCCAGTGCAACGCTCTGGGTGGTAACACCAATCCAGGTAGCGCCGAGCAGGGCGATCAACAGGAACAGCAACTCACCGGCAAACATGTTGCCGAACAGTCGCATCGACAGCGACACGGTCTTGGCCGCGTACTCGATCAGGTTCAAACCGAAATTGAAAATCCACAGGGCTGGATGGGCGCCGAACGGTGCCGTGAACAGACCCTTGATAAAACCGCCCAAGTGCTGAATCTTGATGCCGTAGTAAATCATGCAGGCGAATACAACGATGCCCATGCCGAAGGTGCCGTTCAAATCGGCGGTCGGCACGATGCGGAAGAAGGGCTCGTGGCCTTCTGCGGTGTGCACGCCCAGGGCGCGGAAAATGGCGGCGAACAGGTCGACCGGCAGGAAGTCCAGCGAGTTCATCAGCACAACCCAGACCAGCACGGTCAGGGCCAGCGGGGCGATGAAGCTGCGGTCGCCGTGCACGATGGCTTTCGATTGGTCTTCGACCAGTTCCACCAGCGACTCGATGGCGCTCTGAAAACGGTTCGGCACGCCCGAGGTCGCCTTGGCGGCGGCTGCGCGCAACAGGAAGAAGGCGACGATGGCCATCAGCACCGACCACAGGATGGTATCGTAGTTGATGACATGGAAATCGATGATCCCAGGCTGCGGCTGCGAACGCATGTGGCCCAGGTGGTGGGTGATGTATTGCCCAGCGGTGAGCGCGTGCTCGCTCGCCGGGTGTGCTCCTGCAGCGACGGTTTCAGTAGTCATGTCTAGCGCCTAAACAATAAGATGATGTAACTTTTCAGTGCCACGATGAAGCCGCAAATCAAGGCCAGCCAGTTCAAATCGCGGTACAGCCATGCGGTGACTCCCAACAGAGTCAACGTCAATGCAATCTTGATAAATTCCCCGACCATGAAGGTCATCGGGTTCGCCCCACCGGGTTTGCGCGCGTTGGCGAACAAGCGCAAGGCAAACAAACCGTTGGGAACGACACAGCAAAATCCACCGAGCATCGCCGAGACAGCGGCAGGCCAGCCAGCGATCAAGGCGGCGATTACGCCGGCCACGGCCGTTGCCAACAATTGCAGGGAAACTAAGCGCAACATTTTTTGTTCTTTTCGCAGCGTGTAAAAGCTGTGTTGCGTATGGCGGAATTGCGTGAATCAGCGGGATTATAAGGTCTATGCACATACGCGTCAAACGTTGACGCACTTTGACGGGGCGCAAATCATACCAAAAACCACGCTTATTTGCGGATTGTTCTGTTATGGTGCAGTCAAGATTGTGGCGTGGCCCTTAATGCAACAATCTTGAGTTATGTCAATGACTTACCGACAGCTTGCTAGGTTTTAAAGCAAGCTTCCGGCGCAGTCGGGCCGATCCCGTGTTTACGCACGCAACCTTGCCAAAACACCATCGAGGATGTCGAGGTCGGCAAAATCGATGATCATCTGGCCGCGGCCCTTGTTGCCCATTTTGAAAAGCACGGGCGTGGCCAGCTTGTCGGACAATTCTTCTTCGAGTCTCTGGATGTCGCCCGACTTTTCCTTGATGCGCGCAAGCGGGGGATTGGCGAGCTCTTCCATCGTACGCGTCACCAGCTTTTCCGTTTCGCGCACCGACAGGCGCTTCGCCACCACCTGGCTGGCCAGGCTGATCTGCGTCGCCGCGTCGACCGCCAGCAATGCGCGCGCGTGGCCCATGTCGATATCGCCCGCCATCAGCATGGTCTGCACCGGTTGCGCCAGGTTCATCAGGCGCAGCAGGTTCGACACGGCCGAACGCGAGCGGCCGACCGCCTGCGCCGCCTGCTCGTGGGTAAAACTGAAATCCTCGATCAGGCGGTGGATGCCCTGCGCTTCTTCCAGGGGATTCAAATCTTCCCGCTGGATGTTCTCGATCAGGGCCATGGCGGCGGCGGCCTGGTCGTCGACTTCGCGCACCAGAACAGGGATGGTTTCCAGTCCCGCGATCTGCGCCGCGCGGAAACGGCGTTCGCCGGCGATGATCTCGTAGCGCATCTGGCCGCCCAGATCGTCGCCCTTGCCGATCGGCCGCACCAGCACCGGCTGCATCACCCCTTGCGATTTGATGGAAGCGGCCAACTCGTTGAGGGCGCCCTCGTCCATGCGCGTTCGCGGCTGGTATTTACCGGCTTGCAGTTGCAGCACCGGCAGGATCGACGGCTGCGCCGCATCCTTCTCCGGATTGAAATCATCGCCGCCCAGCAGGGCTTCCAGTCCCCGTCCCAAACCTTTTAGTTTTTTCGTTGCCATTGCTTCAGTCTTTAAAATTCGTTCGTGTTTACATGGATTTGATGCGCTCGACCATTTCGGCCCCGAACGCGATGTACGCCTGCGCCCCTTTCGAGGACGGATCGAACACCACGCCGGGCACGCCGTACGACGGCGCTTCGGCCAGCCGCACATTGCGCGGGATGATGGTCTTGAAAACCTTGTCGCCGAAGTGCTGCTCGAGCTGGGCCGACACTTGCTGCGACAGCGTCATGCGCGGATCGAACATCACCCGCAGCAGCCCGATGATCTTCAAATCGTGGTTCAGGTTGGCATGCACTTTTTTGATGGTGTTGACCAGGTCCGACAGCCCTTCCAGCGCGTAGTACTCGCACTGCATGGGAATGATCACGCCATGCGCGGCGCACAGGCCGTTCAGGGTCAGCATCGACAGCGCGGGCGGGCAGTCGATCAGAATAAAGTCGTAGTCCGCATCCACCGCGGCCAGCGCGTCTTTCAGCCGGGTCTCGCGCTTGTCGAGTTCCACCATCTCCACTTCGGCGCCGGCCAGTTCGCGGTTCGACGGCAGCACGTCGAAGCGGCCCGACTCCGAACGCTGGCGGGCTGTCGCCACATCGGCTTCGCCCAGCAGCACTTCGTAGGTCGACGCTTTCAAGCCCGCCTTGTTGATTCCCGCTCCCATGGTGGCATTGCCCTGCGGGTCGAGGTCGACCAGCAGCACTCTTTGATCGAGCTTGGCCAGGCCCGCCGACAGGTTCACGCTGGTGGTGGTTTTACCGACCCCGCCCTTCTGATTCGCTACGCAAAATATTTTGGCCATGTAGGTTCTTATATGAAATCCGGTAACAAACCCGGCAGTCGACGCAAGCAAGCTAAAGTAATACGGTTTATGCCGTAAATACCGTTTATTTAGTACGTTTGATTTATTTAATATAAACGAAATAAATCGTTTATATAGGATAAATAGTTTATGCGGATTTCTCGATGAACACCAGGTGGCGTTCCGCATCCAGCCCCGGCACCCGGATCGGCTGCAAATCCGTGATTTTCCAGGGCGCCGGCAAACGCTCGCGCTCCTCCGGCGGCGCCACCCCTTTGAGGGCAATGAATTTGCCGCCGTCTTCGAGCAGCTGGCCGGACCAGTTGACGAAGTCGGACAGGTCGGCAAAGGCACGCGAGGTGATGACGTCGAATTTGGCCGGCACCACCACTTCCTGCACCTTGCTGGTGTAGACGGTGGCATTGGCCAAGCCCAGCTCGGCTTTGACTTGTTTGAGAAAGGCGGTTTTCTTGTGGACCGTGTCGATCAGCGACACTTTCGTGTCCGGCTTGGCGATCGCCAGCACGATGCCCGGCAGGCCGCCGCCGGCGCCGACGTCGAGCACATTGCGCGCGCCTGCAAAAGCAGGCACGGCGGCGAGTGTATCGAGCAGGTGAAGAGTGGCCATTTGCATGGGGTCACGCACCGACGTCAGGTTATAGACAGAATTCCATTTCACCAGCAATGCCAGGTAATCCAGCAATTGCTCGTGCTGCTTTTCGTTCAGGTCCAGCGACAGCGTTTTGATGCCGCTTGCGAGTACTTCCTGTAATGCGCTTCGATTCAACGCCGTCATTGGGCCAGCTCCTCGTTGAGCGTAATAAACCCTTTGGCGCCGCGTTTCTTCAAATGTACCAGCAATAAAGAAATTGCGGCAGGGGTGACGCCTGAAATTCTCGAGGCCTGGCCCAGGGTTTCCGGGCGCTGCTTGTCGAGTTTTTGACGCACTTCGATCGACAGGGCGCTGATGTCCAGGTAATTGAACCCTTCCGGCAGTTTCAGATTTTCATAGTGATCGTGGCGTTCGACCTCTTTCGCCTGGCGGTCGATATAGCCTGCGTACTTCAATTGGATTTCGATCTGTTCGCGCACGGCGCCATCGTCGACGCCGGGACCGGCCAGGGACTGGCCTTCCATGCCCTCCAAGGTCATCAATTTATCGTAGGCAACGCCCGGTCTTCTGAGCAGATCCGCCAGCGAATATTCACGCTCGATGGCCTGGCCGATCACCCGCTCGGACTCGGCCGCAGCCAGAATTCTCGGGTTGACCCAGGTCGAGCGCAGGCGTTCCAGCTCTTTCGCCACCGCCTCGCGTTTGGTTTCGAACGCTTGCCACTGGGCATCACCCACCACGCCCAGTTCGCGACCGATTTCAGTCAGTCGCATGTCGGCATTGTCCTCCCGCAGACTGAGGCGGAATTCGGCGCGGCTGGTGAACATTCGGTATGGTTCCAGCACGCCCTGCGTCGTCAAATCGTCGACCAATACGCCCAGATAGGCTTCCGAGCGGCCCGGTACCCAGGCATCTTTTCCCTGGGTCAGGCGCGCCGCATTGATACCAGCGAGCATGCCCTGCGCCGCCGCTTCTTCGTAGCCGGTGGTGCCGTTGATCTGGCCGGCGAAAAACAGCCCTTGTATCGCCTTGGTTTCCAGCGAAGTTTTGAGGCCGCGCGGATCGAAATAATCGTACTCGATGGCGTAGCCGGGACGCAGGATGTGGGCGTTTTCCATCCCTTTCATGGAGCGCACCAACGCGATCTGCACGTCGAAAGGCAGGCTGGTGGAGATGCCGTTCGGGTAAAACTCGTGGGTCGTCAAGCCTTCCGGTTCGAGGAAAATCTGGTGCGAATCCTTGCTGGCGAAGCGGTGGATCTTGTCTTCGATGGACGGGCAGTAACGTGGGCCCACCCCTTCGATCACGCCCGTGTACATGGGGCTGCGATCCAGTCCGGCGCGGATGATGTCGTGGGTCTTCGCATTGGTGTGCGTCATCCAGCAGGGAATCTGCTTCGGATGCATGGCGGCATTGCCCATCACGGAGAACACGGGCACCGGATCGAGGTCGCCCGGCTGCTCGCTCATGCCGCTAAAATCGATGGAGCGGCCGTCGATGCGCGGCGGCGTACCCGTCTTCAGCCTGCCCTGCCCCAGGTTCAACTCTTTGAGACGGGCGGACAGAGAGATGGCCGGCGGATCGCCCGCGCGGCCGGCGGAGTGCGATTGCAGGCCCACGTGGATCTTGCCGTCGAGGAAAGTGCCAGCCGTCAGCACGACGGCGCGGGCGCGAAATTGCAGGCCGATCTGGGTGACGGCGCCGACCACCTTGTCGCCTTCGATGATCAGGTCGTCGACCGCCTGCTGGAACAGCCACAGGTTCGGCTGGTTTTCCAGCTTCTCGCGGATGGCCGCCTTGTACAAAATACGGTCGGCCTGGGCGCGGGTGGCGCGCACGGCCGGCCCTTTCGACGAGTTCAAGATGCGAAACTGGATGCCGGCCAGGTCGGTGGCGAGCGCCATCGCGCCGCCCATGGCGTCGACTTCCTTGACCAGGTGGCCCTTGCCGATACCGCCGATCGACGGATTGCACGACATCTGGCCCAGGGTCTCGATGTTGTGGGTGAGCAGCAAAGTAGCCTGGCCCATGCGGGCGCTGGCCAGTGCCGCTTCGGTACCGGCATGGCCGCCGCCGACGACGACGACGTCGAATTCAGTTGGAAATAGCATAGTGGGAGCGTGAAACGAGGAGGTAAGCCGTGATTATAGAGTCTTTTGCGCTCGCAAATCCTGAATGGCCCGATTTCACGCACGCGGCGTGGCATGTTTGATGCTTTTTTGTTTCACGTGGAACAGTCACGGCGCCGCGTTCCACGTGAAACAATGGGCTTAGATCAGCCGTTTGATGGCGTCGAAACCGGTTTTTAGAATCAATGCCGTGACGACCATCAGGAATAGCTTTCGGACGAAAGTGCTGCCATGGCGGATCGCCAGCCGCGTTCCAAGCAAGGATCCGGCGACCTGGCACACCGCCATCAGCAAACCCAGTTGCCACAAGAGATGGCCGCTGTAGCCGAACCACAGCAGTGCCGACACATTGCAGGCGACATTGACAATCTTGGCCGCGGCCGACGCGCTCAGGAAATCGAAGCCGAAAAAGCGGACAAACAAGAACATCAAAAAGCTGCCGGTGCCCGGGCCGAAGAAACCATCGTAAAAGCCGATGCCCGCACCCATCGCTACCGCCAGCAACTTTTCCTTCATGCCGCTATGGATCGGCGCGTGGCTAGCGCCAAAATCTTTCTTGTGGAAAGTATAGATCGCCACCCCGATCAAGACCAGCGGCAAAAGGATTCTGAAAAATTCGCTTGGCACGCGCGTGACCGTCCATGCACCGACGAACGATAAGGCGAACGCAGCCAGTGCCGCCGGCGCCGCCGCGCTCCAGGCCACCTTCACCCGCCGGGCATAATTGACGGCGGCGGCACTGGTGCCAAACACACCGGCCAACTTGCTGGTGCCGAGCAAGGTTGCCGGCAATTCGCGCGGCAGGGCCGAAAACAGCACCGGCACCTGGATCAATCCCCCGCCTCCCACTACCGCATCGACCAATCCGGCAAGAAAAGCGGCAAGCGTCAGTAACAGATACTCCACGCCGAATTCTCCAGGACAAAACGTAATTCTACTCAGGAAATGAATTCATCCCCTACCGATAAACTGTTCCACGTGAAACAAACAGCAGCCGTAACGCCCTCGCGCCCTTGGTGTAAGCTGGCGTTATCGATCGCGCACTCACCCGCCGCCATGACCTCATTTCAGTTCAGCACCGTTCCCCACCTGATCGCCGAGCCCGGCGGCGCTGCCCGTGTGGGCGCCCTGCTGGCCGAGCGCTTCCCCAACGCACGCCACGCCCTGATCGTGACCGACGCCGGCTTTCTCGCAACGGGATTGCTGGCCGCGCCACGCGCCAGTATCGAGCAAGCCGGTATTCACACCAGCGTATACTCGGGTGTGGTCGCCGATCCACCGGAGCACGTCGTGCTGGCCGCCGTCGAATGCGCCCGCCGCGAAGGCGCCGACATCGTCATCGGCATCGGCGGCGGCAGCTCGATGGATGTGGCAAAGCTCATCGCCGTGCTGGCCGCTACCGACCAGCCGATTGCCACAGCCTACGGCATCGGCAACGTCAAGGGTAGCCGGCTGCCCCTGATCCAGATCCCCACCACTGCCGGCACCGGTTCCGAAGTGACCAACATCGCCATCGTCACCACCGGAGAAACGACCAAGATGGGCGTGGTGGCGCCGCAGTTGTACGCGGACATCGCGCTGCTCGACGCCAGCTTGACCCTAGGCTTGCCGCCGCTGGTCACGGCCGCAACCGGCATCGACGCCATGGTCCACGCCATCGAGGCGTTTACCAGCAAGCACAAAAAGAACCCCTTATCGGATCTGCTGGCAAAACAGGCACTCAGCTTGTTGTCGAAAAACCTGCTGCGCGCCTGCCAGCACGGTAGCGACATCGAAGCGCGCCAGGCCATGCTGGTGGGCGCCTGCCTGGCCGGCCAGGCGTTTTCCAATGCTCCGGTGGCGGCGGTCCACGCGCTGGCCTACCCGATCGGCGGTATCTTTCACGTACCGCACGGATTGTCGAACTCGCTGGTCTTGCCGCACGTATTGCGTTTTAATCTGTCACACGCGGCGCAGCACTACGCGGAGTTGGCGGCGGTGGTGGTCCCCGACGCGACCGGTAGCGACGAAGCGCGCGCCGAAGCGTTGATTGGTGCGATGCAACAAATCGCTGCCGCGACAGGCATCGCCACAAGGCTATCCCAGGTCGGTATCACGGAAGCCGACCTGGACCGGCTTGCCGAGGATGCCATGAAGCAGACCCGCCTGCTCGGCAACAATCCGCGCGAAGTCAGTTGGGAGCATGCGCGGGCGATCTACGCCGCAGCGCTCTAACGCTGCTCCGGCGGAATGTCACGCAGGCGCGCCTGCAAAGGGCCGAACACGGCCGGGTCGACCGGCCGCACCAGCTCATCTTTCCTTGGGGGATCGTTGCCCAGATAGTTGCCGTTTCTCCGGTCGAGCGCGGGACGCACCGGCCGCGCCGTAAAGCCGCCACCGCAATTAGGACAGACATTTTGCAGCACCGTTTCCACGCATTCGGCACAGTATGTGCATTCGTAGGAGCAAATACGCGCTTCCAGCGATGCCGGCGGCAAGCGCTTGCAGCACTGTTCGCAACACGGTCTCAATTCCAGCATGGTCCCTCCTCCGCTTCATCGATGGCTTCAGGACGCACTCTAAGCGCTCCAGGACGCTTGCGCCATCCACCTCGTCCCGAATACCTGCTCACGCCGCCAGAAGGCGTACAGGGTCCGTAAAACGCACGCGTTTGTCTGACCGGGATCAACTGTCAGCCATTCCGCAGCCGTGCGGCCTGCGCCACGCCCGCCGGTAAGTCTACATTGAAGGTCAGCTGCGCTGGATCGGCACACGTCTCGCACACGTGCTGCCGGCCATCCATACGACGCGGCACCGATAATGGAGACCACCATGACCTCAGCTGTTACGAAGGGCGCAGCGCGCCCGGGCCGCGCCCGTGGGATACACGCCGGCCTGCTTGCGTTCGGCATCGCCGCCTTGCTGCTTGCCGGTTGCCACCGCGACCACGACAACGATCACCAGCACCCGGTACGGGTCGATCAGCTCAACAACCTGAAAGGCGCAACGCACGACGTCACGGTTCGCTTTACGGAAGGTACCAATATGGCGGCTTCTCCCTCGCCGGACGGTAAACAGATCGTCTTCAGCGCACAAGGCGCGCTGTGGCTGATGCCGCTGGCCGGAGGCGAAGCGACCCGCATCACCGGCTGGGAACTGGAGCCGACCGCGCCGGTGTGGTCGCCGGACGGCAAAACCATCGCCTTTCAGAATTACGCACCAGAGGGAAATTTTCATATCTGGACCATCACCATGGACGGCCGCCGCCTGACCGAACTGACGACCGGCCCCAACGATGACCGCGAGCCGGCTTGGCTGCCGGACGGCAGCGGCCTGGTGTTTTCCTCGGACCGCAGCAATGATGTCCAATATAAAATCTGGAAAGTGGCGCTCGCCAATGGCGCCGTCACGCAAATCACGCGCGGCAACGGCGCCGAGAGCAATCCCGTGGTCTCGCCGGACGGGCGCCAGCTGGCCTTCGTCGATACCGCCAATGTGTTTACGATGCCGCTCGACGCCAGCGCCGCGCCGACCCTGGTCGCGCCCGGCACCGCCCCCGGCTGGATGCCGGCCGGCGCGCTGGTCTACCAAACCGCCAACCGCACGCTGTTGGTGGGCGGCCAGGAGGTGGCGGCCAACGAGGATCTGTTTCCCTTCCCGGTGCGTTACCTGCCGGACGGCCGCTTTATCTATACGGCGGACGGCAAGATCCGCGTGCGCAACGGCGATGGCGGCAGCGCCGGCGACATCGCCTTCAGCGCCACCTTGCTGGCGCGCCGGCCCGATCTGAACAAACCGAAAGACCGCGGCTTCGACCGCACTGGCCCGCAGCAAGTGATGGGGATCAGCGCGCCTGCCCTGTCGCCGGATGGCAAACGGGTCGCCTTTGTCGCCCTTAACGATGTGTGGGTGATGACCATCGGCGCCGCGCCCGTGCGCTTGACCAACGACGTCGACCGCGACGGCAGCCCTCAATGGACACCCGACGGCGCCGCCGTCTATTTTTCCTCCGAAAAGGGCAATGCCGGCCAACTGGCCATCGACCAGATCAACCTGGCCAGCGGCGTGCGCACCCGCCTGGCGGCGATCGCCGGCAAGTCGATGGTGACGCCGAAAATGTCGCCCGCCGGTGACCGCATCGCCTACACCACCTTGTCCGGCCAGCTGGAAATCTGGAATATCGCCGCCAAAACGGCCGACATCATCCTGCCGTCGGTGAGCACCCAGGTCAGCACGCCCTCCTGGACGCCGGATGGCAACAAGGTGATGGTGGTCGATAACGAGCGCATCAACAACCGTTTCCGGGAGGGCTACAACAAGCTGCGCGTGATCGACCTGCCCAGCAAAACCGCCACCTTTTATGCGGTGGCGCCGGCGCCGCGCCAGATCGCCGAGCGCGACGAAGGCGCCGCCGTGCTGTCGCCCGACGGCAGCCGGGTGGCCTTCATCATGGATTCGCTGCTGCACACCATCGCCGTCGACCGCAACGGCGCGCCCACCGGCCCTGCCGTGGCGCTCACCAGCGACGCGGCCGATCTGCCGTCATGGAGCGGCGACTCGACGACCATCCTGTACAAGTCGGCCAATAAATTGCGCACCGTGTCGGCCGGCGGCGGCGCCCCCAGCGATATCGCGCTCGATCTGAAGTGGACGCAAGCCATCCCGACCGGCACCACAATCGTCCGCGCCGGCCAGCTATGGGATGGTCTGAGCCAGAGCTTGCGCTCCGACGTCGATATCCTCATCAACGGCAACCGCATCACCTCCATCACGGCGCACCAGGCCGGCGCAGAAACGCGCGCCGACCGCTTCATCGACGCCTCCGCCCTCACCGTCATGCCCGGCATGTGGGATCCGCACGTACACCCGCTGACCTTGTACCAGGGAGGCCAGTTCGGCCAGATCGCCGCGCTGATGCTGTCTTACGGACTGACTTCGACCCAGTCGGTGGCCGGCCCCTTGCACCAAAGCATAGAAATGCGCGAATCGCTGGCCGCCGGCAATTTGATTGGCCCGCGCCTGTTCGTCTCTCCGCCCCTGTGGGAAGGCAACCGCCTGTTCTACAATTTTGCCCGCACCTTGCGCACGACGGAAGTGGCCGACATCGAGATTGCCAAGGCGAAGGCGATGGACGCCGATTTTCTCAAGTCCTACGTGCGCGCGCCGATTCCCATCATGAGCCGCATTGCCCAGGCAGGGCTGGATATGGGTATTCCCACCGGCACGCACATGCTCTCTCCCGGCGTCGCCACCGGTCTGGCCGGCACCACCCATTTGTCGGCCACCCAGCGAATGGGCTACGGCTGGTCGAAGTCCTTCGTCAACGCCATCAGCTACCAGGATGTGGCAGCCATGCACGCGCAAGGCGATTTCCACCTGATCGATACCTTGTTCTCGGCCGGCGCCCTGGCCGGCGAGGATCCGGGGATCGTGCAGGATCAGCGTTTCATCCTGGTGCCGCCGAACTTTATTGCCGGCCTGCAGAGCGCCACCGCGCCCACCGCGGCCACCCTGGCCACCATCCGCAATGACGCGCAGCAGCAAGCCAAGGTGCTGGCCGCCGGCGCCCTGGTTGCCAACGGCACCGACTCGCCGCTGGTGGTGCCGGGCATCTCCCTGCACCTCAACCTGCGCGCCGCCGGCCTGGTGATGACGCCGGTGCAGGCGCTGCAAAGCGTGACGATCAATGCGGCAAAAATGGCCCTTGTCGACAAAGATCTGGGCTCGGTCGAAGCGGGCAAGCTGGCCGACCTGGTGGCGGTGCGCGGCGATCCGCTCAGCGATCTGAAGGCGGCGGCGAATGTCGAACTGGTGATCAAGAACGGCAACCCGTACACGCAGCAGCAGATCCTGGCGCCGTTCCGCACGCCGCTGGCCCTCGCAGCAAGGCGCAATGCGATCGATGCGTACAACCGCGCCTGCCGGCGCGATGCGGCACTATGCGAAGGGGCGGGCATGCACGCCGATTGAACGCTATGCCGCCCAGCGAAATCAGCCTGCCCTGCCCTCGGAGCGGCTGCGCGGAAACTCCGGCAAACCATCGCCGATCACGTCCCAGGGCAGCTTGCCGGAGGTCTGGGTGTGGTCGCGCGGCGCCAGCGCCGACGGCGCATCGAGGCTGCACAAGGTGATGTCGATCTCGCCCGGAGACTGATTGCTGCGGTAAGTCAACGGTGTGCCGCAAGCGGCGCAAAAGCTGCGGGTGACGCCCGGGCTCGACTGGAATTCAACCGGCGCGCCGTTCAACCACTGCAATCCCGTCAGCGGCACGGTGAACCACGATACCGCGGGCGCTGCAGCCACGCGCCGGCAACTCTCGCAGTGGCAAGTGGTGGCATTGCTCACTTCTGCGCTCACCTGGTAGCGCAGCGCGCCGCAAAAACATCCGCCGGTTAGGTGCATGATCTCTCCCTCAAGTGTGATCGCAGTATAAACGCGCACACTCGCGGCGGCGCCAGCTTGCAATGGCGTATAGTTGTATTAATTGAAACCCACTGCCAGGCGTCCATCATGATGTGTCCAGTCTGCAATGCTCCAAACGGTGCGATGAGCGCACGATGCCTCGAGTGCGGCACCATCCTGATCCCTGAGGCGGTTGGGAGATCCGCGGCATTGCAAGGCACGGTGAATCGCCTCGACAAGAAAATGTTGATGGGCTACGGCGGCCTGCTCGGCTTCGCGATCGGCATGGCGGCGTGGTTCATCTTGTCTCAGGACGAGTCGTCGGTCCAGATCTGGCTGATGGCAAGTACCGCTGTGGGCACCGCACTAGGCCGCCTGCTCGCATGGCGCAAGCGCAACCATCTTTAAGGTCGCCGAGCAGGCTCGATCAGATTAAAAAACGACCGGCAAACGCCGCGCCGCTTGGCTTAAAACTAATTAGCCTGAATCAGGGCCGTCCTTTCTTTACGGTATAAGTCAAAGCACAGCGCAACAAATTTGCCGAAGCACGTTTTATGTACTATCATAAGTTACATGAGACGCGACAGCAAACTTTCCTCCATTCTGCACCTGCTCCTGCACATGGCGCACAGCAAGCGCTCGCTCACGTCCGACGAGCTGGCAGGCTTTTTACAGACTAACGCCGTGCTGGTGCGGCGCACTCTTGCCGGCCTGCGCGAACGCGGCTATGTCGGCTCCGAAAAGGGTCACGGCGGCGGCTGGATCATCACCGCCGACCTGCGGCAGTTCACCCTGCGCGACATCTACGACAGCGTCGGCGCGCCCACCGTGTTCGCCATGGGCAACCGGGTCGACGACCCGAAATGCCTGGTCGAAAAAGTGGTCAATCAATCGCTGAGCAGCGCTTTCGACGAGGCCGAAGCGCTGTTGATCGCCCGCTTCGCCGACGTCACCCTGGCCGACCTGTCGGCCCGTTTCGACGCCGAATACTCCCACCATGGAGCAAGTCAACATGCACACAAGCACACAGCCGGCTGATCATGCGGCCGAGTTCGACGTCATCGTCATCGGCGGCAGCTACGCCGGCCTGTCGGCGGCATTGCAACTGGCGCGCGCCCGCCGCCGCGTACTGGTGATCGACGCCGGCCAACGCCGCAACCGTAACGCGCTGCACTCGCACGGCTTCCTGACGCAGGACGGCAGCAAGGCGGCCGACATCGCCGCCATCGGCCGAGAGCAGCTACTGGCCTACCCCACGGTCGCCTGGGTCAATGAAAAGGCGATGCAGGCAGCCGCCCATGGCGACAATTTTATCGTCACCTTCGCCGACGGCGGCACGGTCGGCAGCCGCCGACTGGTACTGGCCAGCGGCGTGTCCGACACCCTGCCTGCCATCGACGGCCTGGCCGAGCGCTGGGGCAGCAGCGTGTTCCACTGCCCGTACTGCCACGGCTACGAGCTGAATGAGGGAGATATCGGCGTGATCGCCGCCAGCGAATTGTCGATGCACCAGGCCATGCTCCTGCCCGACTGGGGCCGCGTGACCTTCTTCCTGAACGGCGCGTTCGATCCGGATACCGCGCAACTGGCCGCCTTGCATGCGCGCGGTGTGCGCATTGAGGCGGCACCCATCGCTCGCATCGAGGGACAAGCGGACGTCGTCCTGAACGACGGTAGAACGGTGGCGATGGCCGGCCTGTTCGTCATGTCGCGCACCGATGGCGCCGGCGCGCTGGCCCAGCAGCTGGGCTGCGTGGTGGAAGAAGGTCCGCTGGGGCCGTTCGTGCAGACCGACATGATGAAGGCGACCAGTGTGCCGGGCGTCTTTTGCTGCGGCGATATGGCGCGGGCGGCGGGCAATGTCGCTTTTGCCGTGGCCGACGGCGCCATGGCCGGGGTGGCGGCGCACCGCTCGCTGATTGCCGAATTCAATCACCAGGCGTAAAAAAAGGGACTGTCAGGCAGTCCCTTCGAATTCACGCAATCAACTCGGCGCTTACGCCAGGCGCTTTTTACGCGCAGCCGCGGCGATCGCCGCGCCGATTTCTCCGACAATCCCGCGGCGGAACAGCAGCACGCAGACGATAAAAATCAGGCCGGTGACCATGCCGACCGATTCGCCGATGGTGGTGAACCACTCGATACCGGTGGTGCGGGCGATGAAATTGCCCAGATCGCCCAGCTTGTTTTCCAGCGCGATGATGATGAAAGCGCCCAGGATGGGGCCGACCAGGGTACCCATGCCGCCCACCAGGGTCATCAGGACGACCAGGCCGGACATCGACCAGTGGACGTCGGTCAAGGTCTCGAAGCCAAGTACGACAGCCTTGGTGGAGCCCGCCAGGCCGGCCAGTGCGGCCGACAGCACGAAGGCCGTCAGCTTATAGCGGTCGACGTCGTAGCCAAGAGAAATGGCGCGTGGCTCGTTTTCCTTGATGGCTTTGAGCACCTGGCCGAAGGGCGAATGCACCGTGCGCACGATCAGGGCAAAGCCGGCGATGGCGATCGCCAGCACCACGTAGTACATGGTGGTGTCGCTGGCGAGGTCGATGAAGCCCAGCAGCTTGCCCCGCGGGATGCCTTGCAGGCCATCTTCACCGTGGGTAAACGGCGCGCGCAACATGCCGAAATACACCATCTGCGCCAGTGCCAGGGTGATCATGGTGAAATAAATGCCCTGGCGGCGAATCGCCAGCCAGCCCATCACCAGGCCGATCAAGGCGGCAACGACGACGCCGACCAGGATGCCGGCTTCGGTCGGCAGTCCCAGCGTGGTCAGGGCGTAACCGGTGAAATAGCCGGCGGCGCCGAAGAAGGCGGCGTGGCCGAAGGAGAGCAAGCCCGTGTAGCCGATCAACAAATTAAACGCGCAGGCGAACAGGCCGAAGCACAGCAGCTTCATCAGGAACACGGGGTAGCCGACAAACGGCGCGGCGAGGGCGACGAGCAGGGCGATGGTAAAGCCGATTTTGCGATTCATGGCAATTCCTTATTTCTCTTTGCCGAACAGGCCGGCAGGACGGATCAACAGGACGATGACCATGACGACGAACACCACCACCTCCGACCCTTCCGGATAAAACACGCGGGTAAAACCTTCGATAATGCCCAGGCCCAGGCCCGTCAAAATCGAGCCCATGATGGAACCCATGCCGCCGATCACGACCACGGCGAAGACAACGATGATCAGGTGCGAACCCATCAACGGGGTGACGTTGATGATGGGGGCCGCCAGCACGCCCGCAAAGCCGGCCAGGGCGACGCCGAAGCCGTAGGTCAGGGTGACCATCAGCGGCACGTTGATGCCGAAGGCTTCGACCAGTTTCGGATTTTCGGTACCGGCGCGCAGGTAGGAGCCCAATTTCGTTTTTTCGATGACGAACCAGGTGGCCAGGCAGACGGACAGCGAGGCGACCACCACCCAGGCGCGGTAATTCGGCATGACCATGAAGCCGAGGTTGGTCGCGCCTTGCAGCAGTTCCGGCACTTCGATGGACTGGCCGGACACGCCGAAGAAAGAGCGGAACACGCCTTCCAGCAACAAGGTGATGCCGAAGGTCAACAAGAGACCATACAAATGGTCGAGCTTGTACAGCCAGCGCAGCATCGATTTTTCGACCAGGATGCCGAAGATGGCGACAATCAATGGGGCGATGATCAACATCATCCAGTAATTGAGGCCCAGCGTGGTGACGCCGATGAACGCGAGAAACGCGCCCACCATGTACAGCGCACCGTGCGAAAAGTTAATTACGTTGAGCAAGCCGAAGATCACGGCCAAGCCCAGCGACAACATGGCATAGAAGGAGCCGTTGACCAAGCCGAGTAACAGCTGGCTCATCATGGCAGGAAGCGGAACGCCGAAGATTTCCATGGCATCACAGTACAAAAACACCGGGGGGACCGGCGTGGACAAAAGAACACGCCGTACCGCGCTGATGGCGGGACGGCGCAAGCGCAAGTTAATTCAAGACAAAAGCTAAAACCATCACAAAAGAAGCGGGTACGCGACCCGCTTCTTTGAATTACGACCCGGCAAGGCCGGGCATTACATAACCATCATTACTTCCACAGCGAGCACTTGCTTTCGGCCTTGGTGGCGTAAGCCTGGGCGCCAGGGATGGTGGCGACGACTTTGTAGTAATCCCATGGGTACTTCGATTCCGCCTGGGTTTTCACTTGCATCAAGTACATATCGTGGACCATGCGGCCGTCCGGACGGATCACGCCGCCCTTGGCGAACATGTCGTTGATCGGGGTCTTTTTCATCTGCGCCATGATTTTTTCAGGATCGTCGCTGCCGACGGCTTTGACGGCCGCCAAGTAGTTCATCGCAGCCGAGTAGTCGGCCGCTTGCAGCATCGATGGCTCTTTTTTCATCTTGGCAAAGTATCGCTTCGACCAGGCGCGGGTCTGGTCGTTCTGGTCCCAGTACCAGCCGTCGGTCAGGTACATGCCCTGGGTCATCTTCAAGCCCAGCGAGTGGACGTCGTTGATGAACATCAGCAGGCCAGCCAGCTTCATGGTCTTGGTGATGCCGAACTCGTTGGCTGCCTTGATGGCGTTGATGGTATCGCCGCCGGCATTCGCCAGGCCGAGAATCTGCGCCTTGGAACCTTGCGCCTGCAGCAGGAAGGACGAGAAGTCCGATGCGGCCAGCGGGTGCTTGGCGCTGCCCAGCACGGTGCCGCCGTTGGCTTTGACGACGTCCGACGTGTCTTTTTCGAGCGACTGGCCGAAGGCGTAATCGGCGGTCAGGAAGTACCACGATTTGCCGCCCTGCTTGACGATGGTCGAGCCGGTGCCGCGCGCCAGGGCGATGGTGTCGTAGGCGTAGTGGATGGTGAACGGGGTGCACTCTTCATTCGTCAGGCGGGCCGAGCCGGCGCCGATCGAAATGAACACTTTTTTCTTTTCCGCGGCGATTTTCGCCATGGCCAGGCTGGTGCCGGAGTTGGTGCCGCCGATCAGCATATCGACGCCTTCGCGGTCGAACCATTCGCGCGCCTTGCTGGCGGCGATATCGGCCTTGTTCTGGTGGTCGGCCACGACGAATTCGATTTTCTTGCCGTTGACCATGCCGCCCATGTCGGCGATCGCCATTTTGACCGCTTCGGCGCCACCGTTGCCGTCGACGTCAGAGTAGGTACCCGACAAGTCGGTGATCATGCCGATCTTGATGGTGTCACCCGAGATTTGCGCCTGGGCGGAAAAGGATACGCCCAAAGCACACAGGGTGCTGGCTGCGACGGCAATAACTTTACGTTTCATTTTGTCTCCGTGAGGATTGTTTTAAATTGAACCAACGGTACTGCATGTTTCAAACCATCAAAAACGATCAAACATCAAACCATCAAACGCCCAGCAGCTCGGTCAACACCGGCATTTTGGCCGTCAACTCGGACGAAGCGAAGGTCTCGACGATCTGACCGTGCTCCATCACGTAAAACCGGTCCGCCAGCGGTGCGGCGAAGCGGAAATTCTGTTCCACCATGACGATGGTGTAGCCCTTCGATTTCAGGGTGAGAATCATTCTGGCCAGGCCCTGTACGATGACCGGCGCCAGGCCTTCGGAGATTTCATCGAGCAAGAGCAGGCGCGCCCCCGTGCGCAAAATGCGCGCCACCGCCAGCATCTGCTGCTCGCCACCCGACAGCCGCGTGCCCTGGCTGTTGCGGCGCTCGTACAAATTCGGGAACATCTGGTAAATCTCTTGCACCGACATGCCCTTTTCCGTTCCGGCCAGCGCCGGCGGCAGCATCAGGTTTTCCTCGGTGGACAGCGACGAAAAGATGCCGCGCTCTTCCGGGCAATAGCCGACGCCCAGGTGGGCGATTTTATGGGTGGGCATGCCGATCGATTCGACGCCATGGATCTTGATGGAGCCGGTCCGTTTACCCGTCAAGCCCATGATGGCGCGCATGGTGGTGGTGCGGCCGGCGCCGTTGCGGCCCAGCAAAGTCACCACTTCGCCCTGGTTCACCGACAAATTGACGTCGTGCAGGATGTGCGATTCGCCGTACCAGGCTTGCAGATTGCCGATCTCGAGTGCGGCGGCCATCAGTGCGCTCCTTCCAGCTCGGCATTGACGGTGCCCATATAGGCTTCCATCACTTGCGGATTTTTCGATACTTCCTCGTAGCTGCCTTCGGCCAGCATGGCGCCCCGCTGCAGCACGGAAATCTTGTCGCAAATGCCGGAAACCACGTTCATATTGTGTTCGACCATCAGGATGGTGCGGCCAGCAGCCACTTTTTTAATCAGTTCGGTGACGCGATACACGTCTTCATGGCCCATGCCCTGGGTCGGCTCGTCGAGCAGCATCAGTTCCGGCTCCATGGCAAGCGTGGTGGCGATTTCCAGCGCACGTTTTCTACCGTAGGGCATGTCGACGGTGATGGTGTCGGCGAATTCGGTGAGATCGACTTCGGCCAGCAATTGCATGGCGCGCTCGTTGAGCTGCGACAGCGAACGCTCGCTCTTCCAGAAGTGGTAAGAAGTGCCCAGCTGGCGCTGCAAGCCGATGCGCACATTCTGCAGCACCGTCAGGTGGGGAAACACGGCGGAAATCTGAAACGAACGGATGATGCCCATGCGGGCGATCTGGGCCGGCGCGGCGGCGGTGATGTCCTTGCCATTGAACAAAATCTGGCCGGAAGTCGGTACCAGGAATTTGGTCAGCAAATTAAAACAGGTCGTCTTGCCGGCGCCATTCGGGCCGATCAAGGCGTGGATGTGGCCACGCTGGACGCGCAAATTCACGTCACTGACTGCCGTAAAACCCTTGAACTCTTTGGTCAAGTTGCGGGTTTCCAAGATGACGTCCGTCATTGTATCTCCGAATATTTTTATCATACTGCTATGTTATTTGCTCACGATAATACACAGATAAAATACCGGTCACAATACGGTATAACTACCACCCGAATCGCCCCAGTTTGGGGCGTTCATCCACCATCCTTACCTGAATCTTTCCGCATCCCGAACGATCAGCCCGGCCGCCTTTTCGGCAATCATCAAAGTCGGTGAGTTGGTGTTGCCCGAAGTGATGGTCGGCATGACGGAGGCATCGATGACCCGCAAGCCGCGCACGCCAATCACCTTCAGTTCGCTGTCGACCACCGCCAGCGGATCGCCGATTTTCCCCATCTTGCAGGTGCCGACCGGATGAAAAATCGTCGTGCCGATCAGCCCGGCCGCCTCGGCCAGTTGCTCGTCGGTGCTGTAGGCCGCGCCCGGCTTGTACTCGACCGGCCCATAGTTCGACAGCGCAGGCGCCGAAACGATCCGCCGGGTCAGAGACAATGCTTGCGCTGCCACAGTCCGGTCTTCGACCGTGCTCAAATACAGGGGCGATATTTTTGGCGCGGCGGTGCTGTCGGCGCTGGCGAGGCGCACATGGCCGCGCGAGGTGGGACGCAGATTGCAGACGCTGGCGGTGAACGCGGGAAACGGGTGCAAGGGATCGCCGAATTTTTCCAGAGACAAGGGCTGCACGTGGTACTGCAAGTTTGCCGACGCTTGCGAAGGGTGGGATTTGGCGAACGCCCCCAGCTGGGACGGCGCCATCGACATCGGCCCGCTTTGGCGCAAGGTGTACTCGAGGCCGATCTTGAATTTGCCGAACCAGCTGGCTGCCGTGGTATTCAAGGTTTTGGCTTTGCTGACTTTGTAGATCATGCGCAGCTGCAAATGATCCTGCAAATTCTCGCCGACGCCGGCACGGTCGACCACGGGAGAAATGCCCAGCCCGTGCAGGGCCGCCGCCGGCCCGACGCCGGACAATTGCAAGATGGTCGGCGAGCCGATGGAACCAGCGGCCAATAAAGTCTCGATTTCGGCGTCGGCGCGGAAACGCCGGCCGCCGCCGCTGAATTCGACGCCGCGGCAGACCGCGCCGTTTTCAGCCTGCTCGACAATCAGGCGCTCGACGTGGCAGCCCGTCATGATGGTCAGATTCGGCCGGTGCGCCACCGGTTTCAAGAACGCTTTCGCCGTATTCCAGCGGATGCCACGCTTTTGATTGACCTCGAAATATGCGCTGCCCTCATTGTCGCCGCCATTGAAATCGCCGATTTTCGGGATGCCGGTCTGTGCCGCCGCTTCCCTGAAGGCATCGAGGATTTGCCACGACAAGCGCTGCTTTTCCACCCGCCACTCGCCGCCGGCGCCGTGCAGGGCGGAGTCTCCGCCGTGGTGGTTTTCCGTTTGTTTGAATATGGGCAGCACCTGGTCCCAGCGCCAGCTGGCATCGCCCGTGACATCGGCCCAGTGGTCGTAATCGCCCTGTTGGCCGCGCATGTAGATCATGCCGTTGATGGAGGACGAGCCGCCCAGCACTTTCCCGCGCGGATAAATCAGCGAGCGGCCGCCCAGGCCGGCGTCCGGCTCGGTTTTATACAGCCAGTCCGTTCGCGGGTTGCCGATGCAATGCAGGTAACCGACCGGTATATGGATCCACAGGTAATCGTCCTTGCCGCCCGCCTCGATCAGCAGCACATTGTGGTCCTTGTTGCGGGTCAGGCGGTTGGCCAACAGACAGCCGGCCGTGCCCGCGCCCACGATGATGTAGTCGTATTGTCCTGCCGATTCCAAGCACGTCTCCTCAAGTTTGGGCAGCCGTCCGCATCTCCGCCACCAGTGTCTGCATCAACTTATCGACCGACATCGGCCGCGCGCGATTGACGCCGGCGCCCGCCCACAGCGACATGTTGTCCGGATCGCTGGCCGCGGCAGCCGCCGCACGTATGCTGCCGGTCAATGCATTTTGAACAGGATACGCCGGAACTTGCTGTTCGACACCTTTCAATTTTTCCATGAAGCCATTTACGATGCCGCGCGCGTAGCGGCCGGAAAAGGCGCGGGTCAGGCGGGTGGTTTGATTTCCATCTAATAATTCCTTCTTGTACGCAGGGTGAACCGCCGCCTCGTCAGTCACCAGGAAGGCTGTACCCATCTGCACGGCGCTGGCGCCCAGGTCCTGCGCGGCACGAATGTCGGCGCCATCCATGATATTGCCGGCGGCAATCACCGGGATGTCGACAGCGGCCACCACCAGCGGCCACAAGCTTCTCGCGGACAAAGTCGCATCTTGCTGGCGGCCGATAAACGTCCCCCGGTGGCCGCCCGCCTCGACGCCGGACGCGATCACCCCATCGGCGCCGATGGCTTGCCAGGCCAGCGCCTCTTCGACGGTGGTGACGGTGCCGAACACTTCGATGCCGGCAGCATGCAGGCGCGCGACCTGCGCCGCGCTGAGGATATTGAAAGTAAAACTGGCGGCCGCCGGTTGGAGTTCCAGCAGGGTCTCGAATTGCGCATTGAAATCCTGGCACCACTGGGGCGGGCGCGGCAATTCGCTCCATCCCAGCGCTTCCCACACGGGCCGCAGCAGCTCGGCGGCGGCGACAATCTCTTCCTCACTGGGTGAGGGCGTCTGCTGCACAAAAAAATTCAACAGAAAAGGCGACGCGGTCAGCGCACGAATCTGCGCCACCTGTTCGCGGATCACTGCGGGCGACAACAGGGAGCCAGGCAAACTGCCCATCCCGCCTGCATTCGATACCGCGGCAACCAATGCCGGGACGCAATATCCGCCGGCCATCGGCCCCTGAATGATGGGGTAACGCAAGGAATTCAAGCATTTCGACGGTCTCATACAGCCTCCTGTGGACAAGTGTCTGGATATCCACAGGCACCGTTTGTGGATAAAACCCATTTTATTCACAGGCCGATTTTTGTCCAGAAATGCTACCTGCGCCATACAGAATCGTTAACACCCTTGTACAAGCTGTAAATGCTTGATTTCATGCAGTAAACCGGGCTTATCCACAGAAAATGGCTGCTGTTAACAACTACTACTAAACTTGTATACCACCTTTGTTAAGTAAACAAATAAACGGCAAAGTCGAAAAACCGCAGCCCAAAACCGGTCCGAAAACCCCAACTTGCCAATTTTGAAATTTTGTAGACTTTTCAAAAAATTCTGAAAGCTCACTTCGTTCGCCAAAACCACCCCACATCCTGCCAAACAGCTTGTGGATAAACTGTTGGATATCCACAGGGTGGTTTGTGCAAAACCAGGGACAAATCCAAGTCGGCCAAAATTGTCCAACAACCCTCCCCGTTCGATACAATGTTTACAAGCCCGGTTGTCATCGCCGTAAACCATTGAGCCTGTTGATAAATCCTGACTTATCCACAGAACCTGCAAGGCCCTACTATTACTACTACCTTTGTATACCTATCTTTGTATAAAACAGTAAACCGCACAGGCCGGTGGAAAACTGGCGCTGCGCGCGGCATTTTTAAAATCAAAGGCGTCTACAGAACATGAACCTGGCTCCGATTCGCCGTCTCGGCATCATCAGCGCCCTGCAGGAAGAGCAGCAAGGCCTGGTGGAAGCCATGCAAGGGGCCGCCACGCACGTGCACGGCAGGCGCGACTACACCACCGGCACCCTGTGGGGACTCGACGCCGTGTGCGTGCTCTCACGCATCGGCAAAGTGGCTGCCGCCATGACGGCGACTTTGCTTGTGGAAAAATTCGGGGTAACGCACATCTTGTTCACCGGCGTGGCCGGTTCTGGCGGCAATGGCGTCAAAGTGGGCGACATCGTCATCGCCGATGCACTGGTGCAACACGATATGGATGCCAGTCCCCTGTTTCCGCCCTGCGAAGTGCCGCTCACGGGCATGCGCTATTTTTCTGCCGATGTTGTTTTGTCATCCAGACTGGCAGTGGCCGCCGCTGCTTTCGTCGACAGTGCGTTGACCGGCGCCATCAGCGATGTGGAACAAAAGCTGTTCGGTCTGCATGCGGTGACCGTGCACCGGGGGCTGGTGGCCAGCGGCGACCAGTTTATCAACAGCGCAGAGCGCATCGAGCGGCTCGCGCGAGACCATCCGGGCCTGTTGGCGGTGGAAATGGAAGGGGCGGCAGTGGCCCAGGTGTGTTTTGAATTGAACGTGCCGTTTGCCGTCATGCGCACGATTTCTGACAACGCCAATGAAAAAGCGGCCACCGATTTCCTGCATTTTGTGCAGGCGGTGGCCGCCAAATACGCCTTTTATATTATTCAGCGCTTCTGCGAGCAAGAAGCAGAAGCCTGATTCAAGCCAGCATGCTGTCCGCCGGCACCCAGTCGTAGCCCAGCGCGCTGGCCACTGCCTGGTAGGTCACCTTGCCCTGACACACGTTCAAACCGTTTTTCAGGTGCGGGTCATCTTGCAGCGCCTGGCGCCAGCCTTTGCTGGCCAGAGCCACCGCGTGACCGATCGTGGCGTTGTTCAAGCCAAACGTGGATGTTCTCGCCACCGCGCCCGGCATGTTCGCCACACAATAATGAATCACGCCGTCCACCACATAAGTCGGCTCGGCGTGGGTGGTGGCGTGCGAGGTTTCGAAGCAGCCGCCCTGATCGATAGCGACATCGACCACCACCGCGCCCTTCTTCATTTGCGAAATCATGGTCTTGGTCACCAACTTGGGCGCCGCCGCGCCCGGCACCAGCACGCCGCCGATCACCAGGTCGGCCGACAACACGGCCTCCTCGATGGAGGCGGCGTTCGAATACACGGTGGAGATGCGGTTGCCGAACACCAGGTCCAGCTGGCGCAGGCGGTCGATGCTTTTATCGAGCACCGTGACCCGCGCGCCGGTGCCGACCGCCATCTGTAAAGCGTTGGTGCCGACCACGCCGGCGCCGATGATGACGATGTGGCCGGCCGCCACGCCCGGCACGCCGCCCAACAGCAAACCCATGCCGCCCTTGGATTTTTCCAGGTGGGCGGCACCGGCCTGGATCGCCATCCTGCCCGCCACTTCGCTCATCGGCGCCAGCAGGGGCAAGCCGCCGCCGGCACCGGTGATGGTTTCATAGGCGATGCAGATGGCGCCGGAAGCGACCAGGGCCGCGGTCTGCTGCGGATCCGGCGCCAGGTGCAGATAGGTATACAAAATCTGCCCGGGGCGCAGCATCGCGCATTCGGCCGGCTGCGGCTCCTTCACCTTCACCACCATCTCCGCGCGCTTGAACACTTCGGCGGCGGTGGAGACGATAGCGGCGCCGGCCGCCTGGTAGTCGGCATCGCTCAAACCGATTTCCAGGCCGGCGCCTTGTTGCACCAATACTTCGTGACCACGAGACGTGAGTTCTCTGACGCTGGGGGGCGTCAAGCCCACCCGGAACTCGTTATTTTTAATTTCTTTTGGGACTCCAACAATCATGTCTTCCTCCAATGATTACAACTCAAACCTCCATCATTACAAACCCAAGGTCATCAGGCTTGCGTTACCGCCAGCTGCGGTCGTGTTGACACACAGGGCGCGTTCAGCCACCAGCCGCCACAGGGGAATGGCAGTGCCGGCGGTGCTGTCGATCAGCCCGACCAGCGCGCCATCGCGCGCGGCCAGGGCAAGTCTCAAGGCGGGATCGGTGTCCGCGTCGATCAGGGCGATTTGAAACGGCGACTGGACTGCCTCGAGGCTATCGGCATATTGAATCTGCGCCGTGACGGCCACCGGCAAGCCGGCTGGCAAGGGATTGCCGATCACCAGCGCCCGGTTGCCGGTGGCAAATGTCGCCGCCAGTTGATTGAGCAGCACGGCAGTGTCTTTCGCAACGCACAGCACCAGGCCGCGCTCGGCGAACGCCAGGGTATTGCGTTCGCCGGTCGGGCCCGGTAACGCCATGCTGGTGCCGGCCAGGCTGGTTTGCGCGTATTGCGCGATCAAGGATGGCACGCCGGCATGGCCGTTGGCGCTGGCCCAGCCCGACAGCGCCGTCGAAGCCGGCGACAGCTGGTGCGCCGCGCCTGCCGTGCGCACTTCTTCTGCCTGCTGCTGCAAGCGCTTGACATACAAGGGGCCGCCCGCTTTCGGTCCGGTGCCCGATTTACCCTCTCCGCCGAACGGCTGCACCCCGACCACGGCGCCGACGATGTTGCGGTTGACGTAGATATTGCCGACGTGGGCGCGCTGGGAAATGAAATCGATGGTTTCATCGATGCGCGAGTGCACGCCCAGGGTCAAACCGAATCCGCTGGCGTTGATGGCATCGACCAGCTTGGACAAATCGGCGCGGCGGTAGCGGATCACGTGCAGCACCGGGCCGAACACCTCCTTGGTCAGTTCGGCCAGCGAGCCGATTTCCAGCACGGTGGGCGGCACGAAAGTGCCCTGCGCCACTAAAGCGGCGGGCAGCTCGAGGGCGAAATACGCTTTGGCGGTTTTCTTGGTGCGGGCGATATGCGCCAACAAATTGTCGCGGGCTTCGGCATCGATCACCGGGCCGATATCGGTGGCCAGGCGGTCCGGCACGCCGACGCGCAATTCCTGCATGGCGCCCTTGAGCATCTTGATGGTCTTGTCGGCGATTTCTTCCTGCAAGAACAGCACGCGCAAGGCCGAGCAGCGCTGGCCGGCGCTATCGAAAGCCGAACTCAAGGCGTCTTGCACCACCTGTTCCGGTAGGGCGGAAGAGTCGACGATCAGGGCGTTCTGGCCGCCCGTTTCGGCGATCAGCGCGATCTCGACCTTTTCGGTGATGGACCGGGCCGCGAGGGTGCGGTTGATCAATTGCGCCACTTCGGTGGACCCGGTAAAAATCACGCCGCGCACGCGGGCGTCGCGCGTCAGGGCGGCGCCGACGATTTCCCCGCGGCCGGGCAGCAATTGCAAGACGGCTGGCGGAATGCCCGCTTCATGAAACAGTTGCACGGCGCGATGAGCGATCAGCGGGGTTTGCTCGGCCGGTTTGGCCAGCGCCACGTTACCGGCCACCAGGGCGGCGGCAACTTGTCCCGTAAAAATCGCCAGCGGGAAATTCCACGGGCTGATGCAGACCACCGGGCCCAGTGCGGGAATCGCCGGATTGGTCTCGGCCTGGCGCGCGTAATAGCGCAGGAAATCGACGGCTTCGCGCACTTCGGCGATCGCGTTCGGCAAGGACTTACCGGCTTCGCGCACGGCCAGGGCCATCAGTTCCTGGCAGTGGATTTCGAACAGGTCGGCAATTTTAAAGACGATGGCGGCGCGTGCGGCCGGGGTGTGCGCTTGCCAGTCGGCGGCAGCGGCGCCAGCGGCGACCAAGGCGGCATCGACTTGTGCGGCGGTGGCTTCGGCCACGCTGCCGACGATATCGCTGTTCATCGCCGGGTTGACGATGTCAAGCGCTCGACCGGCCGCGGCCGATGGCGCGGCGATCAATGGCGCGGCTGCATAGGTTCTCGGCTGGCTCAAGGTGGCGGCCAGTGCCGTCAACACGTTTTCGTCGGTCAGATCCAGGCCGGCCGAATTATCGCGCTCGGCGCCAAACAGTTTGCGGGGCAGGGAGATGCCCGGATGGGGCGCGCCCCGCTGCGCCGCTGCGGCGGCAAACGGATCGGCAATCAGGGAGTCGATCGACACTTCCGGATCGACGATCTGATTGACGAACGAAGAATTGGCGCCGTTCTCCAGCAGGCGGCGCACCAGGTAGGCGAGCAGAGTTTCATGAGAGCCGACCGGGGCGTAGATGCGGCAGGCCTTGTCCAGATTGTTCTTGCCGACCACCTGGTCATACAGGGTCTCGCCCATGCCGTGCAGGCATTGAAATTCGTAATTGCTGATGCCGTCGGCCTTGGCCCAGGTATAAATCACCGCCAGCGAATGGGCGTTGTGGGTGGCGAACTGTGGGTACAGGCTGTCGGCGTTCGACAGCAGTTTACGGGCGCAGGTCAGGTAGCTGACATCCGTGTAGACCTTGCGGGTGTACACCGGAAAGCCCGGCATGCCATCCACCTGGGCGCGCTTGATTTCCGCATCCCAATACGCCCCTTTCACCAAACGCACCATGAACTTGCGGCCGCTGCGCTTGGCCAGGTCGACCAGGTAATCGATGACGAAGGGGCAGCGTTTTTGGTAAGCCTGCACCACGAAGCCGATGCCGTCGAAGCCGGCCAGGGCAGGATCGAAAGCCATCGCTTCCATCATGTCCAGCGAGATTTCCAGGCGGTCGGCCTCTTCCGCATCGATATTGATGCCGATGTCATATTGCTTCGCCAGCAGCACCAGGGCGCGCACGCGCGGCAACAGCTCGTTCATCACGCGCGCATGCTGGGCGCGGCTATATCGCGGGTGCAGGGCAGACAGCTTGATGGAAATGCCGGGACCGTCGTTGATGCCGCGGCCGTTCGAGGCTTTGCCGATGGCGTGGATGGCCGTTTCGTAGGATGCGTAATATGCCTGCGCATCGTGTTCGGTCAGCGCCGCTTCGCCCAGCATGTCGTACGAGTAACGGTAACCGCGCTGCTCGTTCGGCTTGCTGTTTTTGAGGGCTTCGTCGATGGTCTGCCCGGTGACGAACTGGTTGCCCAGCATGCGCATGGCCAGGTCGACCCCTTTGCGGATCAAAGGTTCGCCGCCTTTGCCGATCAGCTTGGTCAAAGCGGAGGTCAGTCCCTGCTCGCTGCTGGTGCCGACCAGTTTACCGGTGATCAACAAGCCCCAGGTGGCGGCGTTGACGAACAGGGAGGGCGATTCGCCCAGGTGCTTGCGCCAATCGCCCTTGCTGATCTTGTCGGCAATCAAGCGGTCGGCGGTGGCGCTGTCGGGAATGCGCAGCAGCGCTTCGGCCAGACACATCAAGGCGACGCCCTCTTCCGACGACAGGGAGAATTCATGCATCAGTGCATCCACGCCCGATGCCCGGGTCCGTTTGCTGCGCACTTGCTCGACCAGCCGGTGCGCCAGCGGGGCGGCGTCGCCGTTGGCGCGCGCGCCTTGCGCCAGCAGCCATTCGACGGCGGCGGCCTCGTCGCGGCGGTAGGCGGCGGTGATGGCGGCGCGCAAAGTCGATTGCGGCGGTTTGATCTCGGCGAGCAGGGCGGAGAATGGCAAATTCGGCAAAGTGGACAGGGCCGGGGAAGCGGCAGTATGCATGGGGGACTCTTTATAGGCAAAAACAGAATAAACCGTCTGTTTTACGGACGTAAAACGGGGAAAGCGAGAACGAAACTGCCGCCGGCGCGCCGATTTCGCCAAAAATATTGCAAAAATCGGGCGGAGGTACATATCGAAAAATTGATTCGATTGTAGTGGGATTTCTTCTGGATTAATTCTGGTATTACGGAATACTAGCAATAGATAGTTTTTGGTGAGACAATTTGACCAAATAAAATTTATTCTGGGAGGTGGCTGACATGCTCGACAAGATCAGTAAGAAAATCCTGGCGGAATTGCAGAATGACGGACGCATCAGCAACGTCGAACTGGCCGCGCGCGTGAACCTGTCGCCGGCCGCCTGCCTCGAGCGGGTGCGCAAGCTGCACGAATCGGGTTACATCATGGGCTACACGGCCCAGCTCAATCCCCAATTGCTCGACGTCTCCCTGCTAGTGTTCATCGAAGTGGTGCTCGACCGCACTACGCCGGAAGTGTTCGATGCCTTCAAGAATAGCGTACAACTGATTCCCGAAGTGCTCGAATGTCACATGGTGGCCGGCGGTTTTGACTATCTGGTCAAAGCGCGTGTCAAAGACATGGCGGCGTACCGCGAATTTCTCGGTAAAACCTTGCTGCAAAAGGGCGTGCGCGAGACGCACACCTATGCGGTGATGGAAGAAGTCAAGAATACGACGAAATTGCCGATTCGCTAGTCGAAGTGTAGGTCCGCGCCTTCAGGACTCGTCCTTCTCGCTCTCATCGAGCCAGATCGCGATCGCGGCTGCGGGATGGGTAAAAAATAAGCTGATGCAGTGGGCTTTGCTGTAGCGAAAAATCGACTCCGTGGTCTCGGTCAATTTGCCGTGGTTCGCGAGAAAAAAATGGCCATTACTCGTGTGGCCGTTCAAGGCGTCGCCCCCGAGCAGAATGGTGCCGATCACGAAGCTGAAGAAATTTACCAGGGCGACCGCAGCAATAATTTTTGCCGGCATGCCGAGTCGCTGAAATCGTTGCCATTGTTTCATGCTTCGCCCGGTATCACTCGCCGTTCGGCTGAATCTTGTGCGCCGGCGACTGCATCAAATCCATCGTTTCAAAATGTTTGCGCAACCAGGTATGCGCCGGGCTTCGCGCATCGCGCTCGTGCCACAGCATGTCGATGTGCACTGCCGGCAGGCTGAACGGCAACTCCCGCCACACCAGCGCTTCGGCGGTACCGGTCGAGGCGATCAGGTGTTTCGGCAACACCGTGATCAGGTCGGAGTTGGCGACCACCCGGCCGGCCGTGAAAAACTGGTTCACCGTCAGCAGGATGCGGCGTTCGCGGCCCAGCTGGGCCAGCGCTTCGTCGGTCAGGCCGTGGGCGCGCCCGGAGAAACTGACCAGCAGGTGGTTGGCGGCGACGTAGCGGTCCAGGGTCAGCTCGACTTTGGCCAGCGGGTGGTTCTTGCGCATCACGCAGACGTAGCGGCCGGAATACAGGCGTTCGTGGCGCACGGGCGAGCTGGTGTCGGAAGAGAGTTGCGCCGCCACGCCGGGAAAAAAGCCGACGGCCAGGTCGATGTCGCCGCGCAGCAGCATCGGCCGCGGCTCGCGCGTGGTGAGCGGCACCATGCGCACGGTGACGCCGGGCGCTTCGCTTTCGATGGCGCGCATCAGCGACGGCAGCCAGAAGGCGGCGGTGGCGTCGGCCATGGCCATTCTGAAGGTGGCGTTGGCCTTGCTGACATCGAAGGTGCCGGGCGCCACCGCCGCTTCCAGCCCTGCCAGGGCCTGGCGCACTGCCGGCCACAGTTGTTCGGCGCGCGGGGTCGGTTTGACGCCGTAGGCCGTGCGGATCAACAGATCGTCGCCCAAGCTTTCGCGCAGCCGCTTGATGGCGTTCGACACGGCCGGCTGGGTCATGGCCAGGTGGCCGGCAGCGCGCGTCAGGTTTTGTTCGGTCATGACGGCGTCGAACACGCGCAGCAAATTCAGGTCAAGGGTGAGGAAGCTCATGGCGGTCGTCGGTGGCTGCATGCTGGTGGCATGGAATGATGCCAATATACATCAATCCATTCAGCATTCGTATAATCGGTATTGCAAATTGGAATTAGATTTATATGTTGCGTTGCACTATAGTTTACACATAGTAAGCTAAATTCATTGGAAATCTCGTGTCGTTCACTTCAAGTATGTTCAATAGCGTTGCCGGCGTTCCCGTCATGCCGATCGTCAGCGTGATGCTGGGCGTCTCCGCCGTCGCCGGTCTCGGCGTGTTCTTCAAACCATTGTTGTCCGGCCTGCTGCGCGCCGCCGTGCTGGTGGTGCGTCCGCGCCTCAGCAAGGATGAGCTGGCCGCACGCCGCCAGCTGCGCGATATCAAGCTGATGAAAAAGATGATCAACGCGGCGCACGGCGTCAGCCAGACGTCCGAGCTGCACGCTTTCGCTTCGCGCGGTTAAGCTTCAGCACATCATAAAAAAGCGGCGCCGGGAAAATCCGGGCGCCGCTTTTTTTCGCTTCAATCCAAAATCAGCGGCTCGCGCCCAGCAAGGCCGGTTTCAGGCTGTTGTCGACCGGCTTGTCGCCCAGCCAGATGCGCAGCACGGCATTATAAAAGCCGGGGTCGGGGATGGTTTCTCCGACTTTTTTGCCGTTCAGTTCAGCCTGGGTGCCGGCGCCGGGGATCAAATCCAGGTGCAGCACATCGCCCTTCTTGACGCCGGGGATGGCGCCGAACAATTCGCCGAACTTGGCGATCTGGCCGGCATACTTGGCCTTTTCGGTGGCGTCGATATTGTCGTTGATGCCTTTCATGAACGCTTCGCCGAAATCGTTCGAGCTGACATCGCGCATCATGACGATGGTCATACGGCGCGGGCCTTCCTGTTTCAGGATATCGGCGACGTTGTTCTTTTTTTCGCCCAGGTACAGGCCGGCCGCGTAGACCTTGAAAATCACCTTGGTGCGGATGCCGGCGCCATTCAATACCAGGTCCTTGCCGGCCACCTTGGCAGTGTCGTCGAATTTGACGCCGTTGACTTCGGCGGCAACGCTGCCCTGGGCCACGGCGAACGCCATCAAGGCGCCGGCGAACCACTGTTTCATGCCAAATTTTGCTGCGATCATCGTTTCGTCTCCGTTATTGTTCGAGATTGGGATCAGTGCGCGCTGAATATAGCACGGGCGTGCAGAAGCGGCGACAGTGTCGCAGCTTGTTGCATCGAGAGGAGAAAATCAGGCTGCCTTGGCGGCGGTAAGGCGCTCGTATTTGACCAGCAGCTGTTCTTTCGATTCGCGCCAGGCCGGGTCGAGCGGAATGCAGCTGACCGGGCACACTTGCTGGCACTGGGGCTCATCGAAATGGCCGACGCACTCTGTGCACTTGTTCGGATCGATCTCGTAGATCTCCGCGCCCATATAAATGGCCTCGTTCGGGCATTCGGGCTCGCACACGTCGCAGTTGATGCAGTCGTCGGTAATCAGTAAAGCCATGGTATTTCTCTTAACTTGCTATTACGGCGCCGGCGTGCCGGCGGCAAGCGCCGCCGCTTCGGCCATGCTGGCGATCTTCTTTTGCAGCCAGCGGTCGACCGAGGGAAAGACGAATTTCGACACATCGCCGCCCAGGATGGCGATTTCGCGCACGATGGTACCGGAGATGAACTGGTACTGGTCGGACGGCGTCAAAAACAGGGTTTCGACATCCGGCAGCAGATAGCGGTTCATGCCCGCCATCTGAAACTCGTATTCGAAGTCGGAGACGGCGCGCAAACCGCGCACGATCACCCTGGCATCGTGCTTGCGCACGAAATCCTTAAGTAGTCCCGAAAAACTCTCCACCTTGACGTTCGGATAGTGGCCCAGCACTTCGTTGGCGATCTCCAGCCGCTCTTCCAGCGAAAAGAAGGGACGTTTGTTTTTGCTGTCGGCGACACCGACCACCAGACCGTCGAACAGTCCGGACGCCCGGCGCACCAGGTCTTCATGGCCTCGGGTCAAGGGATCGAAGGTTCCTGGATATACGGCTACAACCATTGCGGCTCCCTGGAGATGCACTCATATAGAACGCGCATTATGCCCGAAAATCGAGTTTCTGCCCCATAACAGAGCCGCTTTTGCCCACTTTGGCGCACCGTCACGCCAGCGGCTGCGCGGCTGTCACGCTTGTCAGTGTAGCGAAATCGGGTGCGCTGTGCAGGCCACTACTTGATCCGGCGCAGAAGATGTTCAGGCGGCGGCGCGCAATTGCAAAAGATAATAAAACACCATGCCGGCCTTGTCCTGGCGCACCGGGAACCAGGGCGACAGCCAGGCCGGGGTGTCATCGTCGGGCGCGTGGTCGGCCTGCGGGAACGGCAAGGGCGTGCCGGACTCGACATAGATCAAGCCGTCGTCGTTCAGCAGTCCCACGCACAAGGGCAAACTTTTCGATAGCAGGTCTTGCTGATAGGGCGGATCGAGAAATACCAGGTCGTAACGCTCGCCGCGCGCCGCCAGGGAGGCGGCCGCGCTCAATGCATCGGCGCGCTTGATCTCCACCTTGTCGGCGCCCAGCTTGTCCTTGATTTCATTGAGCTGGCGCACCACTTGCGGATGCATGTCGACCAGGGTGACGGACAAGGCGCCGCGGCTGGCCGCCTCGAAACCGAGCGCGCCGCTGCCGGTGAACAGATCGAGCACTTTTGCGCTCTTCCAGTCATTGCCCCACAAGTGGCCGATCCAGTTAAACACTGTTTCTCGCACGCGGTCCGGGGTCGGCCGCAATCCCAGCGCATCGAGCACGGGTAATTGGCTGCGTTTCCATTCGCCGCCGATGATGCGCACGTGTTTTGGCGGCGGCGGGCGGTGCACGGGTACTTTGGGAGGCTTTTTTTGCATGGCCGGACTATAACATTTCAGCTATTTATCCATCAAACCGGCCTTCGGTTCAAACGTCGCTGTAGGCGCCGGCGTCGATGTCTTCCAACAATTCCGGCTGGCGCGGCTGCCAGTTCAGCAGGCGGGAGGTGTGTTCGCTGTCGGCCGGGCCATTTCCCGCCACCCACATCGCCAAGGCGCCAAAGTGAGCGCTCGCTTCTTCCGCACTCACCGATTTGACGGGCACCCCGGCGGTTCTTCCGATCGCATCGGCTATCGAGCGGAACGGTATGCCAGCTTCGGCGACGGCGTGATACGCCTGGTTGCCGGCATCGCGCTCGAGCGCCTGGCAAAACAGGCGCGCCGCATCGAGCCGGTGCACAGACGGCCACAGATTGTCGCCATCGCCGATGTAGGCGGAACATCCTTTAGCGCGCGCAACAGCAAGCAGCATCGGAATAAAACCGTGGCGTTCACCGCGCCCGTGGACGGAACGGGGCAGCCGCACCACCGAGGCCCGCAGACCCTGTTGGGCAATCGCAAAAATGGTCTGCTCCGATGCCCGCGGAAAGCCGGCAATCATCGGTGGCCGGGCGTCTTCCGTGAATACCTGGCCGGCAGGCAGCAAACCGAAGCCGCCGGTGGCTAGGATCACCCGGTCCGAACCGGCATACGCCTCGCCGAATGTCAGGATGGCCAGGCGGTCTTCCTCGGCCAGCCGGGGCATGTCGGCAAAATCCAGGCCGAAGGCGGTGTGGATGACGCCGTCGGCATCGTCGGCCGCGCGGCGCAGCAGGGCCAGGTCGCTCAGCGATCCCAGCACGGGCGTGGCGCCGGCCGCCGCCAACACCGCCGCCTTGTCGGCGGTTCGCACCAGGCCGGCGACGCTGTGGCCCGCTTCCAGCAATTGCGCCAGGATGGCCGAACCGACCCAGCCGTTTGCTCCAGTTAGAAAAACCCGCATGATAAGCTCCTTGATATTCACGACAGAAACGCGCTGGCGTTTTACGTCAGTGACTGACACAATAGGCGAAATGTCAGTCACTGACAACAAGGATTTTACGCAAATGGAAAAAAGTATTGGTGACGCGCGCGCCCGCATGCAGCTGGCGGCCGTGGAATTATTCGCGGAATTGGGGTACGACCGCACCACGGCGGCCCAGATCGCCGCCCGCGCAGGGGTGACGGAGCGGACGTTTTTCCGCCATTTTGCGGACAAGCGCGAGATTTTGTTCGATGGCGAGGTGGCGATGCGTTCGACGCTCAGCGCGGCGGTGGCGGCGGCGCCGGCGGGCCTGTCTCCCCTTGAGATTCTGTTCGAGACCTTTCGCGCCACCATCCCCATGCTGGAAAGCAACCGGGCATATTCCAAGCCGCGCCACGATCTGATCGCCGCCACGCCGGCCTTGCGCGAGCGGGAGATGGCGAAACTGGCCGCCTTGACCAATGCGCTGGCGGCCAGCCTGGCGGAACGCGGCGTGCCGGCCATGCCGGCGGCGCTGGCTGCCAGCACCGGCATGGCAGCTTTTGTGCAGGCCACCATGGCCTGGCTGGACGATCCTGCGATGCCCTTGGCGGACCGCCTGGAATCGAGTTTTAAGGCGCTGACGACCTTATTGAAAGCCGACTCGTAAAACGTTTCTTGTTCAGGTCTGCGGCTGCGCCGCCAGCACATTGAAATCTTCGATCCAGCCCTGCATGCGTTTTTGTGCATTGGCTTTCTGGGCCGGCGTGGCGATTTTCACGGCGGTCAGGATCATCTGGACGGTCTGTTCCTCGTAATTGTCATAAAAGGCTTTGCGTTCCGGCGCTTCCATGCGGTCGAACAATTCACGCACCAGGCCGTGCAACTGGGCGATGGCGGCCTCCTTGTTCAATTTTTCCGACTGAATCTTGCGCACCACGGCGACGATTCGCTTCTGGCGGCGGATCCGTTCGTCCAGCCAGATATCGTTGTTCAGGGGCCGCGCGTCGGACGCTTTGCGTAACTGCGCTTCCTGTTCCGAACTGAAACGGCCGAACCACAGGTCGAACTGCTCCATCGATTTTTTAAAACGGGCTTTTTGCTGGTCTTCGACATCGCCCTTCATGAATTTCTTGCGGTAGTCCTCATTGTTCTTGGCGAACTTCTTTTCCATCTGGTTGATTTGTTCCGGCTTGACCGTTCGCGCCAGCTCCGCCAGTTCCGGCAGCGCTTTGAAGGCGAGCAATTCGGTGCGCGCCAGGATCTGGTCGTAATCGGCGTGCAGATCGGCGGCCGTCAGATTGCCGGCCAGCTGGCGCTGCCCCGTTTGCAGCAGGCTGACGTAATCCTTCAACTGGGTCTTGCGGTGCCACTGGAACAGGCTGTCGATATCGCGCTTGACGAAGCCGGACTGGTCGCTGTCGAGATCAAGGTAATTGTTCAGCCACCAATATAAAACGGTGTCGCCGTGATTGTAGGTAAAGCGGATGCTGCTGCAGGCGGCAAGCAAGGCCATGAGTCCGATCAGAAACAGCAGGCGCACGCGGCTTGCCGTGCTGGTGGGCGTGTTAAAATTTTTCATCTTATATAACTCTTTCAAAGTGCTGCTCATGAACGTAGTCATTCTCGCCGCCGGTATGGGAAAACGCATGCAATCGGCCTTGCCGAAAGTCTTGCACCCCCTGGCGGGCAAGCCGCTGTTGCAACACGTAATCGATACCGCACGTGAACTTTCACCGAGCAAATTATGCGTGATTTACGGGCACGGCGGCGCAGCGGTGCCGGAGATGGTGAACGCCCAGAATAATGGCCAGCACGCCGCCATCGATACCGCGCTGCAAGAGCCGCAACTAGGCACCGGCCACGCCGTCATGCAAGCCCTGCCCCAGCTCGACGACAACCAGCCAACGCTGATCCTGTACGGCGACGTGCCGCTGACCTCTTCCGACTCCCTGCGCCGTCTGGTGGAAGCGGCCGGATCCGACAAGCTCGGCATCCTGACGGTGGAGCAGGCCAATCCCTTCGGCCTGGGCCGCATGGTGCGTGAGAATGGCAAGATCGTCCGCATCGTCGAAGAGAAGGATGCGACCGACGAGGAACGCAAGATTCGCGAGATCAACAGCGGCATCATGGTGGCGCCGACCGCGCGACTAAAAGAGTGGCTCGGTTCGCTGTCGAACAACAACGCCCAGGGCGAGTACTATTTGACCGACATCGTCGCCAAGGCGGTGGCGGAAAACATGACGGTGGTATCGGCCCATCCGTCGGCCGAATGGGAAGTGGCGGGCGTCAACAGCAAGGTGCAGCTTGCCGAGCTCGAGCGCCGTCACCAGCTGAACCTGGCCAATAAACTGCTGGAACAGGGCGTGACGCTGATGGACCCGGCCCGCATCGACATCCGCGGCACCTTGACTTGCGGGCGCGACGTGACGATCGACGTCGGCTGCGTGTTCGAGGGCACGGTGACCCTGGCCGATGGGGTCAAGGTGGGCGCGCATAGCGTGCTGGTCAATGCAACCATCGCTGCCGGCGCGCAGATCAAGCCGTTCTGCCACATCGAAGATGCGCGGGTGGGCCCGCAATCGCAGATCGGCCCGTACGCGCGCCTGCGCCCGGGCGCCGAACTGGGACAGGACGTCCACATCGGCAACTTCGTCGAAGTCAAGAACAGCACCATCGCCGCCCACAGCAAGGCCAATCACCTGGCCTACGTCGGCGACTCGACCGTGGGATCGCGTGTCAACATCGGCGCCGGCACCATCACCTGCAATTACGATGGCGTCAACAAACACCGCACCATCATCGAGGACGACTGTTTTATCGGCAGCGATACGCAACTGGTGGCGCCGGTGACGGTGGGCGCGGGCGCGACCCTGGGCGCCGGCACCACCTTGACCAAGAATGCGCCGCCCGGCAAGTTGACGATTTCGCGTTCCAAACAGATCACCATCGACAGCTGGGTACGGCCCGTCAAAATCAAGAAATGAAGTAAAACCCGCTACACCGCGATGCGCGTCTCGAACTTGCTGCGGAACGTGGAAAAATAGGTTTTGACATTGCGCACGTTGGCGTGGGTGGCGAATAGCCGGTGCGCCAGCGCGTGGTAGGCCGGCATGTCGGCCACTTGCACCATCAACACAAAATCCGGTCCTGGCGCCACCCGGTAGCATTGCAGCACCGCTAACTCGGTGGCCACCAGCGACTCGAATTGCGCCATCTTGTCGGATGCCTGCACGTCGAGCGAAATCTCGACGATGGCGCACAGTTGCGCGCCCACCTTGGCCGGATCCACCAGCGCCACCTGCCGCGTAATCACTTTAGCATCCGTCAACTGCTTGACCCGGCGCAGGCAAGTGGGGGGCGACACGTGCACCCTTTCCGCCAATTCCGCATTGGTCAGAGATGCGTCCTCTTGCAGTGTGTTCAAAATGCGACGGTCCAGCTCGTCCAAATCCGAATGCGCCATGCGATATCTCAGTTCTCGAAAAATAATTGCCTATAAAGTGAAATTATATTTCATGACACTATGTGAGTGAAAGAATATTTCAAAACAAGGTATAACTCGTTAGCATATTTCATGAAGTTTCATCTAGGATACACTTCTTTCAATAGTCAACAGTGAGGCAATCATGTGCGGAATCGTCGGAGCAGTAGCGCAGCGCAATATCACCCCGATTTTGATCGAGGGCCTGAAGCGGCTTGAATACCGCGGCTACGATTCCTGCGGCGTCGCCTTGCACGTCGACGGCCGCCTGCAGCGCTCGCGCAGCACCGCCCGCGTGGCCGAGCTGGAAGCGCAGATGGCCGACATCGGCCTGCAAGGTTTCACGGGCATCGCCCACACCCGCTGGGCCACCCACGGCGCCCCCGCTTCGCACAATGCCCACCCACACTTTTCTCCGACCGAAGAAGCGGCCCGCATCGCCCTGGTCCACAACGGCATCATCGAAAACCATGACGAACTGCGCGCCGAACTGATCGCCCAGGGTTACGTCTTCCAGAGCCAGACCGACACCGAAGTGATCGCCCACCTGGTCGACCAGATGTACAACGGCGACTTGTTCGACACCGTCCAGCAAGCCGTCAAGCGCCTGCACGGCGCCTACGCCATCGCCGTATTCTGCCGCGAAGAGCCGCACCGCGTGGTCGCCGCCCGCCAGGGCTCGCCGCTGATCCTCGGCGTCGGCCAGGGCGAGAATTTCGTCGCCTCCGACGCCATGGCGCTGGCCGGCACCACCGACCAGATCGTCTATCTGGAAGAAGGCGACGTGGTCGACCTGCAGCTGGGCCGCTACTGGATCGTCGACGTCGACGGCCGCCCGGCCAGCCGCGAAGTCAAAACCGTCCACGCCCACACCGGCGCCGCCGAGCTGGGCCCGTACCGCCATTACATGCAGAAAGAAATCTTCGAGCAGCCACGCGTGATCGGCGACACCCTGGAGGGCGTGGCCGGCATCACCCCGGAACTGTTCGGCGATGAAGCGGCACAAGTGTTTGCCGCCATCGACAACGTGTTGATTCTTGCCTGCGGCACCAGCTATTACTCGGGCCTGACCGCCAAATACTGGATCGAATCGGTGGCGAAAGTGCCCGTTTCCGTTGAAATCGCCAGCGAATACCGTTATCGGGACAGCGTGCCGAACCCGAAAACCCTGGTCGTCACCATCTCGCAGTCGGGAGAGACCGCCGACACCCTGGCCGCTCTCAAACACGCGCGCAGCCTGGGCATGCGCCACACCCTGACGATCTGCAACGTCTCCACCAGCGCCATGGTCCGAGAGTGCGCCCTCGCCTACATCACCCGCGCCGGCGTCGAAGTGGGCGTCGCCTCCACCAAGGCATTTACCACCCAGCTGGCGGCCCTGTTCCTGCTGACGTTGACCTTGGCCAAGGTCAACGGCCGCCTGAGCGAAGAAGACGAAGCCAAGCACCTGAAACAGATGCGCCACCTGCCGGTCGCCCTGTCCGCCGTGCTGGCGCTGGAACCGCAGATCATCGCCTGGGCCGAAGATTTTGCCCGCAAGGAAAACGCCCTGTTCCTGGGCCGCGGCATTCACTATCCGATCGCGCTGGAAGGCGCTTTGAAGCTCAAAGAGATCTCCTACATCCACGCGGAAGCCTACCCGGCCGGCGAACTGAAACATGGCCCGCTGGCGCTGGTGACGGAAGAAATGCCGGTGGTAACGATCGCACCGAACGACGCGCTGCTGGAAAAGCTGAAATCGAACATGCAGGAAGTGCGCGCGCGGGGTGGGCAGCTGTATGTGTTCGCCGACGTCGATTCGCGCATCACCTCGGGCGACGGCGTGCACGTGATTCGCTTGCCGGAGCACTATGGTTTGCTGTCACCGATTCTGCACGTGGCGGCGTTGCAGTTGCTGGCTTATCACACGGCGCTGGCGCGGGGGACGGATGTGGACAAGCCGAGGAATTTGGCGAAGTCGGTGACTGTGGAGTGATAGAGGTGTTGTGATGAAGAAGCCGGTGTGGCTAATAATAAAGTCCACCACAAAATAATAAACTCCACCACGGAATAATAAAGCCCACCACAAGTCTGTCACTCAAAAGACAGTGGGTTAAGTGCTACCTCTTGACCTGCTACCAAGCCTGCCCCACCAGTAAAGGCACTTACCAAATTTGTGGGGATAGGCATGTGGTAATTTCGTGACTGACCGGGTGCCTGGGGATCCTCGCGGGCGGCCCGTATGCTGAGAGGTATACAAGCACACATGAGCGGTGCCATTCCGTCCCGTCCCGTCATTCCGGTAGTTTCAGCAGCATAGAAAAGGTCTACTCGTCAAAGCGTGTAGGCCTTTTTTGCATTTGCGCGCACTTATATTGAAAAGTATTCTCCAGCAGGGGAATACTCCCCGGCCTACCTGTAATTTTCAACGCCTACAACGTTCCGGATCGCGCTGCACTTCTGGGCGCGAATCAGCAAGAAGCCGCGTCCTTATAGTTGCGAAAATACTACCACCAATTGTAACAAACTAAACCGAAAGCGGGGCGGAAAGCCACCGGCGCCCCGCAGAGCGCTTCTGCTATATCCGCGCGAGAACGCTGCGGCTGATTTTGTCAACGACAACCTCGACTGAAAAAAGATTTGGGGTAACATCAATGACAAATTACAAATATTTAACAAGGGACGCCCCAATGGCCATATTGCACGACATCCTCGCCTGGTCGCAGGCAAGTCTGAAACCTTGGCAACAGGACGCCGTACGACGCCTATTCCAGCACAGCATCACCGCCGATGCCATCGAAGACCTGTACGCGATGCTCAAGGACGGAGCCGGCGTTCCCGATCCGCAGGGCCGGAAACCCCAGCCCCTTGGAGCCGAGCACCTGCCGGTCGTCGCGGCCAATGGCGACGCAACGATTCTGATTTCCATTGGCGACGTGCGCAACGTGAATCGGCTCGCCCCGCAGCAGGTGCTACAGTTTGCGCCGAAAGGAATGACCGTGATCTACGGCACGAACGGAGCCGGGAAATCCGGGTACGCGCGCGTGCTGAAGCGGGCGTGCCGCGCTAGGGACGTCACCGAAGACGTGCGGGCGAACGCCTTCGAGAAGCCTGCCGCAGGCCAAGTGCCGCAGGCCGAATTCAAGATTCAGGTCGGAGGAAACGCTGGGACCGTCTCGTGGGCCAAGAACAAGCCGGCCCCGGCGGAGCTGGCGACCATTGCGGTCTTCGACACCCACTGCGCGCGCGCCTACCTGGACCAGAACCAGGAGATCGCGTACCTACCGTCAGGTCTCGACGTGGTGGAAAACCTTGCCCAAGTCGTGATGCCCAAGCTGCTCGAAAAACTGAGCGCCGAGATCCAGGCGACCGATACCTCCAAGGACGCGCTGGCTCACATGGCAGGCAATACGAAGGTCGGCAAGCTGGTGAATACGCTAAGCGAGAAGACCCCACCCGCGGAAATCGAATCGCTGGCCGCGATGGGCGAAGAAGACGTCGCAAGAATGGAGGCGCTGGGCAAGACGCTAGCCGAAGCGGACCCGAAGGCGAGAGCGGCTCAGTGCCGCCTCGCTGCCGGCCGCATGGCGGGCCTGAAGAAGAGGATCGACGCGGTAGCCGCATGGGTCAAGGACGAAGCGGTGGAAAAGCTGCGCAAGCTCGACGACGAAACCCTGGCAGCCATCGCGGCCGAAGCCAAGGCCGCAGGCGAGCTGCGCGCCGGGGAGGAACTGCTACCGGGCACCGGGGACGCCGCCTGGAAGGTGCTGTACGAGGCAGCGCGAGAATTCTCGGTTGCCGATGCCTACTCGGGAATGGAGTTCCCCAATGCGCACGACGGTGCAAAGTGCGTCCTTTGCCAGAAGGAGCTTGGGAGTGACGCCGCGGCGCGCCTGGCTCGCTTCGAGAAGTACGTGCAGGAGAGCGTAGCAAAGGTCGCGCAAGAGAAAAGGGAACAGCTCGACGCGGCAGTCGCGAAGATCACCGGCGCCGCGCTGGCCCTCGAGCTCGATGACGCGCTCAAGCAAGAAGTCTCAGGACTTGATCCCGAGCTTCCCGGCATGATCGAGTCCTTCGACAACGCCGTCCTGGAACGCCAAGCATGGCTCCTCAGCGCGCAGAAGAGCCACTCCTGGGAGAACATGCCAACCCTCCCCGCCGATCCGCGACCGAAGCTGGAGGCCATCTCTGCGAACTTCACCGCGCAGGCGGAAGAATTCGACAAGGCGACCGACGACAAGCAGAAGGCCCTGCTGAAGGCCGAGCTCGACGAGCTGAGCGCCCGCGCTGCATTCGGCCCATGCAAACAGGCAGTGCTGGATCTGGTGAACCGCATGCGAGTGAAGGCGCTGCTCACGAAATGCAAGGACGAGCTGAAGACGAAGCCGGTCTCGGACAAGGCGAAGGAATTCGGGAGCAGCGCCGTGACGGCGCCCCTACGGGCAGCACTGAAGGAGGAGTTCGAAGCCCTGGGCGTGTCGCACGCGATGCCGCGCCTGGACGAAAGCGTAGAGAAGGGGAAGATGAAGCACAAGCTCCAGCTCGACCTGGCGGTTCCAGCGCAGATACGCGACATCCTCAGCGAAGGCGAGCAGCGGGCGATAGCGGTCGGGGCGTTCCTGGCGGAGCTCGCGACGGGCGGCCACAGCGGCGGTATGGTCTTCGACGACCCCGTGTCATCGCTTGACCACATCCGGCGCCAGCACGTCGCGCGCAGGCTCGTGAAGGAAGCGGCGAAACGACAGGTGATCGTCTTCACTCACGACACGACGTTCCTGGGCGAGCTGAGCGACCTGATCGAACAGCACGGCACGGAGCACGCGGTCCACCATCTGTCGTGGGAAGGCGCGCACTCCGGAAAGATAAACGCGGGGCTACCCTGGCACCACCAGACGTTCAAGGACCGTATCGACAAGCTTGAGCAGGCCCAGAAGAAGCTCGAAAAATCGTGGCCGCCCTACCCCGACGAGCAGCAGTCCGCCGCCATGCGCACACAGTACAGCATGCTGCGCGCCACCATCGAGCGGCTGATCCAGGATCTGGTATTCAACGGCGTCGTCGTGCGGTACCGAGACTGGATCAAGGTCGGCAACCTCGGCGAGGTAGTGGGTTTCGACGATGCCGACTGCAAGGAAATCGAACGCCTGCACAAGGCATGCTGCGACGTCACGGAGGCGCACGACCCGTCGTCGGGAAAGAACGCGCCGGTGCCGACCGCGCAACAGCTTGGCGCAGACATCGCAGCGCTCGCAGCAGTGGCGCAATCGATCAAGTCGAAGCGAGAAGCGAAGAAGAAGGCAGCCAAGGGCGGCGCTCCGTAAGGCTGCGTTTCTCGACAAGGCTTTGCCCGCAAGCAGCACTGCCCGTGCCAAGTCAGGGGAACCACCTCTCGGACACCTACGAACGATTTTTCCTAAGCAAATCTCGAACAATGTACGATCTGCACTGCCTCGGATGGAACAGCTTCCAGCAGCTCTGCCTCACCATAGCCCGTGAGGTCCTCGGCCAGACGGCGCAGTCCTTTCTGGACTCGAACGACGCCGGGCGGGACGGCGCCTTCACCGGACAGTGGGAGCCAGCGCCCGGGCAGGCACTCTGCGGGAACTTCGTGATCCAGTGCAAGTTCTCGGGCAAGGCGGGCTATCGCCTTTCCGTATCAGACATCGCCGGCGAGCTACCGAAAGTGAGCAGGCTCGCCGCCGGCGGGCTCTGCGACGTCTACGTGCTGATGACAAACGCCGGCGTCTCCGGCAAGCAGGAGGCTAGCATCAGGTCCGCACTGGTGGGCGCGGGAGCCAGGCAGGTCCTCATATACGGCTCGACATGGATAGAAGGACAGATCAGGGAGAACACAAGGCTCAGGATGCTGGTGCCGCGCCTGTACGGCCTAGGGGACCTGAGCCAGATCCTCGACGAGCGCGCCTACGCCCAGGCGCGCGCCGTCCTTGAGTCGCTGAGGGAGGACCTGGCCAAGGTCGTCATCACGGACTCCTACCGCAGGGCCGTCAGCGCCTTGGACGAGCACGGCTTCGTCCTACTTATCGGCGAGCCGGCGGCGGGAAAAACGACAATTGCGTCGATGCTCGCCATGGCGGCGGCCGACAAGTGGAAGTCATCGGTGCTGAAGCTCGCGGATCCGGGGAAAGTCGTCGAGCGCTGGAACGTGGACGAGCCATCGCAATTTTTCTGGATCGACGACGCGTTCGGCGTGACCCAATACGAGTCGCCCCTGGTGCACGGCTGGAACCATTCGCTGGCGCAGGTGCGGGCGATGCTGCGAAAGGGCGCGAAGATCGTCATGACCTCAAGGGACTACATTTACAACCGCGCCCGCCAAGATCTCAAGGAGAGTGCGTTCCCCCTCCTCGGCGAAAGCCAAGTCGTAATCGACGTCCACGACCTGTCCGAGATCGAAAGGCAGCAGATACTCTACAGCCACTTGAAGCTTGGAAGGCAGCCGGCCTCGTTCCGCGAGGCGGCCGAGCCTCATCTGGAATACGTGGCGGCACATGCACGGTTCATCCCGGAAACCGCGCGCCGCATCGCCGATCCCCTATTCACCAAGGAACTATACCTCAGCAAATACCACCTGGGGCAGTTCGTAGAGAAGCGCGAGCAGCTCCTGCTGGAAGTGATACAGGGCTTGGACGCGAGCAGCAAGGCGGCACTGGGCCTGGTATACATGAGGAAGGACAGCCTCGACAGCCCCGTTGTCCTGGAGGGCTCGGAATCCGAGGCGCTGGAACGCCTCGGCAGCACGCTGGGAGAATGCATCGCGGCGCTCGGCGCGCTCAACGGCAGCCTTGTGGCACACATACAGACAGAGGACCGAAACGTCTGGCGCTTCAAGCACCCGACCATTGGCGACGCCTATGCTGCCACGCTGGCATTCAGCCCGGACCTGCTCGGCATCTTCCTAATCGGTAGCTCGACCGAGAACCTGATTTCGCAGGTAACCTGCGGCAACGTGGGCGTCGAGAAGGCTGTGGTCGTCCCGAAGTCGCTTTTCCCGGCGATGAGTGCGCGCCTGCGGGAATTTTCAGCCAGCGGCAGTTACAAGACCGGATGGATGTCCTCCTGGGGAGCCAGGCGTGCGACGTACCTGTTCCTTGCCAGCCGCTGCTCCAAGGAATTCCTGACGTCGTACGTCGAGCAGGACCCCGACATCCTGGCGCGCGTATCCAAGCCGGGGCTCAGCCTCAGCGTAGTCGAGGAAGTCGACCTCGCCGTTCGGCTACACAGCTTCGGACTCCTGCCAGAAGCCAATCGGAAGAAGTTCGTCGAGTCAGTCAGCGGCTACGCCATCGAGGGCCGCGACATGCACGCGTTGCGAGACGCAGGGATACGCAGCGTATTCACTGACGAAGAGTTCGACGAACTCGTCGAACGCGTACGCACGGACGTGCTGCCCAAGCTGGACCAAGTGCGCATGAGCACGCAAAGCGAGCATCAGCCCGACGTTCCTCCGGACGAGCACATGCAGGACGTTCTCGAGTCACTGAGCACGCTCAGGAAGTGCTTCGGCGACGACGACGGCGCAGTAAAGGCTATTGAGCGGGAAACGCGCCTTGCCAACCAGTGGATCGACGAGACGGAGATGACGGAGCCCAAAGTGGGCCCACGGCCCTTGGGAGCAGTGGAACCATCCGAAGAAATGCGCGGCACCAGAAGCATCTTCGACGACATCGCCGACGACGGCGATTGAGAAGCATAGGCGCGTCGCCGCTGATCCACGCGCAGTTCGAGACGATCATCCCTTCTAGACCGAAACGCGAGGAACGAGGAAGCCGAAACGCGAGGAACGAGGAAGCCGAAACGCGAGGAACGAGGAAGCCGAGGGTCGGAGGAAGCCGAGGGTCAGGTCCGAAAAACGGACACAAGCTCGGCTATCGAAACCGGCCGAACTCGCATTTCTCGGCGATGCCGACGATAAAGGTTGAGCATGGGACAGGTTAGGAAGACTCTCTTTGCGGAGAAAAGGCGGGATCCGCCGTCTTCGAGTGGCGCAGAGGGCCCAGTCTGGCAACCGCGTACTAGCTCTACCGTACCAATTAAAGTGGGAGCCTAAATGTTCAGGCTGTTTCGCTCCCACAGATTCGATTGCCGCTTTCCCTTCAGGATACTAATTCCTACCGGACGCAGCCCTCGCACCCACTGCGCTACACTCGAAGCAAGCGCACGCTCGTGCGATGAAAGGATCGCTCATGCACCATATTCGTCGCGGCACCGGCAAGCCCCTGTTATTGATTCACGGCCTGGGCGGCCACTGGCAAAGCTGGAATCCCATTTTGGCGGACCTCGCCGCCACGCGCGAAGTCATCGCGGTGGACCTGCCAGGCTTTGGTCAGACGCCCAAGCTTGCAGGTGAAACCTCCATCCGTACCCTGGCAGATGAAACCGCGGCGTTTATCCATGCGAACGGCCTGAGCGGCATCGATGTGGTCGGCAGTTCGATGGGGGCGCGGCTGGTGCTGGAGTTGGCGCGGCGCGGTGGCAGTGTGGGCGGCGTGGTGGCGCTCGATCCGGGCGGGTTCTGGCAGGGATGGGAGCGGCACGCCTTCTTTACCTCGATCTTCCTGTCGGTCCGGCTGCTGCGGCTGTTGCGCCCGATGTTGCCGGCGATTTGCGCCAACCCGATCGGCCGGGCTTTGTTGCTGGCGCAATTTTCCGCCCGGCCGACCAAGCTGGCGGCGGACACCGTGACCGATGAGTTGTGCAGCTATGTCGCCTCGACCGCGTTCGATGAGCTGCTGGTCCAGCTGGCCTACGGTGAGGAGCAACAAGGGGCGCCGCGCGGCAGTATCGCGCATCCGCTCGTCATCGGCTGGGGACGGCGCGACCGGGTCTGCTTTCCCCGTCAAGCCAAACGGGCGCTGGCGGCGTTCCCGGATGCGCATTTGCACTGGTTCGAACGCTGCGGCCATTTTCCGCACTGGGATGCGCCGGCGGAGACGGTGAACCTGATTCTGAGCGCGCTGGCCGGTGAGCGCGCCGATGTTGCAGCAGGGCTCACGCAGGAGCGGCACGGCGACCGTCCAGAACGCGCATCGGGCCTGCTGCTGCCACCATCGGCCGGCCTCGCCTTCTAGCCTGGTAGCCAGTTCAAGGGGGCGCGGTGTCGAGGTGTTGGAGGGGAAGAGGCGAGAGTGACACTCCGGCCCTCCGGCACGAAGTCTGCAGGCCGCTACTGCCCTGCTCGCCTCTGCTACGACACCATCAACGATGTCTTGCCCGACATTCCCGGGTAATACACGCGCAGCCGGATCGTATAGCTGCGCCCGCTGAAGAAGTGATACACGATGCTGGCGTTGCGGTCCTCCCCGCTGTCGTCGTCGCCCGCCAAGTAGCGCGGCACGCCGTCGACATTTTCAAACAGCACCAGCACGGTGTCGGTGGCGCCCTTGGTTTCGACCCGGTATTTGCGCGTTTCCGTCGGTTCGAAGGTGTAATCGAGTTGCTGACCGGCCGCGATCTCGGCGGTAACCATCTGAAAGGGCTGCAGCGCCGGTAATTTGTCCGCCAAAGGTGGATAGATCTTGAGCGACCACTGCTTGTCGGCAGCCGACAGCGTGCCTGGCGGTACGAGTCCTTCGACGTCGTACTTGTCCGGGTCATCGATCATGCCCGGCTCGAATTCGTATTCCATGATCGAGTCCGGGTCCCAATTGCTGCCTTGCACCTGCTGCAAGGACAGCTTTTCCAGGATGTTGTGATAGGTCGTGGCGTGATCCCACATATTGGGCGGCCTGGCCAGCGCGTCATACACGGCTTGCTCGTGCCACTTGATGCCGGCGTTCGGATTCTGGTGCTCGTGCTCCATCCCCAAGACATGGCCGAGTTCGTGCAGGGCCGTGCCGCGGCCGTAGGGTGTGGCGAGGTCCCAGCCATACACCGTGGTGGCTTCGTTCACCGGAACTTTTAATATCTCTCGTCCGACAGCGGAAGCCGAACTGCCGTCCGCCTCCGAGTAGCCGATGCGCACTTCGGCCTCGGCCAGCTGGGCAACTTCGCGAAAGCCGATACCGATGCCGACCTCTTTCCAGGTGTCCATGGCGTGGCGGATCGCGTCCATTTGTTTGTCTGGAACGGCAAAATGGCCCGCCTTGAAGAAGCAATAGTTCAGCACCGTTCCATTGACCCATTTCGAGGCCATCAGGGTGATCGCCCGGGCGCGGCGCTGGTCGGCGGCCACTGCTGGCGGCAACGGCGGCAGGGTTCTGGGCAGGTTTCGGCAGAATGGCCTCGTTGTCTTGTGATTGTTTTTTTTACTTGCGTGGTTCGGCATGTCACACCTCCTATTGGCTGGTAAGACAACGGGCGCCGATTCGTCCAACGGCTATCACTTCGCGCCGGACCGCGGCGGATAATGGCGTATTTGCGATATCAGTGAGACACGCTGATCATGATCCGGTTCAGGCGATTGGCGTAATTAGGTAAAGTCCGAAGCGCTTCTTCCAGCGACGGAAAGCGCCATAAACGCAAGCGGCCGCCTTGCGCGGCCATGTGTTTTCTTCAGGCGCTAAAGTCGCGACTCTCAGGACAGCTCGAGTCCTCGACCGATTGGACGGTTACTTGGTATTTGTCGATCCCCTGGCGCGCCGATGACAGGCGCGCTACCGGCGCTGCATTTCCCTGCCGCAGGGTTCAATGCAGTCCCGGTGCGCGCATGTAATGGACAACTCGCAGCGCGACCGTTCAGCGCCCGCCGCCTGTGCTGCCGTCGCTCAGTCCTTCACGCCTCTGGCGCCGTCCACACCAAGTTCCACAGGTGCCCATCGATATCCTCGAACCCCTGGTCATACATGAAGCCATGATCCTCGGGCGGATGCGGAATACGCGCGCCGGCGGCGCGTGCCTTGGCGATCACGCTGTCCACCTCTTCCCGGCTTTCGCAACTGAGGCACATCACCAGCTCATTGCCTTCCGTCGCATCGGCGAGCGGCTTGTCGATCAGGGATTTGAAAAAAGATTCGGTCGTCAGCATGGCCTGGATGCTGCCTTCGACAATGTTCATGAAGGCTGCGTTCTCTCCGCTGAAGCGGGGATCGAAGGTGAAGCCGAGCACCGAAAAGAAGGCCTTTGATTTTTCCAGGTCTTTGACGGGCAGGTTGAGGATGATCTGTTTGTTCATCTTGTTTCCTCGTGGCGGGGGAGTGGCAGGCGCGGGCCTGGCGTGGTGTCGTTGAACTTTAAATCATCTTGCAGTCGCTGTCAGCTCTTGCGCACGGGCAGTCATGCCACCGTAATATTGTCGAATTAGCATAGGTTTCAAGAGCGGCCCCCGATGCCGCCATCTCCGACAACCGAACGACGCACCCTTTGAGGATCCGCTTCCATGAAATCGCCACTGCACGCCTGTGCTCTTCCCCTCGCCGCCCTGACCCTGGCATCCGCCGCCGCCCACGCCGCGCCCGTCTCCACGTTGACGGGAGAGCGGCCGCTGGTGATCGCCCACCGCGGCGCCAGCGGCTACCTGCCGGAGGAGTCGGTGCAGGCCTATCAGCTGGCCATCAAGATGGGCGCCAATTACATCGAGGGCGATGTGTATCTGACCGCCGACGAGCAGGCGGTGATGCTGCATGACGGCACCTTGAACGCCACCACCAATGTCGTCGCCTACGCCGCGGCCCATCCGGAGATCGCCGCCTTGCGCTCTGCCAACGGCAGCTACGATGTGACGAAATTCACCCTGGCGCAGCTGCAGCAGCTGTCCCTCACCTGCCGCAACGCGGCCGGCTACTGCAGCGACAAGACCTACTTTGATCCCGCCGTTTCCTACACGTTTACAACCTACGGCGCCTTTCTCGATCTCGCCTACAACAATTTTCTGAACACGGGCATCGTCACCGGCGTATTTCCCGAAGCGAAGCAGAGCGGGCTGGCGGTGGCGCAGGCGATCCTGGCGGGCTTGAACGATGCCAAGTACAACGGCTACTTCACCACCGCCGGCCGGGCGCTGACGCAGTCCTTCGATGCGGACCAGGTCGACTACTTGAACGCCAACTCCGCCATCCCCGTCAGCTATCTGGGCGTCTGCCCGACCACGGCGGCCGCGGCGGTGCAGGTGGCTGCGATTTCCGATGGCGTCGGCCCCTCGAGCGGCCAGCTCACTGCCGCCTGCGTGGCGGCCTCGCACGATGCCGGGTTGACGGTGATTCCCTATACCTATCTGAATAACCCCGCCAGCTATGTCGCCGCCTATAAGCTGGGCGTGGACGGCGTTTTTACCAATTTCCCGGACATCGCGGCCAGTGCGCGTGACCAGGTGTTCGGGGCGGCAGCCGTGCCCGAGCCCCATTCCCTGGCCTTGCTCGGCCTGGGTTTCGCCGGTATCGCGGCTTTGCGGAAGAAAAGACAGGCGTGAAGCGCTACGGCGACATCGAGTCGATGCGGCCCACACGGCCGTATCGGCTTTTTTTAGCGGGATTTCCAGGAAAATTCGACGCGGCCAAGCGAAATTTGCCAGGCCAAAAAACGACAAATAAAATATGAGATAATTCAAACATACTATTTATTTCAAATAAATAGTATAAACAATTAACACTGTTAATTTACAATCGGCTGGCTGATTAATAATTAAGCAAAGCGAATCGATCAATAATTGCCACCAGAGCAATTGATTCTACCTAAAACAGCGTCCCGGCAGCAAAAAAACGGCTCTGTACGGTTATTCCGCGCTGCCCGGCGATAATAGTTTTGCAATTAAAATTCCAGCGCCCGCTGAAACATCGCCGATTTTTCGCGGCCGTCGCCGCTGTGTTTTTTACCGTACCGACACCCTTCCTCCATCCTTTACCCTCGAAGCTTCCTTTTCAATTCACGTAATGATCGAGAGTGCACATGAGCGACGGCCACGACCACGCAGCGGGCAAGAGTGAAAAAGCCTTGTGGATCGCGCTGGGATTGACCAGCACGATCCTGATCGCCGAAACCGTCGGCGGCATCGTCACCGGCAGCCTGGCCCTGATTTCCGATGCGGCGCACATGCTCACCGATGCGGCGGCATTGGCCATCGCGCTGGCGGCGATTCGCATCGGCAAGCGTGCGGCCGACCGCAAGCGCAGCTTCGGTTATTACCGTTTCGAGATCCTGGCGGCGGCGTTTAACGCTTTAATGCTGATCGGCGTGGCCGGCTACGTGCTGTATGAAGCGTACCGGCGCCTCGGCAATCCGCCCGAAATACAGTCGACCAGCATGCTCGCCTTTGCCGCGGTGGGGCTGGTGGCAAACTTGATCAGCATCCGCGTGCTCAGCGGCGGCCAGGACAAGAGCCTGAACGTCAAGGGCGCCTACCTGGAAGTGTGGAGCGATTTATTGGGGTCGATCGGCGTGATCGCCGGCGCCCTCGTCATTCGCTACACGGGCTGGAGCTGGGTCGATTCGGTGGTTGCCGTCGGCATCGGTCTGTGGGTGCTGCCGCGCACCTGGACCTTATTAAAATCGAGCATCAACATCCTGCTCGAAGGTGTGCCGGAAGAAATCGATATCGACCGTCTCGAATCGGCGTTGAAGGGTGTCGCCGGCGTGAACAGCATCCACGATTTGCACGTGTGGGCGGTGACGACCGGCAAAGTGAGTTTGACGGTGCACGTGGTGCATGCCGCCGAGGTACCTGCCGCCGACATTTTGCAGCGTATCAAGGCGCTGCTGTCGCAGCAATTCGAGATCACGCACGTGACGATTCAGTGCGAATTGACGCCCTGTGAACAGGCAAACGAAGCGTTTCATTTTGCGGCGCCCGACGATGCGCATGATCACGGCCACGCCGAGGCAGCCGGGCATGCGCACCTGCACAGTCACTAATGCGATTGCGCTCGCCGGTTGCTTACACCATCAACGGACGTCCAGCAACTCCACCTCGAAAATCAAATTCGCATTCGGCGGAATCGGACCGGCGCCGTTGTCGCCGTAGCCCATGCTGGCCGGAATGATCAAGGTACGCTTGCCGCCCACTTTCATGCCTTGCACGCCGTCGTCCCAGCCCTTGATGACTTGGCCGCCGCCCAGCGGAAAGCTGAACGGTTCGCGGCCGCTTGATGAATCGAACTGGGCGCCGTGCTGATTCGGCGCGGCGGGGTCGTAGATCCAGCCCGTGTAGTGGACCACGGCGGTGGCGCCGGCGATGGCGTCCTTGCCGGTGCCGGCCTGGGTGTCGATTTTCTGGAAGTTGACGGCGCTGGCGGCCGGTGCCGCTGCCGTTGTCGCCGCGGCTGGGGCTTTGGCGCGGTCGCAGGCGGACAGGGACAGAGCGAGCGTAAAGGCAAGGGCGCCGGCAGTGATCAGTTGTTTCATCAGTATGCTTTCAAGGTGGATGGTGCGCCATTGTAAGTGGGCCGCCGTTCGCGGGGGCCGTCAGCTCGCCGCCGTCCTGGCCTTGCGCTACAATGGCGGCTTGCGACGCGCCACTTGTTTTACGAAATGACGCGCCATGCCCCGGACATGCCGTTCCACGCCGAACGCCAGCCATGCAACAAGCGCTCCCCCACTTCGATCGATGAAGGACGGGCCGGAGACAGCGCTTTTAAATAATATCGAATACCGTCAGCCCGCTATTTCGCCACTGCGCCATCGCGCCGGCGCTTGCGTCTGCCTTGCGTTTAACTTTTGCACGGATCACCATCATGCGTTCAGCCTCGGTCGCGACGACCTCGCCGCCACGTTCATCACCGACAGCCGTTACAGGCCACGCTGTGCTCACGGGCGCGCCATGCGGGACCGCGGCGTGACGCCGGCCGCCACCACGGGCGCGCGGCTGCCTGCGCCGGGCGTGCCGCACACCTTGCTCGAAGATCTCTACGGCCTGATCGCCGGCGTGCTGTTCGCCGCCATCGGCATCGCCATGCTGAAAGCGGCCGGCCTGGTCACCGGCGGCGTGGCCGGCATCTCGCTGCTGGTCTCCTACGTGGTGGCGGCGCCCGTCGGCACCCTGTTCATGGCGATCAATTTGCCGTTCTTCCTGTTCGCCTATTTGTTCATGGGCTGGCGTTTCACCATCAAATCCATCCTCGGCAGCGTGCTGATCATGGGGATCCTGAAACTGATTCCGCACGTCTTCGTACTCAACTATGTGCACCCCGCCTTTGCCGCCCTGATCGGCGGCACCCTGTGCGGCATGGGCGTGCTGGCCTTTGCCCGGCACGGCGCCGGCATGGGCGGCACGGGCATCGTCACCATGTGGCTGTCGAAACGCTACGGCATCAACCCGGGCCGCTCGCAACTGGCCATCGACTGCGTGATTCTATTGGTGTCGCTGGCGGCGGTGCCGCCCGCCCTGGTCGGCTGGTCGGCACTGAGCGGGATCGCTCTGTCGGCCATGATGATGACCTGGCATAAGCCGGGGCGTTACGAGTGCAGCTGATCCAAGTACATCAGCTCAATCCACCAGGCGCAAAGATGGCCTGCAAATCCTCCGCCCCGATCGCCTGCGCCAGCCCGGCTTCCGGATCGAGCACCGAGTTCGCCAACTCTCCCTTGCGAAGCTGCATTTCCTGGATTTTTTCTTCCAGCGTTCCGCGCGCGATCAATTTATAGACGAACACCGGCTGCGTCTGGCCAATCCTCCAGGCGCGGTCGGTGGCCTGGTTTTCGGTGGCGGGATTCCACCACGGGTCGTAGTGAATCACCGTGTCGGCAGCCGTCAGATTCAGGCCGACGCCACCCGCCTTCAGACTGATCAAAAACACGCCCATCTGCCCGCTTTGAAAGGCGTTGACCTGGGCGGCGCGGTCGACCGTGTCGCCGGTCAGCAAGGCGAAGTCGATCTTGCGTTGCACCAGTTGCTCGGCGATCAGTGCCAGCATGCTGGTGAACTGCGAAAACACCAGCACCTTGCGGCCTTCGCTCAATAAAGTGTCGAGCAGCTCCAGCAGGGTGTCGAGCTTGGCCGAGCCGGCGCTGCTGGCGACCTTTTTGAGCAGGCGCGGGTCGCAGCAGACTTGCCGCAGTTTGAGCAGGGCATCGAGGATGACGATCTGGCTTCGCGCCACGCCGCGGCGGTCGATCTCGTCGCGCACCTTTTTGTCCATGGCGACGCGCACGGTTTCGTAGAGGTCGCGCTGCGCGGCGCCGAAGTCGACCGGCAGCATGATCTCCGTTTTCGGCGGCAGCTCCGTCGCCACTTTGTCCTTGGTCCGCCGCAGCATGAAGGGCTTGATGCGGCGCGCCAAGATGTCGCGGGCGTGGGCGTCGCCATACAGCTCGATCGGCTTGCGCAGCATGGCGTTAAAACTTTTTTCGTCGCCCAGCAGGCCTGGCATCAGAAAGTGGAATTGCGACCACAACTCACCCAGGTGATTCTGGACCGGCGTACCGGTCAGGCACAGGCGGTGGCGCGCGCTCAGCAGGCGCGCTGCCTGTGCCGCCTTGGCCTTGCTGTTCTTGATGTATTGAGCTTCATCGAGCACCAGCAAGTGAAACTGTCTGGCGCGCAGCAGTGCCTCGTCGCGCGCCAACAGCGGGTAGGTCGTCAGCACCAAATCCACATCGTCGATCTGGTCGAAAAGCGGCGCGCGGTCTTTGCCGTGCAAGAGCAGCACGCGCAGGCCGGGCGCGAACCGTGCCGCTTCGCTTTGCCAGTTGGACATCAAACTGGTCGGCACCACCACCAGGGCGGGACGGTCGAGGCGGCCCGCTTCCTTTTCGGCGAGGATGTGGGCGAGGGTCTGGACGGTTTTGCCGAGGCCCATGTCGTCGGCCAGGATGCCGGCGAAATCATACTCGCGCAGAAACTGCATCCACGCCAGGCCGGCCAGTTGATAAGGACGCAGCTGCGCCTGCAAGCCGGCCGGCGCGTCGATGTGGCGGATGCCCTCGAAACTGTGCAGCTTGCGGCCCAGTTCTCGCAGGCGCTCGCCGCCCACCCAGCGCAATTGCGCCGCCTGCTCCAGTTCCGCCAGCCGCGCCGCATCCATCAGCGGCAGGCGCCAGCCGGGGCCGTCGCGTTCCGTGAAATACATCAGGCTCAGGGTCGACAAAATCGGCTTGATGCGCAGCCATGGCAAGGCGACCCGGGTGTGGTCGTCCAGTTCCACCAGCAGTTCATCGCCATCGTCGCGGGCGGCGATGGCGGCATCGCTAAAATCGGTCGGCGCGCCGCGGATCATTTCCAGCAGCAGGGGCAACAAGGCGTGGCGGCGGCCGGCGACCAGGATGCCCAGCTCGAGCGCGAACCAGGGGTTGACGGCGTCGGCCTCGTCATCCGCGTCGTCGAGTTCGGCGTACCAGTCCTCGACTTCGTGAAAATCGTAACGGTAGTTGGGGCCGAAAGTGATTTGCCAGCCGGCTCGCTGCAGGGACGGCACATCGTGACGGGCAAATTCCATCCAGTGCACGGCCATCGGCAAGCCCAGATCGCCGAAAAACGGGTGGTCGGAGACCAGCGCCCCACCCGTAAAACCCAGGTCGGCAAGGTGCGCCAGCGCGGCGCGCTCGGCCGGCACATCGCGTTCGATGATGTCGATGGTCCCTGCGATGATGCGGCGCAATTCCGGCGCCTGGTCGGCCGGCGCGGGCACGCCGTCGTAGGCGATGGTAAAACGGGCGTAATCGATGGCCTCGTAGACGCTGCCCGCATGCGACGGCCAGGTGGGACTGGTTGGCGCGGGCACATGGCAGTCCAGCAGCAGGTGAAAGCTGGGCGCCAGATTGTCGCGGCGGCGCGTTTTGATTGCCTGCGGCACAGGCAGCACCTGCTCGAGGCCTTGCTCGAGCATTTTTTCCGTCATGCGGGCGCGCTGCGGCGGGCGCAAGCGGGGCGAGTGCGCCACCATGCGCAGCAAGTCGGTGGCAGGCAGCGCCGTCAAACTGGCCGGCAGCGCCAGCTCGCCGATTGCACCGTTGTCTACGTACAGCATCGGCGCCGTCGCCAGTACGTGGCCGATCGGGACGCCGTCGTCGAAGCGCCAGCGCAAGGTGACGCCGGCATCGGCGCTGGCGTCGTCCGCATGCCAGCCGAGCGCGCCTTGCCGGACCGGCCCTGCACGCAAGGCCGTGACCAGTCCCTGTTTCAAGTCGGCCCGCGTTGCCGACCAATGCAGCTGACCCTCGGCGCACAATTGCTGCATGAGCTGGGCGCCGAAGCGGCCAGTGACGGGGATCTCATCTGCTTGCATGCGCGTGCCGTTCAGGGCCACGATTTGCCGGATGGTTTCGACGTCGCCCGGCTCGGCGAAAGCCGGCTTCGAGCTCAGCAGATCGTCGTGAGAGGCGACGATGGCGGCGCTGTAGTATGTGCCGATCTTGCGGCGGCGGGCTTTGACCATATTCAGCCGCAGCGTGCCGCTGTCGTCCGCTACCAGCACATACAGTAAATCTTCACCGGCCATTCGTGCCGGCGGTGGCGGCGTTTGCGCCAGTCGGATGACATCTCCCAACTGACCCAGCCATTCGAGGTTGTCATACGTCAAGGCGTCGGTCGATGTCGCTTCACCGGGCAGGGCGCCGGCACGCTGCAACCTGGTCAGCATCACCGCCACCACGTGCTTGCAGTTATACGACACGGGGCAGTCGCACTGGCCGTCGATATGCTTGCTGCCGTGCCGGACTTTCAGCTGAATGCGTTGCCGGTAGCTGTGGCCGCCGCTGCCGCCCACTTCGCCGACCAGGTAGCGCTCTTCCAGCTCGGCGCGGCGCACTTTCCCCTGGCGCAGATAGGCATCACCGCGCGCAAACGTGCCGGGATCGAATTGTCGCAGCAGGTCGGCGTGGGTAAAGTGCATGAGGCGGCGGCGCGAAAGGTGAATCGGCCATTATCGCCGATCGCCCGGCGTGTCCGTCTGCGCGCGCTTTGATGCGCCTCGCATCGGCACCCCTGTCAATACGTGATATCGTCGGCGCACACCCTGACAACACCCATTTGAAGAAAGTTCCATGAACACTTTTTCGCGCGGCCAAAAAGGCAAGCTCGCCGATCTCGGCTGCACCTCGTCGTTTACCGTGTCTGTCGACATCCGCGCCGCCGGCGCCGCCATCGACGTCTCCTGCTTCGGTCTCGATGCCGACGACAAATTGTCGGACGACCGCTACATGGTCTTTTTTAATCAGCTGGCCAGTCCCGCCAATGCGGTCGTCTTCGATGCCGCGCAGGGCGCCGCGCGTTTCGCCGTGAATCTCGACGCGCTGCCCGCCAGCATCGTCAAGCTGGTGTTCACCGCCGCCATCGACGGCGCCGGCACCATGCGCGATATCGCCGCCAGTTCGCTCGTCGTCGGCGACGCCGTCAGCTTCCCCTTCTCCGGCGCCGATTTCAAGGATGAAAAAGCCATCATCATCGCCGAGCTGTACCGGAGGGATGGCCAGTGGCGCTTCGGCGCCGTCGGCCAGGGGTTCAATGGCGGCCTGTCGGCCCTGCTGGCGCATTTCGGCGGCAGCGAAGTCAGTGCGCCGGCGCCCGCCAAAGTGTCCTTGTCCAAAGTCACGCTGGAAAAACGCGGAGACCGGGTCTCGCTCGACAAGCGCGGCAAGCAGAGCTACGGCCGCATCCGCGTCAATCTCAACTGGAACCAGCGGCCGGCCGCGCTGGCGCCCAAGACAGGGTTTTTCGACAAGCTGATGAATAAACCCGACAAGGGCATCGACCTCGATCTGGCCTGCCTGTTCGAACTGGCCGACGGCACTCCCGGCCTGGTGCAAGCGCTGGGCAACAGCTGGGGCAATTACGAGCAGCGGCCCTTCATCAAGCTGGAAGGCGACGACCGCACCGGCAGCGTGTCGCAGGGCGAGAACATTTATATCAACGGCGAATTCTTCGACAAGATCAGGCGCGCGCTGATTTTCGCGTTCATTTACGACGGCGTGCCGAACTGGGCGGCGACGGACGGCGTCGTCACCATCGAGGTGGCCGAGCAGGCGCCGGTGGAAGTGCGCCTGGATCAGGGCGGCAACCAGTCCCTATGCGCGATCGCCATGATCGAGAACCGCGGCGGCACCTTGCAGGTGACCAAGCTGGTCGATTACTTTGCGCAGCAGGGCAATGTGGGGGTGCATCAGCTGCTGGATAACAAGTATGGGTTTGGCTTGCGCTGGAAGGCGGGGAAGAAGGAGTGATGGTGAAATACGCCGCTTGGGTAATCGTACTCAGTTGGTGACGTCAGTATGCAAAAGCTGGGGTCAGGCTCGCAGAGCCTGACCCCGATGCTGCAGGCGCTTACATCAGTCCTGCAACTGCTCGCTCAGGAAAATCAGCGATTCGCCGTGCGCTTCGACGGCGGCGCGCTGGTTGTAGGAGGCGCGGTGGGTGCAATTGAAACCGTGCTCGGCTTCCGTGAAGCTGACGATGTCGACCAGTTCGTTATCGACGAAGGCTTCGGCGATTTTATGCACGGCGTCCATCGGGATGTGGCTGTCTTCTTCGCCGAACAGCATCAGCACCGGCACTTCGATTTCTTCAGCGCGGTCGAGGTTGTTCTGGATGCCGCCGCCGTAGTAGCAGATGGCGGCGCCGACCAGGCCGTTGGCGGCCGTGTGGTAGGACAGCAAGCCGCCCCAGCAATAGCCGATCGAGGCGACCGGGCCGGTGACGCCGGGGCGTGCCTTGAGGGCGTCGATGGCGACGCCGATGTCCGCCTGGGCTTTCTTGATGTCGGCGGCGTTCATCAGTTCGACTGCGCGCTTCCAGCCGGCATCGTCGTAGCCCAGCTCGACGCGCGGCTCGCTGCGCCAGAACATGTCGGGGACGATGACGACAAAACCGTCATTGGCGTACTGTTCCGCCACCGTGCGGATGTGTTCGTTGACACCGAAAATTTCCTGAATCAGCACGATGCCGGGCCCGCCGCCGACGTGCGGCGTGGCGACGTAGGCGTCGAACTTGCCGTCCGCGCCGTCGAGTTGAATCCATTCGGTCTTGATAGCCATGAGGTTTCTCCTGTTGATAGATGCTCGGATCATACCCGTTTAGCCTCTGACAAGTGGCGCGCGCCCGGAATGCGGCGCTGCCACTTTATGCAGCTGTCGGCCAACCTTACACACATTCTCACCAAAATGTAACGATCGATGCCAAGTGCTTGATTTGTAAAGAAACATTTAAGTGGGTACGCTAATTGCTTATCGTTCTGTCATTTGATGAACGCAGTGTCTGTTTCCGGTGCGGGACCTGGCTCCCGGGCCGACGATTTTCCCGCAAGCGTGTAATCCTAAAATTTCTTTGCAGGAAGTGTTGTCCCAAGGACTAATTGCTTAGGTCCTTGACAATGATCACGTTGACCGTGCTCAACACCAACGCCATACTGTGAGAATCTTAGGATTGCCTGCCGTCTCCCCGCGCCCTCGTGCCTGGTTGGCTGCGCGTCATTACCCATCAAGCAAAGGATTTGCACGTGAGAATTTCTGTTTTTGGACTCGGCTATGTCGGCGCGGTGTCTTGTGGTTGCCTGCCTGAGCTGGGTCATGAGGTCATCGGCGTCGATACCAATCCGCTGAAGGTCAAGATGATCAACGACGGCCAGTCGCCGGTGGTCGAAGAAGGTATCAATGAACTGATCACCAAGGCGGTCAACGAGGGCAAGCTGCGCGCCACCCACGATGTGGAAGACGCCATCCTCAATTCCGACGTTTCCCTGATTTCCGTCGCCACCCCGTCGAACGCCAACTACACGCCGAATTTGACGGCCGTCGATGCCGTCGTGCGCCAGATCGGCGAAGTGTTGCGCAAGAAGGAAGGCGCCCACGTCATCGTGCTGCGCAGCACCGTGCAGCCGGGCACCACGCAAGACCGCATCCTGCCGATCCTGCTGGAAAGCTCGGGCCGCGAGATCGGCGACAAGCTGGCGCTGGTGTTCAACCCGGAATTTTTGCGCGAAGGCAGTTCCGTCAAGGATTTCCACCAGCCGCCTCAAACCGTGGTCGGCAGCATCGGCGAAGCCGGCTATGCCGCCATGGAAGAAATGTATGCCGGCCTGCCCGGTCCGTTCGTGCGCACCGATACCAAGGTGGCCGAGTCGGTCAAGTATTTGTGCAATGTATTTCACGCCTTGAAAATCGTGTTCGCCAACGAAGCCGGCTCGGTATTGAAAGCCTGCGACCTGGACGGCCGCGAAGTGATGAAGATTTTCTGCCAGGACACGCAGCTGAACATTTCCGCCGCCTACCTGCGCCCCGGCTTCGCGTTCGGCGGCTCTTGCCTGCCGAAAGAAGTCAAAGGTTTCCTGACCATGGCGCGCGATCTGGACGTGCCGATCCCGACCCTGGCCGCCCTGCTCGACAGCAATGAAGCGCACATCAAGCGCGCCTACGACATGATTGCCCGCGACGGCCGCAAGAAGGTCGCCCTGTTCGGCCTGGCCTTCAAGCCTGGCACCGACGACATGCGCGATTCGCCATTGGTGGTGCTGGCCGAGCGCCTGCTGGGCAAAGGATTCGAGCTGACGATTTTCGACCGTTTCGTGAAAATCAGCCGCCTGCTGGGTAAAAACAAGGAGTTCATCGAGCGCGAGATTCCCCACCTGGAGCGCTTGCTGGCCGAGTCGCCGGAAGACGCGCTCGACGGCGCCGAAGTGATCGTCATCGGCCACGCCGATGCCGAAGCCCGCGCCGCCATCGTTGCCGCCGCCAATGGCCGCCGCATCGTCGACCTGTCCGGCTACGCCGAACTGCGCGACGCCGGCGCCGACTACGAGGGTATTTGCTGGTGAAAACTGTTCGGCCACGCCTGGTATTTATTTCTCCGGTTTTCCTGTTTCCCAACGATGCAGGCGGAAAGATTCGCACGACCAATATCTTGCGTGGCCTCAAGGGCGGCGCGTTTCACGTCACCCTGCTCAGTGTCGCCTCGAGCGAGCAGCAGCAACGCTGGGCTGCCGAAATCGACGGTGTTTGCGACGAGTTCATCGCCTGGGAGCCGACCGCGGCGCGGCCGAAATGGTTGCGCGCCTTCGATTTGTCGGCCGAGTTGCCGATCAATGTCATGGCCGACCGCACCCGTCCGGGCGTGGACGCGGTGGCGGCGATTGCCGCCCGCGCCGATGTCGACCTGATCGTGTTCGATTTCGTGCACTCCGCCGTGCTGCGGCCCGACAATCTGAAGCACCCGAGCGTGTGCTTTACCCACAACGTCGAGGCGGAAATTTTTGGCCGCCATGCCAGCCAGGCCAAGGACCCGGTGCGGCGCTGGATGTGGTCCTCGCAGTTCGCCAAGATGAAAAAGTTCGAACACGAAGCCTTGCGGGCCTTCGACAGCGTGGTCGCGGTGTCCGACCGCGACGCCCGCTTTTTCACGGAATCGTATGGCGTCGCCCAGGCGCACGCGATTCCCACCGGCGTCGACCTGGATTTCTTCAGCTATCAACAGCCGCCGGCGGTATCGAGCGACACCCCGCCGACGGTGATGTTTACGGGTTCGATGGACTGGGCGGCGAATATCGACGGTATTCAATTTTTTCTCGGCCAGGTGTGGCCGAAAGTGATTGCGGCTTGCCCTGAAGCGCGTTTTCAGATCGTCGGGCGTAATCCGCCGGCGGCCCTGCGCGCGCTGGCGCTGAGCCAGAAAAACGTCGAGTTCACGGGTTTTGTGGACGACGTCCGCACCTATGTGCACAAGGCGCACGCCTTCGTCATCCCCCTGCTGGTGGGTGGCGGCACGCGCATCAAGGCCTTCGAGGCGATGGCGATGGGCTGCCCGGTGGTATCGACGGCGATCGGCATCGAGGGACTGGGCGCCGAGCAGGACGTGCACTATCTGGAGCGCGACGATCCGGCCGCCATGGCCGACGCCGTGCTGGCGCTGTTGAACGATGCCGATCTGCGTAATGGCCTGGCGCAACGCGCGCGTGCGCTGGTGCAGGAGCAGTTCGGCCATGAAAAGGCGGCCCGCGTGTTCGAGCAAATCTGCCTGAACACTTTACCGAAGCCGGCCGGTGCCGCCGCACCGGTGGCCGCGGTCAAGTCCGCCGCGGTCGCCTGAAGCGCCTAGACGGTTGCCAACAAGGTCGACAGGGCCAGCGGGTCGGTGATCATGGGATCGTGGTGGGTGTCCAGCTCCACCCAGTTCCAGCCCGCCTGGCGCCTTAACGCCTTTTTTACTTCGACCAGCGGTTCGAACGGCGATGCCGTGCAATCGATGTAGGTCAGCGGCCTGCCGTTGCCGAGCGGATGGGCCAACACCAGTTTTTCTTCATACGTCCCCACCGGATGCGGCGTCAGCCGCTTATTCACCCAGGCCACCGTTTCGCTATCGAGCTTGCCATCAGTGTCGACCGGCGGGGCCGGAATCGCCACGCCTTTGCCGAGAGTGAGCACTTGCTCTTTCCGCTTGCGGGTGATCGCCGCCGGCTGCGCGTCGAACACGGACTGGCCGCTGGGCAGCACCATCGCATCGACAAACACCAGCTTGGCGATCAGGTGGGGAATGCGGTCGGCCACGCCGCTGATCACCACGCCGGCAAAACCGCTGCCGACAAGAATCACGTCGCTGAGACCCTGGTACAGGATGTGGTTGGTGATGCTGGTGATAAACGTGGTGAGAGAAATGTCTTTCGAGAGCAGGTGGGCTTGCTCGCCGACGCCCGGGCAGGTCGGCGTCGATACCGTATGTCCTTGCGTACGCAAGTAATTCGCCACCTTTTCCCAGCACCAGCCGCCATACCAGGCCCCATGCACCAGCACATAGGTTTTGGGACGGAACGGTGCGGCCAGGGTGGGTGCGGCCTTGATGGCGGGGGCGGCGGCGCCGAGCAGCATGCTCAGGGCGGTGGTGCGGAAGAAGCGGCGTTTGCTGTCGGATACGGTCATGATATGCCTCGTGGATAATTATTGCCGTGTGGAAACGATGGTGCAAGTTTGACCAATGTGCCCTTGGTCCTTGTTGCGCCCGCTCAAACATCCGCGCCACCCTGTGCAGCGCAAAGCTTTGCTTCACAAAATAAAAAAAAGCCACCCGAAGGTGGCTTTCCGCGACGCTATTAAAACTCTGGTTCAGCTTAAAACGCTTGGTTGAGGCGGGCGTAGACGAAGCGGCCGGAGCGGCCGAACGGGGCGTAGTTGGAAAACAGCGCCGCGCCGGTCGTGTTGAGCGGCAAGGTATTGGCCGTCGGGTAGATATCGAACAGGTTGTCCGCGCCCAGAGCAAGCGTGGTTTTCGTGCCCAGGGTGTAGCGGCCTTCCAGGTCCACCAGGGTCTTGGCGGCCAGGGTGAGGTCGAGCGCCGGCGTGGTGCCCGGGCTGACCACTTCGCCGTAGCGGGTGGCGCGCAAGGTGGCGCCGAACTGGCCCAGCTTCCAGTTCAGGTTGGCGGACAGCTTGTTCTTCGGCGTGCCTTTTTCAAAGGTGATGGTGTTGACGCGGCCAAACAGCACCGGCGACGGGCTGAAGCCGGTCAGGGTGCCCGAGGTCGGCAACTTGGTCACTTCGGTGCGGTTGAAATTGGCGGCCAGGGTCAGGTCGAAGCGGCCCGCTTCGGCGGCGGCGAAGGGCGCGTTGAAGACCACGTCGACGCCGTCGGTCGTAGTGTTGACGCCGTTGATGAAGAAGCGGCCGCCACCGGAGGTGGGGAAGCCCTGCGCTTTCAGGTAGGCGCCGATGCCCGGTACGCTGGACTCGATCAGGTTTTCCGACAGCACGATGCGGTCGCGCATTTTGATGCGGTAGGCGTCCACGGTCAGGCTCATCTTGTCGAAGCGCATCACGCCGCCCAGCGACATGTTCAGCGATTTTTCAGCGTCGAGCGGCTTGGCGCCGAGGGCGCGGGCGATCGGATCGTTCGGGCGGAAGGTGGTCAGATCGAAGGGCACGCCGTTGATGAAGATGGTCGAGGTCGCCGAGAAATTCTGTTGCTGCGGCGATGGCGCCCGGAAACCGTTTTGGATGGAACCGCGCAGGCTGAACGATGGTGCGAAATCGTAGCGGGCGGCCAGTTTGCCGGCCAGGCTGTTGCCGAAGTCGGAATACTTTTCGCCGCGCACGGCGAACGAGGTCAGCAAGGCTGGGGTGATGTTGGCTTCGAAGTCGGCGAACAGGCTGCTGGCGTGGCGGCTGGTGTCGCTGGCGTCGGCCGGGCGGAAGCCGGGGAAACCCTGGGTGCCCGGGGCGGTCGGCGCGCCGCTGGCAAGCTTGGCGCCGCCGTCGCGGTAGGAATCGGGCTCGCCCGCTTCCAGTTTGTAGCCTTCGCGGCGCACCTCTGCGCCCACCGCCACGTTCAGCGGGGAGGACAGGCTGGCCATCGGGAAGCCGCGCACGGCCGACACGTTCAGCACCAGCTGGTCGTAGGAAAAGCCGCCCGCATAGAAATCTTTTTTGCTGGTAGGGCCGATCGAGCGGTTGAGCGAATTGGTGATGTCGAACTGCATGTCGTTCTTGCCGTAGCCGACCGAGGCGTCGAAATCCCAGTCGCCCATCGGCATGGTGAAGCCGCCGGTGAACGCGTAGTCGCGCACGCGCGGTTCGATGTAGGGAACAAAACCATCCGGGTAGATCGAGGTGATGTTCTGGTCTTGCAGGGCGCGGCGGATGTTGGCGGCCGATTTGGCGTCGCGGTTCTGGAAGCTGGCCCAGCCGTACAATTTCAGGCCGCCGCCCAGCGGGTTGGCGGCATTGGCGAACAGGGTGGTCTGCTTCATTTCCGGCTCGCCGTACCAGGTGTCGAAGCGGTTGAAGGTGGCTTCGCGCGGGTCGAAGGCGCCCGACGCCGAATAGGCGCGGCGCACGTCGTAGCCGCTGCGCTCGGTGTGGGCCTGGTCCTTGTATTCGGCGGCGATGGTGACGAAACCGCTTTCTCCCCACGGCAGGCCTTTCCAGCCGCTGACGGTGGTGGTCTGGCCGTCGGTTCTCTTGCGCGAGGCCGGCGAGCCGGGATAGTTGGCGCCGGCCGGGGCGACGTCGCCCAGCACGTCGTAATCCGTGATGCGGGCGCCGTAGGTGACGGTGGCTTCGCCGCCCGTGCGGTCCGAGCGCAGGCGGATGTTGACGACGCCGGCGATGGCGTCCGAGCCGTACTGGGCCGAGGCGCCGTCGCGCAGCACCTCGATGTTGCGGATGGCGGCGGTCGGGATGGTGTTCATGTCGACGGCGGACGAGCCGCGGCCGATGGTGCCGTTGACGTTCACCAGTGCCGAGCTGTGGCGGCGCTTCGAGTTCACCAGCACCAGGGTCTGGTCGGGCGCCAGGCCGCGCAGGGTGGCGGGACGGACGGTGTCGGTGCCGTCGGTCAGGCCCGGACGGGGAAAGTTCAGAGAGGGTAAAGCCACCGACAGCGCCTGGCTGATCTCGGTGGTGCCGGCGTTTTTCAGGGTTTCGGCCGAGATGATGTCGATCGGCGCGGCGGTGTCGAGCGCGGTGCGGTTGGCGACGCGGGTGCCGGTGACGACGACGGTGGCGCTGTTGTCGTTGGACACGGGCGCTGGCGCGGTCTGGGCGATGGCGGCGCCGTTGGCGAACACGGCGGCGATAGCCAGGGCCATCGCTTGTTTCTGTGGAACGAACTTGCTGTGCATTGTTATCCCTCTGTTGTTATGGATCGTTTTTATCCACTATCGGGAGTCTTCATCCCATAGCGAAAGTTGTCCGATCCATACTGGTGCACGTAAATATAGAAGTCAATTCGTGCAAGCCGCAGAAGGTTGGAATAACAACAGTTTTAATTATTTTGTCAGTGTCGCGTAAGGTTCAGGCCGCGGCGGCTTTCCCTTTATTAAATAGTTTCTGGCCGAGGGTGACCACCAGCAGCACGACGGCGCCGGCGATCAGGCCGGCAACGGCGTCGATCACGGTCGGCGTCACCGCCTTGAGGACGGGACCGATACCGCTCACGGTCGCCGCGCTGGCGGCGGCGCTGTCGACCAGGTGGTGCAGCGCGGGCACGCCGTGCATCAGGATGCTGCCGCCGACCATGAACATGGCGGCGGTGCCGACCACCGACAAGGTTTTCATCAGCAGGGGCGCGCCGGCCAGCAGCAGGTTGCCGATGCCTTGCAGGGCGGTGGAGGCGCGCCTGGTGAGATACAGGCCGAGGTCGTCGATCTTGACGATGCCGGCCACCAGGCCGTACACGCCGACCGTCATGATCAGGGCGATGGCGACCAGCACCGCGACCTGCTGGCTGAACGGCGCCTGTTCCACGGTGCCGAGGGCGATGACGATGATTTCGGCCGACAAAATAAAATCGGTGCGGATGGCGCCTTTCACTTTATCCTTTTCCAGCGCCATGAAATCGGCGCCTGGATCGGCCAGGGCGCGTCTTAGTTCTCCGTGGTGGGCGTCGTCTTCGCTCTTGCTGTGCAAGAATTTATGCGCCAGCTTTTCAAAACCTTCGTAGCAAAGGTAGGCGCCGCCCACCATCAGCAGCGGGGTGATCGCCCACGGCAAAAACGCGCTGATGGCCAGCGCGGCCGGCACCAGAACCGCCTTGTTTTTCAGCGAACCGACGCCGACCGCCCACACCACCGGCAGCTCGCGGTCGGCGTTGACGCCGGATACCTGCTGGGCGTTCAGGGCCAGATCGTCGCCCAGCACGCCGGCGGTTTTCTTGGCCGCCACCTTGCTCATCACGGCGACGTCGTCGAGGATGGTGGCGATATCGTCGAGTAATGCCAGCAAACTTCCCGCCATGCCCGCTCCCGTCTGTATTGACAACAATAAAAGTACAGCCATCTTAACCGACCGCGCCGCGCGCACGGGTCAGCCTTGATTTTTGCGCTTCAGCCACCGAAATATGCACTTCGTCGCTTTTACGGGGCAGCGGCGGCCGCGCTCCGTATAGTGATAGCACTGACCGGCTGCACCGCGCCAGCCGCTTAATTTAGGGGAACCATGATGAACACGAATCTCGACCTGCCGACCTTGGCGCCACGCAGTGCCCGTCCCGTCAAACGCAAGACCCGCATCACCATTTATCTGGACGACGAGGTGTTGTCGCAGTTCCGTTCGCTGTCGGAAAAGAGCGGCCAGGGCTATCAAACCCTGATCAATGCTGCACTGCGCTCACGGCTGGGCAGCGATCCCGTACCGGCCTGATCAGGCGCGCCGCGCGCCGCCGCGCGTCAAAAGCGCGCCCCTTGCGGCGCGCGCGGCGGGCGTTCGCAGCCACCGAATTTGCTGGCCAAAATCGCCTGGGGCCAGTCCCCATCGGGCTTACTTGCCCGTTCGCCCGCGAGAAATTTCTCTCCGCGGCAATAATTATGCTACTCTTCCCGCTCTTTTAAATCCCGGAGGATAGTTATGAAAAAAGGCGAACTGATTGCTGAATTTGCGAAGCGTACCGAGATGTCCGGCACCGCTGCCAATGCCGCGATCAACACGGTCATCGAGATCATCACCGAGCGCCTGAAAAAGGGCGACACGGTTGGTATCACCGGCTTCGGCACTTTCTCCGTCGCCAAGCGCGCCGCACGCAAGGGCCGCAACCCATCGACCGGCGAAGCGATCAAGATCGCTGCCTCGAAGTCGCCAAAATTCTCGGCCGGCGCTACCCTGAAAGCAGCCGTCAATCCGAAGAAGAAATAAGACACAGCAGTGTCGCGCAGTATCAACAACGGGCGCGCCGACGGTTTCCACCGTTAGCGCGCTCGTTGTGTTTTAGATGTTCGCCCGCCCTCCTCCCATCCCTCACGTTGTAAACTCCCATGCCGTTCGCCACCTGGATCGCCTTCGTCATCGCCGCCATCGTCATCGCCGTCTCTCCCGGCTCCGGCGCCATCATGGCCATGTCGCACGGCCTGGCCTACGGCTTGCGCCGCGCCAGCGCCACCGTGCTGGGCCTGCAACTGGGCCTGCTGCTGATGTTTATCATCGCCGGCGCCGGCGCCGGCGTCGGCTCGCTGGTGATGTCCTCCAGCCTGGCCTTCGGCCTGGCCAAGACCATCGGCGCCCTGTACCTGATCTATTGCGGCGTCAGCCAGTGGCGGGCGGCGCCGACCGGCATGGCCATCTCGGGCGAGCCGCACACCCTGCCCTCGTTCGGCCGCCGCCTGGCCACCGGCTTTTTGACCAATGCGACCAACCCCAAGGGCATCATCTTCATGGTCGCCGTGCTGCCCCAATTTATCGCCAAGGATGCGCCCCTGCTGCCCCAGTTGGCCATCCTCGGCGCGACCATGGTGGTCATCGACAGCATCGTCATGCACGGCTACGCCGGGCTGGCGGCCTCGATGCAGCGCTACTTTCGCGACCCGCGCGCGGTCCGCAAACAGAACCATTTTTTTGGCGGCGTGCTGGTGCTGGTGGGCGCGGCGCTGTTTTTCGTGAAGCGCACCACCGCATGATTTGCAACCGAATGTAAAGACTGTCATCGCTACGCCGGGCTCTGCGTTATAGAGCCATATACCAGATCACGTCACTCTATTTTCGAAGGATCGCCATGACCGTCCGCCTGCTTCGCGCCACCACCCTGCTGGCCGCCGCCGTATTTTCCACGCTGGCCCTCGCTGCCGATCCGCCGTCGGTGGTGGGCCGCATCGCCGTCGCCGAGGGGCAGGTGCGAATCACGGGAGATTACGGCGATGAAGCCTCCGGCGCCCAGGTCAACTGGCCGGTCACCTCGCACAACGTGATCACCACGGTGCGCGGCGCGCGCACGGAAGTGCGCATCGGCTCGACCTCGCTGCGCCTGGACGGCGACACCTCGCTGGAAGTGACGGAGCTCGACGACGACAGCGTGCGCCTGCGCCTGAACTACGGCAGCGTCAACGTCCGCGTGCGCAATGGCGAAGTGGTGCGCGGCTTCGAGCTGTCGACGCCGCACGGCATCGTGCGCCTGCAGGAACCCGGCGCCATCCGCGTCGACAGCGACCGCATCCCCGGCGTGACGTCCGTCACGGCCATCAGCGGCAGCGCCCTGTTCAACGACCGCGGCGGCCAACTGATCGTGCGTCCCGGTAAACGGCTGGATGTCGGCGATGACATCCGTACCGGCGCCGCCCTGCGCGATGGTTTCGACGACTGGTCGTACCAGCGCGACCAGTACGAAGAACGCTCGGTCTCGGCCCGATACGTCACCACCGAGATGACCGGCTATGAAGACCTCGACCGCCATGGCGTCTGGCGCGACGATCCCGAGTACGGCGCGCTGTGGATGCCGACCGTGGTCGGCGCCGACTGGGCGCCCTACCGCGACGGCAGCTGGACCTGGATCTCGCCGTGGGGCTGGACCTGGGTCGACAACGCGCCATGGGGCTACGCGCCGTTTCACTATGGCCGCTGGGTGCAGGTCAACCAGCGCTGGGCATGGGCGCCGGGCCGCCGCATCGACCGTCCCGTGTGGGCGCCGGCGCTGGTCGGCTGGGTCGGCGGTTCGAACTGGAATGCGAATTTCAGTTCCGGCGGACGGCGTCCCCTGCCCGCCACCGGCTGGTATCCGCTGTCGCCGCGCGACGCCTTCCTGCCGAATTACCGCCTGTCGCCGGACCATTTACAGAGAATCAACCGCGATCACGACGGCCGCCGTGACGAGCGTGGCGAGCAGCGCGGCGATCATCAGCGCCAGGGTTTGACGGTGGTGCCGCAAGCCCAGTTCGGCCAGCGCGGCA
>JACXTT010000460.1_pt1 | contig 69190 bp, 55 predicted proteins | sample 9270951 | NCBI WGS metagenome assembly JACXTT01 (sample SAMN15532306, study PRJNA645909) | rock metagenome | isolation source: weathered quartz diorite | place: Puerto Rico | collected 2017-06-21 | reverse complement strand
TGCCTGGCCGGGGCGGGTCAGCTGGTATTCGATATCGATATCGGAGTCGCCGCGGCGGGCCACTTCGACCAGTTGTTCGGCCATCATCAGCGCCAGCGCCTCGCGCAGCACGCTCATCGACAAGCGCAATTTGCCGCCGAGCACATGCAGATGGGTTTTGCCGACCCGGGCAATGGTTTTTGCCAACAAGGCCAGCACCAGCGGGCGCTCCAGGCCGGTATCGCGCAAGGTGCCCGGTTGCGGCGGCACGATCGCTTCGATATCGCCCTCCGGCGCCAGGGCGCGAGTGGACGCCGGGGCCGGTGCGGTGGCAAGGGAAGCTGCCTCGAACATCGAATTCTCCTGGTGAACTGTATTGCCGGACAACATAGAACTGATTCTAGCGAGCACATCGATGGGTCTTTTTGACCCTCAGCAAGGAAGCACGTGACGAACTCAGCAGTGGCGCTGCGCCAGGAAAAACAGCGTTGCGCTGGCGATGGCCAGTCCGTAGGGCAAGCTGCCCACGCTGGGCTTGGGCATCGGTTCGGCGGCCAGGCGCACACCCGCCAGGCCCAGCCAGATGGGTTTCAGCAAGCTCCATACATTGGCGCCGGCGTCGCGCAGGCGGCCGTTCCACAGCACCACAGCGAGCGCCATGATGCCGCCGGCGCAGACGGTCATCACGGCAACTTCGAACGCCGCGCCGGCCGACAGGAACAGGCCGACCGCGGCCATCAGCTTGACGTCGCCGGCGGCCATGCCGCGCAGCATATAAAGGGGAAGAAACACCACCAGTCCGGTCGCGGCGCCGCCCAGCGCTTGCAGGATTTCGTGGAGCGGCGCCGGACCGGCCAGGCGCAGTGCGACAGCGCCGAGGCCGCACCAGAGCAGCAACAAATTGGGGATGCGGCGCGTCGCCAGGTCGTTGCAGGCGGCCAGCACGACCATCGACAGCAGCAGCAGTTCGAGATAAGTTGAAAGGGTCACGATCGCTCCTGGACGGGCGAAACTCTGAGGCGGCGGGGAAACTGGCAAGAACTGTTCGGGACGGCGGACAAGCTACAAAAAAAAACCTTCCGGATGAAACGAACCCGGAAGGTTGCGCCTGAATCAGGCGCTTTTCATTGCGTCGCTGACTGCTGTGAAGGTGTCGCTCACTTGCTTGCCCAACACTTTGGCGGCGCCCACGATGGCCACGCCCACCAGTGCTGCGATCAGCCCGTACTCGATGGCGGTAACGCCATTTTCGTCGGCGATAAAGGTTTTTACTGCGGATGCGAATTTGCTCATGATCTACTCCATGGATGCGGGACTGCGGACTGAGAAACGAAGCAAAACAACAAGACAACAAGCTGCCGGGCAAACACGCTGCCCGACAGTGCACGGCCGATTACTTGTTCGCCATCTTGGTGGCGACGTCGCGGAAGGTCGTGTCCAGCTGGCCACCCAGAACTTTGGCGGCGCCGACGATGGCGACGCCGATCAATGCGGCGATCAGGCCGTATTCGATAGCGGTGACACCGTTTTCGTCGGCGGCGAAATTTTTGACTGCGGATGCGAATTTGCTCATGATGTACTCCACTTGTGGATGGGATAGGAACTACGTCTGGCGCTGTCAAAAGCCGGCAATTGCTGCTTACTGCTGTGAATTTCTTTTTTGCCGGCGGATTTGCTGCGTCATTGAAGCCACTATAGATGCCAATTGATTAGGGCAAATTGAGCACGCACAAGTTTTCTCTCAAGTACATAAAGATGCCTTGGAGAATTTTATTTTGATATGGGAGAAACACGAGACATTGCCGCCAGCGGGGCGGCAATGGGTACTGCAAGACGGACGCTCAGGCCAGGCTGAGGAACTGCATCGGATCGAGCTTCCACTTGGCGGGCGACTCGTGGCTGACGATCTTGTCGCCGCCGCCGAAGCCCAGCGCGCGCGACAGGTCGACCGTCTCCGGCCGGATGTAACTGTTGTTTTTGCTGCTGAAAAAAACGTTGACCTTCGGCGACAGCAAATTGGTCGGATGGGCCTCGGTGACGACCCCGAGCCGACCCGATTGCAGCATCACCATGGTGCCAACCGGATAAATGCCGACGCAGCGCATGAATTCCTGCACGAACACGGGATTGAAGTGAAACTTGCTCCACTCATAAATCTTGCGCAGCGCTTCAGCCGCCGACAAACCCTTGTGATAGCAGCGGTCCGCCGTGATGGCATCATAGACGTCGACGATGGCCGCCATCTGCGCCAGCTCGCTGATCTGGTCCTGGCCCTGCTTGTGCGGGTAGCCGCTGCCGTCGCGCCGCTCATGGTGGTGCAAGGTGATATCCAGCGGAATCGGGCCGATGCCGGGCGTCTTGATGAGGAAATCGTAGCCGTCCTGCGGGTGTTTCTTGATGACGTCGAATTCTTCCTCGGTCAGCCGGCCCGGCTTGTTGAGGATGCGGTCGGGCACCATCGCCTTGCCGGTATCGTGCAGCAAGCCGCCCAGCCCCGCCTGATAAGTGGTGTCGGCATCCAGATTGCGCGAGCGGCAAAACGCCACCAGCAGTGTGCACACCGACACCGAATGTAAAAACGTGTAGTCGTCGGCCGTCTTGATGCGCAGCAGGCTGGTCAGGGCGCCCGGGTTGCGCAGGATCGATTCGGTGATGTTTTCCACCATCGGCGAAATCTGGTCGAGTTCGACCGCCTTGCCCAGGCGGGCATCCTGCATGACGTTTCTCACCAGTCCGGCGGCCTGGCTGCGGATTTGCTTGGCACGCTGCAATTCCTCGCCGATGCTGCTGCGCACCGTCCGCACCGGTGCCGCCGCCAGCTGGGTCAGTTCCGCCTCCGTGCGGGCCTGCGCCTCGACCAGGGTCATGGCGTCCTGCACATCGAGGCCGCGGCTGCTGTCGATCACCACGTCGTGAATCCCCGCATCGTGAATGCGGCGAATTTCATCGTCGGTGGTGAGAAGAAAACGATTGCGGACGAACGGATGCGTCATCCAGTCGCAACTGAGGTCATGGATGTACATTCCCAGTTTGAGCTGGGAGGCGTCGATCTTCTTGAGCATGGTGTTGCGACTTTCGGACAAGCGGGAGAGCGCGGGATATGGGCGCCTATCCAGTATAGCTAATTTCATTGCCCTTAAGCACTTTTGTGTTGTAAATCTATGTAGATACATCAACCGTGTTGCGAAGCTGCCGACCGCGGCGAATCGGCGTACCCTGTGGAACAGGACAAACTCTCCGTTGACCGGCGGCTCGCTTGACGTTAACGTAAACGTCATATACCGTACACGATCACCCAAGGATCACTATGAACGACATCACGACCGCCGCCAAGCTGCAGACCCCGCAGCCCACCGAGCCCAAGCTGACCAACAAGGTTCGCTTCGTCACCGCCGCTTCCCTGTTCGACGGCCATGACGCCTCGATCAACATCATGCGCCGCATCCTGCAATCGAACGGCGTCGAAGTCGTTCACCTGGGCCACAACCGCTCGGTCGACGAGGTCGTCACCGCGGCGCTGGCCGAAGACGTGCAAGGCATCGCCATTTCCAGCTACCAGGGCGGCCACGTCGAATATTTCAAGTACATGATCGACCTGCTGCGCGAGCGCGGCGGCGAGCACATCAAGGTGTTCGGCGGCGGCGGCGGGGTGATCGTGCCCAGCGAAATCGCCGACCTGCACGCCTACGGCGTCACCAAGATTTTCAGCCCGGAAGACGGCCAGCGCATGGGCCTGGTCGGGATGATCGAATCGATGGTGCAAGCCTGCGACATCGACCTCTCTGCCTACTCCCCCACCAGCCTGGCGCCCTTGCGCGAAGGCGACATCGCCAGCCGCCACCGCCCGCTGGCGCAATTGATTACTGCCCTGGAAAACGGTAAGGCGGCCCTTGCCCTGCGCCAGGAACTGCTGGACAGCGCCGCCGCGCTCAAGGTGCCGACCCTGGGCATCACCGGCACCGGCGGCGCCGGCAAATCCTCGCTGACCGACGAACTGGTGCGCCGCATCCGCATGGACCAGGGAGACGGCGTCAACATCGCCATTATCTCGATCGACCCGTCGCGCCGCAAATCCGGCGGCGCCCTGCTGGGCGACCGCATCCGCATGAACGCCATCAACCCGTGGAACGGCCAGGCGAGAGTATTCATGCGCTCGCTCGCCACCCGCGAAGCCGGCAAGGAAATTTCCAGCGCCCTGCCCGAAGTGATCGCCGCCTGCAAGGTCGCCGGCTTCGACATGGTGACCGTCGAAACGTCCGGCATCGGCCAGGGCGACGCCGCCATCGTGCCGCACGTCGACATCTCCATGTACGTCATGACGCCGGAATTCGGCGCCGCCTCGCAACTGGAAAAAATCGACATGCTCGATTTCGCCGATTTCATTGCGATCAACAAGTTCGACCGCAAGGGTGCCCAGGATGCGCTGCGCGATGTCGCCAAGCAGTACCAGAGAAACCGCGAAATGTGGAGCGTCTCTCCCGACCAGATGCCGGTGTACGGCACCCAGGCCTCGCGTTTCAACGACGACGGCGTCACCGCCCTGTACCAGGGTTTGTTGCCGCGCCTGGCCGAAAAAGGTCTGCAGGTGAAAGCGGGCAAGCTGGCGCCGGTCACCGCGCGCCACTCGAGCGCCAAGCACGTCATCGTGCCGCCCGCGCGCGCGCGCTACCTGGCGGAAATCGCCGACACCGTGCGCGGCTACCATGCCAACACCCGCAAGCAGGTAAAACTCGCACGCGAGCGCCAGCAACTGAGCGCCTCGAAGCTCATGCTGGCCGCGGCCAAAAAATCGGCCGACTTCGGCGCGGATTTCGACGAGCTGATCGACGAGCGCGATGCCGCCATGGACGCCGGCGCCAAGAAATTGCTGACCATGTGGCCCGACCTGCAGGCGGCCTACGCCGGCGACGATTACGTCGTCAAAATCCGCGACAAGGAAATCCGCACCCGCCTGGTCCAGCACACTTTATCGGGCACCGTGATCCGCAAGGTCGTGTTGCCGAAATACGAAGACCACGGCGAAGTGCTCAAATTCCTGATGCTGGAAAACGTCCCCGGCTCCTTCCCGTTCACCGCCGGCGTGTTCGCTTTCAAACGCGAAGGCGAAGATCCGACCCGCATGTTCGCCGGCGAGGGCGATGCCTTCCGCACCAACAAGCGCTTTAAATTGGTCTCCACCGGCATGGACGCCAAGCGCTTGTCCACCGCCTTCGATTCGGTCACCCTGTACGGCGCCGACCCGGCAGTGCGCCCCGACATCTATGGCAAAGTCGGTAACTCCGGCGTCTCGATCGCCACTTTGGACGACATGAAGGTGCTGTACGACGGTTTTAATTTGTGCAGCCCGTCCACTTCGGTGTCGATGACCATCAACGGCCCGGCGCCGACGATTCTGGCGATGTTCATGAACACCGCCATCGACCAGCAGGTCGACAAGTTCGTCGCCGACAACGGTCGTCAACCGAGCGCCGACGAAGCCGCCAAGATCCGCGCCTGGGTTTTGGCCAATGTGCGCGGCACCGTGCAAGCCGACATCCTCAAAGAAGACCAGGGCCAGAACACCTGTATCTTCTCGACCGAGTTTTCGCTCAAGGTGATGGGAGACATCCAGGAATATTTCGTGCACCACCAGGTACGCAATTTTTACTCCGTCTCCATTTCCGGTTATCACATCGCCGAAGCGGGCGCCAATCCGATTTCCCAATTGGCGTTCACCTTGTCGAACGGTTTTACTTTTGTTGAAGCGTATCTCGCCCGTGGCATGCACATCGACGACTTCGCGCCGAATCTCTCCTTCTTCTTCAGCAACGGCATGGACCCCGAGTACACCGTACTGGGCCGCGTCGCCCGCCGCCTGTGGGCAGTGGCCATGCGCGACAAGTACGGCGCCAACGACCGCAGCCAGAAACTCAAATACCACGTGCAAACGTCGGGCCGCTCGCTGCACGCCCAGGAAATCGATTTTAATGACATCCGCACCACCTTGCAGGCGCTGATCGCCATCTACGACAACTGCAATTCGCTGCACACCAACGCCTACGACGAAGCGATCACCACGCCGACCGACGAGTCGGTGCGCCGCGCCCTGGCGATTCAATTGATCATCAACCGCGAATGGGGCCTGGCCAAGAACGAAAACCCGAACCAGGGCGCCTTCATCATCGACGAATTGACGGATCTGGTCGAAGAAGCCGTGCTGCAGGAATTCGAGCGGATTGCCGAACGGGGCGGCGTGCTGGGCGCCATGGAAACCGGCTACCAGCGCGGCAAGATCCAGGAAGAGTCGATGCTGTACGAGCACCAGAAGCACGACGGCACCTTGCCCATCATCGGCGTTAACACCTTCAGAAATCCGAAAGGCACCGGCGCGGTCCAGCAGATCGAACTGGCCCGTTCCACCGACGACGAAAAGCAGTCGCAGCTGACTCGCCTGGAGCAATTCCATCATCAGCACGCGGCCGAAGCGCCGGCCGCCCTGGCTGCCTTGCAGCAAGCGGCGATCGACAATGCCAACGTGTTTGAAAAATTGATGGAAGCGGTACGGGTCTGCTCGCTGGGGCAGATCACGACGGCCCTGTTCGAAGTGGGCGGCCAGTACCGCCGCAATATGTAAACACCGCAACGTCGCTGCGGCAGGGGATCAATGGCCGGTTGTCGCAACCGGCCATTTTTTTGCCTTGCGTGGCAAGGTTTGCGACGATCGAGCGTTTACAATACGAAAAAAATTTATCGAGGAAAGTCCACCATGCTGGTTTATCTGGTCGCAGGCGCCCGCCCCAATTTTATGAAAATCGCGCCGATCGTGCGCGCCATGCAGGCGCAAGACATCTTGTCGTTCAAGATAATTCATACTGGACAGCATTACGACCGCGACATGAACGAGGTTTTTTTCGAAGAACTCGGCATTCCCCAGCCCGACATCTTCATGGGCGCCGGCGGCGGCAGCCACGCGCAGCAAACCGCCAAGATCATGATCGGCTTCGAAGAGCTTTGCACCGCCGAGCGTCCCGCAGCCGTGCTGGTGGTCGGTGACGTCAACTCGACCTTGGCTTGCTCCATCGTCGCGAAAAAACTGAACATTCCCGTCGCCCACGTCGAAGCGGGCTTGCGCAGCGGCGACATGACCATGCCGGAAGAAATCAACCGCTTGGTCACCGACAGTATTTCCGATTGGTTTTTTGTGACCGAGCCTGCCGCCCTCGCCCACCTCAAACGCGAAGGCAAGGCGGACGACGCCGTCCATTACGTCGGTCATGTGATGGTGGATAACGTTCTGTTTCAGGCCGAGCGTCTCACCGGCACCGATACCGCGGGCTTCGAGACCGCCGCTTTCAAGACGGCGCAGAGTGGCGGCAAATATGGGGTAGTCACGCTTCACCGTCCCAGCAATGTCGACGACGCAGCCAACTTCGCCAGCATCGCCGGCGCCCTGAAAGAATTGTCCAGCGAACTCCCGCTGATCTTCCCTGTCCATCCGCGCACACGGGCGAATCTGGCCAAATTCAACATCGACCTGGGACCGAACATCACCCTGGCCGGGCCACAAGCCTACATGGCCTTTTTGCATTTGTGGAAGGACGCGGCAGTGGTATTGACCGACAGCGGCGGGCTGCAGGAAGAGACCACCGCGCTGGGCGTCCCGTGCGTCACCATCCGCGAAAATACCGAGCGGCCAGTGACGGTCGACGAAGGATCGAATGTGCTGGCCGGCACCGATCCCATCGCCATCAAGGCGGAGACGCGCAAGATTCTTCGGGGCGAGGGCAAGCAAGGACGCCGTCCGCATCTGTGGGACGGCAAAGCCGCCGAGCGCATCGTCGCCATCCTGGCCCGCGAACTGCAGATCCGCGCCGGCGCCGCGTCATAAGGTCGAACGAACGTCAGACCGGCCGGTGTCGGCTTAAAATGGCGTCATGCCGATCAAGCCCGAACAACTTGCCGCTTTGATGCACGAAGTCGAACAGGAAGATCCGATCGACTTCGCCGCCTTGCCGTTCAACGAACAGGAACTTCGCGAGCTGGTGGCCCGTCACCTGTGCGAGATGGCTGCCGCCATGGACAATTTCAGCACCGAAGACCGCCTGCTCACTTTGCTCGCCGTGTCGGCCAAATTGGTGCTCGAAAACCTTGTTTTGCATCTACAATTACTGCGCCGCCACGGCTTGCCCGTCAGCGACAGCGTCGAAGCCCTGCTCGGCCGCCTGCGTCGCGGCGAACCTTGAAGCGGCCTTCCCGACGTATTTGCAACACAAGCACAATCTTAAGGAAATAACTGGTTCCTTAGGGTATTATTGACATTCCAGAAATATTCGTCAGACCCTTCCGCCGCCCAGCCGTGCGGTCGCAACCTAGGATAAAAGCATGCCGCGTCGTCCAACACCCCGGGCCGTCAGCGCCTCCCTGATCATCTCCGCCTTGATCCTGTCAGCCGGCCTGAGTGGCTGCGGCAAGACCGACACGGCGGCGTCGCTGATGACCGATGCACAACAGTACGAAGCCAAGGGCGATAACAAGGCGGCCCTGATTCAACTCAAGAATGCCGCCAGCAAGGCCCCGGAGGATGCGGAAATCCGCGTGCGGCTGGCCAATCTGTATCTGAAGATCGGCGATCCGGTCTCGGCGGAGAAGGAAATCCGCAAGGCCAGCGACCTCAAGGTCGATGCCGCGCGCACCGTTCCCGTGCTGCTCAAGTCGCTGGTGCGCCAGGGACTGGGCCAGAAAGCCCTCGACGAAAGCGCCTCGATGGCCGAAAGCGCCAACGCCACCGTGCTGGCACAGCGCGGCGACGCGTACTTGTCGCTGAACCAGTTTCCAAAGGCGCGCGCGTCTTACGAGCGCGCGCTGGCCGCCGCCCCCGGCGAGAGCGATGCCCTGATCGGCATGGCCCGCCTGGCGGCGATCGACAAGGATCTCGACGGCGCGGCCAAGCTGACCGAACGCGCCGCCGCCGCCAATCCGAAAGACGCCGACGTTTTCATGTTCAAAGGCAACCTGCTGCGCGCCCAGCAAAAGCCGGCCGACGCCCTCGCCGCCTTCTCCCAGGCCATCACGCTCAAGCCCGACATGGTGCCGGCGTTGCTGGAACGGGCGAATTTGTATATCGCCGACAAAAAATACGATCTGGCCAAGGCCGACATCGATGCCGCCCGCAAACTCGCGCCGGCCGCCCTGCCGCCGCTGTACTCGCAGGCGCTGCTCGAATTCACGCAAAACAATAACACGGCCGCCAACGACACCATCCAGAAAGTTCTGAGCAAGGCGCCCGATCACATGCCGTCGATCCTGCTGGCCGGCGCCGTCGAGGTCAACCTGGGCTCCTTCAAGCTGGCCGAGCAGCATCTGAACACCTATCTGAACAACAACCCGGACAATGCCTACGCCCGCAAGCTGCTGGCGCAAACCCAGCTGCGCTCGGCGCAACCTGCCAGCGCAGGCGCCACCCTGGAGCCGCTGCTCAAAGGCGGCGCCGGCGATGCGCAAACCCTGGCGCTGGCGGGCGAATCGTCGCTGCGCGCGCAGGATTTCGCCAAGGCATCGCAATATTTCGAGAAAGCCGCCGCGCTCGAACCGAACCAGCCGGCCCTGCGTACCTCGCTCGGTTTGGCCATGCTGGCCCAGGGCAAGCAGGAACAGGGCGTCGACGAACTGGAAAAAGCCACCAAGCTCGACCCGAAATCGGAACAGGCCGGGGTCGCTCTGGTGCGTTCCGAAATGGCGCTTAAACACTACGACAAGGCTGCCGCCGCCGCCAAGGCCGTCATCGCCGCCCATCCTGACAGCGCCGAGTTGCGCAACCTCGAGGGTGGCGTCTACATGTCGAAAGGCGACATGGCCGCTGCCCGCGCCAGTTTCGAGAAAGCCGCCTCCCTGAAAACCGATTTGTTCGGTCCGGTGATGAACCTGGCCCAGATCGACGTCGCCGAGAAAAAACCCGACGCCGCCAAGGCGCGCATGGTCGCTTTTGCTGACAAGAACAAGGGCTCGGCCGCGCCGGTCGCCCTGGCCGCGCTTGCCATGAGCCAAAACAAGGTGCCGGAAGCAACCACCTGGCTGGAAAAGGCCGTCAACGACAATCCGGAAGATCTGGCCGCCGCCGGCCAGCTGGTCACCCATTATTTGCGCACCAACCAAGCGCCGAAGGCGCTCAATCTGGCTCGTAAATTGCAGGCGGCCAATCCGACCAGCCCGGAATTGCTCGATTCGCTGGGCCAGGCCCAGCTGGCGGCCAACGATGCCCCAGGCGCACTGGACAGCTACAGCAAGCTGGCCGGCATGTTGCCGAAGTCGGCCAACGCGCAATTGCGCATGGCCGGCGTCCATCTGAAATTGAAAAACGAGGCCGCCGCCGCGGAGGATTTGAAAAAGGCGCTGGCGCTGGAACCGGGCAACGAACGCGCCCAGCTGGGCCAGGTTGAAATGGCGATGGCCGCCAACAAACCGGAAGAGGCCCTGAGTTTGACGCGCGCCATGCAGAAATCGGCGCCGAAGTCGCCGATGGGTTTCGTGCTGGAAGGCGATATCCTGATGAGACAGCGCAAGTTCGACGCCGCCGCCCGCGCTTATGAGCAAGGTCACACCCTTGCCAACACCAGCGCCACCGCCATCAAGGCGGCCGGTGCCTTGAATGCCGCCGGCAAAGGCAAGGAAGCCGAAGCGAAGATCGCCAGCTGGCTGGCCAGCCACCCGAACGATGCCGCCGGTACCATGTACATGGGTGAATTGTTGCTTGCTCGCAAAGACTTCAAGGGCGCCAGCGCTCGCTTCGAAGAGGTGCTGAAGAAAGCGCCGAACGATGCCTTGGTACTGAACAACCTGGCGTGGGCGTATCAGCAGCAGAAAGATCCGCGTGCCCTGGCCACGGCCGAACGCGCCGTCAAGGCGGCGCCGGAAGCGGCGCCAGTGCTCGATACACTGGGCTGGATGCTGTTCGAGCAAGGCGATACCGCCAAGGCCTTGCCGCTGTTGCAAAAGGCCGTCACTTTGCAACCGCAAGCGCGCGAATTGCGTTACCACCTGGCCGCCGCCCTGGCGAAATCCGGCGACAAGAAGCAGGCCCGCGTCGAACTCGACAAGGTGCTGGCCGACGGCGCGCCGTTCGCCCAGAGCGAAGACGCCAAGGCCTTGCTCAAGACTTTGTAAAATGTGCCGATAGATAACCGTTAGCGCCGCCATCCCGGCGCGCGGTGGCACCAGCACCGCCAGTAACATACCCGGTCGCGTCCGCCAGATGCGATCGTTCGCCAAGCGCGAAAAATTGCCACGGAGTGCAAAAAATGAGTGCCGAACTTGAGCAGGACACAGCAAACGTAAAAGATGTAAGCATCAGTAAAGACGACGCCCAATTGAGCGACGGTGACGCTGGGAAACGCGCTAATATGTTGTCCTGTGAATACGAGGACGTTATTGTGAATCAAGACAAGTACGGGATCCGGCTGACCGATACTGTTGATGGTCGCAACTCGGCGAGTATGCTCATCAGCAAGATGTATGCGTGGCGGGGTTACGCCGGTACGCATCAGCTCACCGACGACCCGAACCGTATCACTTTGACCGCGGCCGACCAGGGCGAAACCGTCGGCACGCTCACCATCGGCATCGATTCTCCCATCGGCCTGGCCGCCGACCAGATCTTCAAACCCGAACTCGACGCGCACCGCGAAAAGGGCGCGCGCCTGTGCGAATTCACCAAGTTTGCCTTCGACACCAACGTCCGCTCGAAAACCGCGCTTGCCAACCTGTTTCACCTGGCCGTCATCTACGCCCGCGATATCAATCACTGCACCGACATCATGATCGAGGTGAATCCGCGCCACCGCCGCTTTTATGAGCACATGCTCGGCTTCGTGCGCGAAACCGAAGTGCGCAACAACCCGCGTGTGAACGCCCCCGCCTACCTGTTGCGCGTCAACCTCGATTACGTCACCGACCAGATCGAGCGCCACGGCGGCACCTTCAGCAGCGGCACCACAGAACGCTCGTTTTATCCCTATTTCTTCTCGCCCCGCGAAGAGCGCGGCATCATCAACCGGCTGTTGAAGGTGGACGATTCGCATCCCGACGGCGCCATCCTGGAAAACTGAAATATTGCTGAACGGCGCAGCGCGCCGTGCTAATATTTCGCCATGACAATACCCACTTCGAATGCGGCCCGCGAGCCCGCGGCCTTTCCCTACGAGAAGGCTTTTGCCCGCAACATCGGCTGGGTCACCCACGACGAGCAAGCCGCCTTGCGCGGCAAACGCGTGGCGATCGCGGGCGGCGGCGGCGTCGGCGGGGTCCATCTGCTGACCCTGGCACGCCTGGGCATCGGCGCCTTTCATATCGCCGACTTCGACACCTTCGACATTGCCAATTTTAACCGCCAGGTCGGCGCCAACATGACGACCATCGGCGCGCCCAAGGTCGAGGTGATGGCGCAAATGGCCAGGGACATCAATCCGGGCGCGGACATCAAGCTGTTTCCCGCCGGCATCAACAAGGACAATCTCCACGAATTCCTCGACGGCGTCGATTTGTACATCGACGGCCTGGATTTCTTCGCTTTCGACATCCGCCAGCAAACCTTCGCCTTGTGCGCCAAGCTCGGGATCCCGGCGGTCACGGTGGCGCCGCTGGGCATGGGCGCGGCCCTGCTCAACTTTATGCCGGGCAAGATGACCTTCGAAGAATATTTTCAATGGGGCGAGCGCAGCGACCTCGAGCGCGCCGTCCGCTTCGTCGTCGGCCTGGCGCCGGCCGGCCTGCACCGGCCCTACCTGGTCGACCCGTCGGCCGTCAGTTTTCACCAGAGAAAAGGGCCGTCGACCATCATGGCCTGCCAGATCTGCGCCGGCGTCGCCGCCACCGAAGCGCTGAAAATTTTACTGGGGCGCGGCACCGTGCGCGCCGCGCCCCAGGGCATGCAATTCGACGCCTACCGCAACAAGGTGGCGCTGACCTGGCGCCCGTTCGGCAACCGCAATCCCCTGCACCGCCTGATGATCGCCATCGGCAAACGGCAGCTGGCCGGAGCGCCCGAAGCGTGAGTATGACCGTCATCGAACAAATCCTCGATCTGGCGCGCTGGGCGCCCAGCGGCGACAACACCCAGGTGTGGCGCTTCGAAATCCTCGGGCCGCTGTCGCTCGCGGTGCACTGCCACGACACCCGCGCCGATACCGTCTACGACCTCGACGGCCATCCCAGCCAGATTTCCTACGGCGCCCTGTTCGAGACCATGACGATCGCCGCCAGCGGCCACCAGTTGCGCACCGAGATCAGCCGCCGGCCCGGCGACGAACACCGCCCCGTGTTCGACGTCGTGTTTGTCGCCGATGCCGGCGTGACGCCCAGCCCTTTGATTGCCGCCATCACACACCGCAGCGTGCAAAGAAGGCCGATGAAAACCCGGCCTCTGGCGGCGGACGACAAGCGCGCACTGGAAGCGAGCGTGGGCGACGATTTTCATATCCAGTGGATCGAAGGCTCGCGCGCCAAGCTGACAACTGCGAAGCTCATGTACGACAACGCGAAACTGCGCCTGTCGATGCCGGAAGCTTATGAGGTCCATAAACGCATCATCCACTGGGGCGTGCACCGCAGTCCGGACCGCGTGCCCGACCAGGCGCTGGGCGTCGATGCGATGACGCTCAAATTGATGAAATGGGCCATGCACAGCTGGGGCCGTTTATCGACCATGAACAAGCTGATGGGCACCTGGGCGCCGCGCCTGCAGATGGATTTATTGCCCGGCATGGCCTGCGCCGCCCACTACGTCATCAAGGCCAGGCGCGCGCCGGAAAATATCGACGACTGGGTGAGCGTCGGCCGCGCCGTGCAGCGCTTCTGGCTGACTTTGACCTTGCGCGGCCTGTACATGCAGCCGGAAATGACACCGCTGATTTTTTCGCGCTACATCCGCCACCAGCGCCAGTTCACCCAAACAGCGGCCTTGCACGGTTTTGCCGAGAACTTGCGCGAGCGCACCACCGCCCTGATCGGCACCGACGGCGTCTACATGGGCCGGCTCGGCTTCGGCCCGGCGCCAACCGCCCGCTCGGAGCGACGGCCGCTCGATCAATTGATGCACCGGCCGTAAAAAAACAAAAGGGCGGCCTCGGCCGCCCTTTTGCTGATCCCTTCACACTTACTGCTTCCAGGTCCGGCTGCGGCGGCGCACCGCGCCGATACCGAACAGGGCCAGGCCGGCCAGGGCCAGCGAACCTGGCTCAGGCACTGCCTGGACCAGGTAGGCGTCGCCCGCCGAAGCAACGCTGAGCTGCGTGCAACGATTGGCCGTGACAAACGGGCAAGCGACATTGCTGTTGACGACGCCGGTAACATTGTTATTGGTCACAGCTTCAAACAACACGGCACCCGTGGCCAGCTGCGGCTTCAAGGATGCGCCTGAGCTGTCGCGCAAATCGAAGGCTGCGTTCAGAATGCTGCTGATGGTCGACAGCACCGTGGAATCGCCGTTCACGCCACCGATCACAGCGGTGGACGACAAGTTGCCGCCCAAGCCGATGATGCTGCCGCTGGCATAGTTGCCGCTGGCGCCGGACAAGACAAAGTTGCCGGAGTCGAAGGTGTAGTGGAAGCCGCCGCCGGGATTCAGATTCGTGATCGTGCCGGAGACATTGCTGAAACTCAGTTTCAGCTGCTCACCCAGACCGGTCGGTGGGCCTTCATCGCCGGCGCCAACCGTCGTTTCCGGGGTAAAGCTGATACTGAAGATGGCGCCGCTTTCATTGAATTTTGCACCCACGAAAGCGCTGCCACTGCCGTTGACCTCTTGAAAAACGGTGGAGGTACCGCTAACCAGATTCAGGCGTCCAATATTGCTGACATTGACATTCGGCGTGACCAGTTGCCAGCCGTCGAGAACAACATAGGCTGCCGAAGCAGGCATGCTTACCGCTGCGAGCGCAATTGCGGCAGACAAAGCGCTCAAAGTCTTTTTAAGTTTCATTGGAATCTCTCCATTTATTGACATCGTTGACTGGTAGCCTGCACACGCTGCTTACCTTGCCCACATACGAAGCATATTCCGTGCCTAAATTTTAATCACCAATAAATTCAAAGACTTAGATTTAGCACAAGTTTTTTGAAGCGGAATAGTGTAAAGAAGTCCGACACCATCCCTATCCGTAGAAAAATGTTTCCTGGAAATCATAGGAACCATGACATGGCATTGCCATTTTTGCACCGTCGACAAAATCGATGGGCGTGAAAAAAGGCGCCGCAGCGCCTTTTTTTTGTTCCGCCGAAGCGGTCTGCAAGATTACTTCATCGAGCGACGACGACGGGCAGCGCCCAGGCCCAGCAGAGCCAGACCGGCCAGCGCCAGGCTGCCTGGTTCTGGAACCTGGCGAACCAGGTAAGCATCGCCAGCCGAAGCGACGTTCAACAGCGCGCAATTGGCGTTCATGTCGAAGGTGCACTTGCCCTGGCTGATAACGTTGGTCAGGTTGTTGTTGGTCACTGCTTCCAGCATGACAGCGCCGGTTGCCAGTTCAGGCTTGAGCGAAACGCCGCTGTTGTCGCGCAGGTCGAACTGGGCGTTCAGGATCTGAGCGATGGTGCCGAACAAGGTCGAGTCGCCATTGAAACCACCGACAACGGCGGTCGACGAAGCGTTGCCGCCCAGGCCGACGATCGAACCGGTGCTGTACAAGCCATTGGCGCCGCTGATGGTGAAGGTGCCCGAGGTGAAGCTGTACTTGAAGCCGCCGCCTGGGTTCAGCTGGGTAACGATACCGCCAACGTTGCTGAATTTCAGAGTCAGGCTGTCGGCCAGATTGGTCGGCGCACCTTCGTCGCCGGCGCCCACGGTGTTTTCCGGGGTGTAGCTGATGCTGTAGATGGAGCCGGTTTCGACGAAGCGCGCGCCGACGAAGGCGTTGCCCGATGCGCTCAATTCCTGCTCGACCTTGGCGGTGCCGGAAACCAGGTTCAGACGGCCGATGTTCGAGGTGTTGCTGGTTGGGGTGACCAGCTGCCAGCCGTCGAGGACGACATAGCCTGCCGATGCAGGGGCCATGACGGCGGCGGTCAGGGTGGCGGCGGTCAGGGCGCGGATGATGTTCTTCAGTTTCATGTAGTGCTCCAGTTTTATTTGCTGATCGTTTGGGTCGGTGGTCTGGAGCTAACCAGACATTTCGTATGAACGTATAAGCAATTGGCGTGCCAGAGAAAATATTCTGCTTGCAATCAATGACTTAGGGAAATGGGGCGATGAAACTGCTGAGTTATGCGGAAGGGGTGTAAAAATTTCCGACAGTTAAGCAACGCACATTAGAAGGAAACATTTCGCGGTGGAAAAACCGAAGGCGCGGCCTTCAGGTCGAAGGTGTAGTCTTGGGAGAAAGAAATGCTTTGTGGAAAAGGTGGCGCGCCAGCATCAGCGGTGGCATGCGCAGCCAGTTGCCCCTGATATACAGCAGAAAGCGCGACAGCTTGGTGCCTGCACGGTCGCAACTGGCATGCTCAGGCAGGAGGGCGCGCTCGAACAACGCGTCCATCAGCGCCAGCAGCGTGCCGTTCGGGCTGCCGTTGGCCGCGGCCTCGGCCATCACGCTGGCGGGCACCGGCGTGCCGAACAGCCAGGCGGCATAGCGCAGGGCGTAAAACAGTGGGCGCTGCAGTTGCAGGAGGACGGCACGCGCCGGCAAGCGCTGCAACTGCTCGACGGTCAAAGCGCGCAGCATGCGATCGAGATCGACCATGTCGCGCAGCGCCTTGTCAGTCTCTCCGTCATAAAACAAATGGGTTGCGCTGTGCAGCAGCATGTCGACCGGGTCGAGTGTCTGCAAAGTCAGCGGCAAATCGGCCGCAATCGTCACCGCAGCCTGGCGCAGCAGCTGCGGATCGGGATGGTCGCGGGCAGTCAGCGGCAAGATGGCGTGGTGGACGTCGATCATGGTTTGCCGCTTGACATGCTGCATCGGCGGCAATTCGTGCATCCATTCGCGATAGTAGCGCTGGTCGTATTCGTCGTGGTGCCCGCCGCGCCAGCCATGCATCAACAAGGCACTCTCGACGGCGGCAAGCTGTTCCTTCGGCACCAGGATGTCGATATCGGAAAACAGCCGCCCGCGCGCGGCCGGCGCGCCGCTGGCGACGTAGGCCGCGCCTTTGAGCAAGATCAGGGGCAGCTCCAGCTTGCGCAGGGCGGCGGCAATCTGCGCCACTTCCCAGTGGACCGCATCGGCGTGGCGTTCGGCAAGCCGGCGTGCCCATTCCAGATGGGTGCGCGCCTGCGGCGGCACCTGCTCGAGTACGCCGGCAGTATCGAGGGCCGCCCACAGGCCCGCGGTCAGATTCGCGGCCAGCGCCTGGCGCAAGATCAAGTCCCAATCGGACAAGGTGAAATGGCCGATCGCGGCGGGCGCACGCAGCACCCGTACCAGCACTGGCAGCGCGCGGCTCATGGTTGCAACGACCGCAGCCCCGCAAACACGGCGACCGCTTCGTCGATCACGCCGTAGCGGAACGTGAACGCTTCGCTGCTTTCGATGACATTCGCCAGCGCATTAAAACCGTCGGCACCCAGCAGGCTGAAATTAAAGGCATTGTCGGCCAGCTGCATGAAGGCGCGCGCGCGCGGCATCGGCGTCAACACGGCCGCTTCGCCGGCGGCGTATTGCGGAAAGATAATCCAGGCCGGCCGCGCCGTTTCATCGGCACGCGCCACGCTGTCGGCCGGCGCCTTCAAATGCGCAACTGTCCCTTTATGGGTGTAATCGGCGGGCGCACTGAACACGGGCGCGTCCAGATAGGCGCGCATGATGCCGATCGAGGCATTTTTCAGGCTGATCGGGCGCGGCAGCGGCACGATTTGGCCATCCGTCAGTCGGATCAAGGCCAATTCATCGGACAGCAGGCGCCAGCCGCGGTGGACCAGGGCGGCGCACAGCGTGCTTTTGCCGGAACCGGGCGGGGCCGGCAAAATCGCCGCACAGCCGTCCTTTTCGATCACGGCGGCATGGATCATCAGGTACTCGTGGGCGCGGCTGGAGACGCACCAGTTGAGCATCCATTCGAACATGGCGTAGCCCTGGTCGCTCGGCAAGGGTGCGAACGGGCGCTCGCCGTCATTATCAAAACGCACTTGCGGCCGCCACCAGCGGCGCCATCCGGTCGAGCTGTCGAAGCCGAAGTGAAAATCGGCGAACTCGGTCGAGTCGGCCAGCGGATAGTCGGCATACATCAGGCCGATGCCATACGCGATCGGCCCATTTGTGGCGCGGATTTTATTAATAAAAGGGCCGGTACGCAGATACAAGCCCGGTCCGGCCAGTCGCTGGCGCAGGGCGGCCGGCGACAGGCTGGCGACCGTCTTGATTTCGCTCACGCCAGCGCCTCGATCAGTTCGCAGCCAGCCAGGCCCGCCAGCACCTGTTCGAGCGCTTCGACATCTTCGGCATCGGCCGCATCGAAACGGTTGGCGAGGTCAGCCGTATCCATCGGCGAGGCGCTGTTTTGCAGGCACACCAGCACATCGAAGCCATCCGCATCGAGCAGATGGCTGTCGCCGGACAAATTATTAAATACCACGAATTCATCGTTCCACCGGCGGTGCAGGACCTGCTGCCCGGGACGAAGCCGCCAGCGCCGCGCGGGCGCCGAGGAAGAGGAAGTTACCAAAACGTCAGCTTGCGGCGAAACTCAGGCGCCCGTGTAAGTCGATTGCAGATAGGCGGTCAATTCCGCGATGCTCCAGGTGGTCGTGGCGGTCGGTTTGTACTGGTAGCCGCTCTGGATTTCGGTGAACATCGAAATGACGTCCTCCTGTTTGAGGAAGCCGATTTTGCCGGACTGCACATTCATATAGGTGGCGACCAGCGCCGCGCCGAATTTGGAGATATCGTCCGTGGCGGTATTGCCCAGCACCGTCTTGAGCGAGTTGGAGGCGTAGCTGGGATTGGAACACGGAAAAATTTGCCCGAAGGTCGCGCTCTGGCTGCACGGCCAGGCGCCGCTCTTGTACCAGGTCAGCGGGCCGACACCCTGGCAGGCAATCCCCGACTCGCCCGGGTGCGCACTGGCGAACTTCGACATATTGCGCGAAGGCGACTTGCACACGGTGGCCATGCCAGACTGGCTGACCAGCGTCAGCACCACGCCGGTCGAGCCGAGACCGGCACGCTTGGCGAAACGGCGGCGGGCGCTGCCGGCAGCCGACAGCGATTCGGTGGTGTGGGCGGGGACTGCGGGAGTGCCGCTATCGCCTGGGGTTTCTTCTGTAGACACGCTCATTCCTTCAAATGGTAACTGCACCGGGGAAGGCACAAACCCTTCCCAGATTACAACTTAGCAATATTCGTTCCAGCCGCGAACATCCGAAAATGCTGTTGTTTTTCAAGGACTTGCAGCGTAGCTTGCGACAATAAAATTGCAGGGTGTAAAAATTTTCGACAGCTTAAAAGAAGCTTTCCGGAATCACCAGGACGTCGCCCGGACGCACCGGGATATTGGCGGAAATATCGCCGTCCTTGATCAGGTCGTTCAAGCGCACCGGTAGCTTCTGCATCTTGCCGTCGACGTTACGGATGATGCTGGCCTTGTTGCCGGAGGCAAATTCAGTCACACCGCCAACGGCGATCAGCACGTCCATCAGCGACATGTCGCGGCGGTACGGCAACGCTTGCGGCTTGGCGGCCTGGCCGATCACGCGGATCTGCTCACCGTAGGTGCCGACAAAACCGGTGACGATCACCGTCACCACCGGCTGCTGGATGAACTTGGCCAGCGCCTTTTCGATGTCGCGCGCCAATTCGGTCGGCGTCTTGCCGGACGCTTCCAGGTCTTCCACCAGCGGCGTGGTGATCTTGCCGTCGGGGCGCACCGGCACCGTCATCGACACCTCCGGGTTGCGCCACACATTGATCGACACATTGTCGCCAGGGCCAATCAGGTAATCGGGGGCCGCGATGGCCGGACCGGCAGGCGCGGTGGCCGTGCGCCCGGTGGCGCAACCGCCCAACGCCAGCGCGCCGGCCAGCATCGCCGCCGTGGCCAGCCATTTGATTGTTTTCATGTGCAAAGTATTCACGTCGATGTCCCTTGGATGGCTGCGGCGACGCATCTTGCGCGGCCTCAACGATGATTTTGTTTACCGAACAGCAGCGATGATGCCGCGTAAGAATTGTTATTTAAATATGGTTTAGCTCCCTGCATTTTACCCCAACAAAGTTGCTGGCAACGCAGTCACCCCACTAAAATATTTTCCCAAAGCCTATTTTCGTTGCAATATGTCACGAACGTAGCCGACCGGGATAGCGTACGAGATGCCACTGGGATTGGTGATCGCTGCTTCCTTGAGCCCTTTGACAAGTGTCATATTGATCACGGCGATGACGTTGCCGTTGGCGGGATCGAACACCGGGCTGCCACTGTTGCCGGGGTAGGCGGTGCCGTCGAGCTGGTAAATTTGCAGGGGGCCGCGCTGCAGTTGGGCGATCATGCGGGCGTCGAGGGTGCGCGAACTGAGAGAAGGCATGACGATCGGCGTGATGGCGGCAAGTGTGGCGCGGTGGGTGGCGTGATGCAGCCCCAACACCATACCGAGGGGAAAGCCCGTAAACGCCAAGTCCATCCCTTCGGCGGCGTCGCTATCCTGCCCCAGTTTTAATGCAGGCAAAGGCGCGCCCGTCAACCGCAAGTGGGCCAGGTCGTGGATCTTGTCGATGCCGGCCACGCTGGCGGCGCGAAATTCGATCTCCGAGCCGCGCGCAAGCACGATTCCCAGCTCTTCGCGCTTTTCGCTGTCGAGGACAGCCGGCACCACGTGTGCGTTGGTAATCACCGACAAGCCGTCGTCGACCACGAAACCCGTCCCGGAGAAGACGATCGCGGGACTGCGGGTTTTCAGATAGGTCCCCACTCCCACCACCGACGGCTTGATGGCGGCGACGGTACGCGGCAAATCGGCGGCGCCGGCACCGGCATGCAGGGCCAAACCGGCGACGACGATAGCGAACATATAAGTAGTGGCGTCGGCGCAACGATGAATCAAGGCATTTGTTCGCATAAAGTCGTCAAAACGTTGTTGGGGAATGTCAAAAAGTGGAGAGGAGCAATTATTTTCCACGATAGCAGATAAAGTAGGGGCTACGGCAGCGCGCATGTCCGAGCGCGGCTTGGCGGCCACAGCTCGAACAACGCAATATTGATACAAAAATAATGAAAAGTGACATTTTTTTGTATCAAGTTAATAATGCCGTAAGGTACTTAAGCATGCATTCGTGGTATTGCTTTGTTGTAATTGCATTATTTCTGGCGTTTTATAGGGTGCAACAATACAATGTGGCACGATCAAAGATGCATGATTCCGGGTATGATGCGACGCGATTTCAATAGCTTTTGACAATGACCAAACCCACTCTTGCGCTCAACGCTTGCAAGCCGTGGTTTTTCTTGCACGCAGAGCGCGCTTTTTCTATTAAGCAATTGCAATTGCTCTGAGTACAAGCGATGATACGGTGAATTCCTATGCGCGTTCGGCAGTGTTCCCCGGCGCGCGTCCAACCCCCTAGCACTACCTGATGGCGAGATTGACGAGATGGCAGAACTGACAGCCGTAGTATTAGCGTTCCTCAAGGCGATCGGCAAATATCGCTGGTACGCCGTGATTATTTCCTGGGTGGTCGCCATCATCGGCTGGGCCGTGGTGTACAAGCTGCCCAACGATTACATGGCGTCGGCCCGCGTCTACGTCGACACCCAGAGCATCCTCAAGCCGCTGTTGTCCGGCATGACTTCGATGCCCAATCTCGACCAGCAAGTGGTGTTCATGCGCCGCACCCTGATCAGCCGGCCCAACGTCGAGCGGGTGATGCGCATGGTCGACCTGGACGTCAAGACCACCAACGCCAAGGACCACGAGAAAGTGGTCGACGAGCTGATGGAAAAAATCAAGATTCTCGGCACCGAGCGCGACGACATCTACACCATCACCTACAACAATCCGAACCCGAAACTGGGCAAGGACGTGGTGCAGTCCCTGCTGACGATTTTCGTCGAGGGCAGTTTCGGCGGCAAGAAGCAGGATTCGGAAAAGGCCGTGCAGTTCATCGACGACCAGATCAAGAGCTACGAGCAAAAGCTGTCGGCTGCTGAAACCGCCATGAAAGATTTCAAGATTCGCAATATGGGCATGCTGCCGAAACAGGGCAGCGACTACAGCGGCAAGATCACCGAATTGTCGGACCAGCTCAACCAGGCGCGCCTGGAGCTGACCGAAGCCGAACAAGGCCGCAACGCCATCAAGCGCCAGATCGCCGGCGACGAACCGGCGCCGGTGGTGGCCGCCGATGGCGGCGACAACGAAGACGTCAGCCCCGAGTTGGCATCGCGCATTTCGGCGGTCAACAAGCAGCTCGATACCCTGCGCATGCAGTACACCGAAATCCACCCGGACATCGTCTCCGGCAAACGCCTGCTGGCCCAATTGGAAGCGCAGAAGAAGGAAGAGGCGAAAAAGCGCCGCAAGAGCGGCGATCCAGGCGCTGGTTACAGCCCGATGCTGCAGCAGATGAACGTCGCCCTGTCGGTGGCCGAAGCACGCGTCGCGTCGCTCAAAGCACGCGTCGACGAATACGCGTCGCGCATGGCGAGAATGCGTGCCTCGAGCGCCGAAGCGCCTGAAGTGGAAGCGCAAATGGCCCAGTTGAACCGCGATTATCAGGTCAACCAGTCCAATTACCAGAAGCTGCTGGAACGCCGCGAGACGGCGAAGTTGTCGGGCGACCTCAGTTCGGCCACCGACATGCTGACCTTCCGCGTGATCGATCCGCCGACCGTGCCGCTGACCCCGGCCGGTCCGAACCGTCCGCGCCTGTTCTCCTTCGTGTTTGCCGGCGCCCTGGTTGCCGGCCTGGTGGTGGCGTTGCTGCTGAGCCAAGTACGTCCAACCTTCCTCAGCCAGTCCTCGCTGCGCGACGTCACCGGCATCCCTGTGCTGGGCAGCATCGGCATGAACTGGACCAACGAGCAAAAAGTCAAACGCCGCGGCCGCCTGTATGCGATGGGCGCCGCCGTTTTCGCCCTGTTCGGCGCTTACGGCGCCGTCATGGCCCTCATTTTGATTCGCCCTTCGCTGTAAGCGGACGAACACGGGAGCAACTGTGAGCATTATCGAAAAAGCGGCACGCCGCATCGACCAAAAGAAGGAAGCGCAAGCTTCCCAAACCGCCGCCCCGCTGGCGGCCGACATTCCAGCAGTCATAGACGTCGAAAGCGTGCTGCACACCGCCGCGCCGATCGAAGCGACCCCGCTGGTGATCGCCGAAACGGTGCAAGCGCCGGTAGCCGAAGTGGCCCCTGCGCCGGCGGCCGAGCCGGCCATGGTCGCCGCGCCTGCGCTGGCGTCGGCGCAGGGCCAGGCCACCGATATGGCCATCGAGACGGTCGCCGCCGCCGAGCCGGTCCCCGCCAAGCCGCGCAAGCACACCACCCGCAAGGTCGAGCTGGACCTGAACCGCATGCGCGACATGGGCATGGTCACCGCCGCCGGCGGCCGCACCCTGCTGGTGGAAGACTTCCGCATCATCAAGCGCCCGCTGATCAAGCGCGCCTTTGCCGAGCCGGCGCCGGACCAGCCGCCTGGCAACCTGATCATGATCACCAGCTCGGTGCCGGGCGAGGGTAAAACCTATTGCGCCATCAACCTGGCCATGAGCATCGCCATGGAACTCGATCACACCGTGCTGCTGATCGATGCCGACGTCGCCCGCCCGTCCGTGCTGCGCACCCTCGGTCTGCCGGCCCAGCGTGGCCTGATGGATATCCTGCTCGACGACAAGCTGGATTTGTCCGACGTCATGCTGCGCACCAACGTCGATACCCTCAGCATTTTGCCAGCCGGTACCAGCACGCCACGCGCGACCGAGCTGCTGGCCAGTTCGACGATGAAAACCTTCGTCTACGAAATTGCCAACCGCTACCCCGACCGTATCGTGATTTTCGATTCGCCGCCGCTGCTGCTGACCTCGGAAGCGCACGTGCTGGCCACCCACATGGGCCAGATCGTGCTGGTGGTGGAATCGGAAACGACGACCCAGCACGCCGTCAAGGAATCGCTGCGCCAGCTGGAAGGCTGCAGCAACGTCAACATGATCTACAACAAGACGCGTGAATTCCCTGGCATCGAAGAAACCTATGATTATCACTATGGCTAAGCGAAGCGCGCCAATGGTGCGCTTGCCTGCCATACAGCTCGCGGCGCCGCTGGCGATCCTGGGCTTGCTGTTGTCGCCGCAATTACGCGCCGAAATCATTGTCAAGCCCGCCGTCAGCGTGCGGGAAACCTATTCCGACAATCCGCTGCTGTTGTCCAGCGAAAGCGCCGAAGGACAGTTCATCAGCGAACTGAGGCCCTCGCTGGCCCTGGCGTTCAATGGTCCGCGCCTGAAGCTGATCGGCCATCTCGACGCGAACCTGTACACCTACTCCGGCGACCGCCCGGCCGGCACCAATTCCTCGAACGTCCAACTGGGCACGTCCGGGCGCGCCAACATCATTGAAGATTTTTTCTATGTCGATGGCGCGGCCAGCCGGGCGCGCCAGAGCGTATCGGCATTCGGTCCGCAATTCCAGCAGGGATACAGCGATACCAACAACGACATCATCACCACCTACCGCCTCAGCCCCTATCTGACGCACCGCTTCGGCGCGGCGGCCAATGCGCAGTTGCGCTACACCCGCGATTCGGTCAAATCGAGCCGTAATTTTCTCAGCAACAGCACCAGCGACGCGGCCAGCTTGAACGTCAGCAGCGGCCCTGCATTCACCTCTTTCGGTTGGGACCTCGATGCCTACCACCAACGGCTCGACGATGCCCTGGCAGGCAAATCAGACGTCGACAATGCCAAGGGCACCCTGCGTTATCGCCTCAAACAAAGCCTGAGCCTGTATACCAACGCCGGTTACGACCGCTACACCTACCAGGGCTTGGGCGGCACCAACGGCGGCAAGAGTTTCGCCGGCGGATTCACCTGGACGCCATCGCTGCGCACCAGCATCGACGCCAGCATCGGCCGGCGCTATTTCGGCAAGACCTATTCGCTGGCGGCCACCGTGCGTAGCCGCAAGACGGTCTTCAACGCCAGCTACCGCGACGAGATCACCACCGCGCGTGCGCAATTCTTGCAGCCCGGCTCGATCGACACGGCGACACTGCTCGATGCCAGTTTCGCCTCCGCGTTCCCCGACCCGATCGAGCGGCGCCAGGCGATCGATGCCTATATCCGCGCACTGGGCTTGCCCACCTCCGTGGCCAACGACACCAATTATTTCAGCAACCGCCTGCTGCTGCAAAAGCAGTTCCAGAGTTCACTGGTCCTGAACGGCAGCCGCAGCATGGCGATCGTTTCCGTGTCCAGCACCAAGCGAACCGCCTTGTCGCCTGCCGGGGTCGATGCCAACTTGAACAGCACGGTGGTCGGCGCCCTCAATGACGACACCCGTCAGCGTTCGCTCAACCTGGCCTTCAACTATCGTTTGTCGCTGCGCACTTCGGCGACGCTGTCGGCCATCCGTTCGCGCACCCTGTCGGTAGCGACCGGCATCGAGCAAAGCCAGACTTTCTTCAATTTTGTGGTGAACCGCCAGTTCGAGCGCAAGTTGTCCGGCACCGTCGAGTTACGCCGCAACCAGGGCGATGCCTACGGTGCGTTTGGCACCGGCTACCGCGAAAACGCCATCGCCGCCACTCTCTCTTACCAGTTATAACCGCAGCCACTACGCAGAATCGAGCCCGCGATGTATGAAACCTACTATGGCCTGTCGGCCAAACCGTTCCGCCTGCGCCCCGACCCGCATTTCTTTTACGGCAGCAAGGGCCACAAGCGCGCCATGGCCTACCTCGACTACGGCCTGTCGCAGGGCGAGGGATTTATCGTCATCACCGGTGAAGTCGGCGCCGGCAAGACGACGCTGGTGCGCAATCTGCTCAACAACATGCCGTCCGAGCAAATCATTGCGGCCAACATCGTCAACACCAACCTGGACTCGGACGACACCTTGCGCATGGTCGCCTCCTCGTTCGGCCTGCCCTACGAAAACGCCAGCAAGCCGGACCTGCTGACGCGCCTGGAAGCCTTCCTGCGCGAAGCGGACCGCGCCGGTAAACGCTGCCTGCTGATCGTCGACGAAGCGCAAAACCTGACGCCGAGAACGGTGGAAGAGCTGCGCATGCTGTCGAATTTCCAGACCGACGACAAGTCGCTGCTGCAAACCTTCCTGCTGGGCCAGCCGGAATTCCGTTCCACCCTGCACAGCGCCAGCATGCTGCAGCTGCGCCAGCGCGTCATCGCCAGCTACCACCTGGGCCCGATGGATGGCCCGGAAACCCAAGCCTACATCGAGCACCGCCTGAAAACCGTCGGCTGGAACGGCGACCCGACTTTCTCTCCGGAAGCCTACGCCGCCATCTACGCCTACACCGGCGGCATCCCCCGCAAGGTCAACACCCTGTGCGACCGCATCCTGTTGATGGGCTACCTGGAAGAGCTGCACGCTTTTACAGGGGAAGATGTGGCCGAAGTGATCGCCGACATCGACGAGGAATTTCAGCTGCCGCCGGGCGCCGCCGAAGCGGCCAGAGCCGAAGTGGCCGAGCCGATGCCGGCCGAACCGGTCGGCTCCTCGGGCCAGATGGACGAGCGCATGGTGCGGCTGGAAAAATCGATCGTGTCGGTCTTGTCGATCCTGAAAAAAATCGTTGCCACGCCGAACAGTACCGTGTCGACTACCGAGCACAACAAATGAACATGCATCCGCTTCCGCAGCCGGCGGTTCCCGGCGCCGTCATCAAGAACGCGATGACCATCGACGTCGAAGACTACTTTCAAGTCTCCGCCTTTGCCCCCTACATCGACCGCGCCAGCTGGCCCGAGCGCGAGTGCCGGGTGGAAGCGAACATCGAGCGCATCCTCGCCGTACTGGACAAGGGCGGCGTCCACGCCACCTTTTTTACCCTGGGCTGGATCGCCGAACGCTATCCCGCCATGGTCAAGCGCATCGTCGCCGGCGGCCACGAGCTGGCCAGCCACGGCTACAGCCACCTGCGCGCCTCCGACCAGAGCCGCGCCGAGTTCGACGACGACATCATCCGCAGCAAGAAACTGCTGGAAGACATCGGCGGCCAGGAAATCATCGGTTATCGCGCCCCCAGCTTTTCCATCGGCCACGGCAACCTGTGGGCGCTCGACGCCTTGAAGGAAGCGGGCTACCGCTACAGCTCGTCGATCTATCCGATCGCCCACGACCACTACGGCATGCCCGACGCGCCCCGCTTCGCGTTTTATCCGAACGGCCCTGACGGACTGCTGGAAATCCCCATCACCACCGTGCGCCTGATGCAAAAGAATTTGCCGGCCGGCGGCGGCGGCTATTTCCGCCTGTTACCGTACACCCTGTCGCGCTGGATGATGAACAAGGTCAACCGCGATGACCGCCAGCCGGCGATTTTTTATTTTCACCCGTGGGAAGTCGATCCCGGCCAGCCGCGCCCGGACGGCGTCGGCGCCAAGAGCCGTTTCCGCCACTACGTCAACCTGGACCGCATGGAAGGCCGCATCGCCCGCCTGACCCGCGACTTCGAATGGGACCGCATGGACCGTATTTTTTTGGGTGCCCGATGAGTGTTGTAGCAGAACAGCCCGCCGGCGTCGCCACGTCGGCAGCGCCTTTGACCGTGAAATTGATGCAGCCGGCCGACCTCGCCCGCTGGGACGCGTTCGTCCGCGCTTGCCCGGAAGCGACGTTTTTCCATCTGTCCGGCTGGCAGAGCGTTATCGAAAAATCGTTTGATTTGAAGACGTGGTTTTATTACGTCGAGCAGGCCGGCCAGATCGTCGGCGTGCTGCCGCTGGCCGAAATCAAGAGCCGCCTGTTCGGCCACGCGCTGGGCGCCATGCAATTCTGCGTCTATGGCGGCGTTGCAGCGACCAATGACGCCGCGCGCGCATTGCTGGATGAGGCCGCGATAAAACTCGCGCGCGAACTGGGCGTCGGCCACCTCGAATACCGCAACATGGTGGCCGCCCACCCGGACGACGCTTCCTGGCACACCAAGGAGCTGTACGTCACGTTCCGTAAAGCCATCTCGGCCGACGACGAAGAGAATCTGAATGCGATTCCGCGCAAGCAGCGCGCCATGGTCCGCAAGGGCATCAAGCTGGGTTTGATCGGCGAAGTCGACGACAACGTCGACCGCATGTTCGAAGCGTATGCATCGAGCGTGCATCGCCTGGGCACGCCCGTCTTCCCGAAAAAATATTTCGCTGCCTTGCAGCAGGAATTCGGCAAAGAGTGCGAGGTGCGCGTCATCACGCAAAACGGCGCTCTGGTCGCCGCCGTGCTGAGTTTTTACTGGCGCGATGAAGTGGTGCCGTACTACGGCGGCGGCATGCCGCTGGCGCGCGACGTCGCAGGCAACGACTTCATGTACTGGAACCTGATGCAGGCCGCCGCCGCCCGCGGCGCGCGCCTGTTCGACTTCGGCCGCAGCAAGCTGGGCACCGGCGCCTACGATTTCAAGAAAAACTGGGGTTTCACGGCCCAGCACCTGCCCTACGAATACAAGCTGATCAATTCGACCGAGCTGCCGGACAACAATCCCCTGAATCCCAAGTACGCGCTGTTCATCAAGATGTGGAAAAAGCTGCCGCTGCCGCTCGCCAATCTGATCGGCCCGCATATCGTGCGTAACCTGGGGTGATTGTGGACGATCTGCTGCTGCTGATCCACCGGATGCCGTATCCGCCCAACAAGGGCGACAAGATCCGCTCCTACCATTTGCTCAAGCACCTGGCGCAGCACTATCGCGTCCATCTTGCCACCTTCATCGACGATGCCGACGACTGGCAGCACGTGCCCACCGTCCAGGCCCTGTGCGCCAGCAGCCATTTCGCCCCCTTGAATCCCAAGCTGGCGAGAATCCGCAGCTTGCAGGCCTTGTTCACCAACCGGTCCCTGTCTCTCGATTATTACCGCGACGCCAAGCTGTCGGCCTGGGTGGCCAACACCATGGCTGAACAGCGCATCACCCGTATCGTCGTGTTTTCGTCGGCCATGGCGCAATACGCCGAACCCTACGCGCACGCGCGCCGGGTGGTGGACTTCTGCGATGTCGATTCGGATAAATGGCGCCAGTACGCCGAACAGAAATCCTGGCCGATGAACGTGCTGTACCGCCATGAAGCCAAGCAGCTGCTGGCCTACGAACGCAAGGTCGCGCGCGATACCGACGCCGCCCTGTTCGTCTCGCAGCCGGAAGCGGACCTGTTCAAGGGGCTGGCGCCCGAAAGCGTGGCCAAGATCGGCTTTTTCAACAACGGCGTCGACACCGATTATTTTTCGCCGGCGCGCGCCTACGCCAATCCATTCAAAATCGACGAACGCGCCATCGTGTTCACCGGCGCCATGGATTACTGGCCGAACGTCGATGCCGTGCAGTGGTTTGCCAACGACATTTTCCCCACACTGCGCACGCAGTTCGCCGATGCCCGTTTTTATATCGTCGGCGCGCGGCCGAGTGCCGCCGTGTCGGCGCTGGCCGCCATGCCCGGCGTGACAGTAACCGGCACCGTGCCGGACGTCCGGCCCTATCTGGCATACGCCGCTGTGTCGGTGGCGCCCCTGCGCATCGCCCGCGGCATTCAGAACAAGGTGCTCGAGGCGATGGCCATGGCCTGCCCGGTGGTGGTGTCGCCGCAAGCGCTGGAAGGCATCGACGCGCTGCCCGGCGCCGACCTGATGCTTGCCGACGGCGCCGACGCCTTTGCCGCGCAAGTGGCCGGCCTGCTCACGACCCCCAATCCCACCCTCGGCGTAGTCGCCCGCGCCAAGGTCGAACATTTGTATAGCTGGCCCAGCAACCTGGCCCGCATCGACGCGAGACTCGAATGCAACTGACCCCGCCTCCCACCTTGCGCAGCGAACTGACGCCGCCCTCCACGGCGGTGATCGCACTGCTGGTGCTGGCCATGCTGGCGCCCTTCGCTTTGTATTTCAGCACCGCGAAGTCCTTCGTCGAGATCTGGAACAGCTCGGAAACTTTCGCCCACGGCTACGTCATTTTACCGATCAGCCTGTGGCTGATCTGGCGCCGCCGCGTCAATTTCAGCTTGTTGCCCGCCACGCCCTACTGGCCGGCGCTGGTGCCGCTGGGCATCGCCGGCGCCGCCTGGCTGCTGGCCCGCCTGGGCGACGTGCAGGTGGTGCAGCAGTACGCTTTCGCCGCCATGCTGCCGCTGACCGCCTGGGCCGTGTTCGGCCGCCGCCTGGCTGCCTCGCTCGCTTTCCCCCTGCTGTTCGTGCTGGCCGCCGTGCCGTTCGGCGAAATCTTCATCAATCCCCTGATCGACTTCACGGCCGACTTCACCGTCAAGGCGCTGCAGATCACCGGCATCCCGGTGCTGCGCAACGGCACCTACTTTGAAATCCCGAGCGGCAACTGGTCCGTGGTGGAAGCCTGCAGCGGCGTACGCTACCTGATTTCCTCGATCACCATCGGCCTGCTGTACGCCTACCTGACCTACCGCTCGAACCGGCGGCGCGCCGTCTTCGTGCTGCTGTCGATCGTCGCGCCGGTGATTGCCAACGGCCTGCGCGCCTATATGATCGTGATGATCGGCCACCTGTCCGGCATGAAGCTGGCGGTCGGCGTCGATCACATCATTTACGGCTGGCTGTTCTTCGGCCTGGTGATGTTTTTGATGTTCTGGATCGGTAATTTCTGGCGCGAAGACGAAAGTCCCGCGCCCGAACGCATCGAGGTACCGGCCGGCAGCGCTCCTGCCCGCATCGGCGCCCGTCCCCTGCTGCCGGTCATCGCCGCCACCATCGTGCTGGGCGCACTGTGGCCGGCCTTTGCCGCCTACCGGGGCTCCATCGTCGACACCCGCCCGGTGCAGTTGGCCACGCCCGCCGTCACCTGGAACACGACGCCAGCCTTCTCCAGCTGGGTGCCAGACTACATGACGCCGGACGCCAGTTTCAATAACGCCTACAGCAAGGGCGACGGCCCCCCGGTGGCGCTGACCATGCTGTATTACCGCAACCAGCAAAAGAACAAATCGCTGGTCAGCTCCGTCAACCACGTCTCGGAAGAACACAATCCTTACGCCTCGACCGGCACCGGCATGCGCCTGGAAACCATCAACGGCAAACCCTTCCAGATTCGCGAAACGCGCCTGCGCTACGGTTCCAGCGCGATGCTGGTGTGGCAGTGGAACTGGATCGACAATAAAATCACCGCCAACGATTACCAGGGCAAGCTGTGGCAAACCCAGGCCAAGCTGGCCATGCGGCCGGACGACGGCGCCGCCATCATGGTGTCGGCGCCGTTCACCGAGCATCCGGAGCAGGCGCGCGCCGCCCTTAAAGCCTTCTTGAGCGACAACCTGGCGCCGATCGACGCCGCGCTGGCGGCCACGCGGAGCCGCTGATGGCAGATCCGACGACCATGGATGCGCCGCTGATCGTCCACCTGGTGTACCGGCTCGACTTCGGCGGCCTGGAAAACCTGATGGTCGAGCGCATCAATCGCTTGCCAGTGGGCGCCTACCGCCACGCCGTGGTGGCGCTGACCCAGAGCAGCGATTTCGCCAAAAAAATCACCCGGCCCGACGTCGTCGTCCACGAACTGCACAAGCAGCCCGGCGCCTCGCTGGGCACCCACCTCGATCTGTATCGCCTGCTGCGACGACTAAATCCTGCGGTCCTGCACAGCTACAACCTGGCCGGCGTCGAATACGCCCCCATCGCCATGCTGGCCGGGGTGCCGGTGCGGATCAACGGCGCCCATGGCCGCGACGCATCCGACCCGGATGGCACCAATCCCAAGCACCGCCTGCTGCGCCGCCTGATGATCCCCTTCCACGACTGCATGTACGGTAATTCGGCCGATCTGGTGGCGTGGAACCGCAATTTCATCGGGGTGCCGGCGGCCAAATCTCGCTTGCTCGGCAACGGCATCGACTCCGACAAGTTTCATCCGGCCGGCATCAAGGGCGACGTCCCCGGTTTCGGCCTCGATCACATCGTGATCGGCACGGTGGGCCGCATCCAGGACGTCAAGGACCACGCCGGCCTGATGGATGCGTTCATCGCTTTGCGCACGCTGCTGCCGGCGCATACGCCGAAGCTGCGGCTGGCGATCGTCGGCGACGGCCCGCTGCTGCCGGCCCTGCGCGCCAAGGCCGAAGCGGCCGGCATCGCCGATGCCGTGTGGCTGCCGGGCGCGCGCACCGACATCTCCGACATTTTGCGCTCGCTCGATATCTTTTGCATGTCCTCGCTGGCCGAAGGCACGCCGGGGTCGGCGCTGGAAGCGATGGCCACCAGCCTGCCGGTGGTCGGCACCCGCGTCGGCGGCCTGCCCGAAGTGATCGAAGACGGCGTTACCGGCACCCTGGTGCCGCCGGCCGATGCGCATGCGATGGCGGCGGCGCTGACCCGCTACGTGGCAGCGCCCGAATTGGCCGCACGGCATGGCGCCGCCGGCCGTGAACGCATTCTGAATCGGTACAATATGCCCGCCATGGTCGCCGCCTACAAGTCGATGTACGACACCTTGTGCGACCGTAAAACGAACTTAGGAAAGCAAGTCAAGCCATGTGTGGAATCGTAGGAATTTTTGATACGCGCGGTGCGCGTCCGATCGACCCGGCCCTGCTCTCGCGCATGAACGAGACCCAGCACCACCGCGGTCCCGACGAAGGCGATATCTACACGGAGCCCGGGGTCGGCTTCGGCCACCGGCGCCTGTCGGTGATCGACATCGCCAGCGGCCAGCAGCCGATGTTCAACGCCACCGGCGACGTCGGCGTGGTGTTCAACGGCGAGATCTACAATTTTCCCGAGCTGACCGAGGAACTGCAGCAGCTGGGCTACGTGTTCCGCACCAAGAGCGACACCGAAACCATCGTCCACGCCTGGGAAGCCTGGGGCGAAGACTGCGTGCATAAACTGCGTGGCATGTTCGCCATCTGTGTGTGGGACCGCCAGAAGCAAACCATGTTCATGGCGCGCGACCGCCTCGGCGTCAAACCGTTTTATTATGCCCTCCTCCCGGACGGCATGTTCATCTTCGGCTCGGAACTCAAATCCCTGCGCGCCCACCCGCAGCTGCCGCATGCCATCGATGCCCAGGCGGTCGAAGACTATTTCGCATACGGCTACATCCCCGAACCGAAAACCATCTACAAGGGCGCGAAAAAACTCGCCCCCGGTTTTAGTCTCACCATCAAGATCGGCCAGCCTATTCCCGAGCCGGTGCAGTTCTGGGACGCCCCCTTCAAACTGCACGAGAAGATGACGGAGCAGGATGCCGAGGCCGAACTGATCGTGCGCCTGCGCGAAGCGGTCAAAATTCGCCTGAAAGCGGAAGTGCCGCTCGGCGCCTTTTTATCGGGCGGGGTCGACTCCAGCGCCATCGTGGCGATGATGGCGGGCTTGATGAAAGACCCCGTCAACACCTGCTCGATCGCCTTCAACGACAAGGCCTACGACGAATCGCAATACGCCGAACAGGTGGCCAAACAGTACAAGACCGACCATTTTACGGACACCGTCGACACTGACGATTACGCCCTGCTCGACACCCTCGCCAATCTTTACGACGAGCCGTACGCCGACAGTTCGGCCATCCCGACTTATCGCGTCTGCCAGCTGGCCCGCAAACGGGTGACGGTGGCGCTGTCGGGCGACGGCGGCGACGAAAATCTGGCCGGCTACCGCCGCTACCGCTACGCCATGGCCGAAGACGCCGTGCGTTCGCGCGTACCGGACGCGATGCGCAAGCTGGTGTTCGGCCCTCTCGGCAAATACTATCCCAAGGCCGACTGGGCGCCGCGCATATTTCGCGCCAAGACGACCTTCGAATCGCTGTCGCGCGACCTGGTGGAAGGGTATTTTCACGGCGTGTCCTTGATGAGCGACGCCATGCGCAAGCAGCTGTTCTCGCCGAAGTTCAAGGCGGAGCTGCAGGGTTACGGTGCCATCGAAGTGATGCGCGGCCACGCCGCCAATTCGCCCACCGACGACCCGCTGTCGATGATCCAGTACCTCGACATGAAGACTTATCTGCCGGGCGATATTTTGACGAAAGTCGACCGCGCCTCGATGGCCCATGCGCTGGAAGTGCGCGTGCCGCTGCTGGACCACAAGCTGGTCGAGTGGATTTCCGGCCTGCCGTCGGATATCAAACTGCGCGGCAGCGAAGGCAAATACGTGTTCAAGAAAGCGCTGGAGCCGTATCTCACCGAAGACATCCTGTACCGCAAGAAGATGGGCTTTGCCGTGCCGCTGGCCTCGTGGTTCCGCGGTCCTCTGAAGCAACGGGTACGCGAATCGCTGCTCGGCGCGAACCTGCTCGACACGGGGATTTTCAATCAACACTACCTGACCCAGCTGGTCGACGACCACCAGTCCGGCCGCCGCGACTATAGCGGTCCGATCTGGTCGCTGCTGATGTTCGAAGCGTTTCTACGAAAAGAAATGCACGGCTAAGACAGCCGCAATCAGGTGAATTGCCCCGAACATCGCGCTCGCCAACGCGGGCGCGATGTTCGAGCTACGCTGGCTTGCCCTTCAACAGGCGCAGCCGCACAGCGGCCAGCATCGTCGACTCCGCGCTGTCTGCCGGCTGTCCGCTGGCAAGCCACAGCAGGCAAATTGCGCCCACATACAGCAGCGCGCCAAGCAGCACATAAATCATCAGCAAGATCAATGGCGCCCACGCGGCCAGGCCGTTGTCGAACGCGTTGCGGAACAGGATCAGGCCGAGCGCCATGACCATCGCCGCGGCGACCGGCCGCCACAGGGCGCCGATGTAAGTGCCCAGCTTCAGTTCCAGCAAGCGCAGGAAGACCACGTGCAGCGGCAACAGGACGATCACGGACATCACCAGATGCACCCAGGCCGCGCCGTACATGCCGTAATGAATCGCGCTGTACACCAGTGCCGGCAGATAGATCACCAGCATCATGGCGCTGCGGACCGTGTTGGCTTTGGGATGGCCGCATGCGACGATCAGCATGACCAGGTTGGACTGCAGCGCGCTGGCCAGCCCGCACACCGCGAAAATGCGCATCAGGGGCACCGCCTCCGACCATTGGTCACCCAGCAGCACCGCGACCGCGGTGTCCGCCACGCACGCCAGGCCCACCGCCAGCGGCAAGGCGATGGTGGTGATCATGCTGAAGACCTCCAGGAACTTTTTCCTCAACTCGGCGAGGTTGCTCGCCAGCTTGGAATAGGCCGGAAATGTGGCGCGGTTGATCGGCGCGATGAATTCGGTCGAGGGCATCATCGCCAGTTCGTTGGCGATGTTGTACACGCCAAGGTCGTGGGTGCCGATAGCGCGTCCCAGGATGAAGCTGTCGGCCTTGTTTTGGATGAACAACACCAAGGTCGACAGAAATAGCCATTTCGAAAAATGAAAAAACTCGCCGCTGGCCGCCAGCGACAAGCGCGGGCGATAAGTGTGCAGGAAATAACTGATCACCGTTGAAAAGAGTTTTCCGGAAATAATGCCTATCACCAGCGCCCAGTAATTGCGCATGGTCAGTGCGAGTACCATGGTCACCAGAAATGTCGCGAAGCGCTTCATGAAAACAAAATGGAATTCCTTTTTGAAGTCCATATGCTTGCGGAAATTGACGGTGCCGATGTTTTCAAGACCGGTGAAAAATGCGCCCAGCGCCAGGATGGGCAACACCATCAAAAGTCGTTCTTCATGATAAAAACGCGCGGCCGGCACCGTCAACAGCAGCAGCAGCAAGGCAATCACGGCGCTGAAAATCAGGTTGAAGGTCCAGGCGGTATCGTAGTGCTTGCGTTCGGCGTTCTGGTTCTGGATGATCGCCACGTCGAAACCGAACGCGCCCATCAGCTCGGTCATGGCGACCACCGACATCGCCATTGCAACCAGGCCGAAGTCGCCCGGTGTGAGGACGCGCGCCAGCACCAAGGTGCTGCCCAGCCCGATACCGCGTTCGGTCAGTTTGAGCAGCATCATCAATGCCGCCCCCTTGGCCACAGAGGTGCCCTTGGCGGTATTCGTTTGAACCATGTGGGATACTTTCTTGCTTGATAGATGGGAGAGACGCCTGCCGTGCGCGCTTGGAGCGTGCGATTCAGACCGCCGTCGACTGCAGCAGTTCTTTGACGCCCGACAACAGCGACCAATCGCGCGGCTGCGCCAGTTTTTTCGCCGCGTACCATGTCAGCGGCTTGCGCCAGCGCAGCGAGCGCATCTCGGCCGGATTCTCACGGATCCAGCGTTGCACGAAGGCCGCCGCCGTCTCTTCCATCGCATTGGCAGGAAGGCGCCGTGTCGTCATGTGCGCCCGCATGGCCCTGTTTTCCAATTCGCCCTGGGCCTGGCGCAAGCGGCGTTTAAACGCGCCACGGACGCCCGCCCAGTTCAGTGCGGAAGGTTCAGCCACCAGCCACCGCACACGCGGTTCCACCACGATTTTTCCAGAGTTCCAGTCATGGCTGGCCGGCTCGCAGCGATAGCGCAGCACCGCGCCGACCATCCCGTCGACACGGTATAAGCCCAGCGGCAATTTGAACTGTTTCGCCCGCAACAGGGCAAGGGCATCGGCGGCGATCGCGTGCAAGTTGCCATGCAATCCTTGCGTGGCGACCAGTTCCGCCGACACCGTTGTGGCAGTTCTGCCGGACTCGGGCACGCCACTGACGGCAACGATGGCCGCGTCCTGTTCGACCGTGCTCTGCAACAAGGCCAGGGCATGCGGTCTGGGCAACACGTAACCGTCAAGAAAAAACGCCAGCCGCCCGGGTTGATATATTTCGTGCACGAACACATTCCATGCGTGCGCCTTGTCACCGAACGGGACGAACCATGCACGCACGAGCACCCCGTCCGGCGCGGTCAAACTGGCCAGCTTCCCCGCCATGGCATCAGCCAGTGGCCGATTGCCGTTGACGATGACGTCGACGACCGCGTCTCTGCCCGCAGCGGCGGCGATCACGGCATCGAGCGTGCCGCCCAGGATTTCCGGGCTTTCGCGCGAGGCGATGATGGCAATACTCCAGGGGGCGGCATGCTCGGGGCCGGCCGCGGCCGCACTACACACGCTGTGCTTCCCGCTGCTTGAACCACTGCTCAAGCATCATCAATACCCACACCATGGTACCGTGATAGCCGGCGTGTTCCTGCAAATGCTCGCCGAACAGCGCATCGATGAATTCCGGACGCACGATACCGCGCTTTTTCAGATCGTTCAGGCTGTCCATCGACAACTGTTTCAGGCCAGGATGTTGCGTCAGCCAAACGCCGAATGGCAGGCCGAAGCCGTGCTTTTGCTTGGTGATGATTTCGTCCGGCAAGAAGCCGCGCAGCGACTCCTTGAAGAAATAACGCAATTTGTTTCCGTTGAGTTTTTGCTTGCTTGTCAGGCCGGCGGAGAAGGCCACCATGCGGTCCGACAGGAAGGGGAAGCTCACTTCCATCCCGGCCGCCTCGCAGGCGCGCAGCACCTTCGGCAAGTCGTTGTCGGCCAGCGTCACTTTCAAATCCAGCGCCAGCATGCGGTTGATCAGGCTTACCGATTCCTGCTGGCCGTAGGTTTTGCTCAACACCGCCAGCGGATCGTTGATATCGGCGCCGGCCAGGAAAGCGTCGGTGAATACCTGGGTCGGCCCGTAGCGGCCCAGCAAGTTGTAGGTTTCCAGACGCGCCGGCATCGGCACCTTGGCTTGTTCGATGTAGCTGCGCGCCTTGCGCATCAGGCCGATACTGCCGCCGCCGGGAAAGTTGACGATGGCCGGTTCGATCACGGCATCGCGCAGCAAGCCGGGAATCTTCTCCCAGATAGCGAACACATGCTGCTTGGCATATCGCTCGTTGCCGCCGAACAGTTCATCGCCGCCGTCGCCACCCAGCATGCGGGTGACGCCATCGGTGCGCGCCAGTTGCGAGCAATAGTAGGCCGGCACCGCCGAGGCGTTGCCGAACGGCTGATCGAAGGCGGCGGCGATGCGCGGGATCGCCTTGACGACGTCTTCTTCGGTAACGTAGTACTCATGATGGTTGGTGCCGAAATGGCGCGCCGCGATCCGGGCATAACTGGTCTCGTCGTAACCTTCGGCGTGAAAGCCGATCGAGTAGGTATCCGCCGGTTTGCCGCCCACCTCGGTCAGGATGCCGGCAATGGTCGAACTGTCGGTACCGCCGCTGAGAAAGGCACCCACCTTTTCTTTGCCCGCCGCTTCGCGCACGCTGCTGCGCAGCACGTCGCGGAATTCCTGCTTGAGTTCATCGAAGGGACGATCGGGATTTTCTTCGAATACGATGCGCCAGTAGGTGTTTTTCTCGATGCGCCCCTTGGAGTAGCGCAGATATTCGGCCGGCAACAGGCGTTGATGCCCCTGGTACACCGACCGTGGCGCCGGCACCATGTGGAAGTAGACGAAATTGTAAATCGCCTGATGATCGATGGCGGCCGCTGCCAGCGGATGGCGAATCAGCGCGTCGGCCGAACTGGCGAACAGCAGGGCCTCGCCAACGAGCTGGTAGCTCATCGGGAAGGTGCCCATGCGGTCGACCGCCAGCAAGGCTTCGCCATTGGCTTCATCGACGATGCACAGCGAGAAGGCGCCGGAGAGCTTGGCGCAAACGCTGGCGGGATCGCGCTGCCAGGCATCGGCCAGCGCCTTGCCCAGGCCTTCCGCCGCCGCTTGCGCGGCGAACGCGTCATCGTGAAAACCAACGTCGCCCCATAGCGCCACCATCAGGCCGTCGCGCTGGTAAGCATGGGCACTGGCGGACGCTGCCGCCACCGCGGCGGCGGCGCGGCGGCCGTGCAAGGCCGTCACCGGCGACTGGTCGAAGCGGGCCAGCGGCGCCGCCATGCTGGCGATCATCGCGCCGTTGTCCGACGCACTGGCGCCGTGACCGATCCATCCACATACTCCGCTCATCGCGTCATCCCCAACATTTGCTTGTTCATCTTGTGTTCACCTGTCCGCATATTGCAGTATCGACGGTCAAACCAGCACTTCGCGCGCCACCGGGTGGCTCAAAAACGCCGTCGGACTGGCCGACAAGCCATAGGCGCCCGACTGAAATACCACCACCAGATCGCCGACGTCGGCGTGCGCCAGGTCCATGCGGTCGGCCAACAAATCGAGCGGAGTGCACAGGGGACCGACCACCGACACGTTTTCGCGCGCCGTGCCCCTCACTTTGTTGCCGATCGCCACAGGATAATTCTTGCGAATGACCTGGCCGAAATTGCCTGAAGCCGACAAGTGGTGATGCAGGCCGCCGTCGGTGACCAGATAGGTTTCGCCGCGCGAGACTTTGCGTTCGATGACCCGGCTGACGTAGATTCCCGCTTCCGCCACCAGATACCGGCCAAGCTCGATCACGACCTGTGCCTGCGGCAGCTGCATTTTTAGCTCCGGCAGCAGGCGGGCCAGGTTGGCGCCGACGGTTGCCAGATCCAGCCGCTCTTCGCCGGGGAAGTAGGGTATGCCGAAGCCGCCGCCGATGTTCAAGGTCAATACCGGGCTGGGTGCAAACGCCGCCAGGCGGATTGCCAGCGCGAAGGTTTTTTCGTGGGCCTCCTGCAGCGATGCCACTTTGAGGTTTTGCGAGCCGCTGTAGATGTGAAAACCCTGGAATGCCAGTTGCAGCTGGCCCAGCCGTGCCAGCACATCGGGGACGATTTCAGCGTCGATGCCGAACTGCTTGGGGCCGCCGCCCATCTTCATGCCGGACGATTTCAATTCGAAATCCGGATTGACCCGGATCGCCACTTTCGGAACGATGCCGAGGCGCGTGCCGATAACGGCAATGCGCTCCATTTCGTTGGCCGATTCCATATTCAACACCACCCCGGCGGCGATCGCGCGCGACAGGTCGAGATCGCTCTTGCCGGGGCCGGCGAAACTCACCAGGCCCGGATCCATCGGCGTGTCCAAGGCAACATACTGCTCGCCGCCTGAAGCGATATCGAGACCGTCGACCAAGCCCGCCATATGCTGCACCACCGCCGGCATGGGATTGGCCTTCATGGCGTAATGCAGATGCACTTCGGGCGGCAGATGCCGGCGCAGCAAAGCCACCCTCTCGCTCAGCTTGGCGCGGTCGTAGGCGTAAAACGGCGTCGAACCGACCCGTTCGGCCAGGCGCGTGAGGGGCATGCCACCGATTTGCAGGCAGTCGTCGATCACCTCGAACTGTTCCAGGGGTGCGTGTTGGGGGCGCACTGCGCTCATTGTGGACTTTCCATGAAGATATTCTCGAATTGCATGCTCAGCAGCTTGCGGTCGATCTTGCCGTTGGGATTACGCGGCAAGCTGCTCTCCGACATGACGGCGCGCGCCGGCAGCATGTAAGCGGGCAGGTGAGGCTTGCAGGCGGCCAGCAGGGCCTCGGCGGTGAGGCCGCTGCCTTCCTTGCCGTGCACAATGACCACAATCGCCTGCCCCAGCGATGGATGGCTGACGCCGATGGCGGCGGCTTCGGCCACGTGTTCGCGTGCATAGACGACTTCTTCCACTTCGCTGGGGCTGACCCGGTAGCCCGAGGTCTTGATCATCTCGTCGTTGCGGCTGATAAAGTACAAATACCCTTCCTCATCCTTGCGCACGGTATCGCCCGACCACACGGCCATTTCCGGCAGCACCAGGCCGGTGTGGATCGATTTGAAAGGCTTGAAACGCTCCGCGGTCTTGACGGGATCGTTCCAGTAGCCCAGCGAAACCAAGGCGCCGCGGTGCACCAGCTCGCCCGCTTCGCCGGGCTCGCATTCGCTGCCGTCCGGGCGCAACACCATCACTTCGGCATTCGGAATCGCCTTGCCCATCGAGTCGGGACGCAGGTCGGCCTGTTCGGGCGGCAAATATGTGGAGCGGAACGCTTCGGTCAAGCCGTACATCAGGAACGGCCGCGCCTTCGGCAGGGCGGCGCGCAGCGCATCCAAAGTCGGCCGTTGCATGGCGCCGCCGGAGTTGGTCAGATAGCGAAGCGTGCAATCGGCCGGCCATGGCAGCGGCGCCACCTGGATCCACAGGGGCGGCACCGCGGCCAGGCCGGTGATGCGCTCGGCCACCACGGCCTTTAATATGTCGCGCGCGAGCAGATGGTTGATCAGCACCGCGGTGGCACCCACGCTGAAGGCGGTGGTCAGCTGCGACAGGCCATAGTCAAAGCTGAGCGGGAGCACGGCGAGAATGCGGTCTGCCGCGGTGTTTTCAAGGTAGCTGGCGACGCTGTTGGCGCCGGCCACCATGTTCCGGTGCGACAGCACCACGCCCTTCGGCTTGCCGGTGCTGCCGGAGGTGTACAAGATGGCCGCCATATCGGTGTCGATGGCGCGGTGCGCCACAGCGCCGGCGACATCGGCGCCCGCCATTGCGGCATCCCAGCCCAGCACACGCAACGCCGCCAGTTGCGGCACATCGCCGGCGCCGGTGACGATCACTGTAGCAAGATCGGGACACAACTGCAGCACCGGCTGCAACAATTTCAGGCGGTCGATCGAGGTCACCAGCACCTTGACGTTGCAATCGGCCAGGATATACGCGACCTGCTCCGGCTTCAGCAAGGGATTGACGGGCACGAACACGCCACCGGCGGCACCGGCGCCGAACATGGCGACAACATTTTCAATGCGTTTTTCGAGATACACGGCAACGCGCTCGCCACGGCCGAGATCCTGGCCCAGGAAAGCGGCGGCGGCGGCGCGGACGGCGCCGGAAAGCGTTGCGTAATCGAGACGTTGAGCGCCATAAACAAGCGCTTCTGCGGCTGGCGTGCGGCTGGCCGAACGGAAAATGAATTGGTGAATCAGGTCGCTCATTATTACCTTGTCTTCGTGCTGGAAAGCGCCGGGCGGGCACACAATGTCGTCGATGGGACGGTCGCCGGGCGAAAGCCGCGGCCGCCGTCTGGCGCAGCATTAACGGCAATGCAATGCTAACGCGTCGCAAAATTGCTATTTTAATACTTCGTGTAGCCTGAACAAAATATTTATTAGTAGAGACAAACAACAAGCAATCGCGCAAAATACGCTATCGTTTGCTCCTGTGCATGACATTTTAGCGGGAAAATCTTCCCGGCAACGCCAAAACCGCACTTTGTGCAACAAAGCAAGGCAAAACGTTCCGAAAAGAAACACTCTATGAACCATTTCAAGATTCCCTTCAGAACATGAGAGACGTCGTCATCACGTTGATCGTGCTGGTTTCCCTGTATTACACCTTCAAGCGGCCGCATATCGGCGCGTTGATGTGGGTGTGGATCAGCGTTATGAACCCGCACCGGCTCAGCTACGGCTTCGCCTACACCTTTCCGTTCGCCGCCATCATCGCCGCGGCGACCCTGATCGGGCTCGTGCTGAGCCGCGAACCGAAGAACTTGCCGATGACGCCGATTGTGGTCACCTTGCTGCTGTTTACGGCCTGGATGGCGTTCGGCACCCTGTTCGCATTCAATCCCGACGGCGCCTACACAATGCTGAGCAGGGTGATGAAAATTATGTTGATGACTTTCGTCATCATCATGCTCATTCGGGACAAACAGCAGATCCACCAATTGATCTGGGTGCTGCTCGGCTCGATGGGATATTACGGCATCAAGGGCGGCGTTTTCTCCATCATCAGCGGCGGCAGTTTCCGCGTATGGGGACCGGAAGGCACCTTTATTGAAGGCAACAATGAGCTGGCGCTGGCCCTGATTGCCGTCATCCCCCTGTTCTATTACTGCTATCTGCAAGCCACCGACAAACGGCTGCGCTACGCGTGGGGCGCCGCCATTTTGCTGTGCGGCCTGTCGGCACTGTGCTCTTATTCACGCGGCGCCTTGCTGGGGATTGTGGCGATGGTGCTGTTCCTGTGGCTGAAGGCGCCGAAAAAGCTGCCCCTTGCGATCGCGCTGGCCGTCATCATTCCTGCCGCGGTCGCCTTCATGCCGGCCCAATGGGGCGAGCGCATGAATACCGTCAAGGAATACAAGGAGGACGGCTCGGCCATGGGCCGCATCAATGCCTGGTACATGACCGCCAATCTGGCCGCCTCGCGCCCTCCCTTGGGCGGCAGTTTCGATATTTACGATATTCCTACCTTCGAACGCTTCGCGCCTGAGCCAAAAGACATTCACGCCGCCCACAGCCTGTATTTCCAGGCGCTTGGCGAACACGGCTACATGGGCCTGGCCTTGTACCTCACGCTGGGCGCGCTGGTGTGGCGGGCCGGAAGCCGCATCAAGAAGCGCGTCCGTGACCGGCCTGACCTCAAATGGGCCGGTACCCTGGCGACCATGCTGCAAGTGGGGATGATCGGCTTCGGCACCGGCGGCGCTTTCCTCAGCTTGCTGTACTTCGACGTTCCTTATTACATGCTGGCGCTGATGGTGGCCACCGACCGCCTGGTCGATGCCGAAACCAGGCAGGAACAGCGCTCGAAAAAGCCCCACAGCCAGGTATCGCTGCCGGGACGTGGCGCCATGGCCCCTACTTCCGAACATTAAATTGCGATCATGCCTGACGTTCCCTTAGCTTCATCCGAAACGGCCGCCCGCGCCGCGCCGTCACTGTTGCCTTCCCTGGCCTGCCGGGCGATGGCGGCTGCCGTATCGCTCAGCCCATGGCGGCGGCGCCTGTCGATTCTCATGTATCACCGCATCCACGCACAGCCCGATCCGCTGTTTCCAGGCGAACCGGACGCGGCACGGTTTGTTCAGCACCTCGACTTTTTGAAGCAATGCTTTACGATAATCCCACTGCGTGAAGCAGCGCAGATGCTCGCCGAGGGCCGCCTGCCGCCTCGCGCGGCCTGCCTCACCTTCGACGATGGCTACGCGGACAACGCCGATGTGGCCTTGCCGATCATGCAAGCACATGGGGTCACGGCCACGGTGTTTGTCGCCACCGGTTTTCTCGATGGCGGCCGCATGTGGAACGACAGCGTGATCGAACTGGTGCGGCGCGCCCCGCAGCAACTGGACCTGCGCCCGCTCGGCCTCGGCCAGTTCACGCTGTCCAGCCACGCAATGCGCAGCGAAGCCATCCGTGCCCTGCTGGAGGCATTGAAATACTTGCCGATCGCGGAACGGCAACAGCAAGTCGACGCCATGGTGGCGCTGACGGGTGTCACGTTACCGAACGGTCTGATGATGCGCAGCGAACAGGTGGCGCAACTGCACCGCAGCGGCATCGAAATCGGCGGCCATACGATCCATCACCCGATCGTGGCGCGTATGGACGGCGCCGCTGCCCGCGCCGAAATCGCCGGCGGCAAGGCAGCGCTCGAATCGATCACCGGGGCGCCGGTGCGCACCTTTGCCTACCCGAACGGACGGCCCGGACGCGATTATCTCGCCGAACACGTCGATATCGTCCGCGACGCCGGCTTCGAGGTCGCGGTATCGACGTCGCCTGGCGCCGCCGCGAACGGCGCCGACCTGTTGCAACTGCCGCGCTTCACACCGTGGGACCGTGGCCAGCTGGCATTTACTGCACGCATGATGCGCAACCTTGCCAGCCCGGGCGAGACCGTCTGAGCGCTGCCTCGACCTTGTCGCATCGGGCAGTTATACTGCAATGTTTTTATTGAAACAATTACCGCTGGCGCTGGACGCCGACACCTGCCGTGTCCGCCCCTGCGCCCGCTTCATGGAGCAACTATGCAATACCTCGAAGACGTCAAGAACATTCTCGCCGACACCCTCAGCCTCAGCGCCGACGCCAAGGCCGCGCTGAACGAACACTCCGCCCTGTTGGGCAGCATTCCGGAACTCGACTCGATGGCTGTGGTCAGCATCATTACCGCTCTGGAAGACCAGTTCGGCATCACCGTCGATGACGACGAAATCAGCGCCAGCACGTTTGAAACCTTGGGCAGCCTGGCCGGCTTCGTCGCGCAAAAAGCCCAGTGATGCCGGTGGCCGAGCCGTTTTTTCTCGATGGCGAGGGCGGCCAGCGATTTTGCCTGTACACCCCGCCGACGGCGCCCTGCCGCGGCGCGCTGCTATATATCCATCCGTTTGCGGAGGAGATGAACAAGTCGCGCCGCATGGCCGCACTGCAAGCACGGGCACTGGCGGATATCGGCTTCGGTGTCTTGCAAATAGACTTGCTCGGCTGCGGCGACAGCGCCGGGGACTTCGCCGATGCCCGCTGGGAGGTGTGGAAAAACGACTTGGCGCTGGCGCAGCAATGGCTGATCGACAAGCTTGGCGCGCCGGTGCATTTGTGGGGACTGCGCCTGGGCGCCCTGCTGGCGCTGGACTACGCCAGCAATCCTGTGGCAGCGCCCGCCTCCCTGCTGCTGTGGCAGCCGGTGCAGAACGGCAAGCAATTCCTGACCCAGTTCCTGCGCTTGCAAGTGGCCAGCGCCATGTTCGGCGAAGGCAAGGGAGATGGGGCGGCCACCAGCACCGCCGCGCTACGTACCTCGCTGGCGGCCGGCGCCTCGCTCGAAGTGGCCGGTTACGAACTGGCGCCGGCGCTGGCGGCCGCCCTCGACGGCGTCGACATGGCCGCCTTGCCGCCTCCCACCGTTCCGCTTGCCTGGTTCGAAATCGTTGCGTCGGCCGAGCGGCCGTTGCCGCCGGTCGCGGCGCGCCAGATCGCCGCCTGGACCGAAGCCGGTGTGCCCCTGCACAGCGCAGCGGTAAGCGGATTGCCGTTCTGGAGCACCCAGGAAATTACCGAATGCACGCCATTGCTGAACGCCACCACCACCCTGTTTGCCGCCTCTCGATGAACTACCGTGATCACGCCCTGCGCATCGGCTGCGAAGACACCGAGCTGATTGCCATCGCCAGCGTTCCGCAACAGCCGCTTGCGCGCGGCGTGCTGGTCGTCGTCGGCGGTCCCCAGTACCGCGCCGGCAGTCACCGGCAGTTCACGCTGCTCTCACGCAGCCTGGCTGGACAAGGCATCGCCACCATGCGCTTCGATTATCGGGGGATGGGCGACAGCGGTGGCGCGACGCGCGACTTCGCCGCCGTCGACACCGACATCCGTGCCGCCATCGACGCCTTTTTCGCCGCCGTGCCGCAGTTGCGCGAAGTCGTCATCTGGGGGCTGTGCGATGCTGCCTCGGCGGCCATGTTTTACGCCCGCCACGATGCGCGCGTGAGCGGCCTGGTACTGCTCAATCCGTGGGCGCGCACCGATGCGGGCCTGGCCAAGGCAACCTTGAAACATTATTACCGCGACCGCTTGTTCGACCCGGCCCTGTGGAAGAAAATCTTCAGCGGTCAATTCGCCGTGGGCGCCGCCGCGGCCTCTTTCGGACGCCAGCTGCGCGCCGCGTTTGTACCGCGCCCGGCCCGCACGCTCGCCGCCCCCGGCGACGATTGCACCCTGCCATTGCCGGAGCGCATGCTGGCCGGATTGTCCGGTTTTACGGGGCAGGTGCTGCTGATCGTATGCCCCGCCGATTTGACCGCCCAGGAATTCATCGATATGAGTAACGCTTCATCCGACTGGCAGAAACTTTTGAACAATTCCCGCATCGCGCGCCACAGCCTGGCTGGTGCCGACCACACGTTTTCCCGCCGCGAATGGCGCGACACGGTGGCCAACTGGACCGGCGAGTGGGTGACCTCGTGGTAAACCGCGTGTTGATGATCGCCTTTCACTTCCCGCCGCTGCGCGGCAGCAGCGGCATCCAGCGTACCTTGAAATTCGCCCAGTACCTGCCGCGCTTCGGCTGGCTGCCGGTGGTGCTGTCGGCGCACCCGCGCGCCTTTGCCAATAGCGGCGCCGACCAGATGGGCGATATTCCCACCGAAGTCGAGGTGTATCGTCCGTTCGCGCTGGATACATCGCGCCACTTGTCGTTCAAAAACCGGTATCCAGGCTTCCTCGCGCTGCCTGATCGCTGGATTCCGTGGTTGCTGGGCGCGGTGCCGTGCGGCCTGCGCTTGGTGCGCCGGCTCAAGCCGGCGCTGATCTGGTCGACCTATCCGATCGCCACCGCGCACCTGATCGGCTACTGCCTGCACCGGCTGTCGGGCTTGCCGTGGGTGGTCGACATGCGCGACCCGATGACGGACGACTTTCACCCCACCCATCCGCGCACGCGTCGCGCCTATCAATGGATCGAGCGCAAAACCATCCGGCACGCCACGCGGGTGGTGTTGACCACCCCCGGCGCCATCGCCACCTACAGCCAGCGTTATCCGGAGGTGCCGGCATCGCGCTATGCCTTGGTGGAAAACGCATTTGACGAAGAAAATTTCGCCGACGCCGAACAAGGCTTGACGCAGCCCGCGGCAGACGCCTGCTTCGTGCTGCTGCACAGCGGCGTGATCTATCCGTCCGAACGCGATCCCCTGCCCTTGTTCGAGGCAATCGCCGCGCTGATGGCCAACGGCGTGATCGTGCCGGGAAAATTCGAATTGCGCCTGCGCGCAACCGGTCACGATGAACTGATGCGGGCGCTGATCGACCGTTGCGGCATCGCCGCGGTGGTAAGCTTGGCGCCGCACGTGGCCTATCGCGACGCCTTGCGCGAAATGCTCAGCACGGGCGGCCTGCTGATTTTGCAGGCATCGAACTGCAACCACCAGGTGCCGGCCAAGCTGTACGAATATCTACGGGCGCGGCGGCCGATCCTGGCACTTACCGACAGTAGCGGCGACACCGCCGCCGCTTTGCGCAAGGCGGGTATCAGCACCATCGCCCCGCTCGACGACCGCCAGGCCATCGCCGACGAACTGACGCGCTTTTTGACCCTGGCCGCCAGCGGCCGCGCACAGATCGCCTCGGACGCCACGATCGCCGCCAATTCGCGCATGGCCCGCGCGCGCCTGTTGGCGACCGTACTCGACGAAGCGCTTGGAGCGAGCGCGACCGCGCAGCGCTCGATTGGCATACAATAAACCACCACTCACTGGGTTCCACATGAAGATCAACTACCTGCTCGCTGCAACGATGATGTGCCTGGGACTGAGCCAGGCACAGGCGAAAAACTACTGCGGCGATTTGAAAAATGGCTACGGCCCTTTCGATTACCGCAATGCCGCCACCCTGCCTGCCGAGGTGGCGATGGTGGAAGGCCACCATTTCAGCCAGGAGGTGGAGAACAATGTGAAAGGCGTCGAGGGCTATATCGGTGGCGATATCGACTACACCCTGAGGGCGTTTCCGAATCATCCGCGCGCGCTGGCCAGCATGTCGCGCCAGAGTATTCTGGAAAAGCAGATGACGCCGCGCGGCGCCAATTTTCCTGTCGATTGTTATTTTCTGCGCGCCTTTCAGTTCGCCCCGGACGACGCCATGCCGCATGCCGTGTACGGCAACCATCTGCAGGCAGTCGGCAAGTCGGCGCAGGCCATGACGGAATTTCAGCGCGCCGTCGCGCTGGATCCGGAAAACGCCACCATCAACTACAACGCGGGGCTCGCCTATTTCAAGGCCAAGCAATATGACAAAGCCTTGTTCCACGCGCAGAAAGCATACGCCAAAAACTTTCCGCTGCCGGGCTTGAAAAACAAGCTGGTGTCGGTCGGACGCTGGAGCGAAAAACCGGCCGACTGAGCTTACCGGCGAAGCGCCGGCGCCGCCGTCCATACAGGCGCCGCTGCACCTCCGCGGTTTTCGCGCTCACGGATCAGCGCGCCGTCACGGCTGCGGATCGGGCCGTCGACCAGATTGCCTTCGATATCGGCGCTACTGCCCGCGAAACGGGCGGAGATGCCGGCCGTACCCACTACCCAATTGTCGATGACCTTGCTTTGCGCAGCATTGTTCAAATAAATGCCATCGTCCGAACAGGCTGCCACCAGGTTGGCTCTCATGATCCCTTCGCTATGCTCGACGATGCATTTGCCGTCTCGGCAATACTGCGCACCGCTGCCGCCCCCGCCGAACGACAGGCCGACCCGATAGCCCGGCTGGTCGCGCAATAAATGCTCGCACCACACAACATTTTTCTCGAACAAAGTCCCGCTGCCGCCGCCCTTGGCGAAGGCACCGTAGCTGACCTGATCGCCGCCACCCTTGATGAAGTCGCTGATCAGGTTGGCGCGGATGATCCAGTTGTTTGCTGCGACTAAATCGACCGGTGTAACCGGGTTGTCGGTGCGCCGTATTGCGTGATTGACCAGGGTGTTGTATTCGATCAAGCCGTTGTCGGGAAAACTGCCGTCGCTGCCGTTGATCTTGAAATGGGCGTTGAAGTCGCTCAAAGTATTGCCGACCGCCGCAAAATGGTGTCCCTGGCCGACGACGTGGAACGCATGTTCGCAATCGCCCATTTGCGCGCACACACCCTTCAGCTGCAATCCTTCGAAGCGCCAGAATGGCGCCGTCACGACGATAGCTTCGGCAACATTCGCTTCGAAATATACACCAGCGGACCCGCGCACCGTGATCGAAGCATCGGCCCGGCCGGCGCGGTTGGCCGCCAGCGACGCACCATCGATGCGGTAATCGCCAGGAAGCAAAACAATCACATCGCCGGGCGCTGCCTGCGCCATATCGGCCCGCAGCTGGTCGATGTCGGCCACCGTCTTGGTGGCGGCGGCGGCGCCACGCGGTGCGGCGGGGGCGCCCACCGGCCAGGCGCCGAAGTCGGGAGCGGCAAGTTGCGCTTTTTCAGTGCCGCGCAAGCCAGCCTGGATCAGGTTTCCGATCGCTGCGATTGCGCCGTCATGTCCTTGCTGCCGCTGTTCGACGTAGGCCGCGAGGCGACGTGTGGTGACGCCATGACTGTCCAGGTACCAGTGTGCAGCGAACAGCAGTGCCGCACCAGTCACCGTCAGCACGACAATGAAGGTCATGAATTTTTTCATTGTTTTAACGCCTTATCCCGTAGCAGCGCCAACCATTCGTACACGGCGTAATACGAACGCCGCAGATTTTCGGCGGTCGGCAGCAAGTTGACCAGGCTGAACGTCCCGGAGGCAGTGAAAAATGTCGGCGCGGGCGTCACGATCAACCCCGTCCGTTCGAACTGCAAGCGGGCGCGGTGCATGTGCATGGCATCGGTGACGAGAATGATGCGACGTATCCCATTGTTCTTCAGGATAGGCGCCGACATGCTGGCATTTTCGGCGGTGGTGAGCGACATCGCTTCGATCCAGCGTACCGGCATGCCGTAACTGGCGCTGAACACCCGTTGCATGCTAGACGCCAGCGGGATATCGTCGGGCCGCCCACTGAGTGAGCCACCGCTGGTCAAGAGCGGCAAGCCGCTTTGACGCGCCAGCATCGCCGCGTAAGTCATTCTTTCGAGTGCGATGAAATCCGGCATGGCGAGGTTGCCGTATTCGGGGTTGCGTTTGACACGTCCGGCGGTCAGCACGACGATGGCCTGGGCATTGGTCGGGACGATTGCCATGGGAACTTCGAGCGATTCGAGCGGGCGCGCCAGCAACCAGGAACCGACGCCGGTGCTGAGTAAAAACAGCAAGCCGACGGCGCCATGGCGCAGGCAGGCGCCCAGGCGGGGCCGCCGCCAGAAGCGGCCCGCCAGCACACCTGCCAGATAAAGCAGCAGCAAACTGGCTGGCGGCAGCACCATGAATTTCAGTGCGCTTTCCAGCAAATGCATCAGCGCGCCCTTAACCGGATGCCTTGATGGCGTGGCGGTTGAGCAGGTCGTACATGGTCGGACGGCTGATGCCGAGCAGCTCGGAGGCCTTGACGATATTGCCGTCCGAACGCGCCAGCGCCTTGATGATGGCTTTGTATTCGGCCTCGTCGCGCACCTGGCGCAAGTTCAAAGGCTCTTCCTCCAGCGCGGTTGTCAAACCCAGATCGTCGGCGCCGATGTAGGCGCCATCGGTCATGATGACGGCGCGCTTGATGCAGTTTTCCATTTCGCGCACATTGCCCGGCCAGCTGTGGGCGGCGATGGCGCTCATCGCTTCATCGGAGAAGTGCAAGGTGCTTCTCGACTCCTGCGCGCTGAACTTGTTTTTGAAGTGATGGGCCAGCAGGGCGGCGTCGCCGACCCGGTCGCGCAGCGGCGGGATGGTGACAACGATCTCCGATAAGCGGTAATACAGGTCTTCCCGAAAACGCCCGGTCTGGGTCAGGTCTTTCAGCTTCTGGTGGGTCGCGCAGACGATGCGCACGTCGACCGGGATCTCTTCGTGGCCGCCGACCCGCTCGATCACGCGCTCCTGCAAAAAGCGCAGCAGTTTCGATTGCAGCGCCATCGGCAAATCGCCCACCTCATCGAGGAAGAAGGTGCCGCCGTGCGCCAGTTCGACCTTGCCCTTGGTCTGCTTGGCGGCGCCCGTAAACGCGCCCTTCTCGTAGCCGAACAATTCGCTCTCGAGCAGGTTTTCCGGAATCGCCGCGCAGTTGATCGCCATGAAACGGTTCGAGGCCCGTGGACTGAGTGCATGAAGGGCGCGCGCCAGCACTTCCTTGCCGGTGCCGCTCTCGCCCAGGATCATCACCGAGGCGGACGTCGGCGCGACTTTTTCGATATTGCGGCACACCTTGAGCATGCCGGCGTCGCGCGAGATCACGCCCGACATGGGCGAATCGGGCTGCGACTGCTGCATGCGGCGGTTCTCCTGCTGCAGGGCGCTCAAGAAAAACGCCCGCTGGATCACCAGGTTCAGCATCTCCGGGTCGCACGGCTTCTGGTGAAAATCGTAGGCGCCCAGGGCGATCGCCTTCACCGCATTGGCGCGTTCCTGGTTACCGGTCAACATGATGACGCGCGTCTCCGGCGCCAGCGCCAGGATTTGCTGCAAGGTGGCCAAACCCTCGGTGGAGCCGTCCGGGTCGGGCGGCAAACCGAGATCGAGGGTGACCACGGCCGGCTCGTGGCGGCGGATTTGCGCCAGCGCGCTCTCGCGGTCGCCGGCGACGGCGACGTCGTAGTCGTCCAGGCTCCAGCGCAGCTGCTTTTGCAGTCCCGGATCGTCTTCGATAATCAGCAGTTTTTGCTTGTTCTGGCTCACGGTGTTCCTCGTTACTGGCGTAGCACAGCTTGCTTACGCCGCTTGATGAATGGGCGCCGCTTCCTGTTTCAGCAGCGGCAGCATGATCTTGAAGGTGGTGCCCTGGCCGGGGGTGCTCGACACATCGAGCACGCCGCCCAGTTCACGGATGTATTCCTGGCTTTCGAACACGCCGATGCCCATGCCGGCCGACTTGGTCGACTCGAACGGTTTGAACAGGCGCTCGCGGATGAATTCTTCGCTCATGCCTTCGCCATTGTCGACGATCTGGATCAGCACTGCTTCCCCCTCGCGCGACAGTTCGATGTCGACCTTGCCGCCCTTTGGCGTGGCTTCGATGGCGTTCTGGATCAAATGGCCGACCACCCGTTCCAGGCGCTCCCAGTCGGCCAGCACGTTCAGGCCGGCGTCCAGCACGCGCAGGGTCGGCATCGGCTCGAACGCGGCCTTCAAGGCCACCGCCTGGCGCAGCACGCGCTCGATCGACAGCGCGCCGGGGTGTTCCGGCGCCACCGAGCGGCTGAGCTTCTGCAGCAGCAGCTTCATTTTTTGCACGGAAAAATCGACGGTTTCCAGCATATCCTGCTGAAACGCCGGATTGTCCTTGTGGCGCTCGGCGTTCGCCATCAACAGCGACAGCTGCGACACCAGGTTTTTCAGATCGTGGACGACGAAGGTCGACATGCGATTGAAGGACTCGAACTGGCGCGCCACCATCAGGGCGTTGGATGCTTCGAACTGGGCCATGTAGCTGGCCGCCTGGTTACCGGCGATTTTTAAAAGGTCGATGACTTCCCAGTTCAGCTTGATCGCGCTTCTCGGCTCGGTCAGCAGGACAAAACCGAACAGGCGGTCCTGCATGATCAGGGGCACCACCAGCCAGCCGCGCGGGTAGCTCAGCAGCCATTGCGGCAGCACCAGGTTCTCGTATTTTTCGGGATCGGCGCGCAGCTCTTCCAGGTCGATCACCCATTGGCGGGTGCGCAGGAACTGGCACAGGGCGCCGTCGGCCGGCTCGCTGATCGGGGTGGCCGGCAGTCCCCAGTTGGCGGCCGGCTCGAACTGGCCGGACTCGCGGCTGGTCCACATCAGCCCGCCGGGGCTTTCCACCAGCGCGCCCACCGCCTGGATGGCGCGGTCGCCCAGGCCCGGGCCGTGTTTCGACAGGGTGCTGGTGAAGCGCAGCCACTCTTCGCGGTAATCGTAGTTGTAGCTATAAAAATGCTTGCTGATAAACACCTTCAGCCAGGCGCGCGAGGTGCCGGAAAACAGGATCACCACCAGCAGCACCAGGGCGCCGAACAGGAAAGTGACCTGCATCACCGCGCCCCAGCTGCCGCCGAAGAATTTCAGGTAGTAGCCGGCCGAGCCCATCAGCAGCAGATAGATGGCCGAGCCGAACAGCGCCGCCGAGTGGAACATCACGCGGCGCGATACCGCCAGCTGGCTCGACCACTGATCGCTGCGCGACACCGAGATGGCGATCAGTGGCACCGTCAGGGCGTTGACGGCGCCGCGCGCGGTCCAGATATCCCGGTTGATCACGTGGAACAGCATGGCGTCGCTGTACATGTAGAAATCGTAGGCGAACATGGCGCCGATGCCGAGGCAGGCAAACTTGATGGCCCAGCGCTCGTTGTCCGGCTTGTTGCGGTACAGCTGCTCGACCAGCAGCATGCCCAGCACTGCGGCGCCGACGCGGGCGCCCATGCTCGGCATCACGCCGATCAGAGCGGTCGATTGCAGGTCGAGGACGCCGGCGATCGTCAGACCGAGAAACAGCACGTAGAAAGCCGCCGTGATCGCCAGGGTCGGACGCAGGCGGTAGGGCAAGGGACTGTCGGGATCGTGATAATGGCCCAGCAGGATGATCAAAAAGCCGGTCCAGGCGCCGTTGCGGACGATCTCCAGGCTGTCGGCCAGCCGCGAGCTCATGGCGCCGCCGGTGCCGGCCAGGTAGACGGCGTCCCAGGCCAGCAGGGCGCTCGACAGGGTGGTGACGATGGTGGCGACCAGCAGTACGGGGCCATGCGGCCGGCCGCGCCAGCTGGTGGCCAGCAGCACGCTCAGCAGCAAGAAGGCAGCGGCGGCGATCGCGTAACTGATACTCGTAATATTGGTCATGTGCGCCATCGACGTGATCAGGACCGGTGCGCGGCGGCGCCGGCAGCAGGGAATTGCCGTGCAGGCGTTTTAGTAAATCAACGCCCGCCGCGGAACAGCACCACCTTGAGCGTGTCGATCAACACCAGCACGTCGAGGAACAGGCTATTGTTTTTTACATAGTACAGGTCGTACTGCAGCTTTTGCAATGCATCCTCGGCCGAGGAGCCATAGCCGTAGCGCACTTGCGCCCAGCCGGTGATACCCGGCTTGATGCTGTGGCGCACGTTGTAATACGGCACCACCTCGATCAGCTGATCGACAAAGAATGGCCGTTCCGGACGCGGCCCGACGAAGGACATTTCGCCCTTGAACACATTGAACACCTGCGGCAATTCGTCGATGCGCACCTTGCGGATAAAATTGCCGATGCGGGTGACGCGGGGATCGTCCTTGGCCGCCCACTGCGGCTTGCCGCCCTTCTCGGCGTCATTGCGCATGCTGCGAAATTTCATGACAAAGAAGGTTTTACCATCCTTGCCGACCCGTTCCTGCGAATAAAACACGGGCGAGCGGTCTTCGATGTAGATCAGCAGGGCGGTGACCAGCATGACCGGGAAGGCCAGCAAAAGGATGGTGGCGCTGCAGATCAGGTCGAAGCCGCGCTTCATGAAGATCCGGATGAAACTCTGGTCGAAGCCGCCGCCGAATACCAGCCAGCTCGGCTGCAACGAGTCGACCCGGATCTGGCAGGTTTCGCGCTCGAAGAAGGTGGCGGCGTCGGTAACCTTGATGCCTTGCAGTTTGCAGTCGAGCAGTTCCTTGATGGGAAAGCCGCCGCGGCGGTTCTGCACGGAGACGACGATTTCTTCGACGTTGTACTGGGTCGCCAGCGACACCAGCGAATCGCCGTCGCGCACTTTTAACAAGCTCGACTCGGGCACGCACAGCTCTTCGTTGGCGCTGGGAATAAAGCCTGCGACGTTGTAGCGGTGGTAATTGTTGCTGCCGGTGGCGAGATCGCTGCACTCGCGCGCCAGCGGACCGCCGCCCAGAAAAATAATGCGCGATTCAAGGAATCGTAATTCCGAAGTCTTGAAGAAAATCATGCGGGCTATGAATATTCCCACCGCGGCGACGACGAACACGATCACCAGGATGCCTCGGCCAAAATACAACTCCGGCGCCATATAAAACACCAGTGTCATGATCAGAAAGCCCATGCCGAACGACGGCATCAGCTTGAGGAAGAACGGGTCGCGCAATCCTTCGGAAAAATCCAGGCGATACATGCCCATGGCGCTCATGCTGAATATCACGGCGAGAGCGAACGCCACTGCCGAAGTAAAGAAATGCTCGGATTTCGCGGGAGTCGACAGGTCGAGCAAGCGAATCGAGGCGCCTGCATAGGCAGCACCGATCAGTACCAGCAGTTCGATGAACAGCAGCAGAAAGACAATCTTCGACACATAATGATTCGCAATCTTTAACAAAACATTCTCCCGATCGATCCAATAGGCGCGGTAGCGCCAGCGTCCCCGTTCGAGGAAGGCATAGGTGCGCCTTTAATGTGTTTTAGCTTGATCACTGCTGCTCGTACAATATCAGCTGGCCGCGCCAGTCAAGCTGCGAACGTACCAATCCATCGCCTGTTGCAGGCCGCCGGCGATACGATGGGTCGGCGCGTAGCCGATCAATTCCTGTGCTTTCGAAATATCCGCCTGCGAGTGGCGCACATCGCCTGCACGGAAGCCCACATAGGTCGGCCGGTGCGCGGCCACGTGATCGAAACGCTTGCCCAATTCGACCGACATCATCTGATACAACTGATTGAGGCTGGTCCGTTCGTTGAGGGCGACGTTATAAACCTGGTTGACGGCTTCAGGGGCATCGGCCATTGCCGCCAGAATGTTGGCCTGGACGACGTTATCGATAAAACAGAAATCCCGGCTGGTCTCGCCATCGCCATTGATATTCAGTGGCTTGTTGGCGATCAAGGTAGCGATCCACAAAGGAATCACGGCAGCATACGCGCCATGCGGATCTTGACGTGGACCAAACACATTGAAGTAGCGCAAACCGATGGTTTCGCTGCCGTACGTCTTGGCAAATACGCCGGCATACAACTCGTTGACGTACTTGGTCACCGCGTAGGGCGACAAAGGATTGCCGATCACGGCTTCCTGCTTCGGCAAGGCCGGGTGATCGCCATAGGTCGAGCTCGATGCTGCGTAGACAAAGCGCTTTACCTTCGCGTCGCGGCTGGCCGTCAACATATTCAGGAAACCGCCCACATTGACGTCGTTGGTCGTGATTGGGTCCGCGATCGAACGCGACACAGAACCCAGCGCCGCTTCATGCAGCACGTAATCGACCCCTTCGCAGGCTTGCGCGCAGTCGGCCAGATTGCGAATATCGCCGGTGATCATGGTAAATCGCTGCCAGGCGTCGGCGCCAACGAGGTCGCGTACCTGATCGAGATTGTGTTGATGACCAGTCGCAAAATTATCGAGCCCAGTCACACGCTGATTCAGCTTGAGCAAGGCCTCGACTAGGTTGGAGCCGATAAAGCCGGCAGCGCCGGTCACCAGCCAATGGTGGCTGCGACCGCGTAATTGTTCTTGAATCTCGTTAAATTTTGTCATGCTGACCATCCATATCCGAACGAACACACGGTGTGTAACCACCGCGCTGGCAGGGGCAGGGCGGCACATGGCCGCCCTGCCCCTGAAGCCTGCCTGAAATTACAAACGCCAAACGCGGAACCCGGCAGCGGCGAGCGCGTGCTGGTCGAACTGCGATTTGACGTCGATAAAGCAGCCGCCCGGGGTCATCTTGGATTGCAGGTCGCTCAGCGGGCGTTCCAGCAATTCCTTGTGCGATACGGCGGCAATCAGCGCATCGGCCTGCGGCAGGTCTTCCCACTTGACCAGGTCGATGTTGTATTCGTGCTTGGCCTCTGCCGCGTCGGCGACCGGATCGTACACGTGCACATCGACGCCGTAGGTTTTCAATTCGGCGACCACGTCCGCGACTTTCGAGTTGCGCAAATCCGGGCAATTTTCTTTAAAGGTCAGGCCGATCACGTTGACCTTGGCACCCTTGATATTGAAACCGGCTTCGATCATCGATTTGACGGTTTTTTCGGCAACGAACTTGGCCATGCCGTCATTGATGCGGCGCCCGGCCAGGATCACTTGCGGGTGATAGCCGATCATTTCCGCTTTGTGCGTCAAATAATATGGATCGACGCCGATGCAGTGGCCGCCGACCAGGCCCGGGCGGAATGGCAAGAAGTTCCACTTGGTGCCGGCCGCCTTCAGAACTTCCAGGGTGTCGATGCCGATTTTGTCGAAAATGATCGCCAGTTCGTTCATCAAGGCGATATTCAAATCGCGCTGGGTGTTTTCGATGACTTTCGCCGCTTCCGCCACCTTGATGCTGGACGCACGGTGCACGCCGGCGGTGACGATCGATTCGTACAGTTGAGCAACCAGTTCCAGGGTGTCGGCGTCGTCCCCCGAGACCACTTTGGTGATGGTCGTCAAGGTGCGTTCCTTGTCACCCGGATTGATACGCTCAGGCGAAAAGCCGACGTGGAAATCTTCCATCCACTTCAGCCCGGAATGCTTTTCGAGAATGGGAATGCAGACTTCTTCGGTCGCGCCCGGATACACGGTCGACTCGAAAATGACGATGGCGCCCTTTTTCATGTGCAAACCCACAGTCTTGCTGGCGCCGGCCAACGGCGTGAAGTCAGGGTTGTGCGCTTCGTCGACCGGGGTCGGCACGGCGACGACGATGTATTTGGCGTCGGCCAGCGTGGCCGCATCGGTACTCACAGTCAATTGCTCAGCGGACTTCAACTGTTCCGTCGTCAGTTCGCCGGTGGGATCGACGTACTTTTTATAACTGTCGATTTTGCTCTGCGACAGGTCAAAGCCGATCGTCTTGCGTTTTTTGCCGAACTCGACAGCAAGGGGCATACCGACGTAACCAAGGCCAACGACGGCAACGATGTCTTCACTTTTCATTATGGGGTTCCGATTGAGAATCAATTTTTGCTATTGTACCAACTTTAATATAGCACACAAACTCGAGCGCTCTACCAAAGGCAATGAATTTTGTCTTAGGGAAACAACAGCAAGACAAAATTATTGCCTCAAGAGCAATTTTAAAAATTACGCATCCGTGCGGATCGCCAACTCGCCGTTCGCATTATATGGTCCCCGGAAATGTAACAGATCGTGACAGAAACTTTATCTACGGAAAGGAAACTGATACTGTTCTGCGCGCTTTGTTGTTGCACTGCAAAGCGTTTCGGGGTCTACATTTTACCACCGTGCCCCCCTCGTATCGTATGAGCAACGTTACGGCAATATGAGAGATGCGTAAACGCCACAGAAAACTGTCAATGTGTTCATGAGTGTTGGAAATTTCCACCAAGAATTATGCGTTGCACAGAGAAATTTGTTTTACCTCTAGGAAATAACACGGTTTTTGTGAGAAGCTTGAAACATGCGAGAGGGCAATAAACACCTCGCGATAGCAGTTTTTTTTTTCATGAGGCACTTGCCAATGAACCATCAAACCTGCCAATTACTTAATGCTCGCAAGAATGAGCAAGAAGTTACAACCCAAGTCGCTCAATCGCGCCGCAAATTTTTCAAATTCCTTGGTGGTGGTGCAGCAGCGCTCGCGCTGCAGGCTTGCGGTGGTGGTGGTGGCGTGACGCTGACCTATACACCGAATCCAACTACCGATCCAACGACAACGGCGCCGCTGACCCCATCAACGCCAGTGACAACGCCTCCGGTCACGACGGCCCCGGTCGTCACGCCAGCCACCATCACGTGGCAGTCGATTCCTGCCATCGCCTTCGTCCAGGGCGCCCCAAGCACCTTTTCGGTCGCCGACTACGTCAGCGTCGCCAATGCCAGCAGCTTTTCGCTCAGCCTCAGCTCGAGCCTGCCGGCCGGCGTCACCTTCGACACGGCTTCCCGTGCCTTTGTATATGACGGCAAAGGCGCTATCGGCGCACTCGACGGTGTCGTGCTGACCGCGACGGTGGCTTAAACATCTTTTCGAATTTCTCCCCTCGAAGCTCGCATTTCAGACAGCCTGAACTACACTTCGAAGGACCCCTCATTGAAAGGCCTCCGCCATGCTTTCTTCTTCCTCCAACCCGTTTCGCGTCGAAATTCAGCCGCAACGCGTGATTCCGCCCCGCCCGGCCTGGGTGCCTCCGCCAGGCTATTTCGCGGACGTGCCGATGCTGAACTACCCGGTTGATGTCGCGCCACTGATCTACGCCAAGACCGATATGAATGCGGCTTTCGATCACTGGACCGGCAGCGCCGTCCTGTACGACTTCAGCCCCCTGGGCGCCCAGGTGTTTCAGGGCGCAGGCCACGAGGGTGCCACCGGATTGCCGAACATCCAACTGACACTGGCGCTGGATTTCAGCACTTTGAAATGGAGCGCGCAAAACGTCCCGGTGGCTCCCAACCTCAACGCCGCATTTGAAACGCTCAAAGGCACAGCGCCTGATGGGACGCCGTATAACCCGCATACCTACCTGGGTCTGCAGGAAATGCCGCGTGCATGGGGTGGCGGAACGCGTGGCAGCCTGGTGCGCATGATGGAGGCCGGCACGGGCGGGACGACGTTCTATCAGACGATCGTCGTTGCCGACGTTGCTCAAAGCATCAACGGCTATACGCCGATGAAAATGAGCGGGCAAACCGGCGCTGCGACAGAATTCAATCAGGTTAAGTTCTCCGCAAACAGTGTGGGCGGCGTGTATCCCCTGTCGGTGCAGGACAACGGCCGCCAGGGTTGGTGGCTCGATGTCGGCGGCAACCACGATTACACCCTGTTCATCAGCAAGACCGGTGCGGTCACCCAAATTCCCGCCGTTCACGGCAACAACGACTGGGCTTCACTGATGCTGTGGGAGGCAAAAAATCTGCTGATCCTGGCCAATGGCGGCGCTGAGAAGGAAGCCCGAACATTGCGTATTCGTGATCTGGTGGCTGGTGTGACGCGTTCCGTACCGATCATTGGAGTTGTGCCTGGCGGCATCAAACAAGCGGATGGCACTGTCCAATATCGTCCGGAAGTGCTCGGCCTGCAGTGGGTCGATGAGTTGGGCTGCATTGTGGGTCTCGATGCGCAGACCTCACCGCCCACCATTTGCAAGATCACTCCCCCTGCCGCAAATCCCGAATCGGCAGCCTGGACTGCCAGCGCTGTGCAATTGACCCATTGGAACACGGGCGATCCGACAGGCGACTCGACGATCCGCATCGCCCAAAACGGCAATTTTTCGAAGTTCCGCTGGGTTAAAACCTTGAGTGCATTCGTGCTTGCAACGTCGTCCACCAGCAAACCACAAGTGTTCAGCCTGTAACTGACTGACCAGTGCGCGATCACTTGCAAGTATCATTCGAATATTGCCAATCGTTTCAGCCGTACCGCAGCTTATCAGGGCACGTGTAGATCTCGGAGAAGATTTACGTGCCCAAAATCATTGATTTCCTCGCCGCGCCATTACAATGCTTCGAGTCGCCGAATTGGCACGATACTGAAGCCCGCAAAAAATGGACGCATTCGCAAAATCCCCTCTTTCTCTTGATTCGTCTGGCACGGCCGAATCGGGCCCACTGCAGATCGACCGTTTCGACCTGAACAGCCCCTTGCCGAGCGCAGTGTCGAGCTGGCTGGAGCAGCATGCTGCCGACAAAATCTTTTTGATGCCGCAATGGTTCGCCGAGTTGCACGCCTTCCAGGAAGAGGTCGCCCCAGCGCAGCCAGGCTCGTCGAGGTTCTGGCTCGTGATTTACAGCCAGGGTGCCCCCCTGATCGCCGCGCCCCTCGAACAATTCAAAGGACGACTGGGTCTGACAGAATTTTCGCTGTTCACCAATTACTATTCTCCGCGAATCGAGCTGATTACCGACAGCAAGCGGGTCACCCCTTCCGATGCGTGGCAACTGCTGACGCGCGCACTGGATCAGTTGGCGCCGTCCTGGCTTGCCTTGCGCATCATGCCGATGCGGCCATCCCAGCAAGCGCAAATTGAGACGGGGCTGGCGAACCAATACAAGCTGGTCAGCCAGGAAGCGTCGGCCAATCACACTGTCGACATTCCCGATGCGGACGTGTATTGGAAATCGCGCAGCTCGCGCCTCAACACCACCCTCAAACGAAAAGGCAAGTCGCTGGCGAAGATCGACCACCAGTTCATGCTCATTCGCGACCCCTCGGCGGAACAAATCGCCGATTACTGGAAAATTTACAGTCAGAGCTGGAAAATTCAGGAACCGTCGCCCCGCTTCATCAACTGGCTGATTGCCCGCGGCGCCCAGCAGGGATTTTTGAGAATGGGACTGTTATATGTGAACGGCGCAGTCGTGGCCTGCCAATTATGGTTGATGCAAGATCGGGTCGGGCACATTTTCAAGCTGGCACAGAACCAGAGCGCGGACCAGTACTCTCCGGGCAGCCTGCTTACCGAATTCATCATCAATTCCTTGATTGCACAGGACGGCATGCATCGCATCGACTTCCTGCTCGGCGACGATAATTTCAAACGCACCTGGATGGACAAGCGCGAGCCAATCATGCTTGTCGAAGTGGTCAATAGCCGCAAACTGCAAGGAAAACTCCTCACGCTGTATTACGCGGCGCGCCAAATGATGAAGAAACTCAAAAGCAAGCCCGCGCCGGAGCAGCCGGAAGCGGCAAGCGAGGCCTGAGGGCCTGGCGATTTCTATCGGTAGAGACATTGCGCTGGACTTTCTCGCGCAATGATACGGGGACGAGCGAAGCGATTTAGCTGCTCGATATTGGTGCGGCTGGCGGGGATCGAACCCACGACCCTTGGCTTCGGAGGCCAATACTCTATCCACTGAGCTACAGCCGCGAGGGTGCTGTTCTTGAATCAGGCGAAGGATACAGTTTTTCTACCGTCCAGTCCATGGGAAGTCGAGCTTGAGACATAGAAATTGGCCGCACTCCCATTTTCAATCTTGCGATTCACGCTATTTCCATCGATTCGGCAGGTACACCGCCTGCCACATCACGTGATAAATCGATCACGGAATTGAAGTCCTGCAAATGACGCGTTGTCAACAATTCGCCGATCTTAGCCATCAATTAACTGAGTTATCCCCGAAGAAATAAACTTCGACAACTAGCATGAAAATACACTATTTTTCCGTTGTATTTGGGAAAAAGTTTGAAACTTTGTGTGATTTCTATAGTCATCGATTATTTCCATGCGGTAACCTAATTGTGTGCATCCCTGGTGGATGATTGCTACAACGGTTCCTGAGACTGACATGAAATACGCCAAACTTCCTTATCATTCCGGCATTATCGCAACCTTAATCCCTTGCCTCGCCATGCTCGGCTGCGGCGGCGGCGGCAACGGCGGTACGCTCACGCTCAGTTCCACTGTGACAGATGCCACCATTTCCGTGGCGATTCCCGGCGGCGTTGTCGCCCCGGTTACACCGGTCACGCCGGTGACGCCAGTTACGCCCGTCACACCGGTTACCCCGGTCACACCAGCCCCGCCGGTAATCACCGCCCCCGTCAATGTCGACGGCGTGGTGACCGACATTGGCCTGGTCAGCACGGACAACGCTTCGCATAGCAAGGTGCCGGTCACTTTCGGCCAGGTATTCGCCAAAGGCGACTTGCCCGCTACCAGCTCCCTGAGCGGTAAATTGCCTGACGGCACAATCGTTCCTTTGCAAGTGGATGTCAAGGCCAGTCACGCCGACGGCTCCATTCGCCATGCGGTGCTGTCGGGCTTTCTGCCGTCGGTGGGCGGCACGGAGGTACGCATGAGCCTGGCGCGTTCGACGGCAACCGCCGGCACCGCCGTATTGCCGGCAGCCTTGCTGGCGGCAGGATTTACCTCCTCTGTCAATATCAAGCTGGACGGCGTGACCTACAGCGTGTCGGCCGATCAGCTGCTGAAAAGTGGTACGGTCAAACAGTGGCTGTCGGGCCCGTTGGTCAATGAATGGCTTGTATCGGCACCGTTGAAAACAGCCGCCGGTGTGGAGCACCCGCACCTGAATGCGAGGTTCGCCATCCGCTGGTACGCGGGCACCACCCGCGCGCGCGTCGATGTGACGGTCGAAAACGACTGGGCGTATGAAGCCGCGCCACGCAACTTCACTTACGATGCAAGCGTCATGGTGGGCGGCACCAGCGTCTATTCGGCAACCGCGCTCAATCATTACCATCATGCACGCTGGCGCAAGGTATTCTGGTGGGGCGAGGCCCCCCAGGTGCATTTGAAGCACAACGCCAAGTATCTGACGAGTTCGTTTGCTTTGCCGAATTACGATGCCACCGTGGTGCCGACCGAGGCTAACCTGGCCGATCTCGCGTCCCAGTTCAGCGGCGCAAAAACGCAGCCGATGGGCGCCGGCGTGGCCGCTGCGTATATGCCGGGAACGGGCGGCCGGGGCGACATCGGTCTGTTGCCAAGCTGGTCCGCCACCTATCTGCTTACCATGGACAAGCGCGCCAAGGATGTCATGCTCGGTACCGCTGACCTGGCAGGCAGCTGGCCTGCTCACTACCGTGATCGCACCACCGACCGCCCGATCAGCGTTTTGAATTTCCCGTATATGACCATTCTTGGCAATCCGGGCGATACGCTCAATCCGGCCACCCAGAAATACGAGTCCTTCCCCAACTGTACCGCTGCCGGTGCCTGCGACAATCCGAATTCCGTGGACAGCTCCCACCAGCCAGCCTTTGCGTACCTGCCATATCTGGTAACGGGAGACTACTACTACCTGGAAGAGTTGCAGTTCTACACGATGTGGAATGTGTTCTCCTCCAACCCGGGCTATCGCGACAATATCAAGGGCTTGATTTACTCCGACCAGGTGCGCGGTCAGGGCTGGAGCTTGCGTACGCTTGCCGAAGCGGCTTATATCACGCCGGCCTCGGACCCGCTCAAAGCGCATTTTGATACTCTGCTCAACAACAATCTGGATTGGTACAACAACAGCTATACCAATAACAGCTCGGCAAATGCATTGGGTATCGTCGCAAATGGCTATTGGAACGCCTATAACGATGGCCGCGGCATCGCGCCATGGATGGACGACTTTTTCACTTCGGCAGTCGGCCACGCTTCGGAACTGGGCTTCACCAAGGCGGACGGCCTGCTCAAGTTCAAAGCGCGCTTCCCGATTTCGCGGATGACCGGCAGCGGATTCTGCTATGTCAGCGGCGCCGCCTACAGCTTGAATGTCCGCGACACCTCCACCAGCCCGGTCTACACCACGATCGCCCAGGTCTACGCGGCCAGTGTGACGCCGGAACTGAAGGCAATGGCCTGCGGCAGCACGGCGATGGCAACGTCCCTGGGCCTGAGCGCCGGTGAGATGACGGGCTATTCTTCGGGCGCCGAAGGCTATCCTTCCAATCTCCAGCCTGCCTTGGCGTACGCCGCCAATGTCGGCGGTACCGACGGCGCGGCAGCATGGAAGCAATTCATGGCGCGTCCAGTCAAGCCTGACTACCGTTCAGAGCCGCAGTTCGCCATCGTTCCGCGCTGAATACACTAGCGCTCATCGCAACGCCGACCTCCAGCAGGTCGGCGTTTTTTTTTGGCGTTTCAATCACACGCGATTGCAGCCGCATCGAGGCGGAGAATGGAACGATCACGATTGCTGCGGGTGCTCATCCCGGCCTTGCCGCAGGGTCGCGAACAGGGGAAGCGGAGAATCGTTCCGCCAGCAAAGTATCGATGTCGCTTACCAATTTCGTTCCAAAACATGATTATTGGGTCTATAATCGCCCGCTGGCGAGTGTTTGCATAAGTTCAAGCAAAATCGAATTGTTGGGCAAATTTATAATTTGTTTTAGGGATATACATGAGCGACGCACATAACGAATCCGCAATCCGTACACCCAAGCAGCTCGTTGCTGCCGTAGCTGGTTTTTTTCTCGTCACGGTTATCGGCATTATCTTGTTGGTCTCGTTCGTCACTACCGAAAAACTTACCGGCGCCGGCTCCGACAGTCAGGACGCCAAGGCCGTCACCACCCGCCTGCAGCCGGTCGCCGATGTCGGTTACACCTTCCGTGATGCTTCTGCCCCCAAAGTCCTGCAAAGCGGCGAGGCGGTATTTACCGCCATTTGCGCAGCCTGCCACGCGACCGGCGCCGCCGGCGCACCGAAGCTTGCCGACAGCGGCGCCTGGGCTCCACGCATCGGACAGGGTTACGACACTTTGCTCAAGCACGCCATCGAAGGAATCCGCGCCATGCCGGCCAAGGGCGGCAATCCCGACCTCGACGATGTCGAAGTGGCGCGCGCCGTGGTGTACATGACCAACAAGAGCGGTGCCAGTTTCAAAGATCCGGCTGCGCCCGCCGCTCCTGTACCTGCCGCTGCCGCCGCCACCGCGCCAATGGCAGCCGCCCCCGTCGCAGCCGCCCCTGCGCCAGCCATGGCAGCACCCGCAACAGCCGCGCCCGCTGCCGCCGTTGCGTCTGCCGACAACGGTAAAAAGACCTACGACGGTACTTGTGTAGCTTGCCACGGTGCAGGCATCGCCGGTGCACCGAAATTTGCCGACAAGGCAGCCTGGGGTCCGCGTTTGGCCCAAGGCACGGCCGTGCTGTACGAACATGCGCTCAAGGGTTTTCAAGGTAAAGCCGGCGTGATGCCGCCAAAAGGCGGTTCGGCAGCCTCCGACGCCGACGTCAAGGCGGCCGTGGACTACATGGCCAGCGCAGCGAAGTAAGCTTCCAGCGACCCGCACAACCGCTCGCTTGCCGAGCGGTTTTTTTTGCCTGTTCAAATTGTTGCGAGCGCTTTTCTACTGGACTGAAAGCAGCACATGAATCCAGTTGCCGCGCGACCGCAAAAAAATCGCCTGGATACGGTCAAGTACAAATGCCGTTCGCGTCGCGACTTTCTGGGCCACGCTTCGCCGCGGCGCAGGGCGTAGTTTTTCGCCGCAATAAACGCACCCCTCGGCCTGAAAATACGTACCGAACGGATTACCCGCGTAATCCATCAACTTGGAAGAGAGCGCGTTGGTGCCCGGCGCCCCCGTGCCGACATATGACACAGCGGTCATTTTCAGGGTGGGGAACAGAGCCGCCAAACGGGCCTCGTCGAAAGAATTGACGTGTCCCCAAGGAGGATTGGTAGCACCGCACAGACAACAAGTGGTTTTGCCTTGGCGAAGATCCTGTTTGTAGGGGACGCCCACCAACACATAGCTGGAGGCGACTCTGGCCATCTCCGCGCACGCGAGGTGCAATGCCTTGCCCGGAAGGTGTTCGAGTACTTCCGCACAAAAAACCAGGTCGATGGATTTGTCGGGAAAATTCAGGCTGGTGGCGTCCCCTTTAACGGTTGTAACGCCGGGGCAGGAAAATTGGGGACATTCAAGATCGAGCGCCGTGACTTTGGCGACTTTTTGCGCTATGGCCTTGGAAATGTGGCCATCGCGCGCGCCGATATCCAAGGCGGTATGCAAACCCGAGGGTATCAAGCGCATCAGATCATCGACACGCGCAATTTCCGCAGGACTGTTGCGGTAAGCCGTCAAATCTTCCGAATGCGCCGTGTCGTTCTCCTGTGATCTTGTCGACGAAGTTTGCATGGCATGCCTAAGCAGTGGTAAATCATTTGGCAATTCAAGCGAAAGTCAATTGAACCATATTCTTCACCAAATGCGATAACTCCACCGAAAATACAACGGCGATGTGGTTTGCCTGACCCTTTATTCCATCCGGCTGGCCGCATGCCCTGCTGTGATTTCGTTCGAGACCGCCACGGTACGCTTTTTACCCCATGTCGCATTCAAATAATTGCGCACCGGCGACTCAATCGCATAATAAGACGACACGCCACAGGCGACTCCCAGCAGCATGCCGAGCAGGGGAGGTAAACCGCGACTCTGAAGTAGATAAAAAGGTTGCTGCCACAAGTAAATCGAATACGACCACAATCCCAGCAAGCGAAGTGGTTTAAACGAAAGACATGTCAATATCCATTGATTCGCCGTCGCGAGCGAGCCGACGCATATCGCCAGCGCGAACGAGCCGATCACGATCCGTATCGGAAACGGAACCGACCACCACTGCACTGCCGCGGCGATCATAAAAGTGAGCGGAACGACCAGGAAGCCATAGCGATCGAGACCCTGCGACGCGAGCAGGAACAGAGCAGCGACGAAGATCGGCAGGGCCGCAATCTCGGTCCGATGCACCATCGCGTAAATTTGCGCCTCCGGCGTGGCAAAGAAATACACGATGCAAGTCGCCGCCATCAAAGCGATGGCCCCCCACAGGGCGGGAATCACCCGGAAGCGTCCGGTCCTTGCAAACAGCGCGAATCCAGACAAAATAACGTAGCTGTGCTCTTCAACCGCCAGCGACCAGATATGTCCGAAAGGCATCTGCTCGACATCATTTCCAACGAAATAATTCTTCGTAAATGTAAGCGCAGAAAAAAATTCCTTGGGATGGAAGGTATGCGTGAAGCATACAAACAACAATGCGGTAATTAAAATATAAAATAAAAACGCCGGAAAAATTCGCGATATCCGCCGACGGTAAAAAACCGGCAACGTCACGCGATCGATGAACAGCACTTTCGCCATTAACAAGCCGGACAAAACAAAAAACAAATTAACGCCAAAATTACCGAGATTAATGCCAGGAATTGGGAAAAAATGCCCGACCAACAACAGCGCAACCGCGAGACCACGCCAGCCATCGAGATATAGCAATTTGCCAGAAGGGTTCATGAAGGCGCGGAGTTGATGAAAGATGCCAATTTTAGCGTACTGATGCAACAGAACCGCGACAAATTTGGGCACACGATTTGCAGCGGACAGGCGGCGAAAAAATCTTGTCGCAAAAACGGCCACCGAAGTGGCCGTTTTTCGCGTCACGCTGAACCTGTTACCAGATGATCACACGCTCCTTCGGCGCCAGATACATCTTGTCGCCCGGCTTGACCTTGAAGGTGTCATAAAAGCCCGGCTGGTTCATCAGCGTGCCATTGGCGCGGAACTGCCCGGGCGAGTGGGGATCGACCTTGATCAGGACGATCTGCTGCTCGTCGCGCATCTTGGAACGCCATACCTGGCCGAAGCCCATGTAAAAGCGCTGATCGCCCGTCAGGCCGTTGATCACCGGGGCCTTCTTGCCGTGCAGCGAGATCTTGTAGGCTTTATAGGCGATCGCCAGGCCGGAGTTGTCGGCGATGTTCTCGCCCAGGGTCAATTCGCCATTCACCTTGTAGCCGGCCACCGGGCTGTAGTTGCTGTACTGCTTGACCAGCATCTTGGTCTTGGCATCGAAGTTCTTGTGGTCGGCCGCGGTCCACCAATCTCTCAAATTACCGTCGCCGTCGTACTGGGCGCCCTGATCGTCGAAGCCGTGGCTGATTTCGTGGCCGATCACCGCGCCGATAGCGCCGTAATTGACGGCGTCGTCGGCGGCAGCGTCGAAGAACGGCGGCTGCAGGATGGACGCCGGGAACACGATCTCGTTCATTTCCGGGTTGTAATAGGCGTTGATGGTTTGCGGCGTCATGCCCCACTCGTCGCGGTCGATCGGTTTGCCCAGTTTATTCAATTCGCGGTTGCTCTCCACCACGCGCGAGCGCATGACGTTGCCGACCAGGTCGTCGCGTTTGACCACCAGCGCCGAGTAATCTTTCCACTTGTTCGGGTAGCCGATCTTCGGGGTGAACTTGGCCAGCTTGGTTTGCGCCTCTTTCTTGGTTGCCGGGCTCATCCAGTCGAGCGTGTCGATGCTGCTTTTGAAGGCGGCCAGCAGGTTTTTTACCAGCGCCTCCATGCGTGCCTTGCGCTCGGCCGGGAAGTGTTCTTCGACATACAGTTTACCGAGGCTTTCACCGAGCGAGCCTTCGACGGTCGACACCGCGCGCTGCCAGCGCGGGCGCATTTCCGGTACGCCCGACAGGGTCACGCCATAAAAGCCGAAGCGCTCGTCGACGAACGGTTTCGACAGGAAATTGGCATAGGAGCCGAGCAGGTGGAATTGCAAGTACGCTTTCCAGGTGTCCAGCGGCGTTTTCGCGGCCAGCTCGGCGAAACCTTTCAGATAGCTGGGCTGGCTGACGATGACATAGCCCACCTTCTGGCTGATGCCGGCGGCGGCCAGGTAGCC